>Ga0247823_10002811_pt1 | contig 14312 bp, 12 predicted proteins | sample 13C_PalmiticAcid_2_FD_192426 | JGI IMG/M metagenome (GOLD analysis project Ga0247823, IMG submission 192426) | Soil microbial communities from agricultural site in Penn Yan, New York, United States - 13C_PalmiticAcid_Day30 | ecosystem: Environmental > Terrestrial > Soil > Agricultural land...
GCCCAGATCGATGCCGAGATGGCCGGGCCAATTGGCGGGATCTCCCAGCACCGCGGGGCCGTCGCGCAACATGATCCGCTGCACCTCGGGCTCGAGCGCCAGCTCGATATAGCCGATATTCTCCGCCACCAGCCCGTCCCAGCGGGTCGGCGCCGCTGCGGTGACCGCTGCGAGCCGCCCGGCCATCTCGGCATCGATCTGGGCGATCACGGCTTCGAGCAGCCCCTGCTTGCCGCCGAAATGGTGATAGAGCGCGCCGCGCGTCAGCCCTGCCGCGGCGGTCAGCTCGTCCATCGACGCCTCAGCATAGCCCTGCTCGCCGAACGCCTTGCGCGCCGCGGCGATCAGCTTGGCGCGGGTTTCGGCGATCATTTCCGGACGCGATCTGCGCGACATCTCACCCTCAGAATTATTCCCGAGCGACGCATTGACATACGCAACGTATGTCACCACCTCACTCGCATACGGAGCGTATGTAAGCCGTTCAGGCCTGCATTTCCAGCCCGGGAGGTCAAGGCCATGTTCGGTTCGTATCGCGAGATTTTCCGTGCCCCGGGGACAAAGGGATTTGCCGCCGCCGGCTTCGTCGCCCGCCTGCCCATCGCGATGGCGCCGATCGGGATCGTGACGATGATGGCGCAATCGGGCTCCGGCTACTGGCTCGCCGGCGCGGTCGCGGCGACCTTCACCCTCACCAACGCCTTCATAGCGCCGCAGATCTCTCGGCTGGTCGACCGTTATGGGCAGAGTCGGCTGCTGGTTCCCGCCACCGCGGTCGCCGTTGTTGCATTTGCCCTGCTAATGCTCGCCACGCGCCTCGACTGGCCGGTCTGGACGCTCTTCGCCTCGGCCCTCGCCGCTGCCACGATGCCCAGCATGCCCGCGATGGTCCGCGCACGCTGGACCGAAATCTTCCGCGACAAGCCCGAGCTCAACACCGCCTTCGCTTTCGAATCGGTCGCGGACGAGCTGGTCTACATCGCCGGCGCCTCGCTCTCGGTCGGGCTCAGCGTTGCGCTATTCCCTGAAGCGGGCGTGTTGGTCTCGACCCTGTTGCTTGCCGTCGGAATGACCGCCTTCGTGATCCAGCGTGCCACCGAGCCCAAGGTGCGCGTGGGCGAGAACAGCGTACATCGTTCAGCGATCTTCCTGCGCCCCGTCCAGTTCGTGACTCTTGCGCTGATCTTCGTCGGCTCGATCTTCGCTACCGCCGAGGTCACCACGGTCGCGCTCACCCGCGATTTCGGTGAGCCGGGCGCGGCGAGCCTGGTGATCGGCGTCTACGCGCTCGGTTCGTTCGTCGTCGGCCTGATCCTTGGCGCACTCAACCTGCGTTTCCCGCTACACCGCCAGTTGCTCGTCGTGCTGGGTGTGCTGCTGCTCACCACCCTGCCGTTGCTGCTGGTCGGGAGCGTGACCGCGCTTGCCATCGCGATCTTTCTCAGCGGCGTTGCGGTCTCGCCGACCTTCATCACCGCGTTCGGCCTGGTCGAGCGCCGCGTCCCGCCCGAGGTGCTGACCGAAGGCGTGACCTGGGTGATGACCGGCATCGGCATCGGCATGGCGCTGGGCGCGTTCATCGCCGGCTGGGTAGTCGACAAGTTCGGCGCGCAGAACGGCTTCTGGGTTTCGGTCGCCGCTGCGGTGCTGGCACTGCTCGTCACCGCAATCGGTCAGCGCGCGCTCGGCGGCACCCAGGAGGCCGGCGCTGCAGCCGAAGATGCAGCGCTCGTCAGCGAACAGCCAGCCTGAAGCGCCGGACCGCGCGGCTTATTTGGCCGGCACGGCGGCCTTGGCCTTGGCGGGATCTTCCTCGTCGAAGAATTCGAACAGATCGCTGCTGACCACCGTCCACCAATCGAGGCTGTCCGCGAACGATTCACGCGTCCCGCCCAGCGCGGTAATGTCCATATAGGTCGAAAAGTCGCCGTCCTTGTCGATGGCCGCCTTGATGAAGCGCTTCTTGGCGTTCCACTTGTCGGTCAACGCCGCATTGTACCAGGGCTCTTTCTTGTACCATGCAAAGAATTGGATCGACGTGCACTTCACCGCCTTCTCGCACCCGTAAAATTCGATGCTGAAGTTTGATCCGTTGGCGGCGCTGTTGATATAGGGCTCGCCGTTGTCGCGGGTCTTGAACTCGGCCTTGTAGCCCAGTTCCTGCACGAGCTTCGCGACCTTGGCGGGATCGGTGAGATCGACCGGAGTCGGCGCCTGCTGCGCCTGCGCGCTTGCCGTGAACGCGGCCAGCGCCGCTCCGAACCAGATCATGTTGCGCACGATTATTCCCCTGAATTGAGGGCCTTCTACAGCGCAAACCCTGCCCAGAGGCAAGGGGTCATCCGCACCACTGGATCATCGCGCCCAGCAAGACGTCCGGCCCCACCGCCTGCCACAGCCACCAGCCACCGGCGAGCACCAGCGCGAGCGCGATCAGGCCGAGCGCCTTCATGCCGCAGCCTCACGCAGCCGCGGCACGGGCCGATCCGGGATCGGCGCGTGGACGATCGCCGCCATGAAGCCGAGCGCGACCGACGCCACCCAGATGCTGTCGTAGCTGCCCGTCAGGTCGAACATCACCCCCGCGCTCCACGCGCCGAAGAAGCTGCCGACCTGATGGCTGAGGAAAACGATGCCATAGAGCGTCGAAAGATAGCGGATGCCGAAGATCTGTCCGATCAGCCCGCTGGTCAGCGGCACCGTGCCCAGCCACAGAAAGCCCATCGCCGCGGCGAAGGCGAGCGCGGTGAACGGCGTCAGCGGCAGCGCAAGGAAGGCGATCATCACCACACTGCGCGCAGCATAGAGCCCGCTCAGCAGATATTTCTTGCTGCGCTTGTCGCCCCAGATGCCGAACAGATACGATCCGAAGATGTTGAACAGCCCGACCAGCGCCAGCGCATTGGCGCCGATCGACAGGCCCAGCCCCTTGTCGGCGAGGTAGGCGGGAAAGTGCGTCGCGATGAACGCAATGTGGAAGCCGCAGACGAAGAAACCCGCGTTGAGCAACCAGAAGCCGCGATGCGCCGCCGCCTCACGCAACGCCTCGCCCAGCGTCTGGCTCGGCGCGTCGCCCGTGGCCGCCGCAGCGACAGGCTTGCCTGCCACGCCGATCGCCAGCACGAACATCACCGCGACGATCCCGGCCATCGCGACCAGTGCCATGCGCCAGCCGAGTTCGCTGATCAGCAACTGTCCGGTCGGGACCAGCAGGAACTGGCCCAGCGATCCGCCTGCGGTGACGATGCCGAACGCCATGCTGCGCTTCTCAGCCGGAACCGCCCGGCCTACCGCACCCAGGACGACGACGAAGGTGGTCGCCGACAAGGCCATGCCGACCAGCACACCGAACGAAAGGTGGAGCCCGACCGCATTGGTCGCGAGGGACGCGCCGATCAGCCCGACGATGTAGACGAACGTCCCCACGGCGACGACGCGTCCCGCGCCGTGCTTGTCGCCCAGCGCACCGACAAAGGGCTGAACAAGCCCGAACAGCAGATTCTGGAGCGCGAGGGCAAGGCCGAAGCTCGACCGGCCAATGCCGAGCCCTGCGCTCATGTCAGGCAGGAACAGGCCAAATGCCTGACGCACCCCCATCGCGATGGTGACGATGATCGCCGCGGCAGCGATGACGATGGATGCGCGCTTCATATGATACCCCCTGCCAGCGGACAGGCGCCCTATATCGTGCCTCGCCCGCGACTTTCCATGCCCTATGCGTTTTGAAATGAAATCTTTCCAAGCCGCCTTCGCTGGTGCAGCTTCACGGGATTGATTTCGGGGGAGGACAATCGATGCACGCACAGATTCTGGGGCCGGTGATCGTACTGGTCGGCTGGTCGCTCGTCATGTGGGTATGGCTCTATGCGCGCCGCATTCCGGCGATGCGCGCGGCGAAGATCGACGTCGGCAAGCTGACCGGGGGCACCGGCAAGGATCTCAAGCAGATCATCCCGGCACAGAGCCAGTGGCCGGCGGACAATTACAACCATTTGATGGAACAACCGACGATCTTCTACGCGATCTGCCTGACGCTCACCGCGCTGGGCCAGGGCGACAATCTCAACGTCCAGATTGCCTGGGCCTATGTGATCCTGCGCATCGCCCACAGCCTCGTCCAGGCAACGGTGAACCGGGTCATGGTACGCTTCGCGCTGTTCACGCTGGCGACGATCCCGCTCGTCATGCTCACCGTCCACGCCGCCATGGCGTTCTGGGGCGTGAGCTTCCACTGAAGGCGATCCTATCCTCCCCTGCCCAGGGGGAGGGTCAGGAGTCAGGCGAACAGGCGAGCGAGGCTCCGTTCCAGCACCATCAGCTGCCACAGCGTCCGCCCGTGCTCGGCGCGGCCGCTGCGGTGCTCCTCGGCAAGGCGGGCGATCGCCTTGGGCTCGAACCAGCCGCTTCCGACAAGGACGGGAGAGCGCGACAGCGCCGCCGCCTCGTCCGCCAGCGCCTTTCGGAACCACGCCGAAACCGGGGTCACGAAACCCATTTTCGGGCGGTAGAGGATGTCCTTGGGCAGATAGGGCTCAAGCGCCTTCTTCATCAGCCACTTGCCCTGCCCGCCGCGGATGCGCATCGACGCAGGCAGGGTCGCGGCGAACTCGACGAAGCGATAGTCGAGCAGCGGCTCGCGCGCCTCCAGGCTTACGGCCATGCTGGTGCGGTCCATCTTGGTCAGGATGTCGCCGGGCAACCAGTGCTTGAAATCGGCATATTGCGCACGGTCGAGGCCATCGCGCGCCGGCGCATTGCGCATCGTCTCGATGTAGCGATTCTCGGCCCGGTGCCCGCCGAGCTGCGCGCGCGCGGCGTCGGTGTAGAGGCCCATGCGCACCGACGGGATCGTTACGCCCACTGCCTTCGCGTAGGCCGCGCCCGAATCCTCGGCCAGCGCCAGCAACGTCGTCTTTGCCCGCAGCGGGCGTGGCGCCCAGTCGGCCTTTGGATAGAACCGACCCAGCGACCCGAACACGCCCTGCCGGACCGCCGCGGGAAGCAGCCCGCGCACCCGTTCCTCGGCGGCATGGAATTTGTAGCGGCGATACCCTGCCAGTGCCTCGTCCGCGCCGTCGCCCGACAGCGCCACCGTCACGCTCTCGCGCGCCAGCTCGCACACCCGATAGGTCGCGAGCGCCGATGCGTCGGCGAACGGCTCATCGAAATGGTGAACCAGCGTGTCGATCAACTGGAAATCGTCCGCCGCGACGGTCTTGACGCGATGCTCGGTCCGGAACCGCTCGGCGACCGCGCGCGCATAGACGCGCTCGTCATGACCCGCTTCGTCGAACCCGATGGTACAGGTCTTCACCGCGTTGCGGCTGGTCTCCGCCATCAGCGCGACCACCGCGCTCGAATCCACACCGCCCGACAGGAACGCGCCCAGCGGCACGTCCGCGATCATCCGCGATCGTACCGCCGCGCGCATATGTTCGATGAGTTGAGCCTCGAGATCGCGAGCCGACCCCCGGGTCCGCTTCGAGAAATCGACGTCCCACCATTCGGTCGATGCGGGTACCGGCTTACCGCGCTCGAGCAGCAGATAATGTCCGGCCGGCAGCTTCTTCACACCGGCCAGCACCGAGGCGTCATCGGGGACGTAACCAAGCCCCAGAAAATCCTCGACCGCGCTGAAATCGGGTTGCCGCCGGAACAGAGGATGCGCCAGCAAGCCCTTGATCTCAGACGCGAATGCAACCGCGCCGTCGGACAGTTCGGCATAATGGAGCGGCTTCACGCCCAACCGGTCGCGCGCCAGCAGAAGCGATTGCGCGCGGGCGTCGTACAGCGCGATCGCGAACATGCCGTTGAGCTTGGCCAGCATCGCCGGCCCCCAGGCGCGCCAGCCGTGCAGCAGCACTTCGGTATCGCTGTTGCTCAGGAACCGGGCGCCCTTCGCCTCCAACTCGGCGCGAACCTCCAGGAAATTGTAGATCTCGCCATTGTAGCTGACGATGACGTCGCCTTCGGGCGTCGCCATCGGCTGTGCGCCGCCGGCCAGGTCGATGATCGAAAGGCGGCGATGGCCCAGCCCCACGCCCGGTGCGGTCCACACCCCCGAGCCATCAGGTCCGCGATGCGCGAGAACGTCCGTCATCGCCTTGATGCGCAAGGGCTCAACCGGCTTCGGCACGCCTGGATAGTATAGCCCCGCAATCCCGCACATCAGCCCGCTCTACCGTATCCTGCCATCACGCCAACCCCTTGCCCGTTCGTCCCGAGCGAAGTCGAGGGACAGCGCGGTGAACAGTGTCTCGACTTCGCTCGACACGAACGGCTTGGAACTATTTCGCTCCAGCCGCGCGGTCGGCGACCCTGTCGACCGGTCCCATCGCACCCAGCAACCGCTTGATCGCGGCACGCGTCGGCAACTCGCCCTTCTCCGCCGAGACCATCACCGCCACGGCACGCTGCTTGCCGCCGAGCAGCTTGGCCTTGAGCGTCTCCGCCTTCACGCGCGAGTCGCTCGGCGTCAGCACGTCGCCGACGCGGTACCAGGTCACCACCTCACGCTCGACCGGGCCGGGCGCGGTCATGCGGAGCGCCTTGCCACCTTCGAGCTCGGGCAGATCCTCGATCCGTACCCACTGGTCGTTCTCGCGGATCGCACCCTGGCCGAAGCCGACCAACTCCTTGCCCTCGCGCTGGCTGCCATAAACCGCGAGCACCAGATCGACCTGCGCGCCCATCCCGTCCGAATAGCGGCCCATCAGGAAATGATCGGCGCCGGGGAAATTGGGCTTCCACTCGGCGCGCTTGCTCAGCGGCACCTGAGTCCAGCCTGCAATCTGCGGCAGCGCGACCCTGGCGGGCAGTACATCCGCGCGCGCGGCGATCGCCCCGCCCCACGCCATGAACAGGCTCACGATGAACAGCCCGGTCAGCGCGACCACGGCGGGCATCCGCGCAGTGCCCCACCAGCGTTGCTGGAGCTTCGAAGCGTCGAACCATGGTGCGTCAGGGTCGCGATCGAACCATTTCCAGCCGATCGCGAGCACGCCCGCCATCACCGCGCCGAAGAAAAACCAGCCATAGACGATATGGTCATAGCCCGTCGCTGCCTCGACCGAGGTCAGATACGCCGCATAGACCGTCCCGAACGCCCGAACGCCGTTGGCCAGCATCGGCACGATCAGGGCCACCGCCATGAAGGCCACGCGCCGCGTCCAGCTGACGTAACAGACGTTCGCGACCAGCGCGCCGTACGCGATCATCGCGATCACGAACTTGGAGCCCGAGCACGCCTCGGCCACCTCGAAATAGCCGTTGGGCGTGGTGATGAGCACGCCATCGACATGCGCGGGCACGCCGAACAGGTCGAGCAGCGGCACCATGATCGCCACGGTCAGGTCCTGGAGCGGCTTTTCCAGCGCGTCACCGAAGGGGACGAGGAAGGACATGTAGCAAAGCGGGAAGAGCAGCGCGCGGACGACATTGGGGCCGAGCAACGCGACCACCGCGCCCTGCAGCATCACCACCAGGCCAAGATGGCGGAACAGCGCCACGCCTGCCGCATCGCCGAGCAGCCAGGCGAACCCGCCCCCGCCGATGACGACCAGCCCCGGCCACCATGCTTCGGCACGTACCGCGGGCAAATCCGCGCGGCGCTGCCAGACCAGCCAGGCCACGACCGGCGCGATGAACAGGCAATGGCCGAAGGTGGTGTTGGTCCAGTAGATCGCCGCAAGATCGGCGACGTCGCGGTGGAACAGCAGCAGCAGCACTGCCCACACACCCGCGAGAAGCGCCGCCTGGCGCCGCCACCGGGTGTCGAATGCAGGTCCGCGCGCCTCAAGTCCGCTATCCACCACTGCCGTCGTCATGCTGCCGCCTTCCGGCGCGGCTGCGGATCGCTGCGCCCCTTGAATCCCATGATCTCGTCGAGCGCGGCGAGCTTCGCATCCCAGCCATAGAGGTCGATCACGCGCTGCCGCGCAGCCTTGCCCAGTTCGGCGCCGTGCGCGGGATCCTCCATCAACGCGGTCACGGCATCGGCCATCCCGCCGACACCCTCGCCCAGCGCAATCGTGCCGCCATGATCGATCCCGGTTGCCGCGGCGGTCGAAGCCACCACCGGCCGCGCCATCGCCATCGCCTCGAGCACCTTGTTCTGCACGCCACGGGCGAGCTTGAGCGGCGCGACCACGACCGATGCCGCGGCCAGCCAGGGGCGCACATCGGGCACCTCACCGGTCACCGTCACGCCGTCGATCTTCGCCAGTGCCTGCACCGCCGCGTCCGGCTTGCGACCGACGATCGCGAACTGCGCCTCGGGGTGGCGGACGCGGATATGCGGGAAGACGGTTTCCGCGAACCAGGTCACGCCCTCGACATTGGGGCGATAGTCCATCTGGCCGGTGAAGACGATCAGCGGCGCCACTGCCTCGATCCGCGCGAAGGCGGCGGCAGGGTCGAACTTCACGGTGTCGATCCCGTTCTCGACCGCATGGACGCGCTCGGCACGGGTGCGCTCACGGAACAGCCCGGCCTCGGCGTCGCTCACGAACAGGCTGGCATCGGCCTTCGCCGCCACTGATTTCTCATATTGCGCGAGCATCCGTGCCTCGCGCCGCATCATCCATCCGGTGAAACCGCGCGTCGTCTTGCCATAGGTCGCGAACTTGGCCGAATCCATGTCGACGAAATCCATCACCACGCGCTGGCGCGGCTTGGCCGGCAGATACTGCGCCATCTGGCTGGAGAAGACGTAGATCGTGTCGATCGAACGCTGTGCGAGCGCGTTCTGCACCGCCTGACGCAGCTCGGGATTGTCGAACGCGGTCAAGGAAATGGGCCGCCGCGATGCCAGCGCCTGCACGCCGGCGACCGCCTGGCTCTTGCCCCGCCACACGATCTGGCGGCTCGCGGTCACCTTGCCGAGCCCGTTCTTGCGCTTGAGGTCCGCCGGATCATCGGCGAACGCGATCAGGTGCACGCGCTTGCGCCGCGACAGATAGGACAGGATGTTGAACGCGCGGATCTTGTCGCCGCGGTCGGGCGGGAACGGCACGCGGTGCGCGAGGAAGAGGATGTCGCCCATCAGCCGAGGCCCCGCGAGATCCACGGCCCGACCCGGTTGGCGATGGCGAGCGGCAGCTTGCTCCACACCGCCACCTGAAGCCGGTATTTGGGGTTGAGCGGATTGGCGTCGCGGATCGATGCGCCGTCCGCGACCCGGTCGTAATAGACCAGTGGCTCGGGCTCGAAGCCCCAGTTCTTCTTGAACGCCGCGGCGCCGGTGCCGACCTTCGACCGGCCGAAATCGAAGCGCGTGCAGCCGCGCGTCCGCGCATGGCGCATCAGCTCGAAATACATGCGGTCATTGGCGCGCAGCCGGCGCGCGTCCGCGGTTCCGCCACCCCAATAGGGATACACGATCCCCCGCCAGTACAGGCTCAAAACTCCAGCCACTGCCTTCCCCCCGTCCCGCACGATCAGGACGTCGGCAGCTGTGCCGAATTCGTGCAACATTTCCGTGAACAGGCGGCGCGGAAAGACGGGGGTGCCCAGATTCCGTACCGATTCGGCATAAACGGCATAATGCGCCGCGATATCCGCCGAGTCCTGCCCCACTGAGATGTCGAGGTCGTAGCCCAGCGACTTGCGTACCTCGGCACGCTGCTTGCGCGGGATCTGGAGCAGTTCCGCCTCGTCGTCCGTAGCCAGATCGCGCGCGAACCCCAGATAATGGATGTCGTCCACGCTCCATTCGGGACCGGGCTGCGGCCCGCCGCGCACCTCGGCGCTCGGGCAGCTCAGCTGCACCGCGAGCGTCCAGCAAGCATCGGCCAGCTGCCGCGCCACCTCAGGCCGGTCGGTGAGGATGCCGCCGCCCACGCCGAAGCCGGCCGAAGCCAGCACGCGCCCGAACAGCGGCGAATGCAGCTCGGTGAGCGGCATCACCCCGGCAATGCCCTGCTCGCCGCGATCGGCGACCAGATAGTGCGCCTTCTGTCCGCAGCCCTTCTCCACCGCCGCGCTCCAGGCGGGCAGGTGAAAGGGCGTACCGTCCGGATGCGCGTGCACGAACGCCTCGATCCGCGCCCGCTCGCCCGCGTCGGCGAGGTCGGCCACGCGCAGCGCGGTCATGGGCAGGCGCACCGGCGCGTTCACCCGAGCTTCGCCGCTTCGGCGGCGGCGACGCGATCGGTGCGATCCCAGCGGTGCCGGCGCATCAGCGTGCCGAGCTTGCCCGCCATCGCGCCGAGCCGGCTGTAATGGCGCAGCTTCGACCTGAGCGGCGCATCGGCGATACGCGGCTGACCGGGATCGATCTCCCAAGGATGGAAGTAGAAGATCGCGGGCTGCCCCACGCCATTGAGCGCATCGATCGCGCGATAGATGACGTTGCCCGGCAACAGCCGGAAGAAGCCGCCGCCAGTCGTGACCTCACGCCCCAGGAACTTCGCGGTCGTCACCGGCAGCTCGATCAGATCGCTGCCCGCGACCGGCCGGAAGGCGCTGCGCGGCGCATCTTCCCAGCCATAATGATCGTGCCCGATCGGCGCGACGCTCGACGAATAGGCATAGCCCTGCTCGGCAAGGATCGGGTGCGCCCACGGCGTCCGCTTGTCGATCGAGAAGCTCGGCGCGCGATAGCCGGTCACCTTCTGGCCGCTCGCATCCTCCAGCGCCGCGCGGGCACGGGCAATGTCGTCGCGGAACTGGTCAGGGGTCAGGTTGAACACGCGCTGGTGGTCCCAGCCATGGCTCGCCACCTCGTGCCCAGCCTCGGCGATCCGGCGCATCAGCGCGGGATATCTGTCCGCGACCCAGCCGAGCGTGAAGAAGGTCGCCTTGACGCCGCCTGCGTCAAACAATTCCAGCACCTTGTCGGTGTTGGCTTCGACGCGATGGTCGAGACCATCCCAGTCGCCGCGCGCGATCACCTTCTCGAACGCACCGACCTGGAACCAGTCCTCGACATCGACGGAAAGGGCGTTCGCGGTCATTGCCAGGCGGCAGTTTCGCGCCGCAGCGCTCCGATCCCCGCCGTCTCTTCTTCGCGCTCGATAAAGTCGACCATCAGCGTCAGCACCCGGCGCAACGCCGCATCCTGCTCCTCCAGCCGCGCTTCGAGGCGGGCCATGCGCACGTTGAGTGCATCGATCGCGGCGGAATCGATCGCCGGAGCCGCTTCGTGACGCACCGGCTCAGCCGCTTCGGCCAGCCCCGCCGCGCTGAGCGCCACGGCGCTCCCGGTCGCAGCGTTTGCGGCGGCAGCGAGCGGACGCCCGGCAACCACCGTGTCGTTGTCGAGATCGGCGATCACCGCCTCGACCTCTTCCGCACCGAAACTGTCGAGCTGCTCGATCGCGCCGAACAGCATCACCCGGCCGGCAAGCTGGTTGACCCGCCGCGGAATACCGTCCGACCAGCGATGCATCGCTGCGACCGCGTCCGGCTCGAAGCGCGGCCGGCCGTTCCAGCCGACCTTCGACAGGCGGTGGACCAGATAGGGCTCAAGCTCCTCCACCCCCATCGGATCGAGCTGGTGCATCGCGATCACACGCTGACGCAGCTGCTCCAGCCGCGGATCGGCGAACAGCGCGCGGAACTCGGGCTGGCCGAGCAGGAAGATCTGCAGCAGCGGATAGCCGCCCGCCTGGAAGTTGGAGAGCATGCGAAGCTCCTCCAGGCTCTCCATCGGCAGCGCCTGCGCCTCATCGACGATGAGCAGCGTGCGCTTGCCGCTGCGCGCGACGCTGTGCAGGCCCTTTTCGATCGCCGCCAGCGTCTGCGCCTTGGCGAGGCCGGTCGTGTCCGCGCCCAGCCCGTGAGCGACGAGATGGAGCAGATCCTCTGACTGTACCTGCGTCGTCACGATGCGGATGACGTTGAGCCGCTCGCGATCGATCGTATCCATCAGATGGCCGACCAGCGTGGTCTTGCCCGCGCCCGGCGATCCGGTGATGACAATGAAGCCCTCGCCCTGGCTCAGGCCATAGCCGAGATACGCCATCGCCTTGCGATGCGTCGCTGTGTCGAACCAGAAGGCCGGGTCCGGCGTGAGCTGGAACGGCCGCCCGTTCAGGCCATAATGCTCGTCGTACATCATTCCACCTGTCAGAAGCCGTAGCGAACGCCGAGCAGTGCCTGGGCAGATGTGCTGCCTACACCCTCGGTGTCGAACGTCGAAATCCCAAGCGTCGCCATCGCACTGAGCGCGCCGAAGCTACGATAATAGGAGCCGTTTGCGCCAGCCCCGAACACGCCGGGCGCGCCCGGCAAATTGCTCTCATAATAGTTGGCGTAGACGTTGCCGCTGAGGCTCGATACCGAGTCCAGCATGTGCGACGCGAACAGCTGGCCGTACCAGTTGTCGTCGCTCGTCCCCGCCACGATCACGCCCGGCGGCACCAGATAGCGGCGGTTGGCATAGCCGAGGCCCAGTCCCAGCGTCGTCGGCCCCGCATTCATCGAAAGCACCGCGTTGACGCCACGCGCGCGATAGCTGGCGGTCGAGATCGAACCCAGCGAATTGGTCAGGCATCCGCCTGCCGCAGTCGCGGTATCGCCGAACACGCAACCGTTGAAGCCGTCGCCGAACGGATCGCCGGGGATGTTGAAGCTGGTCGGCAGCGCTGCGAGATCGCGGACGAGCTGGCGGCCGAAGCTATCCACCGAGTCATAGACACCGATCTGAAGGCCCGAGCGGCGCGAGATCTGCCACTGGAGCGAACCGGTATAGCTCATCGAGTCGTAGCGGCGGCCGACCCGTGCCTCGAGCATCAACCGCGAGCTGGGCTTGTACATCACACCCGCGTCCCAGAAGAGACCGTCGGTCTCATAGGCGATGCGCGGCGGCGATGCCGGATCGGTGACGAACCGCCCATTGCGGTCGCGCACGATGTTGCCCGCGCCGTCGCGCAGCGGATCCTTCTGGGTGATCTTGATCTTCTCGTAACCCACGCCGCCGACGACCGCGAGGCCGCCACCGACCGGCAGCACCGCGTCAACACGCGCGAACTTGCCGTCATAGGTCTGGTCGAGCTGGTTCGCATTCTCGCGCTGCCACGCGCCGGCGACGCTGAGGCCGACCGGCAGGATCACCCCGGCCTTCACGCCCGCGCGCACCTGCGCGAGGTGGCTAGTCGATGAGTCATAGACGTCGAGCGGCGGCAGCAGCGGGTCAACCCCGACGATATCGGGCGCCTCCGCCTTGACGTAGCCGAAGCGATAGGCGGCGCTGACGTCCACCGGGCCGCTGCCGGCATGGAAGGTCGGGCCGGCATAGAGCGAATAGATCTGGCTGACGTTACGGACATTGCCGGCAAGATTGCCGGGCGCATCGCCGCGAAAGTCGCTGCGGGTCCGGGTGGCGAGCGCGCCGCCCTCGAGCGTCAGACCGCGCCCGACGCGAACGGCCGCGCGCGCGATGCCGCTATGCGTGTCGCTGTCCGCAACGTCGCGGTCATAGGAGAAGCGATGCTCGTACTTGTACGAGAGCTGCACCTCGACCCGGCGGGTCTGGATTGACGCATCAATCCCGGCACCCACCGATGTGTAGGTCAGCACCTCATCGGAATCGAAATCGGCGACGAGTACCTGCGCGGCATCGACATGCGCCTCGATCGACTTGCTCCGCTCCTGCGCAGCAGCCGGAAGCGTCAGAATGGTCGAAGCGGCGATCGCCGCAGCGAGCAGCCTCATGACTCGGATTCCCCGTAATAGGCACCATAGCTGCCAAAGCGGCGTCCGCCCGGCTGGAATGAAACACTGTTGAGCACGAGCTGGATCTGCTCGCATCCGTCGAGCAGGCCGACCGCTTCGCGCAAATCGCTCTCGCTCGTGCGGTCGGCGCGGACCACCAGCATCACCTGCCCCACCTTCCCCGCCAGCACCGAGGCGGGCGACGCGGCGAGCACCGGCGGCGAATCGAAGATCACGATGCGGCGCGGATCGGCAGCGGCCAGCGAATCGAGGATCGCGTTCGCCCGTTCGCTCGCCAGCAATTCGGTATCGGCATGCGATCGCGTGCCCGCGGGCAGCACGGAAAGCTGCGGAACATCGGTCGCGATCACGCAGGCTTCGACATCGTCGATATCCCCCGCCAGCACGTCGAGCAGCCCCGCCCCCTCAGTCCCGCCAAGGCGGTTCATCACGTCGGGTTTGGCGAAGTCGGCATCGACCAGCAGAATCTCGACGTCCTTTTCGGCCGCCATCGAAAGCGCGAGGTTGATCGCGCAGAAGGTCTTGCCGTCATTGGGCTTGGCCGAGCAGACGAGGATCATCCGCGCGCGATTCTCGTTCGCTGCGCTGTCCGCCGTCCAGATCGATCGCGAGAAGCTGGCCGAAGAAGGCATGCT
>Ga0247823_10002812_pt1 | contig 14298 bp, 11 predicted proteins | sample 13C_PalmiticAcid_2_FD_192426 | JGI IMG/M metagenome (GOLD analysis project Ga0247823, IMG submission 192426) | Soil microbial communities from agricultural site in Penn Yan, New York, United States - 13C_PalmiticAcid_Day30 | ecosystem: Environmental > Terrestrial > Soil > Agricultural land...
ACCGAGAACAAACCAATGTGCTCGTGCTGGCTGGTCCTGGTTCGGGTAAAACCCGCGTGCTCGTGCATCGCATCGCTTACCTGGTGCGAGCCAAACGGGAGAATCCGCACGGAATTCTCGCGTTGGCCTACAACCGGCATGCCGCAGTGGAGATCCGGCGGCGGCTCAAGAACCTGATCGGCGACGATGCGATTGGCGTCACCGTGCTGACTTGCCACGCGCTCGCCATGCGGCTTGCGGGCGTGAGCTTTGCCGGACGTATAGGCAAAGCAAATGGGGACGAATTCAAAGCGATCTTGCAACAAGCGATATCGCTGCTGAAGGGCGAAGGTTTGCCGCCGGAAGAGGCTGACGAACAACGCGATCGGTTACTAGCCGGATTCCGCTGGATACTCGTCGATGAATATCAAGACATCGGCCCGGAACAGTACGAATTGATCGCGGCGTTGGCTGGTCGCGCTTTGCAGGACGAGGAGCGCCGATTGAGCCTCTTCGCTGTGGGGGACGACGATCAGAACATCTATGCGTTCGCCGGCGCATCCGTTGAGTTCATTCGCCGCTTTGAAGCGGACTACGCTGCGAAGCCCGTATTTTTGACTGATAACTACCGCTCCACTGCGCACATCATCGCCGCCGCGAACCACATGATTGATTCAGCCGCCAATCGGATGAAAACGAAGAATCCAATCGCGATCGACCGGGCGAGAAACAAGCATCCTGCCGGTGGCGAGTGGGAAGGTCTGGACCCTGTCGCCGCAGGGCGTGTGCAGATACTGCCGGCGGGCGGCGATGCGATGACTCAAGCGGTGGCGGTGATGGAGGAGTTCAAGCGTCTTTCTGAGTTTGCGCCTCCCTGGGATTGGTCTACCTGCGCCATCATTGCCCGCGAATGGAAATATCTGGAGCCGTTGCGAAGTTATTGTGAGTTGAACAAGATTCAAGCGCAGATGGCCGATGAGGACGCCGCCTATTTCTGGCGTTTGCGGGAAACTCAGAAATTGGTCGAATGGCTGCGCGCTCGAGAAAATAAACTGACCGATGCTCAAGCGATTGGACGATGGCTCGATGGGCAACCGACGAATAATCCGTGGAATGAACTGCTGCGGGAAGCCGTCGAAGCATACGCGTTGGAAACGAGCGGCGCTGAACTGCCGATCGGCCATTGCATCGAATGGCTGGCGGAATGGGGGAGGGAAGTGCGGCGTAGGCAGAGCGGATTGCTGCTGCTCACTGCGCATCGCGCCAAAGGACTGGAGTTCGATCACGTCATTGTGCTGGATGGCGGATGGGAAAAAGCGGGACCAAACGAAGACGCGGATGCGTCTCGCAGGCTTTATTACGTCGCCATGACCCGCGCCAAAAAGACGCTGACGCTGGCTCGTTTCGACCGCGCGCATTCGTTGCTGGATGGGATTCCAACAGGCGTCAGTCTTTTTCAGCGGCCATGCGTCTCTCTACCGCAGCCTGCGCCGGAGTTGGCTCGTCGCTATCAGCGGCTCGCATTAAAGGATGTGGATATCAGCTTTGCTGGTCGTTATTTGCCGAACGATTCTATTCATCGGGCGATTGCGGCGTTGGAGCCTGAATCGCCGCTTGATTTGAAACAAAACGATGGGCGTTGGGAGCTACGGTATGGCGAAGTCGTGGTTTGCCGCTTAGCCCGCGCGTTCAAGCCGCCCGCTAACATGACCTGCGTTACCGCTCGCGTCTTGGCGATCGTTGTTTGGCGAAAGGAGGATACGGATCCGGAGTACCTGGATCGTATTCGTTGCGAACGCTGGGAAGTAGTTTTGCCGGAATTGGTGTTTGAGCCGGTCGCTTAAGCGAATGTCGCGCGGATATCATGCCTCCCCAATACGCCGAACTCCACTGCCTATCCAACTTCACTTTCTTACGCGGCGCCTCTCATCCTGAAGAGCTCGTCTTGCGAGCCCATGAGCTTGGCTACTCGGCGTTAGCCATCACTGACGAATGCTCGGTGGCTGGCGTGGTTCGCGCACATGTGGCCGCCAAGGAATGCGGTCTGAAGCTGATCATTGGCAGCGAATTCATTCTGGATGACGGCTTGCGTCTCGTGCTATTGGCGACCAGCCGCGAGGGATATGGAAATTTATCCGAGCTCATTACGCAGGGACGGCGCAAGGCCAACAAGGGCGCCTATCGCCTTTCTCGTGCGGACTTGGTGAACGGTGTTCCCGCTTGTCTTGCGCTTTGGTTACCGGGGAAGCAACCCGATGCTAATGAACTGATATGGTTAAACACAATATTCAAGGGCCGCTGTTGGATCGTCATCGAATTGCTGACTCGCGCTGGGGATAAACCCTATTTATCCCGATTGGAGTTGTTGGGAAAGACAACTGGAATACCACTTGTCGCATCCGGCGATGTCCATATGCATAGCCGAGATCGCAGGTTGGTGCAGGACACGCTGACCGCGATTCGGCACGGATGCACACTGGCGAATGCCGGCTATCGGCTTTATTCCAATGGCGAACGGCATTTGCGAACCCGTGAGCGTCTTGCGCAGCTTTATCCGACAGAATGCATGGCTGAAACGATTCGGATCGCCGAGCTGTGCTCATTCAGTCTTGACGAATTGCGTTACGAATATCCTGAGAAGATTGCGCCGAAAGGCGTAACGGCAAGCGGCTATTTGCGACAACTCACGATAGAGGGATTGCAACGCCGTTATCCGAACGGTACGCCCGCTAAAGTGAATAACTTGGTTGAGCGCGAACTGCGGTTGATTGCGGAGCTTGATTACGAGCCCTATTTTTTGACGGTATACGACATCGTTCGTTTCGCCCGCGAGCGAAATATCTTGTGTCAGGGGAGGGGTTCCGCAGCGAATTCGGCAGTCTGTTATGCGCTTGGCATTACTGAAGTGGATCCGGCGTTGATGGCGATGTTGTTCGAGCGTTTCATATCCAGAGAGCGGAAGGAGCCGCCCGACATCGACGTTGATTTCGAGCACGAGCGTAGAGAGGAAGTCATTCAGTATCTCTACGAAAAGTATGGGCGAGACCGTGCGGCGCTCGCGGCTACGGTCATTACCTATCAGCGCCGGAGCGCTATTCGAGATGTTGGCAAAGCGCTGGGCTTGGCGCTGGATCAGCTGGAAAGATTGGTAACGTCGATGGCGTGGTGGGATGGGAATGAGGTCTTGCCCGACAGAATCCGAGATGCGGGCTTCGATCCAGAGGCACAGGTTATTTCCCGGCTGATAACGCTGGTCAGTATCATTGTCGGTTTTCCACGGCATCTATCTCAGCATGTTGGCGGATTTGTTTTTTCGCGCGGGCCCTTGTCGCAACTCGTACCCATTGAGAATGCCGCCATGCCTGATCGTACTGTCATTCAATGGGATAAGGATGACCTGGACGCGCTCGGGTTGCTTAAAGTCGATGTGCTGAGTTTGGGCATGTTAACCGCTATTCGCAAAACGCTGGACTTGATGTCGATGGTTCGTGGGAAGCGACTCGCCATGCAGGACATCCCGCGAGAAGATCCGAAGGTCTACGACATGATTTGCCGAGCTGACACGGTAGGTGTTTTCCAAATCGAAAGCCGGGCGCAGATGTCGATGTTGCCTCGACACAAGCCTAGAAAATTTTACGATCTGGTGGTGGAAGTCGCCATCGTTCGTCCTGGTCCGATTCAGGGAGGAATGGTGCACCCATACCTGAAGCGCCGTCTGGGACTTGAGCCCGTGACTTACCCGAGCGATGCAGTTAGGTCAGTGCTGGAGCGCACGCTGGGCATTCCCATTTTTCAAGAGCAAGTGATGCAACTGTGCGTTGACGCCGCGGGTTTCACGCCAGGCGAGGCCGATCAGCTTCGCCGTGCGATGGCGGCATGGCGTCGTCGCGGTGGGTTGGAGCCATTCGAAGCGAAGCTGAAAACCGGTATGAGGAATCACGGTTATAGCGAAGAATTCGCCGAACAGATTTATAAGCAGATTCGCGGATTCGCCTCTTATGGGTTTCCTGAAAGCCACTCGGCGAGCTTTGCATTATTGGTTTATGTGTCGGCCTGGTTAAAGTGTTACGAACCGGCGGCATTTACCTGTGCGCTTTTGAATTCCCTGCCGATGGGTTTCTACCAACCGGCGCAGCTTATCCGCGATGCTCGCGACCACGGCGTCGAGGTGAGACCGATTGATGTCCAGACGAGCGAGTGGGATTCAATCCTTGAGTGTAAGTCGGATTGCGAGCCGGCGATTCGATTGGGGTTTCGAGAGATAAAGGGAATGTCGCAAGCGTCAGCATGGCGTCTGATGGAGGAACGTTGCGTTACCCCCTTCGAATCTATTAACGATGTTGCGGGGCGCGCGGCGCTTAACGCGAAAGATTTGGCCTGCCTCGCAAACGCCGGAGCGTTCGCATCGCTAGCCGGACATCGGCGAGAAGCAGCCTGGCAAACGGCCGGCGTTGAATATCTCCCTCCATTGCTTGCTCAAGCTGATTTCTTGGAAACGTCGCCTGATCTACCACGTCCCACGGAAGCAGAGGACATCGTGGCGGATTATCTGCACATCGGCTTTACGCTGGGCCGTCATCCACTCGCGTTATTAAGAAAGCAACTTGCGGCGATGCATTTCCGCTCGGCAACTGAAATAAAAAATATCCCACATGGTCGCTTGAGTCGATTCGCCGGCATTGTCACCTGCCGCCAGCATCCGGAAACAGCGAGCGGCGTTACCTTCGTGACGCTTGAGGATGAGACTGGATTCGTCAATGTCGTCGTTTGGCGGGACTTGGGGGATAAGCAGCGAAAGGCGCTACTGGGCGCGCGATTAATGGGAGTCCAAGGTGTTGTGGAGCGGGAAGGAGAAGTGGTGCATCTAGTCGCCCGACGTTTGATCGATCATTCAGATCTATTGGGGCAGATCGTCATTCATAGTCGGGATTTTTTTTAATGGCGGGCGGCGACACTTGATGGCGCAAAACTTGCGTGCGCTCATGGTGATAATGCAAATAGGAGGCCACGATGTCTATGCCCTTATCGCTAAATCGCTCTTGGACCCTTATAAAACAATCGGTGAATGGCTGGGTAGACGATGGAGCCTCCAGCATGGGGGCCGCGCTGGCCTACTACACCATATTTTCGTTGGCCCCATTGCTGGTCATTGTCATCGCCATTGCGGGCATGGTATTCGGCGATGAAGCCGCACGGGGCGCATTATTCCGTGAGCTTGCTTGGCTTGTAGGTAATAACGGCGCCGAAGCCATTGAGGCGATGCTGAAGAGTTCCCGCGACCCGGACAGAGCTATTTTCTCCGTGATTATCGGCGCAGTTACGTTATTCATTGGCGCTACGACCGTCTTTGCGGAGTTACAGACCGATCTGGACCGTATCTGGAAATCAGGTGAACTTTCACCGAGCGGCCTTTGGGGTTTTGTCCGCACGCGTTTGCTATCTTTCGGAATGGTTTTAGGAATAGGCTTTCTGCTGATTGTTTCTTTGGTAATGAGCGCGGCCGTCGCGGGGCTTGCGGAGTTATTAGGCGGATGGTTTCGCGATGCTGAAGGGTTATTGCAGGGCTTGAATTTTGCGGTTTCCTTTGTAGTCGTTACAGCGTTATTTGCCCTGATTTACAAAATTTTGCCAAACGTAAAAATCGCTTGGAGTGATGTATGGATCGGCGCAGGCGTTACCTCGCTTCTTTTTGCAATTGGTAAATTCCTAATTGGCCTTTATATCGGGAAAAGCGCTGTCTCCTCTTCTTTCGGTGCGGCCGGAGCCTTGGTCGTACTAATCGTTTGGGTCTATTACTCGGCGCAAATCTTCTTGTTGGGCGCGGAATTTACTTATGTGTACGCCCACGAACATGGGTCGCTTACGGACTCGACCATTACACCCGAAAGCAAAAGTCTGGCGGTCTCTAGGCATGGATGATTTCGTAGGATCGGACGGCGAAAGGCATGAATGATTTTATATTTTATGGTTGACATTGTTTCGTCAGAACGTAAAATTGGGTGTCCGCGTATCTGCGGCAGCCTCAAAAAAGGGGAGTAGCTTACCTCCAACCGGTCGCTCGGCGGCTTGGTTGTAGGGCGTTCGATCGTCAGCCGGTTATATTTATAAAACCCGGTCGAACGGGCCGTCCAGTTCCTGGATCCGGCTGAGCAAGACCTTTGCTAAACATGGCAAAGGTTATTCTTCTTCAGTTTCGATTGGAGTTCCGGATTACCGATGCCATGTCGGGGTTTATTTTTAACCGATATGGAAGGTCCCATGGAATTTCTCACCCCTGAATTTTTTTCCGCTCTATTAGCGATTGTCCTGATCGATCTCGTCTTGGCTGGCGACAACGCTATCGTGATCGCGCTGGCCGCTCGTAGTCTTCCACCACATTTGAGAAAGCCCGCCGTCTTGTGGGGAACGTTTGGCGCTATTGCTGTTCGCACGCTTATGACGCTTGCGGTCGTCTGGCTGCTCAAAATTCCTGGGCTTATGGCGATCGGCGGCGTGGCGTTGATGTGGATCGCCTATAAGCTTGTGTTGCCAGAAGATTCAGGTGAAGACGATGGTAAACATGCTTCGCAAGGATTCTGGGGCGCTATGCGGACAATCATTATTGCTGATGCAATCATGGGATTGGATAACGTTCTCGCTATCGGCGGCGTTGCCGCAGGCGCTGAGCATGGCGGCTTTGTGTTGGTGGTTCTAGGACTGTTAATCAGTATCCCGATTGTAGTTTGGGGTAGTACGCTGATTCTTCGCTTAGTAGATCGTTTTCCGGCCATCACCTATCTAGGCGCTGCAGTGCTTGCATTTACCGCGGCTAAGATGATTACCAGCGAACCATTTTTCAAGGCCTACTTCGAGGGACGCACGTTACAGGTCATGGCGATACAGGCCGCTACGGTTATCCTGGTTCTATCGGCTGGGTACTTTACAAGCCGCAAGCATCAGCGCAGACAAGATCAAGCTCGATTGCAAGAGCTGAAGGCTGACTAGATGTTCGTATATAGCCCCGTTCCCTTTGAAGGGGGAAGGAGCCGCAAGCGTTAAGCGCGGTCCATGCATTAATTTTACGAACTGCTTCTGAGGGATTAAGAGCGGGTAGCCGAAAGGCCTACCCGCTTTTTTTGCGATTATGTTTTCGAGGAATCGCGGCGCGATAGTGTTGCAGTTCACTTCGGAACGAGCCCGCTGGATCCATGATACGGCCGTCGTCCACGATAGCGTATTACCAGAGCGCCTATAACCATGAAACGACTAATCGAGCATCTCTACCGACTGCCGATAGAACTCGCGATGCTCTTCGTGGGAAATTGAAAACACTAATTAACACCGGATCGTCAAAGAACCGGGCCGGCAACTAACTACTACGCTTAACTTAAAAAATTATGTCTGATAATTTGCAAAATTGTCTTCTCGGTCGGGACGCTGCTATTCTGAGGTTCTACCCTACTAGCACCTTCGCTGTTGGCGAAGTTGTTCTTTACCAGCCATTGGATGAGGAGCATCCGACAGGTGTGTGGTACGAGGCGAAAGTGGCGTTGGTTCGTGAGAACGGCTATGTTGAACTGGAGCCGGTCGTTAATCTCCAGGACATTCCTGAGAGCGCCTTGGCGGAATAGAGGCATTTGTTTCCGCGGATGGAAGCTCCATTCGCGGATTTCAGATTGCGGTAGAAGCTAAGAACCACTTACGCAAAACCGTTTCCGCAAGGCGCGTCGACGCAGGCAGTAAGAGCGTTCGGCCAGAACGGTGGGGCAGGGAATTCGAGCTGCATGCGCTCGAATGTGTAACGATCTGTGCGTGTAAGCGCAGATGCGCCCTGTAAGGACAACGCCGCTGGGACGTTTTTGCGTAGGTTCTAAAATAGGGAAAGTGGAAGGCGATCCACCTTATAATCCCTCAGATGGCGTAAGCCTCATTTCAAGTTTTCTTCTCTTAAATATCGCCTCAATGTCCCTTTCTTTGGAATTCATGCATCAAGTAGCCGCCATTATCATGGCGACTTCAAATGAACGCACAACTGGCTTGCGAGTGACCTCTATTGGAGGGGGAGGAATTAGCGCCTCTTATCGCTTGTCCATCGGAGAGAGAGACTACTTTCTGAAAACGAATAGGGCAGATCGATTACCCATGTTTGAAGCGGAAATGGCGGCATTGAAAGAGATCGCAGCCATTGGCGCTGTGCGTGCGCCGATACCAATTTGTGCTGGCGTCGCGGAAGGGCATTCGTTTCTTGCGTTGGAGTGGCTTGTCTTTCATCCATTGGATCAGGCTGCGGCGATGCGATTAGGGCGTGCGATGGCGGCATTGCATCGCCATACTGCTTCGCAATTCGGATGGCATCGCCAAAATACGATCGGCGCGACGCCACAAATAAATACTTATACGTCTGACTGGCCCGCTTTTTGGAAAGAATACCGTTTGGGTTTTCAACTCCGATTGGCCGAGCGCAATGGTTATGTCGGTCGCATTCAGGATTTAGGCGCCCAACTCCTGACGCGTTGCGATGAGCTGTTTTCTGGATATACCCCCCAGCCGTCCTTCCTTCACGGCGACCTCTGGCATGGCAATACTGCCTGCAACCCCTCTGGGGAGCCGCTGATTTTTGATCCGGCCAGTTACTATGGCGACCGCGAAGCCGATCTTGCGATGACGTCTTTATTCGGCGGTTTTCCTGACGCTTTCATGGCGGCATACAATTCTGTATGGCCGGTGCATCAGGGCTATACGCAAAGGCGGGATTTTTACAATATTTACCATTTGCTCAATCATCTCAATTTATTTGGCAAAGGGTATCTTGGTCAGACCGAAACCACCATGCAGCGCGTGCTCGCAACGTTGAGTTAGTTGCGGCGCGGTTTATAAGACTTGGCGCCACAAATGACAAAGGCCGCATTCGCGGCCTTTGTCATAAAACGTGACGAAAATTAAGCTGTTTTGACTTGATCGAGCAGCGTCTGCAATTCTCCGCTTTCGAACATTTCACGCATGATGTCCGCGCCCCCGACAAACTCGCCATTCACATAAAGCTGAGGAATGGTGGGCCAGTTTGCGTATTCTTTTATCCCCTGACGAATGTCCGGATCTTGCAAGACATTTACGCTGTAAAAATCATTGATGCCGCAGGCCTTGAGTATCTGGGTGGCCGATGACGAAAAGCCACACTGCGGAAATTGAGGCGATCCCTTCATGTACAACACGACTTTGTGACTAGTGACCTGATCTCGAATGGTGTCTTGAATGCTCACGGTAGTTCCCTTCTAAAAAATGCTTAAGAAATTATACAAGTCATTAGCGAGGATTTTCTATGAATGTACAGGGAAGATATTCATATGGAATCCACGTTAAACGTGTGGTTATAGCCCTTATGGCCAGCGCTAAGAATCAATAGATGTTAAGTGCATTCCCAATGCGACCTATTGTTGTTCGCGGAATACCGCTCAAATCTTTGTGGCTCACCACACTTTGAAATCCAGCGGCGACCAGTAATGCTCGAACGGCTTTTGCTTGATCGTAACCATGTTCGCAAAGCAGCCAGCCATTCGAATGAAGATGAATAGGCGCTTGACCGATGATGGCGCGGAACGCATCTAGACCATCGCCTCCGGGCGTCAGGGCGTTCGCGGGCTCAAATCGTAAGTCACCCTGTTGCATATGGGGATCGTTTTCCGCCACGTAAGGTGGGTTGGTAAGGATTACGTCAAAAAGGGTATCGCCGAGATTCGAATACCAGTCACTTTTGATAAAAGCGATGTTAGCTCTGTTCTCAAAAGGTATAAGTCGTTCCGCGTTTTGCTGCGCAACTTGCAATGCGGTTGCGGAAATATCAGTGGCCGTTATCTTGGCGAGCGGGCGATTAGCGGCGACGCCGATTGCGATCGCCCCGCTGCCGACGCCAAGGTCGAGAACGTGACGAGGATAATCGACTGGGATGCGTTGTAATGCAAGGTCTACTAACAACTCCGTCTCTGGGCGAGGGATCAAGACATCGGGCGTGACCAAGAACTCCAATCCGTAGAATTCGCGCACGCTAATGAGGTAAGCGACTGGCTCTCCAAGTTCTCTGCGCGCTACCAATGCTTGGAAAGCAGTTGTCTGTTCGACCGTAAGGGCTTGCTCCGGATGGGTCGCTAGAAACTCATTGCTCGTTGCGAGGACGTGACGTAGTAGAACACGAGCATCCGTAGAGCCAATTGCAGCGCGCGCCTCACGCAGCGCTTTCTCAATGGTGAACATATTTATGGCGGCGTAAGGCGAGATGCCGCTTTAAGACTCTTCCGTCAACATTGCCAACTGCTCCGCCTGATGTTCCGCCACCAGCGCTGAAGTGAGTTCGTCCAGATCGCCATCCATGATGTAATCAATCTTATAAAGCGTCAGATTGATTCGGTGATCAGTGACTCGCCCTTGTGGGAAGTTATAGGTGCGTATGCGCTCGGAGCGGTCGCCGCTGCCAATCAGGGACTTTCGGGTAGCCGCCTCTTTGGATTGCTGTTCGCGTAACTGCGCATCGTAAATGCGCGACGCCAGCACTTTAAGCGCTTGCGCTTTGTTCTTGTGCTGAGATCGGTCGTCCTGGCATTCGACGACAATGCCGGTTGGCATATGGGTAATGCGAACGGCGGAGTCGGTCTTGTTGATGTGCTGACCACCTGCGCCGGAAGCGCGATAGGTATCGATGCGGATGTCCGCCGGGTTGATTTCCACGTCGGCGATTTCATCCATTTCCGGCATCACGGCGACGGTGCACGCGGATGTATGAATTCGACCTTGGGTCTCGGTGTCTGGAACGCGCTGCACACGATGTCCGCCGGATTCGAATTTGAGTTTGGAGTAGGCGCCGTGACCGATCAGCCGGGCGATCACTTCCTTGTAGCCGCCCATCTCACCTTCGCTCTGAGAGATGATTTCAACCTGCCAGCGATTACGCTCGGCAAACCGGCTGTACATACGGAACAAATCGCCAGCGAATAAGGCGGATTCATCTCCGCCGGTGCCGGCGCGAATTTCCAGGAAAATATTCCGGTCGTCGTTTGGGTCCTTCGGCAGCAGAACGCGCTGTAATTCTTCTTCCAAACCCACCAATTTTTCCTTACCGCTGTGCATTTCGGCTTCGGCGAGTTCCTTCATCTCGGGGTCCGCGAGCAACTCTTCAGCGGCAGCCATATCATCGATCACTTTACGGTACTCTTCGTACGCAGCAACGATGGGCGTGAGCTCGGAATGTTCGCGGCTGATCTTGCGATAGTTGTCCAAATCGGCCGTGACATTCTCTTGGGAAAGCTGGTGATCAAGCTCTATGAGGTGTATGCGGAGTGTTTCCAGTTTTTTCGTTATCGACGGTTTCATTCTTGCTCAGGTAGCTGATATAGCCGGTTCAGTAAATTGGCGAGTTCTTGACGTTCTTCCGGAGCCGCTTCGTTTAGAGCAACGGTGGGATGATGGAGAAACTTATTGAGTAAGGCGCGACTGAAGCCTTCCAGCACTTTCTCCGGGTCTTCTCCGCGCGCTAACAACGCTCGGGCGCGAGTTAGTTCGACGTTACGGAAATATTCGGCGTAGTTGCGCATTCGGCGGATAGTAGGCACAGCCGCGCGGCCGTCGAGCCAGTTAGCGAATTCCGCCACTCGGGTATCGATGATGGATTCGGCCTCGATCATCGCCTGTCTGCGTTTGTCCATACCTTCTTCGATGATGTGGCTGAGGTCATCTATCGAATATAGAAATACGTCCTCTAATTCGCCCACTTCGGGTTCGATATCGCGTGGTACGGCCAGATCGACCATAAAAATCGGTCGATGCTTGCGAGCGCGAATGGCGCGCTCCACCAAGCCTTTGCCTAATATCGGCAGCGTGCTGGCAGTTGAAGTGACGATGACATCGAACTTGCTGATGTGCTCGGGGAGCTCCGCGAGGGTAATGGCTGTGCCGCCGAGGCGTCCCGCAAGCTCTTCGCCCCGTTCCATGGTCCGATTGGCTACCATGACCCGTTGCGGTGATTGAGAGACAAAATGAGCAGCGGCGAGTTCGATCATTTCACCGGCGCCGATAAACAGCACGTTAAGTTCGCGGAAATCGCCGAAAATGTTTTGCGCTAGTCGCACCGCGGCAGCGGCCATGGATACGGAATTAGCGCCGATATCGGTATTGGTGCGAACTTCCTTCGCAACGGCGAAAGTGCGTTGGAATAACGGATTCAGCGATGGCCCTAGCGTCCCTTCTTGCTCCGCTACCCTGGCGGCATGCTTTAGCTGGCCGAGGATTTGAGGTTCGCCCAACACCATCGAATCCAGCCCGCTTGCGACTCGAAAGGCGTGTTTAATTGCGGAGGCGCCCTCATGGCTATAAAGATAAGAACGAATGTCATGCGCTTTCAGGCGGCTCATCTGGGCCAACCATTCGATGATGGTCTCGTTGTTGTCGGCCGTGGTGTACAACTCCGTGCGGTTACAAGTGGACAGGATTGCGACTTCATCCAATTCGCCGATTTTTGAAAGTTCGCGCAACGCCATGCCCAAGTTTTCGGCCGGAAACGCTACCCGCTCGCGCACGGCGACCGGCGCGGTCTGGTGGTTGATGCCCAGAATATGAAAACGGATTGGCACAGAAGATGGCTAATGGAAACAGGCTGACTAGGTAAGCCTAAAAATTTAGGGGGCCGCAGTATATCCAGGATGTGGCCGACTTGTAGAGGCGGCCATTATACACTGGGGTTGTCCCTCTCCTCGTCAAGCTCTTATCGGCTCTTGTGGGGCTATGTCTAAATCTAGAGAGCGTCACCCGATTCTTACTATCCGCTTGCCTCTTCATGTCGATGGCGTCGCCAGTCGACTACGGCTTTTTCCAAAACGGTGAAGGAGGGAGCAATCATGACCGATTCCGGCGGGCGTCGTATTTGGGCCGTCCCTGGACCGCCTGCCCAAATGACAATTTCTGTCGGTAAGAATTGCCGAAGATCTTTTAATCCCTGGCATAAATGGTTGCCTGGAGACGCTCCGCTGAAGCTAAGCGCCACGATATCGACCTGATGAGCAATGGCGGCGGCGGCAATAGCCGAGACTGGTAGTTGTACGCCCAGCGAGATGACATCGACGGATTCGCTGACGAGAATCGCCTCGGTCATTAATAAGTCAATTGCCTGCTGTTCATTGGGGAACGAAGTAAGCAAAACTCTGGGTTGCTGCGCGGTCATATGCGCCGAGGATATGGCGTTGTGCAGAATCCCTTGCGTCAATTCGTTATATAAATGCTCGTCGAAAACTTCCAGTTCGCCGTTCATCCGTTCCTGGCGAACCAGGACATTGAGCGGCGCGATGAGTTCGATAACGAATTGTCGCAGTCCCACTCGCATGAGCTGGTATTTAAGGAGTTTCCTAAGCTCGGGGCCCTGCCTCTTATGTATCAATGAAATGAAGCGGCCCAATTCTTGCATCTTCTCAGGCGGGGGGGCTGGTCCTCCACAGGCGCGGGTCAGTTCTTGAAGCTCTGCATCAGCGCAAAGAATGATTTTTCCTGGCCGGAAACCGGAGTCGATCAGCCGCTTGATCATTCGTAATCGATCAACTTGCAGAGATGGGTAGAGTCGATCGCCATTGTCATCTCGAATGGGTTGCGGGAATCCATAACGGCGTTCCCAAATGCGCAGGGTGTCTTTTGAGAGTCCGGTCTCGCGCTCCACGGCGCTGATAGGCATTGCTTGTTGTTGGGTTGGGACTCTCATTTTGCTTTTGTATTAGACAAAAATTGACATTAATTGTTAATGTGCTGAATAATACGGAAAAAATATCGTCATGACTAGGACAAATTTTTAGGAAGGTGGAGAATTTCTACTCCTAACGAATAGGAAGGAGCATCGAATGGGCAAGTTACTTCATGGAGGTGTAAAAGTTGGTATGGCGATTCTGCTCTCTGGCGTTATAGGGAGTGCAATGGCCTATCAACAGAATGATGTCGCGCCGGTAAAGGATGCACGAGCCGTTTCCGCGGAAGCCCGTTTTTCATCAGAGAAAAGCGGAATGTCTTTAACAGAAAAGCCGGAGAAATGTTATCTGGCGTTGCATTTGGAAATTGTCGGAGCGCCATTTGCTAATCGAATTGCTGATACGCCAGCTGGATTGGCGCATGGATGCGCTGTGGAGCCGCCACAACGCGCCAGCGAAAATACGGTAAATTCGCAGTAGTCATAACAAAGCGTTTCTCACTCTGGGAGGGGTAGTGGTCGAGCGCGTCATTGGTTTGCGTCGCTTGTTACCGCTGTATCAGCCATGACTCATATAAGAACATGTGGTGATGCATTATCTATTGGGTTGAGGATGCGGCAATCCGGGC
>Ga0247823_10002813_pt1 | contig 14291 bp, 14 predicted proteins | sample 13C_PalmiticAcid_2_FD_192426 | JGI IMG/M metagenome (GOLD analysis project Ga0247823, IMG submission 192426) | Soil microbial communities from agricultural site in Penn Yan, New York, United States - 13C_PalmiticAcid_Day30 | ecosystem: Environmental > Terrestrial > Soil > Agricultural land...
ACTTGCATGTGGTGCGATCCCGCCAATTTAAGGGCTAACCCCGGCAGGGGTTGGCTTTTTCTAAGCCTTGCTTTTTTTTGCTTCGGACGGGGTGGGGTGTTGGGGCTGTAAAACATACCTGAACTATATTTTTTTTGTTGGGGTTTGGAGGGTTGGATGGGCGGTGGTGCAAGGCCGGGCTTTGGCGCTTATGTTTTGAAGGCCCCTCTACCCCACCCCCGTCCGAAGCAGCACACTCTGGCAAGGCAAGGCTCAAAAAAGCAGACCGCCTGTCCACCCCGAAGGGAATCGCTGGATGGAGGTAATACTTTGATCAGTGCGGATGAATTGCGGCAGGAATGCTTTGATCCTGTTGATGAAGGGCGGAAGTAATGCTTTGATCCTATTGATGAATGGCGGCAGTAAGGATTTGATCTTGTTGAGGAATGGCGGGAGAAGGGTTTGATCCTGATGATGAATGGCGGAAAAAATAATGAAGAGGAATGGCGGGAGAGAATGGGCGTGTCAATAAATTGCTTATTTTATGAAGGATTATGTACTCACCATTTTATAATTACTTCAATATTTGTAAGGATAGAGCATTAAGCCAGACAACGGGCACCAGGGAGCTTATGAGTTTTCTGAAGACACAGCCTGAACTGATGCAACAATCAGCACATACATTCAGAAACAGCGGAAACTTTCCGTATTGGCTCAGCATTGCATTGTTGAATGCACCATCATATGATACTTACTCGGATAATAATGCCGATAGCATAAATACCAATATCCTCATTGTAGTAGCCACCAGAGATACATTTGGACATACACAAATAAATGACCTGCTACAAAGGATCAGCAGCCATCTCCAATGGCAAATCATCAATGAAGAAAAGCATGATGATGATGATCATGATTATGAAGCTGACAAAAACTAATACGATCAGCTATTCAAAAACTCCCGCCAATAATAAAGACTAACAACATCATCGGGTATAAACTGCCACACCTCCAGGTTCCAATGCGTGCGCGGGAAGTGAAAAGAGGCTATTGAAAACATACCATTCTTAAGCCCGGCTTTATACCATCGCCCAAACTCACCCCACCCAAGCCCAATAGAACCCCCACAGGTGTGGGTATGTTTTCCAAGCCGGCTTTTTACTTCCCAAGCACGCCCCCAAGGATTTTCCAGAATTGATCGACACGGGCAGACCAGGTGTTCTGGCTCGCAACAGCGATGCGTTTGGCTTGTAGTTCGGCGTTGTTCTCAGCAATGGCTTTGTCGATGAGTTGAAGGAATTCTTCGTGAGACTCGGCGATGTAGGCTACGTCGCGGAATGTATAGATGTCTTCAGAGAAATGCGTGGCGATGACCGGCTTGCCGGCCGCCAGGTATTCATTGATCTTGAGCGGATAGATGCTCTTGGTGAGCGTGGTCTTGCGGAAAGGGATGAGCACGCAATCGAAATATTGAAGGAATGCAGGAAGCTCGGTGATCTTGCGGGGACCAGCAAAGATGACGTTGGGGAGCTTGTCGAGACCGATGTCCTGCACTTCGGTGCCCTGGATGGGACCAACGAAGAAGAGGATCTTATCGGAGTGATGTTCGGCGATCTTTTTGAGAAGCTCGAAGTCGGAACGGTACTCGATGCTGCCGGTGTACCCGATGATCTTTTTGCCTTCAGGGATCTGTTGGAGGGCTTCGGGTTTGGGCAGCTTTTCGGAAGCGGCCCTCTGGAAGATATCGATATCGGCAGCGTTGGGATGAAAGAAAACGTTCTTGTTGAAAGGGCTCTTGAGGCGGGTGAGCTCTTTGGAGGTGCAGAGTGTGAAATCGAAATTACGAACGGTCTCTTCTTCCAGGCGCGTGCCATGGCGGTGAGAGTACGGGACCTGTGAGATATCGTCCATGGACTGGTAGACGGAAACAGCGGTGAGTTTCTTGATGTCTTCGGGGAGTTTCTGAACGAAGTATGGGTCGAAGAAATTCAGATAGATGAAGTCCTTCAGCTGATAATCTTTGATGAGTTGGCGGATGGTGCTGAGCACGATGCGGTCGTTCCAGGCTGCCAGCTTGTTGTAGATGAAGCCGGGTGGCAGGAAATTGATCGGCAGGGTCAGTTTAGTGGTCACCACCGTGAGGTTGGCGGGCAGTCCGGGTGGATTGCTGTAAGGCTCTTTGCCGTGCAGCAGGGCCGGCTTGCGGCGCTTTATCTGTTCGGTTTCTTTCAGCTGGTAGTAGTCCTTCCAGCTGAAGGGATGGTCGATGTAGAAGACGCGGTGGTTCCGCGCGAATTCTTTGGCCAGTGAAAGGGCGGGCGAAGAGATCTCGGAATCCCACCTGCTGAGACTGAAACAAATGATATCGCGGGGACTGCTCATATCAACCCTGGTTTAATTGGTGAAGACAAACCTGGAGGCTTTCTTTCCATTCAGGAATGGAGAGGCCGAAGGTTGTTCTAATCTTATGGGTGTCCAGCAGGGAAAAGGAAGGCCTGCGGGCAGGAGTTGGATACTGGGCAGAAGGGATCGGGTTCACTGCGCAATTGAGACCGCTGAGGTCACGGATGGCCACAGCGAAATCGTACCAGCTGATGCGTCCCTGGTTGCTGTAATGATAGATGCCAGCTTTCCATTGACCACCATCGATGATCTGCATGATGGCGGATGCGAGGTCGGCAGCGTAAGTGGGCGCGCCTACCTGATCGCTAACTACATTGAGAGATTCGCGCTCCTTCATGAGGCGGAGCATGGTCTTCACGAAGTTGTTGCCGAATTCAGAATACACCCAGGCTGTGCGGATGATGATGCTGTCCGGGTTTTGTTCGCGGGCCAGCTCCTCTCCTTTCAGCTTGGAGGCGCCGTATACATTGATGGGATCGGTGGGCTGGTCTTCCGTGTATGGATCAGCAGAGCTGCCATTGAAGACGTAGTCCGTGGATACATGAATGAACTTAGTGCCGTGTGCGGCGCAGGCGGCCGCGAGGATGCCTGTTGCAGTGGCATTGATATCGTATGCGTCCGCTTCGTTCGTTTCGGCCTTATCAACAGCGGTGTAGGCTGCTGCATTGATACAGAAGGCAGGTTGGTGTTGAGCAAACCAGCTTTCCACGGCAGCGGCGTCCTGGATAGGAAGTACATTCCTGTCTGTACCTATCAACTGGTATGCAGGGTACTTTGCCTGCAGGGCACGCAGTTCGCTGCCCAGTTGTCCGTTTGCACCGGTGATAAGGATAACGGGGTTGGACATACGCAATTATGAATTGAATTCGAAATTGTTGCGGCAATCGGCAAACGTTGGATTGATCAGGTCTTTTTTAGACACGATCACTTTGTCTGCGGGCAACTTCCAGTCGATGTTCAGTTCAGCATCATTGTAAATGATACCGCCTTCCGATTCTTTGGAATAGAATGCATCGCATTTGTACAATACATCGGCTGTTTCGCTGAGCACGGAGAAACCATGTGCGAAGCCGCCGGGGATGTAGAGTTGTTTCTTGTTTGCGGCAGAGAGCTCGATGCCGTAGGATTTACCGAATGTGGGCGATCCCTTGCGGAGATCCACCACTACGTCCCAGATGGTGCCGGAGAGCACGCGCACCAGTTTGGCCTGTGCGTTGGGATCCAGCTGGTAGTGGAGGCCACGGATCACTCCGTATTTGGAATGAGATTGATTGTCCTGTACAAAGGGTCCGATATTCATGTCTTCGAACACCCTGTCGTTATAAGATTCGAAGAAATAACCACGGTCATCCTCGAATACGGCTGGTTCAAAAATGATCAGCCCTGGAAAATCAGTGTCAATGAAAGGCATCAGTTGATTGTTTTAATGATTCGGGGGTTATTTCCTGTATTGTTCTTCGTAATAATGCTGGTATTCACCTGAGGTCACATTTTTGATCCAGGCTTCATTAGCGAGATACCAGTCTACAGTTTTTTCGAGACCTTCCTCAAACTGGAGGCTAGGCTTCCAGCCCAGTTCCGTGTTGAGTTTGGTGGCATCGATCGCGTAGCGGTGATCATGGCCTGGGCGGTCGGTAACGAAGGTGATCAGTTTGGCTGATTCGCCTGCGGCGCGGTTGAGCTTCCTGTCCATGATGCTGCAGAGCAGGTGTACGATATCGATATTCTTCCACTCGTTGAATCCACCCACATTGTAGCTGTCGCCGGTCACTCCCTTATGGAAGATGGTGTCGATAGCAGTGGCATGGTCTTCCACAAAGAGCCAGTCGCGCACATTATCACCCTTGCCATAAACGGGCAGTGGTTTGTTGTTCACGATATTGTTGATCATCAGCGGGATCAGCTTCTCGGGGAAGTGATGTGAGCCGTAGTTGTTGGAGCAGTTGCTCATTACAACGGGCAGTCCGTATGTATGATGATAGGCGTTTACAAAATGGTCGGAAGCCGCTTTGGAAGCGGAGTACGGAGAGCGTGGATCATAAGGGGTGGTTTCCGTGAAGAAGCCGGTTTCCCCGAGTGAGCCATACACTTCGTCTGTGGATACATGGTAGAAGCGTTTGCCTTCCATGCCTTTGTTCTTCCAGTGTTGTTTGCTGGCGTTGAGCAGGTTCACTGTGCCGAGTACGTTGGTGCGTACAAAGGCCAGGGGATCCTTGATGGAGCGGTCTACATGGCTTTCTGCGGCGAGATGGATCACGCCGTCAAAATCATATTTCTCAAACAGCGCAACGATGGCAGCTTCATCCAGGATATCTGCTTTCTCGAATACGTAGTTCTCTTTCTTTTCAACATCGCGGAGATTCTCCAGGTTGCCTGCATAGGTGAGGGCATCCACGTTAACGATGAGGTAAGAAGGATACTTGTTCACGAAAAGGCGCACAACATGTGAGCCGATAAAACCGGCGCCGCCGGTGATCATGATTTTGTTAGAATAGTTTGCCATTATAAACTCCAGTATTTTCTGCTGGTGATTTTGTTTTTAAATATGCCTTTCAGGTCGGCCACAATTGCGTGCGGCTTGGTGATGGCAGCGAAATCCTGGTCAGTCATAGAGATATAAGGAGCATGGGGTACAGTAACGATCACGGCATCATAATCATTCCGCAGTTTGCGGGTGAGGTGGAGGCCGTATTCCTCGTGTACTTCATCAGTTTCAGCATATGGGTCTTCCACATCCACCTGGAAGTTGAAGGCCAGCAGTTCTTTTACCGTATCGATGATCTTCGAGTTGCGGATATCACTTACGTTCTCCTTGAAGGTAACGCCCTTCACCAGCACTTTCGGCTCGTTGGAATTACGGAGTACATGCGTGATGATCTTTCTTGCTACGTACTTGGCCATATCATCGTTGATGAAACGGCTGGCGGTGATCACCTTGCTTTCATAGCCCAGTGAGGCCGCTTTGTACGTGAGGTAGTAAGGGTCTACACCGATACAGTGGCCGCCTACCAGTCCTGGCTGGAACTTCAGGAAGTTCCACTTGGTGCCGGCAGCTTCTATCACTTCAAAAGTGTTGATGCCCATACGGTCGAAGATCAGGCTCAGTTCATTCATCAGTGCGATGTTGAGGTCGCGCTGCGTATTTTCAACGATCTTGGAGGCTTCCGCCACTTTGATGGAAGAAGCGCGGTGAACACCTGCATCTACCACCAGTTCATAGATCTTAGCGATCTGGTCGAGTGATTCAGCGTCGTTTCCGGACACCACTTTCACCACGGTCTTCAGTGTGTTCTTCTTATCGCCCGGGTTGATCCTTTCGGGTGAGTAACCGAGTTTGAAGTCGGTCCCCATCTTCAGGCCACTGATCTTTTCCAGGATAGGAAGACAATCCTCTTCCGTACATCCGGGATAGGTGGTGGATTCAAACACCACGTAATCCCCTTTCTTCAATACGCGTCCTACGGTAGCAGAAGCGCTTTCCAGGGGTTTCAGGTCGGGTACATTGTATTTGTCAACCGGCGTGGGCACGGCAACGATGAATACATTGGCGGTTTTCAGTACTTCTTCATCATCCGTGAAAGTGATATCGCAGTCATTGAAGTGCGCTCCTTCCACCTCCTTGCTCGGATCGATACCATTCCGCATCATTTCCACACGCCTGCTATTGATATCGAAACCGATCACCGGGATTTTTTTAGCGAATTCCAGTGCGATGGGTAAACCTACATAGCCTAATCCAACTACTGCCAGTCTAGCGTTTTTATCTAATAACTGCTGGTACATGTCAACCTGATTGATTTGTAAATAAATAATGGGGAAAAATAACTCCGTGATTTATCTACAGGCAAGGGAAATTGGGTTTATTAAAAGCAGCAAAAGGAACCTGGTGGTTCCTATTGGATGCTATTTGATGCTGTTGAATTCTTTCGGTTGTTTGTGCCACTCTTCGGAAGGCAGGGATTTGAAGTAGTCGTAGGTTATCTTCAGGCCTTCTGCCCTTTTCACTTTCGGGCTCCATCCCAGCACCTCTTTGGCGCGGGTGATATCCGGTTGCCGTTGCTTGGGATCGTCTACCGGTAATGGTTTGTAGATGATCTTCTGGGTGGTGCCGGTGAGCTTGATGATCTCTTCCGCAAAGTCTTTGAGGGAGATCTCATCAGGGTTACCCACGTTCACAGGCTGTGCGTAATCGCTCATGAGCAGGCGGTAGATACCTTCCACCAGGTCATCCACGTAGCAGAAGCTGCGTGTTTGCGATCCGTCACCGAAAACGGTAAGGTCTTCACCACGGAGTGCCTGGCCGATGAATGCGGGCAGTGCACGGCCGTCGTTGAGGCGCATACGCGGACCATATGTGTTGAAGATCCGGATGATCCTGGTTTCAACACCATGGAAATTATGATAGGCCATGGTCATGGCTTCCTGGAATCGTTTGGCTTCGTCATACACTCCACGTGGACCTACGGGATTTACATTGCCCCAGTATTCCTCGTTCTGCGGATGTACAAGCGGATCGCCGTAGATCTCTGAAGTGGAGGCTACGAGGATGCGTGCTTTCTTCGCTTTGGCTAAGCCCAGGCAGTTATGCGTACCCAGGGAGCCCACTTTCAGTGTTTGAATGGGGATCTTCAGGTAGTCGATCGGACTGGCCGGAGAAGCGAAATGCAGGATATAGTGCAGTTCACCCGGAACGTGGATGAACTTGGAAACATCATGATGATAGAATTCGAACTGTTCCAGTTTGAACAGGTGTTCGATATTGCGGAGATCGCCGGTGATGAGATTGTCCATCCCGATCACATGAAAACCTTCTTTGATAAAACGGTCGCAGAGATGGGAACCGAGAAATCCTGCTGCACCGGTAATGAGTACTCGCTTTTTTGACATGCTTTATTATTTGTGAGTAGTGCCGTTTGTTGGGATAGCAGTTGCCCTGCCCACGCTTACATAGTAGAATCCTAATTCCTTCACTGCGCTTCCTTCAAAGAGGTTACGGCCGTCGAAGATCACTTTGTTCTTCAGTGCAGTAACTATTTTGAGGAAGTTGGGGGTGCGGAATTCATTCCATTCGGTAGCGATGATGAGTGCATCAGCGCCTTCGAGGCAATCGTACTGGTTATCGGCATACTGGATCTTATCTCCTACAACACCTTTCACATTGGTCATGGCTTCAGGATCGAATACGCTGACGGTAGCGCCTGCTTCGAGCAAAGCATCGATCATGTATAAGGCTGGTGCTTCGCGGATATCATCCGTATTGGGTTTGAAGGCAAGGCCCCAGATGGCGAACCTCTTTCCTTTCAGGTTACCCTTGAAGTATTCATTGATCTTGGGGAGGAGGTGCAGTTTCTGGCGTTCGTTCACATCCATAACGGCGTTCAATATGCGAAAATCATATTCAACTTCGTTGGAAGATTTCACCAGGGCCTGCACGTCTTTGGGGAAGCAGCTTCCGCCGTAACCGATGCCCGGGAAGAGGAAGCGTTTGCCGATACGGTCATCGGAACCGATGCCGCGGCGTACCATGTCTACGTCGGCGCCGAGCCTTTCGCAGAGCTGGGCCACTTCGTTCATGAAGGAGATCTTGGTAGCGAGGAATGAGTTGGCTGCATACTTGGTGAGCTCTGCAGAGCGAACGTCCATGTAGATCACGGGGTTGCCTGAGCGCACGAAGGGTGCATAGAGATCGCCCATGAGTTTGCGGGCCCTTTCGGAACCTGCGCCTATCACAACGCGGTCTGGTTTCATGAAGTCATCAACAGCCACACCTTCGCGGAGGAATTCGGGGTTTGACACCACATCAAATTCGCCACTGTAGTTTTTGGCTATGGCAGCATGTACTTTTTCGGCAGTGCCTACCGGTACGGTGCTTTTATCAACGATCACTTTGTAGTCTTTCAGGATCTTACCCAGGTGATCAGCCACACCGAGGATGTATTTCAGGTCGGCTGAGCCGTCTTCTCCGGGAGGAGTTGGCAGGGCCAGGAAGATGATCTCGGCATCTCTGATACCGTCTTCCAGGCTGGTAGTGAAGCGGAGTCTTTCTTCCTTTACATTACGGAGGAAGAGTTTCTCCAGGCCTGGTTCATAAATGGTGATCTGTCCGTTAGACAGCTTTTCAACTTTTCCCTTGTCAATGTCCACGCAGGTAACATCATTGCCGGTTTCGGCGAAACATGTACCGGTAACTAATCCTACGTATCCGGTACCTACAACAGCGATTTTCATTTTGAATGGTTTTTTAGGGTGTCAGGTTTTACTGGAAGTTTTACAACAGGGTTCATGACCTTGCATTTGCCTTCACATCGTAATGAGGGCAATGCTGGCGCAATCTTTCATGAAAAACTACCTGTGCTTCTTCTTTCAACCTGGCGTTTACCCTTTATTAATAAACTCCAAAACTTTGTTGGTGATCAAACTGAGTTGTTCATCGGCCAATTCGGTATGCATAGGCAGCGAGATCACCCGTTCTGTAAGCCAGTCGGTTATTTTAAGATCGAAAGCTGCGCCGCCAAAAGCGTCAAACATCTTCTGACGATGGGCGGGTACTGGATAATAAATCATGGAAGGGATCCCGTTTTCGGACAGAAAAGCATTCAGTCCGTCGCGGTCTACGCCTTCCAGTACAAGGGTGTATTGGTGGAAAACATGGTTGCAATTCGGGGAACGGTAAGGGGTACTGATCTTAGGATTGTTGGCAAAAGCCTTATCATAATAATCAGCCGCTTTCCGGCGGGCTGCCGCATACTCATCCAGGTGAGGCAGCTTGCAATTAAGCACTGCGGCCTGAATTGAGTCCAGACGGCTGTTACATCCCACCAGGTCATGGTAGTACCGCTTACTCTGCCCGTGATTGGCAATCATTTTTAACCGGGTAGCTAACGCATCGTCATTGGTGAATATTGCACCGCCATCTCCGTAACAGCCCAGATTTTTGGACGGGAAGAAGGAGGTTGTACCAATCGTACCGATGGTTCCGGCCTTTTTGGTGGTGCCATTACTGAACGTATAGTCTGCCCCGATTGCCTGGGCCGTATCTTCAATTACATAGAGATTGTGACGTTTGGCGATGTCCTGGATGGCTTCCATATCTGCCACCTGGCCAAACATGTGCACAGGAACGATTGCCTTTGTTTTAGGCGTGATGGCCTTTTCAATGGCCGCAGGGTCTACACAGAAGGTTTTGGGATCCACTTCCACGAAAACCGGCTGCAGGCGCAGCAGGGCAATCACCTCGGTGGTGGCCACATAAGTGAAGCTGGGCGTGATCACTTCGTCACCGGGCTGGAGGTCCAGCGCCATCATGGCTATCTGGAGGGCATCCGTTCCGTTGGCGCAGGGGATCACATGTTTTGCGCCCATGTATGCAGTGAGGCCGGCGGTAAAGTCCGAAACCGCTTTGCCGTTGATGAAGGCAGTATTATCGATCACATCCTGGATAGCTGCATCAACTTCCGTCTTGATCTTTGCATATTGCGCTTTCAAATCAACCATTTGTATCGTCCGCATACTTATAATATTTCTTTTTAAACGGGCACAAACCTAGTACAAAAAAACGGATTCAGCAATTGCATTCCCCTTACATTTGTTCATAATTAAGTAACCCGTGCACCTTTTCTTTTATAATATTTTCTGTTGGTTATACCGGTCCGCCATCCGGATCGCTGCACTCTGGAACCCAAAAGCCCGGTTATGGGTAAAGGGCCGGCAAGACTGGTTCAGCACCATTAAACCACAATTTGATAATACCCCGGGCCCCTGGATCTGGATGCATTGCGCCTCTCTCGGGGAGTTTGAGCAAGGCCGCCCTGTTCTGGAAGCCCTCCGCAGCCAGTACCCCGGCTACCGCATCCTCCTTACCTTCTTCTCCCCTTCCGGCTACGAAGTGCGTAAAAATTACCCCGGAGCAGACATCGTGACTTATCTGCCCATGGATAGCAAAGTAAATGCCATGAGATTTATCAATATGGTGAATCCCAGCCTGGTACTGTGGGTAAAATATGAATACTGGTACTATTATCTCACCGGCCTCCGGAAAAAACAGGTGCCTGTGCTCCTTATTTCAGGCATCTTCCGGAAAGACCAGCCCTTTTTCAAATGGTATGGCCGCCTGCACCAGTACATCCTGGAAAGCTTCAGCCGGTTGTTTGTACAGAATGAAGCCTCCGAGCAGTTACTGAACGGCATCGGGTTCAAACAGGTGACCGTGAACGGGGATACCCGGTTCGACAGGGTGGCGGAGATCGCCGCGCAGTTCCAGCCGCTTCCGGCCATCGAGGCCTTCTGCGGCAATCATCCCGTGATAGTGGCCGGCAGTACCTGGGATGCCGATGAAGAAGAACTGGATCATTACGCCAATACACATCCCGAAATACGCTTCATCATTGCGCCGCACGAAATAGAAGCGCCGCACCTGCATGATATTGAAAAGCTTTTCAAGCATACTATCCGGTATTCAGAATGGAGTAAAACACTGAAAGCGGATCCGGCCGTGAATACACTGATCATCGATAATATCGGGATGCTGAGCAAACTCTATCATTATGCTACCATCACGTATATCGGCGGGGGCTTTGGAAAAGAAGGCGTGCACAATGTGCTGGAAGCCGCGGTGTACGGCAAGCCTGTAGTGTTCGGCCCCGTGTATGATAAATTCATCGAGGCTGATGAGCTGGTGGAAACCGGTGGAGGCATCAGTATCGAAACGGCGCTGGAGCTTGAGGAAGTATTCAATGAATTACTGCAGGACAGGGATGAATATAAAAAAGCCGCTTCAGCAGCGGCTCAGTATGTTGCTTCCAAAACAGGGGCCACCCAGGCGGTGACCAGCTATATTCAGGAGAATCGTCTTTTGACCAGCTGATAGAAATGGCGGGTAACGGGTTTTGTCTCATCCCATCCCAGTTTCACTTTCAATTCCCTTTCTATCCAGTATTCGGCTTCAGGAAGGATGCGGAAACCATTGATGGTTTTGATGCTGCGCTCATACATCACTTCATCTCCACGGAACAATTCACTGATGAATACAAAACGGTCGTTCACGCCGATGGCGCGTTTGAGATCGCGTACAGGAGAATCATTGAGGCGATGACCTATTTCCACCACTTCTTCTTTTAACTTATCATTAAGAGAGGATTGGGTGGCATAAGCGATAGAATCATTGATTTCGCGGCCAGTGGACTGATGTGCGAGCGTGGGGATCTCACGGATAGGATCATAATGATACCCGTTGGTATGTCCGTTCATCACAGGAACTTCCTCCACTTCAGGAATGGTTTCTTCCTGCACCGGCTCTTCAATTACTGGTGGTATGATTTCGGGCACGGGTTCAGGTTCAGGCTGTTGCTGAACGGGTGCCGGTGGTGTATAAACAGGGAATGAAGAACGGCTGGAAGGCATAACCACAGCCACTTTGGAGGTACCCGGCACTTTCCGTTGCGAGGCAGACAATTGCACCAGCTCCGACTCAATCAATTGAGCCGTCACTAATAGTTGCGAGGGATCAGCATTTTGTTCGAATTGTTCGTTTAATTTGCTGATCAATTGTGCTAAACGCTCCATAATCAGTGGGTACTTTTGTGGGTTATGAGTTTGTACCATAAAGTTAACAATTATTATACCTATTTCCGTTAACATGTTCATAGAACCTAACATATCCGGTGAGCGGCGTGGAAGTATCGAAGTGATCTGCGGCTCTATGTTTTCAGGAAAAACGGAAGAGCTGATCAGACGGTTGAAACGCGCGCGCATCGCCAATCTCCGGGTAGAGATCTTCAAACCCAAAATAGATACGCGATATCACGAGCAACAGATTGTTTCACATGATGAAAACGCCATCCTCTCTACTCCTATCGAAAGTGCACAGACCATTCTTTTACTGGCCAGCGATGTGGATGTAGTGGGTATCGATGAAGCCCAGTTCTTTGATGACCAGCTACCCGATGTTTGTGATCAGCTGGCATTCAGAGGTGTGCGGGTGATCGTTGCGGGATTGGATATGGATTACTCCGCCAAACCTTTCGGACAGATGCCCTTCCTCCTTGCCAAGGCCGATTATATCACCAAGCTTCATGCCATCTGCGTGAAATGTGGAAATATTGCCAACTACTCTTATCGCAAAGTGGTAAGTCCAACGCAACTCATGTTGGGTGAAAAGGATCTATATGAACCGCGTTGCAGGAAATGTTATTACGAAGGGAAATGATACAGCGACTTACATTTTTTTACAGGTGGCCCTGATCACGGAAGTCTGCTTAAAAGGTTCATTCTCCACCTTTCCATCTATTGTTGCTTCAAGGTAGGCAGACTCCAGCATGCCGGTATGCCTGTTCACCTTAAAAGTGCCTTCCTGCCCCACTTTCAGGGAAGTGGATTCAGTTTTTTCAGAAAATCCGGATCCACCGAGGATCAGCGTCACCTGGTCTCCATTTATCTCCGATACTGTATAAACCTGCAAAATAGTTAAGGGCATTCCACCCGGAACCTGGTATACGCGGTTGAGGGTATCGCCTTTCTGAATGATATGGCCGGGAAATTCAAGGAAGATAGTGGTCAGCATGGCCGTTGCAGCAGCAGGCGAAAACTGTCCGGCAGCAATATCCCAGACCTGGCTGAAGCGCGGAGAGCTGGCAGCTGCGGAATCAGGCAATACCTTTTTAGTGATGGCATGGATCAGCGGCGTAAAGGAGCCAACGGTTTCCAGTTTACCGAGATTGTTCATGCGGTAGCTGAAGGTCTCACCCTGCACGCCCTGCCAGGTGGCGGGCACAAGTGTGCGGGGATCATCGCTCCGGTAGGCAATGGGATGCTGGGTATCCACGTTCAGGCTGTCGGAAGCGTTCGTCACCTTTACCCAAAAGCGCTTATACGTGGCATTTATATTGAGACCGGTATCCTGGAGTGAGTTCAATATGAATGTGGAGCCCAGGCTATGGGTTTGTTTTTCACCTTTGAAATCGGCGGTCATATCCTCCTGGTAAGCGAGCTCGTAAGGTTGGTTCTTCTCCGGAACAAAGCGGAGGTCAACGGTCTCTTCTTTACAGGAACTCATCATTACAACACCGCATACAAGCGGCAAACAGACTGCTATACAGGATCTTAAAGTCATACCAGGTGTAGTGGAATTATTGAATAAAGTACGGAAATTATCAGCAGTTGACCGCTTAAATGTTAATTTCGCGCAACAATAAACGCTATTTCCATCAATTCATTTCAATCCATACTGGCACTTGTAAAAAAAGATCTGTTACTGGAGATCAGGCAGCAGTATACTTTTTATGGAGTGGTATTGTATGTGGCCAGCACCATCTTTGTGCTCTACCTGGCCATGAGCCACCCGGAGGACAATGTGTGGAATGGCCTGTTCTGGATGATCCAGCTCTTTATCTGCGTGAACGCAGTGGCCAAGAGCTTCCTGGCGGAGAGCCGTGGCCGGATGCTGTATTTTTATACGATTGCGGGGGCACGCGACTTTGTGTTAAGCAAGCTGCTGTTCAATGCAGGACTGATGGTGGTGATGAGCCTGGTGAGCATGCTGCTTTTCTTCCTGCTGATGGGCAACCCCATCAATAATCCCTGGACTTTCACAGGTATCGTATGCCTGGGCGGCTGCAGTCTCAGCCTGGTATTCACTTTCCTGGCGGCCATTGCGGCCAGGGCCCAGCAGAATGCAGCCCTGATGGCCATTATGGGTTTTCCGCTGATCATACCCCAGTTGATGCTGCTGATGAAGATCTCTACAGTGGCCTTTGCAGATGTGATACAGGCCGGGCTCGGGCAGCTGGTGCTGTTGCTGGCCGGACTGGATATACTGGTGATACTGCTGGCGGTGATCCTGTTCCCGTTCCTGTGGAAGGATTAGTGAGTGCCCAGTCGCTCGCCTCCCGGCGAGTGACTTATATTTCTTCGCC
>Ga0247823_10002814_pt1 | contig 14290 bp, 12 predicted proteins | sample 13C_PalmiticAcid_2_FD_192426 | JGI IMG/M metagenome (GOLD analysis project Ga0247823, IMG submission 192426) | Soil microbial communities from agricultural site in Penn Yan, New York, United States - 13C_PalmiticAcid_Day30 | ecosystem: Environmental > Terrestrial > Soil > Agricultural land...
AACACGAAGCTGTTCACCCTCGCCGAATCGCTCGGCGGCGTGGAGAGCCTGGTCAACCACCCCGCGGTCATGACGCACGCGTCGGTGCCGGTGGAACGGCGCGAGACGCTGGGGATCAGCGATGGACTGGTGCGGTTGAGCGTGGGGGTGGAGGCTTTGGAGGACTTGCGGAACGACCTGGCGAATGCGCTTACGTCGGCCTCAGGCGTACGCGCGTGAGTATGTTGCCCCTGGATTCGCGCCAGCGCTCTCTGGTGTGGGAGCTCACCAAGCGCGATGTTCTCGGTAGGTATCGCGGTGCGAGTTTTGGTGTGCTGTGGTCCCTGATCAGCCCCTTCCTGATGCTGATGGTCTATACGCTTGCCTTCGGATTTATCCTTAAGAGCAGGTGGCCTGGCACCAGTGGATCCACGCAGGACTTCGCCCTCATTCTGTTCGCGGGACTTTCGGTGCATGGGTTCTTCGCAGAGTGCTTGACCCGTGCGCCTCAGTTGATTCTCTCGAACGTGAGTTACGTAAAGCGCGTCGTGTTCCCACTGCAGATGCTGTCCTGGAGCATGATGTTTTCGGCCGCCTTCCACTTACTCATGAACCTGCTGGTCTTGCTGCTGCTCAAATGGGTATGGCACAACGAGATCCACTGGACCATCGTATTCCTGCCGCTCGTCGTGCTGCCGATGCTGGGCTTGGCGGTGGCTGTTTCGTGGCTCGTATCGGCGCTGGCGGTGTATGTCCGCGACGTGGGCCAGTTCGTCGGCGTGCTGGCAGCAGCGATGCTGTTCCTGTCGTCCGCGATCGTGCCCGTGGATTCGGTGCCGGAGAGTTATCGCTGGGTGTTCCACCTCAATCCGCTCACGCTGATCATCGACCAAGTGCGGGAAGTAGTGATCTGGGGCCGTACGCCTGATTGGAACGCACTGCTGCTGTACGGCGCGGGAGTCTTGCTCTTCGCCGTCGGCTCCTATCAGGTGTTCAGTCGGTTGCGCCGAGGCTTTGCCGATGTCCTCTGAGAACTACAGTAGCAGCCAACTGGTCACTGAGTGCGTGATCCGGGTTGCGCACGTCGGCAAGTCTTATCGTATGTACCGCAAACCGTCCGAGCGCCTTCTGCATGCCATCTTCGGGGGCAAGGAGGGAGATGTTTCGGAATTCTGGGCGTTGCAGGATGTCAGCCTGGACATCCGGCGCGGCGAGACATTCGGCATCATTGGGCGCAATGGATCCGGCAAATCCACGCTGCTTCAGATCATCGCGGGCACGCTGCAACAGACGCGGGGCGATGTCGCGGTCAAAGGTCGCGTGGCCGCGTTGCTGGAGTTGGGGAGCGGGTTCAATCCGGATTTCACCGGGCGCGAGAATGTCTATCTCAACGCGACGATTCTCGGACTGACGCGACGCGAAATAGACAAACGCTTGGACAGCATCCTGGCCTTCGCCGGCGTTGGCGAGTTCATCGACCAGCCGGTCAGAAGCTATTCCAGCGGCATGTCGGTCAGGCTCGCTTTCGCCGTCATCGCCCACGTGGATGCCGACGTGCTTATAGTTGACGAAGCGTTGTCCGTAGGCGACGTGTTTTTCGCGCAGAAGTGCATGCGCTTCCTTCGGGAATTCAGGAAGGATGGCACTTTGCTCTTCGTGAGTCATGATGCGGCGGCCGTCACCAACCTCTGCGACAGGGCGCTCTGGCTCGACTCGGGTGTCATGAAGATGCAGGGAAGCGCGAAGGAGGTCGTGGAGGCCTACATGGCTCAGCAACATGCGGCCGATCGACGGAGTGTGGCTGGAGCTTCTGTTCATGTTTCGGCTGGGCGGGACATCGAAGAGTCCGCCCCAGACTTTCGTGCCGCCGTTCAGAGCGGTCTCGGTCAAGCAAGCCGAATGGCTATCTATGAGTTCGACCCGGAGCAGGCTGGTCTGGAGTTCGGATCAGGCATGGCGAAGATCGTCGGGGTGGATCTCCATGACGACGCGGGTGGCGTGCTCTCACTGACCGAAGGCGGGGAAATCGTACGATTGCGAATTTCTGCTCGTATGGAGCAGGAGATAAAGGGTCTGATATTCGGCTTCTACCTGAAGGATCGGCTTGGTCAGCGCCTGTTTGGCGACAATACGTATCTGACGACCTTGAATGCTCCGGTCACCGGTTGCGCGGGCGAAATAGTCGAGGCGGAGTTCCGATTCCGTATGCCGCGCATGCCCATGGGGTCTTATCTCGTAGACGTCGCAATCGCGAGCGGTAGTCAAGATGACCATACCCAGCACCACTGGGTGCACGACGCCATAGAGATCAAGGCCCTCGACCGGACCATGAGATACGGCCTTGTCGGAATCCCGATGTTGGGCATCAGTATCGAGAAAGGAGATGACCAGTGAAGTTCACTGGCGAGCGCTTCATTCCAAGCGAAAGTGGTGAAATACGACAGGAACATGTTCATCGCTACGGATGGGTCCGCGCGTTCGTACAGGGAAAGCGCGTTCTGGATGTGGCGTGCGGCGAAGGCTACGGTAGTGCCATGCTTGCCGAGGTTGCCGATACCGTTGTTGGTGTTGACGTTTCTCCTGAAGTCATCGTTCATGCCAACCAGCGATACAAAAGGAGGAACCTCCGGTTCGTGCATGGCGATGCGGCAGCGCTCGATCTTCCGGATCGCGGGTTCGACATCGTCGTGTCCTTTGAGACCATTGAGCACCTGACCGCGCAGCAGGCGATGCTGGATGGAATCAAGCGGGTCCTTTCTCCGGGCGGCATGCTGATCATCTCATCGCCCAACAAGAAGGTGTATACCGATCTGGCTGGCCATCACAACGAATTCCACGTCAAGGAGCTCTACTTCGAGGAGCTCGACGAGCTGCTTAGGGCGAGATTCGAGAACGTCGTTTACTTCGGGCAGCGCCTATCAACCGGATCCGCGATCCTTCCAGTGAGTGCTGGCATCAAGGCGCGGTCGATCGACGCGGTGGTTGATGAGGGTGACGAAATCTCGCTTGGTGTTCCGCGCCTGCAGGAACCCGTCTATTTCATTGCGATGGCGAGCATGGAGGCGCTGCCAGAGGCAAATGCATCGATACTTTTCTCGGAAGTTGATGATCTATTCGAAGAGCAGCGGAGCATAGCTAGGTGGGCCCAGTCGCTCGATGCAGAACGAGAGCGTGTTGGACAACTGCTGCGAGAAGAGCAGGAAGATGGCATTAGGAGCAAGCAATGGGCTCAGCGTCTGGAAGCTGAGCTGGGCGAAACTCGTGAACGGCTGCGGCAACTGGCCGTGGAGTTCGAAGAGCGTTCCAACTGGGCCCTGGCGCTTGACGGGGAGCTTGCAGAAGCCCGCACGCAGCTTTTCGAGCAAAGCAGCCGACATGACCGGGCTGTCTCGGCCATGGAGGCGCGTGTGCGATCCCTGCAGGATGAATGCACGGATGCGCACAGTTCGGCTAAAGATGCGCGGATCCACTTGGAGGTGGCTCAGGTCGAGAATCAGCAACTCAATTCCAGCCTGGCGGCATTGCTTGCATCCAAGCAGGAACTTGTTCGAGACATCGACGGAATGCGAAGTCAGCTTGAAGCGTCGCATGAGGCAGGCAAGAAGGCTTCGGAAGCCTTGCTTCAAATGGGCGCGGAGTTCTCGCGCAAGCGTGCTGAAGCATTCGAAGCTCATGGCCGCGAAGTAGCACGGTTGCGGGAAGAGCTTGGGACGGTACTGAGCTCTCGTTCCTGGCGGCTGACCAGGCCGCTGAGATTGATGGGAAGAATGATTCGGGGGGATTGGCGCGCAATCGCGGGTTCGTTGCGTCAATCTTCCGTGGCTCGCAGCAAATGGCTGGCGCCGTTGCGCGGGCCTGCCAAGCGCTGGATCATGACACGTGCCGCGGCCAGCGAAGCGCTCGGCGGACCCATGAACGTACATTCGATCATTTCGGACAGGTCGGCCGCTTTGTCCGTGCTCAAGTTCGCCGTCCACGACGAGCCCCTGGTCACAGTCATCATTCCTGCTTACGGCAACCTGGATTACACACTCGCCTGCCTGAAGTCCATCAGCGAACATACGGCAGAGATCGCCTACGAAGTCATCGTGGCAGAAGATGCGTCGGGCGACGATGAGATGCAATTCCTTGCCGCGATACCGGGACTTCGATACGTCGCCCATAAGCAGAACCTCGGTTTTCTTCGCTCGTGCAATGCGGCAGCGGCTTTGGCGCGAGGGAAGTACATATGCTTCCTCAACAACGACACCGAAGTGACGACGGGATGGCTGACTGCATTACTCGATGTGTTCGCGAAGTTTCCTGATGCAGGTTTGGTTGGATCAAAACTGATCTACCCGGACGGCAGGTTGCAGGAAGCGGGGGGCATCCTTTGGCGTGACGGCTCAGCTTGGAACTACGGACGTCTTCAGAATCCGGCCGATCACGAATTCAATTATGTCCGTCGTGTCGACTACTGCTCCGGGGCGAGCATTCTCGTGCTCAGCGCCGAGTTCGAGGAGTTGGGTGGGTTCGACGAGTATTTCGCGCCGGCTTATTGTGAGGATTCAGACCTCTCCTTCAGGATGCGGCGGATCGGCAGGGAGACCTACTACGCGCCACTTTCGGTCGTCGTGCATCACGAGGGAATCTCGCACGGTACGGATACGGGTGGTGGTATCAAAGCCTATCAGGTGCTCAACCAAAAGAAGTTCGTAGCGCGTTGGTTCGAAGAGCTTTCGCAACACTACCCGAACGGGAAAGAGGTCTTCAAAGCGCGTGAGCGCGCGTGGGGCCGGAAAGTGATCCTGATCGTGGATCACTACATTCCGCAGCCCGATCGTGATGCCGGGTCGCGGACGATGTCGGCTTTTGTGGACAGCCTCCTTGAGCTCGGATTGGTAGTGAAGCTCTGGCCTGACAATCTTTGGTACGACGAAACATACGCTCCCTTGCTGCAAAAGAAAGGAGTCGAGGTCATTCATGGTGAGAAGCGCTACGGTGGTTTCGAGCGCTACTTGGGCGAGAATGGTGAGCATATCGACTACGTCATGCTGTCCCGGCCGCACATCTCCGACCCCTACTTAGGACCGACACGTGCTAGCAGCAAAGCTCAGATCATCTACTACGGCCACGATCTGCATTTCCGCCGCCTGCAGCGCGAAGCGGAGATAGTGCGACAGCCCGGCCTGGTCGATCAGGCAATCAGGATGGAACAGTTGGAGCGTTCGATCTGGAGGCGCGCCGACATCGTGCTGTATCCGTCACATGACGAGGCGCAGGATGTGATGGCACTGGAGCCGACTGTCACGGCCCGTGCGATTACGCCATACGCCTATGAGCCGATACGGCATGTGGCAGGCCCCGAACATCGTCGCGGCCTCCTCTTCGTGGCAGGTTTCGGTCATCCACCCAATGTGGACGCAGCCTTCCATCTGATTGATGACATCATGCCGCTCGTGTGGGCAAAGGTACCCGATGCGAAGGTTTTCCTGGTGGGCGCCAATCCCACGACGGAGGTGAAGGCGCTGCAGGGGGACAAAGTCACCGTGACCGGATATGTCGACGACAGTGCACTGGCGGATCATTACGCGAGCGCTCGTGTGGCGGTGGTCCCGTTGCGTTACGGGGCAGGAATCAAGAGCAAGGTGGTAGAGGCTTTTCACCAAGGATTGCCGCTGGTTACCACGCCAACCGGTATGCAGGGCCTGGTGGGATCCGACGGGATCTGCGAAGTTGCCAGCATCGTGGAAGATCTGGCAGACGCGATCATCCAATTGCTGAAGGACGACCAGAAGTGGATTAATCGTTCTGAGCAAGGGCGTGCTTACGTGAGCGAACGATTCTCGAAAGGCAGCATGCGCAAACAGATGCGCGAGATCCTTGGACTTGAGGAGTCGCAGGAATGATTGTTCGAGCGCGAGCGCCTCTGCGTTTGGGTCTGGCCGGGGGTGGAACCGACGTGCCGCCGTTCAGCGACCTGCATGGTGGGCAGGTCATGAACGTCACCATAGATAAGTTCGCTTACGTCACTATCGATGAGTCGCCCTCCGCGGATGTGGAACTGCATGCCATGGACGCCGGTATTTGGGAGCGTATTCCTGCGGCGCCGCTGCGCGGGGAACCAGGTGCATTGCAGCTCTCCAAAGGTGTCTACAGCCGGATCTGCAGGCAGTTCTTGAATGACCGGTATCCGTCGATCCGCGTGCGTACGTATTCGGATGCGCCGCCGGGATCGGGTCTGGGTTCGTCCTCAACCATGGTAGTCGCGCTGATCACGGCCTTTGCGGAGTACTTTTCGCTTGCGCTGGGCGAGTACGATGTTGCCCAACTTGCCTATGAGATTGAACGGCATGACTTGGGCCTATCTGGCGGGAAGCAGGACCAGTACGCCGCAGCGTTCGGCGGCTTCAACTTCATGGAATTCTATGGCGGAGATCGTGTGATCGTTAATCCGCTGAGGATCAAGGACTGGGTTTGGGCGGAGTTGGAGGCCAGCCTGGTGTTGTACTTCACAGGCGTCTCCCGAGAGTCTGCCCGCATCATCGATGAGCAGGCACGTAATGTTGTGGAAGGGAACAGTCAATCGGTGGAAGCGATGTTCCGTTTGAAAGAGGAGGCGGTTCTGATGAAGGAGGCATTGCTGCGAGGTGACATCGGGCGTTTCGCACGCGTTATGCAGTCGGGATGGGAGGCCAAGAAAAAGATGGCGCGCAGCATCTCCAATCCAGATATCGACGCCCTCGAGACTTTGGGGTTCGAGCACGGTGCGATAGCGACAAAAGTATCTGGAGCCGGTGGTGGCGGATTCATGATGTTCATATGCGATCCCGCGGACAGGATGCGACTCGTCCGCGCGCTGTCCGGTGCCGGTGGCAGAGTATATGATTCGCGGCTTTCAGCCGAAGGCGCGATTTCCTGGAGAGTTGCATGAAGCAGTTCATCGAAGCCGAGTTTTCCAAAACGCTGGCGAATTTCAACCGCATGTCGACGGATGAAGGCCTCAGGAATGAGATCGAGCGTGCGGTGGATTTATGTCTGACCTCGCTGAGGGCGGACGGCAAGATCCTGTTCGCGGGCAACGGTGGTAGCGCCGCAGATGCGCAGCATTGGGCGGGAGAGCTCGTCAGCCGTTTCTACTACGATCGGCCGGGTTTGCCCGCGCTCGCGCTGACCACCGATACCAGCATCCTGACTGCAATCGGCAATGACTATGGGTACGATTACACCTTCGCGCGCCAAGTCGAGGCCCTGGGTCGCCGGGGAGACGTGGTGGTGTTGATTTCCACATCTGGCAATTCCCCCAACATACTCCGCGCCGCGCAAGCGGCAAAGGATCGGGGCTTGTGGGTGATCGGTTTCACCGGCAAGGCCGGCGGCAAGCTGGCCCCGCTAGCCGATATCTGTTTCAGGATCCCTTCGGATGAAACGCCGCGAATACAGGAAGGGCACGAGTTCATCGGGCACCTGTTGTGCGCCTTGATCGAAATGGGGATGTATCCGCGTGCCGGCGGTTGACGAGGCAATCGTTCTTGCTGGCGGATTCGGAACCCGGCTCCGCGCGATCGTCGGTAGCGTCCCGAAACCGCTCGCGCCCGTCGCCGGGCGTCCGTTTCTCGCTTGGCTCCTGGACCGGATGGCGCGAGACGGAATTCGGCGTTGCATTCTCGCCACGGGCTATATGGCGGACAGCATAGAAGCGTGTATCGGCGAGCGTTGGCAGGGAATGGACGTTATTTACTCGCGAGAGGATGAGCCATTGGGTACCGGCGGCGCCGTCCGGCTAGCCGCACGAAGGTTGCTCGGATGCGGCGTCCACGTCGTGAACGGGGATACGTGGCTTGAGTACGCGCCATCCGCACTTGAAGAGGCGGCATTGCAGTCCGGGGTGTCGTTGTCGATCGCGTTGGCATACGTAGAAGATGTGAGCCGCTACGGGGCAGTCGAAGTCGCGGGAGGACGCGCCCTTGCTTTCCACGAGAAGGGATCTTCGGGTAGCGGTCGGATCAATGCTGGCTGCTATTTTCTGGGCGAAGCGGCACTTAGCTCCTTGCCCACCACATCATCGTTCTCCTTCGAACACGACGTGCTTCAGCCCCGCGCGGCGGCAGGTGACGTCGTGGCGTTTGAGAAAACGGCCGGCTTCATCGACATCGGCGTGCCGGAAGACTATGCCCGCGCGCAATTAATTTTCGCCGAGCGGGCATGATCGGGGTTAGTGCTCCGTATCTCGATCCCAGTGCGGACGAGTTGCTGGAGAGGCTGCCTGCGCCACGCAAAGCACTTTTTCTTGATCGCGATGGTGTGATCAACGTCAATCATGGCTATGTCCACACCGCGGAACGGACTGATTGGGTGCCCGGAATCTTCGATCTGGTCGCGCGCGCGTATGCGAGCGGATTTGCGGTAGTCGTCGTTACCAATCAGGCCGGCATCGCGCGTGGATACTACGGTGAAGAGGAGTTTGGGCGCTACACGGCGTGGGTCCATGAGCATTTCTCTCGGCATGGCATGACGCTGCTGGCCACTTATCACTGCCCACACCACCCCGCGCCCGGCATGGGACAGCAGGGCGTGATCTGCGGTTGCCGCAAGCCCGCACCCGGAATGCTCCTGCAGGCAGCACGCGACTTCGACATTTCACTCGGCGATTCACTCCTGATCGGTGACCAGCGCTCGGATATCGAGGCCGCCAACAGAGCCGGCGTGCCCCATACCTTTCTCCTCTCGGAAAGCGAGCTTTCGGGCGCTTCGGACTGGCTCGCATCCTTGTCCGGCAATTAATGAGCACATCATTGGCCATACTTTGGTAAGTCAGCGCGCAGCGATCCCTTTCCTGAAGATCCTCAGAGTACGGATCGCCCTTGGAGGCGTGCCCCGATGAGGGTGGACGCCCTTGGGCATCCACCCGCGATCCGGCTTAGGGTTCTTTGACGACGATGCGGGGTGAGGCGTACGCGATCCAGTGGCCGTTCGGTTGACCGTGGGGCGAATCCACTCCGAAAGACACACTCACCGTCTGTCCCGCAAAAGTGGCCAGGGGAACGGATTGCGTGGCGAAGCTTGGCGTTGCATCCTCGCCCGGCGGCGTCAATTCGCGCCGGAACGTCTCGGTCTGTCCCTTGCTGCCGGTGACGACGACGGTGCCGCGGGCCCTGGTAGGACTCGGATACGTCATCGCCATCGAGAATGCGAGGCTCGCATCGCCTGCGGGCACCGGGACATTGCGGTACATATATTGGAAACCCGAGATGACCGTGAGCGTGTTCTTGGTGCCCGTACTGGAATTCCAAGGCATGACGAAGGCGCCTTGGCCGTTGGGCGAAGACACCGGCATCCTGTCGCTTATCGTGCCGGCCGGAAACAAAGCGATGAAATCCACGCGGGTACTCGCCGTCGCCAGCCTGGCGGCCTCGCTTTCCGCCGTGAGGTCCACGACATCGCCTTCGGGGTCCACGCCGTAGACGCGGGTACCAGCCGGTAGCTTCGCGACGCCTTCTTCTTCCAGCGTGGCAAAGCAGTGCAGCGATTTGGGCCTTTCACCGTAAACCTCGAAGAACATTCCGTTTCCGAGCGTCCAATTGCAGTGCTCACGTCCCGCCAGCAGCGCCACACTGTCGGCATCGTCGCGTGCGATAACATCCAGTTCCTTATGGAGCGCGTCGGCATAGTTCATGGAGTTGACGAAGAAGACATTGCCAAAATGTCGCGATATAAGGAAGTCGAGCGCTGCAAGACTGAACGAAAGAAGCACGACCAGGCTGGCCGACACCCAGCGCCATCTCCCCTGAACCACCCCCGCCGCCCAAGCGGGCATCAAGATAAAGGCAGAGAACGGGATCAGCAGCCAGCGGTGTTCCATACGGATGGTGAGCAACGTGGGAGCGAGTGTCGCCACAACGAAGCCAAGGATCACGATTGGCCAACGAACCGCGTCCAGTCGCGCGACGAAACCGGACGACGAGCGGAGTGAAGAGGTCAGTCCAAGTGCGAACAGCAGCAGCCAGCAGCAGGCAAACACGGCGGCCGAGCCGAAGGCGGAAGGCCACTGCGGCGTGACGGAGGCAGCTGCAAGATAGTCCGGGCCGCTATTGAAGCCGAAAAGGGACATGAAGGCCTGGCTGGCGTGCAGCCTGATGATGGCGTAGTCCAGTTGGATGTGGGTACCACCCGTGCCTATCATGAAGGACGTGTCGAGGGCGAACTCCTTGTAAGACACATACACGATGGGAACAGCCGCACATGCGAGCAAAAGCAGCGCTAGGCGGCGACGCGCCCCGTTTCTGAGGGTCGGTGATAGGAGGAGTGCGGGGATGAGCCAAGCGGACACGACCAGCGTCCGTTCGTGAGAGAAGGCCGCGACCCCGGCCGCGAGGATAGCCAGCGTGGCCCAGCGGTGCGGCCGGCCGCGTCCATCGTCGATCCTGGCGTAGCAATAGACCGCAAGGACGCAAAAGAGCAGTGTCACGCCTTCGACGGGCCCCAGTACCTGAGTGAAATGATAGAGCGCGAATCGCGATGTCGCGAAGGCTGCTGCAAGGAAAAAAGACACCATGTATCGTCCCTTCGTCAAGACCATACAAGTCTGGAAGACGATCAGCGATGTCAGCGCCATGACGAGCGAGTTCACCCAGATATAGGGCTGCACATGGGTTCCAAACAGCGACATCTCCGCGATGATGAACCCGGATGCGACCGGGCGGAAACGCTCTTGGCAGATCGTGGTCAGGATCTCGCTGGGCTTGGTCGCACAACCTCCTTTCAGGAACTCGGCGAAATAGAACAGGTCGTCACCGTACAGCGTCGACGGCAACCAAGGCGAAAACCTCACCCATATTGCGGCCAGCAATGCCGCCAGCACGAGCAAAGGGAGCCAGATCCCGTGCCGGCCCGCCGGAGTTGATTGCGTCCAGTTGGCCATGGGTTATGCCTTTTCTTTCTTGAGGGACCAGAACTTAGCGGTCGAGAAATTGAACGCCACAATCAGTGGTATGAGCGCGCACTGGACATAGAACGGATCAAGCTGAGCAAATTTCACGAGGGCATGCAGCGACAAGAGGTTGAGCGAAATGGAAACCGTGCTCGCCGCCAAATACTTCGCGAAGCGGTCCCTGAACCGCAATTTCTCTTCGGGTTTGAAGACCCAGGTAAAGTTTGCGACGTAGGAAAAGACCATGCCTGCAGCCCACGAAGCGAGCAGCGCGAGCAGGTGGTGGACGTGGAGGATCCTGAGCAAGCCGTAGTAGATCACTAGAGATAGCACGAAATTCACGCCGCCGACGACCGCGAAGCGGCTGACTTCGTGCCTAAATAGCTGCACCATGAAAATTCCTAGCGACTGTCGTTGCGAGGCGCGAGATGGATCCCAGTTCAAGTCGCCGACTTCCGTCCCACGACCAGCAACGTGCCGCCGAAGGGCAGGGAGAAGCCGGCTGCGATTAGTGCTTCGTCGATGCGCATGGCCTTGTCGAATACCCAGTTCAAGAATCCCGGGAAGCTCACGCGCGATTCGATATCGGCGTCGGCATCGGTCTCAGGTTCCTTTTCGGATGGCCTGTCCATCAACCGATTGACGGCCATCAGCGGGAACAGGATGAACAGGAACGACGTCCTTTGCACGACGGTGAATCCGCGAGCCTGCAGTTTTTGGACCAGTTCGCGCCGGGTGTACCGACGTTTGTGTTTGACGATCTGGTCTAAGCGGCTCCACAGAAACTTGTGCTGAGGAACCGTAACGATGAAGTATCCGCCTTCATTCAACATCTCGTGAACATTCGAGATTGCACCCATGTCGTCGTCGATGTGCTCGATCACATCGAATGCTGCAATCAGATCGAACTTCTCCGGTAGTACTCCGTGCTTCGCGTCGAACTGGATGAACTCGACGTTCGGCAGCTTCTTCTTCGCGAAACGTAGCCCCTTGACATAGATCTCCGAGCCAATGATCTGCAGCCCAGGGGTGCTTGCGATGTGCTGCAGGAACTCGCCGTTGCCGCAGCCGATTTCCAGCATACGTGGCCGGGAGAAACCGGAGGCTCGCTGCAGGACCGTTTTCTTCAGGAGTCGATTTCGGGAACGTATCCAGAAACTATCCTCCTCCACCTTGTCGGTGATATCGAAACCCTCGTCAGGATAGTCGGCATAGCGACTCGCCTCATCGGGGCTATAGCACTTGATGCCATCGATCAACGTGTATTGCAGGGTCCGGCTCATAAATGTTTGTCCCTGACGATGAAATTCGGCTTCTTACGCACTTCGTCGTAGATGCGCCACGTGTATTCGCCGATGATACCGAGCATCACCATGATCATGCCGCCCACCAGCAGCACGGCGATCATCAACGGGGCCCAGCCAGAGAATGGCGTCTTGCCGAATAGCCAGCTGACGACGATCGAAAGGCTGTACAGCACGCCGAGCGCCGAGGTCACTAGGCCGGCGTAGGAAATGAAGCGGATCGGCAGGTAAGAGGCATCCAGGAAGGCGTCCAGGAAGTTCTTCATCTTCTTCCTGAGGTTGTACTGCGATGTCCCGATCGTACGTTTCAGTCTCACGTAGGGGATGAAGCACGTACGGTAGCCAGTCCAGAGGATGTCGCCCTGGAAGAAACGATTCCGTACATCGATCGAGTTGAACTCGTCGAGTGCCTTCCGGTCCATCAGGACAAAATCGAAGCCGCCTGGAGGGATCTGCGGGATCGACATGCGGAGCGCGCCATAGGCAACGCGGGAGAATATCTTCGCCGCGATGGTGTCGGACCGGTCCGTACGGTAGCAGATAACCAACTCCGCGCCACCCCGCCACTTCTCGACCATCTGCGGAATCAGCTCCGCTGGATCCTGGAGATCGGCCGAGATGTTGATGGTAGCGTCGCCGGTCGCATGCTTGAATCCGGCCAGCATAGCGGCCATTTGTCCGAAGTTGCGGGTGAACGTGATCACTTTGGCCTTGGGGTCACTCTCGCGCAGGCCAAGGATTTCCTTCAGCGATCCGTCGTCGGAGCCGTCGTCGACGAACACCAGCTCGTAGTCATACTGGTGCAGCTCGTTTGCAAATACGGTACGGATTTTCTCGTAGGTGCGAGTGATGGCACCTTCATTGCGGTAGACCGCAATGACAAATGAGATCTTCATTTCAGCTTCCCTTCTCGCACATCAGGAAGATGCTGGAGCAAAGGTCGGGGTACTGCTGGCCCAGCATGTAACAGCCGTCCAGATACTCCTTAGAGATGATGTCCGTCGACAGAAGGCGATCCCACTGAAAATTGGCTAAGGCCTTGAAGAAGATGCCGGAACGGTGAACGACCTTGAGCCCAGCGAGCCGGGCGTCGCGCTCCAGCGTGTCCAGGGTGTAGGTGCACCGATGGCCATGCTCGGCTTCCGCAGGCGTCACTGCTGCGTTGTGTGAGATGAGCCCCATCTTCACCGCGATCTGTCGAGAGGGTGCGTTCGCATTGGGACAGACGAGAAAGAAACGTCCGCTATCCGACAACCACTCGTCGTTCACCCGACGTAGTACAGCGATAGGGTCGTCGATGTGCTCTAGCACGTGAGTGAGGATGATGTTGTCGTACTTCGCGGGCAGGCTCGCGTCCTCGAACCGCGAGTTCACGAACTCGATGCGTTCCGGAAGGCGCGGTCGAGAGGCGGCGATGGCGTCGCTGGAAGCCTCCACGCAGGTGATGTCCTGGAAGCGCTGCGCGAGCCGTCGGGTGAAGTCGCCCTTGAAGCTGCCCAGCTCGAGGGTGCGTCCTTCCCGGAAGAAGGGCTCGAAGGACCTGAGCATGTACGGGTGCATGACATCGAAGTCGAACCCATAGGCATACTGGTGGTCTGTCGTGTCCAGGATTTCCTGGTTGTAGTCGCGCGGGGTGCTCATGGTGTGCTCCTTAATAACGATGTCTTCAATGTCCGATTGCCCGTGGTGCCGGAGCCCGCATCTTCGAATCCCAACCCCTTGTACAACCGGTTAGCCGCTGCGGCCTCTTCTGATACCTCGAGCCGGGCAGACGTGCAGCCGGATTGTCCTGCATCGTCGAGTGCGAGGCGCATCAGCCGCGTCGCGAGACCCTGCCCAGACCGTTCTTCCAGCACGCTGACATTGGATACGAATAGCTCGGCGGCGTCGGCGTTGACGTAACTGGCGACCAGTCCCACGAGCATCGTGCCATCCCAAGCTTCCACACGACGCGCGCTACGCGCCAGTTTCTCGGCATATCCGCGGATACCGATGCGGGCGGAGAGGGGTGCTTGGAAAAGGTGGTCACAGGCGCGCAGATGCCGCTCGATCTCGTCGGGCGTCGATGTATCGAAACGGACGTCGAGCGGCATCTGCG
>Ga0247823_10002816_pt1 | contig 14288 bp, 13 predicted proteins | sample 13C_PalmiticAcid_2_FD_192426 | JGI IMG/M metagenome (GOLD analysis project Ga0247823, IMG submission 192426) | Soil microbial communities from agricultural site in Penn Yan, New York, United States - 13C_PalmiticAcid_Day30 | ecosystem: Environmental > Terrestrial > Soil > Agricultural land...
GACCAACAAATTCGGCGAGCAGACCGTGCACGAGGATCTGGATCTGGACGTGCGTCCCGGCGAAATCCTGGGCGTGGTCGGCGGTTCGGGCACGGGCAAATCGGTGCTGATGCGCTCCATCCTGGGGCTGCGCATTCCCAATGCGGGCGAAATAGAAGTGCTGGGCACCGATGCGCGCTCGACCCGCCTGCAGGACCGCCAGCACATAGAGCGCAATACCGGCGTGCTGTTCCAGGACGGCGCCTTGTTCTCGTCGCTGACCGTGGGCGAAAACGTGCAAGTACCACTGAAGGAACACCACGGCGAATTGCCCGACAGCTGGCGCTACGAGCTGGCGCTGCTGAAGGTGAAGCTGGCCGGGTTGCCGGCCGATGCGCTGAACAAGCTGCCCTCGCAACTCTCCGGCGGCATGCGCAAGCGCGCCGGCCTGGCACGCGCGCTGGCGCTGGACCCGCCGCTGCTTTTCCTGGACGAGCCCACCGCCGGGCTGGACCCGATCGGCGCAGCCGCCTTCGACCGGCTGATCCGCACCCTGCAGCAGGCGCTGGGCCTTACCGTCTTCCTCATCACCCACGACCTGGACACCCTGTACGCTATCTGCGACCGGGTGGCGGTGCTGGCCGACCGCAAAGTGGTGATCAATGCGCCGATCGCCGAGGTGGAGAAGCTCGACCATCCCTGGGTACAGGAATATTTCCACGGCCCGCGCGCACGTGCCGCGCGCCAAGGCCGCGATGCCTACCAAGAACGAACCCAGCAAGAGGCGTCCTGAACATGGAAACCAAAGCCAACTACGTCCTCATCGGCGCTTTCACCATCATCATTGCGGCCGCGTTGCTGCTGTTCGGGCTGTGGGCGGCGAAGTACTCCTCCGAGCGCAGCTGGCAGGAGTACCAGGTGGTGTTCCGCGAAGCGGTCACCGGCCTGTCCGTGGGTAGTCCGGTGCAGTACAACGGCATCGCAGTGGGCTCCATCACCAAACTGTCGCTGGCGCCCAACGACCCGCGCCAGGTGATCGCCAGGATCCGCCTGGAAGCGACCACGCCGGTCAAGGCAGACACGCGCGCAAAACTGGCCATCACCAGCCTGACCGGTCCTTCCATCATCCAATTGAGCGGCGGCACGCCGCAGGCCCCGGCGCTTACTTCGGTCGATACGCGCGAAGCGCCGGTCATCCAGACCGCACCCTCGGCGTTGCAGAACATCACCGACACCGCCAACCGCATCGTCGAGCGACTGGACCAGGTGCTGAGCGACCAGAACGTGGCGCGCATCGCCAGCACCTTGCAGAACCTGGAAACCATCAGCGGCGACATGGCCAATCGCGAGGAAGGCCTGCAAGCGTTGATCGCCAGCGCCCGCGATGCGGCCACCAACCTCGACCGCACCCTGGACACCACCAACGGCACCATCCAGCGCCTGGACCAGAACCTGGTGAAGCAGCTTCCGCCGATCCTCAACAAGCTGGAAAGCACGTTGGCGCGACTGGATTCGGCGGCCGGCAACGCCGACGCGATCCTCGGCGAGAACCGCGCGGCCATCAACAGTTTCGCCAGCGACGGGCTGGGGCAACTGGGTCCTACCCTGTCCGAATTGCGCAGCCTGATCCGCGACCTGCGCCAAGTCAGCGACCGGCTTGAAGGCAACCCCGCGCGCTACCTGCTGGGTCGCGACGCACCCAAGGAGTTCGAACCGAAATGAAATCGATGCGACCGGCCTCTCTTCGTCTTCTTTCCGTCGCCATGCCGCTCATGCTGCTGACCGGCTGTTCGGTGCTGGGAAACGGCAAGCAACGCGATCCGGTGACGATCTACGCGCCGCAGGTGAAGGTGACGCCCGATCCTTCCTGGCCTTCGGTGACCTGGCAGCTGGCGGTGGCCAAGCCCACCGCCGCGCGCGTGGTCGACAGCCCGCGCATCGCGGTGCGTCCGGTGCCCGGCGAGCTGCAGGTCTACAAGAGCGTGACCTGGTCGCAGCCTTCCACCGACCTGATCGAAGCCACGGTGCTGCGTGCGCTGGAGGACTCGGGCAAGATCCCCGCCGTCGCCCGCGCCGGCAGCGGCATCCGCGCCGACTACCGGCTGATCATGGATCTGCGCCGCTACGAAGCCGATTACGCAGGCAATACAGTCCCCTCGGCCACCATCGAACTCACCGCCAAGCTTCTGCACACCAGCGACCAACGCATCGTCGCCTCGCGTACGTTTCTGCAGGTGGAGCCTTCGGCCGGCGTGGAAGTGGCGCAGGTGGCGACCGCCTTCGACACGGCGTTGGAGAAACTGGGAAGCGAAGTCGTCGGCTGGGTGCTGACCACCGGAAAAAGCGACGCCAGCCGCGACAAGCGCTGACGTTCATCGTTTCAAGCCAGTATTCGGCGAAAGGTCAAGTTGATGCGTTCTCCCATCGGCTTGGCCGTACGCGGCAGCGAATGCTTGTAATTGGTCTGCGTGTCCCCGCGCATCACCAGTAGGCTGCCGTGCGCCAATGGCAATTCCAGTTTGCGTGATGCCTCATGGCGGTGTTTCAGCACGAAGCGCCGCGTCGCACCCAAGCTCAGGGAAGCGATGACCGGATGCGGGCCCAACGCAGGTTCGTTGTCGCTGTGCCAACCCATGTAATCGCGTCCATCGCGATAGCGGTTGGCCAGGACGCTGTTGAATCGGCAATCCAGCTCCTGCGCAAGCCGGCGAAGGATATCGGTCAGCGCTGGGGGCCAGGGCCGCGGCTGGAAGCGCGTGCCCGAATAAGTGTAGGCCGCGTCTTCATTGCCTATCCAGCTGCTCAGCCTGGGAGAGTCCACCTCACGGCCGAACAGGCGTATGCGGTGCGTCTCCCATTCGATCGCATCCCGCAGCTCCGCAAACAGCGCATCGGCCTGCCCGGTCTCCAGCCAGTCCGGCGCGAACCAGAGTTCCGTGCCTGGCAGAGCCTGATCGCTACCATTCGTTGCAAGGGGACGCAGTACGGACATGGAGCCATGCTGGCGGATTTGCCCCTTCCTCCGCAAACACCGAAAATAGCCGCAGCCGCAAGCCAGCCATGGAAACCCCGATGACCGATGCAGAACGCGATGTGATGGAATACGACGTCGTCACCGTCGGCGCAGGCCCCGCGGGTCTGTCCTTCGCGATCAGGCTCAAGCAGATCAATCCGGACATCAGCGTCTGCGTGATCGAGAAATCCAGCACCATCGGCGCGCATATCCTGTCCGGCGCGGTGATCGAACCCGGTCCGCTGGATGCCCTCCTGCCCGGTTGGCGCGACGCGCCTCCGCCGATCTGCGTGGCGGCCAAGGAAGACGAATTCTGGCACCTGAACAAAACCGGCGGACGCAAGTTCCCGTTCGTCCCGCCCGGCATGAACAACCACGGCAACTTCATCGTCAGTCTCGGCGCGATGTGCGCGTGGCTGGCGCCGCAGGCCGAGGCGCTGGGCGTGGAGATCTACCCCGGCTTCGCCGCCGCCGAAACCCTGCACGATGACCAGGGGAAAGTCATCGGTGTACGCATCGGCGACATGGGAGTGGCACGGGACGGTTCCCACAAGCCCGGCTACACCGCAGGCATCGACATCCATGCCAAGGTCACCGTACTAGCCGAAGGCGCGCGCGGGCATTTGACCAAGCGCCTCGTCAAACGATTCGCCTTGGACAACGACAGCGATCCGCAGGGCTATTCGATCGGCATCAAGGAACTGTGGCAGGTACCGGAAGGCCGGGTATCCGCAGGAAAAATCGTGCACACGCTGGGCTGGCCCGCCGACAACCGCACCTATGGCGGCAGCTTCCTGTATCACCTGGAAAACAATCAGATCGCACTGGGTTACGTGAGCGGCCTGGATTACAAGGATCCCGGGTACAAACCCTGGGAAGCTTTCCAGCAGTGGAAGAACCATCCCCTGATCGCGCCCCTGCTGGAAGGCGGCACGATCCTGTCGGCCGGCGCGCGCGCCATCGTCACCGGCGGTTGGCAATCGCTGCCCAAAGTGGAGATGCCCGGCGCGCTGCTGATCGGCGATACCGCCGGCCTGCTCAACGTGCCCAAGATCAAGGGCACCCACCAGGCCATCCGCAGCGGCATGCTCGCCGCCGAGCACCTGGCGCAGGCGATGGACCCAGCCGGCTTCGACGCGAAGTTGCGCGCCTCCGATGCGATGAAGGAACTGAAGCGGGTGCGCAACATCAAGCCCGGTTTCAAGAAGGGCTTGTGGTTCGGCATGTTGAACGCAGGATGGGAAACCGTCACCGGCGGCCTGTCGCCGTGGACGCTGAAGGTGAAGCCCGACTGGTCCTCACTGGACAAACTGGGCGAGCACGAACAGTCCAAGCGCGACTACGTGCAACGCACCCTCGCCCCGCGCGATCGGCTGCAGGCCGTCTACTACGCCGCCACCGAGCACGACGAAGATCAGCCCGTGCACCTGAAGGTCGCCGACACCTCGATCTGCATCACCCGTTGCGCCGAGGAATACGACAATCCCTGCACCCGCTTCTGCCCCGCCAACGTCTACGAGATCGTTGCGGACGAAACGGGAAAACGCCTGCAGATCAACGCCGCCAACTGCGTGCACTGCAAGACCTGCGATATCAAGGACCCGTACGAGATCATCACCTGGGTGACGCCGGAAGGTGGTTCGGGCCCGAATTACCAGAATCTGTAGAAAGCGCAGAAACAAAAAAAGGGGTCGCTAAAACGACCCCTTTTTACAAGCTCTGCAGATGACGTACGGTCAGTTGGCCGGTACGCGATCGCCCCCCATGATCTGCCAGTTGGTATCCGGCACACGATAAATTTCGCTGGCTGAAAGGATTTGCGCGCCGCGCATCAGCTGCATGTAGTTCTGTCCGCTGGTTGAATTGCGCCACAGCACGTCGGCATAGCCATCACCGTTGTAGTCGCCGGAACTGACGATCTTCCAAGCCTGATTAGGCTCGACATAAACCTGCGTGTCAGTCACTACCGTCGTTCCGTTCATCTTCCAAAGGTGGTTGACACCCGTGGTGTCATTGCGCCAGTAGACGTCGGCGATGCCATCGCCATCGAAGTCACGGATCGCCACAATCTTCCACGCTTGGTTGGACTCCCGGCGGGTAAACCCGGAGGTCGCCTGGACGACAAAGCCACGCATGAACACGATGTAGTTCTCGCCGGTGGAGCTGTTGCGCCACAGGATGTCGGCCATGCCATCGCCATTGAAGTCGCCTGCACCGATGATCTTCCATGCTAGGTTCGGCTCGTGGTAGACGAACTGCTGCGCACGCGGTACGCGGCCGCTCATCAGCCAGATGTCGTGCGTACCCAGCACGATGTTGCGCCACAGGATGTCGGTGATTCCATCGCCATCGAAGTCGGCCAAAGCGGCTATTTGCCAGTTCTTGTCGGCCACCGTGTTCGACGTGCCAGAGGTGGCGAGGATTGTGCGGCCATCCATGTGCTGGATGAAAAGTTGGCCGCTGGTGAAATTCCGCCACAGCACGTCGGCCTTGTGATCGCCATTAAAGTCGCCGGTGCCGACAACTTTCCAAGCCTGGTTGGCTTCCACGTATACGGTGCCGGAACTGGCGATGGCCAAGCCATTCATGTGCCACTCGTCGTTGACGCCGGTGGACATGTTGCGCCAGTAGATGTCCGAACGACCATCGGCGTTGAAGTCATTGGCCACCACACCCAACGGCACGACCCTGTCGCGGAATTGCGCTACCACCGGAATCGTCTGATTCAAGCTACGCGCATTGTCGGTCTGATCCGTAACGCCGCATGGCAGATTGTCGGCGGGTCCGCACTTCAAAACTAGCGGATTGGAGAATGTGCGATAGAAGTCTTGGTTGTCGTCTCCATACGCCATGATGGTGTAGAAGTTACCATTGGCCGCAGTTGTCTTCATACCGAACGAGTAAGGATAGCGGCCGAAAAGCAAGTTGGTTCCGCCTGACGGCAGGTCCGGGTTGATCTTCGAATTATCGCGATCATGGGCCGAACCCATCAGGTGGCCGACCTCATGTATTAAGCTCTCTACAGCGCAGAAATAGGTGTTGTTATCCGTGCCGGTGTCAGTGCCGTCGCTGATTACCGCAAATCCGAAATCATCGTCGGTGGTCGGATCGATCGGCACGCCGCCGGATCCATTCAACCACGCGATACCGCAACCTTGGTTTTCCGGGGTCTGGAACTTGCGTACCAAGATAGCAAGGTCAGCGCCGTACTGGTCGCGGGCAGTTCGCAGCGGAGCAAGCGATGCGGGAATGGTAACTGGCGCAGTGCCGGTCGTGCCGGTCAACTCACCTAGCGCGACTTTGTTCGTAGTGTTGTCCGCATAGTTAACCTCCACGGCATTGACTATGCGCAGCGCACCGGTAATCAGGCTGTTATTGAATGCCTCGTTGCCCACGTCAACTAGGTTGACCAAGCGGGTCACCGTCGCCGACTGGCTACCGTACACCGCTCTTAAACCAGCGCTATACCCGAGCGCAATGTCGATAGTGGTGGCCGGGGTTGCAGCTTTCGTTTCCCCGGCGGATTGGGAGACCTGCGCTTTGGAAGCCGCGGCCAGCAGCTGACTGCGGAAGGCAGCAGCCGGAGGTACCATCATGTCGCTGCGGCTGTTTGGATTCTTAACCTTGGACTGATCGGTCTGCACTACGTACAACGTGCTGCCACGTGTTTGTAGATTCAGTGGGGAGCCCGTCTTCTGGGGAATAGAACCAAATACGGCTTTTTCGCCGAAAGTCAGAATGGCTTCCTGCTTCTGGTCTCCGCCAATGACACGCCCGATCCAGGTCCAGTTGCCATCGGGATGCTCTACGTGCCGCTCATAGCGCAACTTGACCTGCGAGCCGTCCGGTGACGGAATGGTCATGATGCCGCCTACAACCGCTTTCAGGGCGTGTGCTTCACTGATCGCGACCGGAAACCAGGTATAGGCGCCTTCGCGTTTAGTCGCAGCGCCTTTGTTCTTGTACTGGATCAATTCGCCGCGATCAGGCGCATTGGCGATTGATTGGCCGGTATCGCGACCGGCTTGAACCGAGGGCAGCCGCTGAGCAGTACGTGAACTTGTCGAGGCCGCGCCCCGCTGATCGCCGAACTTAGTATCGGGAGCTTCGGCAGAGCAGCCGGCCAGACATACCAACAGAGCGCAAGCGCCTACGCGAAACTTCATGAGAACCCTCAACCCGACTGAATTTATTGCCCCTGATAACAAACTATAACCCGCGACCCCACTTAACAATAGTGAGAGCGGTCGCGGTTGTCCCAGCATATTTGGGCCTTATACAGGTTAAGCCGACGCGGGGGCTGTTGTTCCTTTCAGGTGAAACCGACCCCGGTTTTGGCTTCCAGGTCGCTTCGGGTCACCCCTTCGGCCGATTCCACAAGCACCAGTCCCTGGGGGGTTACGTCGAATACCGCCAGGTCGGTGATGATCCGGTTCACCACCCCTACCCCGGTCAAGGGAAGGTTGCACTCGGGGAGAATCTTGTGGCTGCCGTCCTTAGCCACATGCTCCATCAGCACCACGATGCGCTTGACCCCGGCCACCAGGTCCATGGCACCGCCCATGCCCTTGACCATCTTGCCAGGAACCATCCAATTGGCCAGATCGCCCTTGTCGGTGACCTGCATGGCGCCCAGCACGGCTAGGTCGATATGGCCGCCGCGGATCATGGCGAAGGAGTCGTGGCTACCGAAATAGCTGGCACCCTTGCGTGCGGTTACGGTCTGCTTGCCTGCATTGATCAGGTCGGCGTCGATTTCGTCTTCGGTCGGGAACGGCCCGATGCCCAACAGCCCGTTCTCGGACTGCAGCCAGACATCCATACCTTCGGGTATGTAATTGGCCACCAAGGTCGGCAAGCCGATGCCCAGGTTCACATAGGCGCCATCGGTCAGTTCCAGGGCGGCGCGCTGGGCCATTTCGTCGCGGGTCCAGGCCATCAGCGGGTTCCTCCGGTCACGGTGCGGTTTTCTATGCGCTTTTCAGGGTGGGGGTTATGCACCAGGCGGTCCACGTAGATGCCCGGCGTATGGATCTGGTCGGGGTCCAGCTCGCCCACTTCCACGATGATCTCCGCTTCGGCGACACATACCTTGCCCGCGGTGGCCACGGCCGGATTGAAGTTGCGCGCGGTCTTGCGATAGACCAGGTTGCCGGCGGTGTCGGCCTTCCAGGCTTTCACCAAAGACACATCCGCTTTCAGTGCGGTTTCCATCACGTATTGGAAACCATCGAACTCTCGCGTTTCCTTGCCCTCTGCCACGATGGTGCCGTAGCCGGTGCGGGTGAAGAACGCCGGAATCCCCGCTCCGCCGGCCCGCAGGCGCTCGGCCAACGTGCCCTGCGGGTTGAACTCGAGCTCCAGTTCGCCGGAAAGATATTGCCGCTCGAACTCCTTGTTCTCGCCGACGTAGGAGGAAATCATTTTGCGGATCTGGCGCGTGGAGAGCAGTTGGCCCAGCCCGAAGCCATCCACGCCGGCGTTGTTGGAGATGGCGGTCAGGCCTTTGACGCCGCTATCGCGCAAAGCGAGGATCAAGGCCTCGGGAATGCCGCAAAGCCCGAATCCGCCCACCGCCACGATTTGATCGTCGGAAACGACCCCCTTCAAGGCTGCGTCGGCGCTGGAATAGAGCTTGCTCTTGGCTCCGCTACGCGAAGGCGAGGAGGCGACCGCTTCGACCATGACCTTATCCGTTCGGGAAATTGTCGGCCATTTTAACCGGCTGCCCGCAACGCACACAGGTACTTTCGGCCAATACCCACCAGCGAACGCGGTCGCCCTTAAACTTGGGCCATGAAGACACTCGCCCTGGTCACCGCGGTCGCCGCCACCGGTCACGATGACGACCTTGCCCCTATGCTTGAAGCCTGTGCCCGTGCCGGCCTGCACGCGCGCGTCGTCGCCTGGGACGATGCCACGGTCAGCTGGCGTCGCTTCGATGCGGCCCTGCTGCGTTCTCCCTGGGACTACACCGAACGCTTGGCGGAATTCCTGGGCTGGTGCGATCGCGTGCAGCAATCCACCCGGCTGCTGAATCCGCTCAACGTCGTTCGCTGGAATACCGACAAGCACTATCTTGCCGATCTGGAGGCTGCCGGCGTGCCGATCGTGCCCACCGTATTCGTGGAACCGGACGCGGAGCCGCTTGAGGCGTTGCAGGCCTTCCTGACAGCGGAAGAGGCGGAGGAGTTCGTGGTCAAGCCCGCCGTCAGTGCGGGCTCCCGTGATACCCAACGCTATTCGCGGGCGCAGGATTTCGCCGCCGGCAACCATATCGCCCGGTTGCTCGATCAGGGGCGCAGCGTGATGCTGCAGCCCTACCTGCAGTCGGTAGACAGCGCCGGCGAGGCCGCCCTGATCTACTTCGATGGGCAGTTCAGCCATGCCATCGGCAAAGCAGCGCTGCTGCGCCCCGACCAGCCCGCCACTACAACACCCCACGCCGCTGGCGAGATAACCCCACGCGATGCGGACTCGGCCGAGCGCCAGCTGGCCGAAAGCGTCCTGATGGCGACCGAACGACTGCTGCAGCTCGAACAGCCGCTGCCCTATGCCCGCATCGATCTCATCCGGGACGATGCCGGCAAGCCGCGACTGCTGGAACTGGAATTGACCGAACCATCGCTGTTCTTCGCCCAGGCGCCCGGCAGCGTCGAGCGATTGGTCGCCAACCTGGCCCGTCATTTGAATGACTGAACCGTACGCACTCGCACGGCCCGCCCCCGACCGGTAAAATCCCCGGTCTGCTCTCGGCCAGCCGCCGCAATGCCGGGCCTCCCCCTCCAGCCTCAGGAATTCCCGCAGGATGAAGATTCTCGTCGCCTACAAGCGCGTGGTGGACTACAACGTCCGCGTCCAGGTCAAACCGGATGGTTCCGGCGTGGTCACCGAAGGCGTCAAGCTCTCGGCCAACCCTTTCGACGAAATCGCACTGGAAGAAGCCCTGCGCCTGCGCGACAAGGGCATCGCCACCGAGGTGATCGTGGCCACTATCGCCCCTGCCGACGCCCAGGCGCACCTGCGCAATGGCCTGGCCATGGGCGCCAACCGCGCCATCCATGTGGTCGTCGATGGGCCGATCCAGCCGCTGACCGCTGCCCGTACCCTGCTCAAGCTGGTGGAAAAGGAACAACCGGACCTGGTGATCCTGGGCAAGCAGGCCATCGACGACGATTCCAGCCAGACCGGCCAGATGCTGGCCACGCTGTGGGGCCGCCCGCAGGCCACTTTCGCCAGCAAGCTTGAGATCGCCGACGGCAAGGCCACCGTGACCCGCGAAGTGGACGCCGGCCTGGAAACCTTGGAAGTAGATCTGCCGGCCGTGGTCACCACCGACCTGCGCCTCAACGAGCCGCGCTTCATCAAGCTGCCGGACATCATGAAGGCCAAGAGCAAGCCGTTGGAAAGCATTCCTTTCGCCGATCTGGGTGTGGATAGCGGCGACACCCTCAAGACCACCCACTACGCCGCCCCCGCCAAGCGCGGCAAAGGCGTGATGGTCAAGGACGCGGCCGAACTGGTCGCCGCACTCAAGCAGAAGGGGTTGCTGTAATGAGCAAGGTATTGGTCATCGCCGAACACCTGGACGGCAAACTCAACGCCGCCACGGCCAAGACGGTCAGCGCCGCGCTGGCGCTGAAGCCCGATTCCATCGACATTGCCGTGCTCGCCGCCGATCCGGCCGCCGTCGCCACCGAAGCCGCGCAGATCGCTGGAGTGGCCAAGGTGCTGGCAGTGGCCAACCCGGCCAATGCACACGCCCTTGCTCAGGTGCTGGCACCCCAGATAGTCAAGCTGGCGGCGGGCTACACGCACGTGTTCGGCCCTTCCACCACCTTCGGCAAGGACCTGATGCCTTGCGTGGCCGCCCTGCTGGGCACCGCCCAGGTTTCGGACGTGATGTCGGTGGAAGGCAGCCACACCTTCAAGCGCCCGATCTACGCCGGCAACTCCATTATCACCGTCGAAGCGCCCACCGAGCATCCTGTGGTCGCAACTGTGCGCACTGCCTCCTGGCCGGAAGCGGCCAAGGGCGGAAGCGCAACGGTAGAAGCGGTTTCGGTCGAAGCTGCCCTGCCCGGACACACCCGCTTCGTCGGACTGGCTGCCGGCAAATCCGATCGCCCCGACCTGCAGAGCGCAAAGCGCGTGGTCTCCGGCGGGCGCGGCGTGGGCTCGGAGGAGAACTTCAAGATCATCTATGCGTTTGCCGACAAACTGGGCGCTGCGGTGGGCGCCTCGCGCGCCGCGGTCGATGCTGGTTACTGCTCCAACGAAATGCAGGTGGGGCAGACGGGCAAGATCATCGCTCCGGAGCTGTATGTCGCGATTGGCATCAGTGGTGCAATCCAGCATTTAACCGGGATCAAAGACGCCGGCACCATCGTGGCGATCAACAAGGATGCCGAGGCGCCTATTTTCGAGATCGCGGATATCGGACTGGTGGGCGACTTGTTCAAGCTGCTGCCTGAGTTGGAAAGCGCGCTTTGATCTGGGCCCGCAATCCAAGAATCCTCGCTGGAGACTTTAGATGAAACGACGACTGATAGTCCTGCTATTGCTCTGTTTGGGCGCCTGCGAGCGCCACGCTGCCCCAACCGAAGCTTCTGTGCCTGTGGAAGACACCAGTGCAGATTCTGCGGGGAATGTCGCTTCCACCAATAACGCGATAAAGCTGACGGTGAGCCCATCCCGCATGACCCAGTGCGATCCTGCTGTGGAAGCCGTCGTACAATGGGATGCATCGGCAATACCTGCGATTACAACGATCGAGATTTGGGCCGGCGACGGCAGCGATTTCAAGTTGTTCGCGGCGGGCGGCGTCGAGGGTGAAGCCAAGACAGGCCCCTGGACGCGACCGGGCTCACGGTTTCGCGTGATCGAACCCTCCAGCAAGAGAGTGCTCGCAGAACTCCGCGTAGCCGGCCCCCAGTGTTGATGTCCGGCAAATAAAGCCCAGCGCAAAGTTCAATAAGGACATGTAATGCCTATAGAAGTAGTTCCAGTCAATTCCCTTCGTCGCCATATCGAGGCCATCGAGGGCCAATTGACTGACGCGGCCAACGAAGTCATCCGCAGCGGGTACTTTGTCCTGGGTCCCAACGTGAAGGCGTTCGAGGCCGAGTTTGCCGGATACTGCGGCGTCAAACACTGCGTGAGCATGGCTAACGGCACCGATGCTCTGGAGTTGTCACTGCGTGCGCTGGGTATTCGCGAGCATGATCGCGTCGCCGTGGTGGCCAATGCGGCCATGTACAGCACCACTGCGGTAACGGCTTGCGGCGGCGAGCCTGTCTTCATTGATGTACTGGCCGATGAGGCCACCATGGACCCAGCCGCATTGGCCGCTGCCTTGGCTGCGCAGCCGCTGAAAGCGGTCGTTGTGACCCACCTGTATGGCCGACTCGCTCATATCCAAGACTTAGTCGAACAGTGTCGGCGTGCCGGCGTGCCGGTAGTGGAAGATTGTGCGCAGGCCCATGGCGCCGCTTCAGTGGACGGCCGCAAGGCGGGAGCCTTCGGCGACATAGGCACATTTAGTTTCTACCCCACGAAGAACCTGGGTGCGCTTGGTGACGGTGGTGCGGTGGTCTGTCGGGATACGGCGCTCGCCGATCGCCTGCGCCAGTTGCGCCAATATGGCTGGTCCCAGAAGTACACGAATGCTCTGGCTGGCGGTCGCAACAGTCGTCTGGATGAAATTCAGGCCGGCATGTTGCGATGCATGTTGCCCTTACTCGATGGTTGGAACGAGCGTCGTCGAGCCGTCGCCAATCGCTATTCCGCCAACATCCACAACGGAAGGATTGCTTTGAGTGCCCCTGCCGGGCAGGAATATGTCGGCCATCTTTACGTCGCGCGGACCTCCGAACGCGCTGCCTTGCAGTCGCATCTGCAGCAAGCGGGCATCCAGTCGGAGATCCACTATCCAATTCCTGACCATCGGCAACCCTGCTTCGGCGAGCGATTTCTCGCGACCACTTTGCCGGTGACGGAAACCCTCTGCGAGACCGTCATCACGTTGCCGTGCTTCCCCGAGATCACCGATGAGGAAGTCCAGCGAGTAATCGACGCATGCAACCAGTTCTGAAACCGCACTTCTCGTTGGTCATCCCGGTTTACCGGAACGCGGGGTCCATTCATGACCTAGTCCGTGCGGTCGCTCGCCTGGATGCGGGGCTGGACGGTCGCCTGGAAGTGATCTTCGTCGTTGACGGCAGTCCTGACGACAGCCACGAGAGGTTACGCAACGAACTTCCCGCCAGCGGCCTGGATGCAAAGCTGATCCTGCTGTCGCGCAACTTCGGTTCCTTCGCCGCAATTCGCGAAGGCCTGTTGCACGCCCAGGGCGAATTCGCCGCCGTTATGGCCGCGGACCTGCAGGAGCCGCCCGAGCTGGTCCTCGAATTTTTTCAGCGCCTAAGCGCGGGCGAAGGAGATATCGCGTTCGGCGTACGCGAGGCCCGCCAGGACCCCCTGTCAACGCGCATGTCCGCTGCGTTGTTCTGGTGGTTCTATCGCAAGTTCGTGCAACGGGACGTCCCGGTGGGCGGCGTCGATGTGTTCGCGGTCACTCGTCAGTTCCTGGAGCGGCTATTGACCCTCACCGAAGCCAACGGGAGTTTGCTTGGATTGCTGTTCTGGATCGGGGGTCGCCGCATTTTCGTGCCTTATTCGCGCACTGAACGCCAACACGGAAAAAGCGCGTGGACGTTCCGAAAGAAACTGACCTATCTGATGGATAGCGTCTTCGCGTTCACCGATGCACCCATTCGCATACTGCTGGCCGTCGGCCTCGCTGGATTGCTCACTTCCATGGCGATGGGCGCGCTGGTGCTGATAGCCAAGTTGTTGGGCCTTGTAGCAGTACCAGGTTATACGGGCACCATGCTGACTCTGCTTTTCTTCGGCGGATTGAACGCTTTCGGATTGGGTCTTGTGGGCAACTACGCCTGGCGCGCCTACGAAAATACTAAACAGCGACCGCTGAGCATCCCTATGCTTATCGAAAAGTATCCGCGGACGAGACAGGTTGCCTTGGATGAGGTGGGTGCATGATGGAATTGCCGAAAGCGAACGATATAGCCGAGAGCGCGCTGATTGGCAGAGACGTGGTGGTGGGCCAAGGCGTACGCGTGCTTGCTGGCGCGATAGTGGGCGACGGCACGATGCTCGGCGCTGATTCGTACATTGGCGCCGGCGCAGTTCTAGACGCGGGTTCGTGCAGCGAGATCATTCGGATCGAAGAAGGCGTGCAGGTGCAGGCGGCGGCGACCATTGCCGCCTGCACCTG
>Ga0247823_10002817_pt1 | contig 14282 bp, 12 predicted proteins | sample 13C_PalmiticAcid_2_FD_192426 | JGI IMG/M metagenome (GOLD analysis project Ga0247823, IMG submission 192426) | Soil microbial communities from agricultural site in Penn Yan, New York, United States - 13C_PalmiticAcid_Day30 | ecosystem: Environmental > Terrestrial > Soil > Agricultural land...
CGCCGTATTTCCTCTCCAACGGCGGCGTCACCTGCCATGGCGGGAAAATGGTCAAGGTCGACAAGGGCGACTGGGATCGCAGCCAGGGCCCGGCGTACAACCACGAGTTCAACCTGGCCTGGTTGCAACGCTGCCAGGCCGCGCTGAAACCCGACGGCACCCTGTGGGTGTCCGGCACCCACCACGTGATCCATTCGGTGGGCTTCGCCATGCAGCAGCTGGGCATGAAGCTGCTCAACGACATCACCTGGGAAAAACCCAATCCGCCGCCCAACCTGGCCTGCCGCACCTTCACCCACTCCACCGAGACCCTGATCTGGGCGGCGAAGACGGAGAAGAGCAAGCATCGCTTCCACTACCGGAAGATGAAAGCCGAGAACGGCGACAAGCAGATGAAGTCGGTGTGGCGCCTGCCCGCGCCGGCCAAGGGCGAGAAGAGCCACGGCCGCCATCCCACCCAGAAGCCGGTGGAACTGCTGCTGCGCTGCATCGAGGCATCGACCGATCCGGGCGATCGCATCTTCGACCCCTTCAACGGTTCCGGCACCACCGGCGTGGCGGCGCTGCGCAGCGGCCGACGCTATGTCGGCAGCGAGCTGGATCCGGCCTTCGTCAGGCTGACCGCCGCACGGCTCGGGGCCGAGGCGTGAGCGCACCGCGAATCCTGTTCCTTCTTCCCCTTGATCCGCGTCGCGGGTCCACACCCTTTTCGGAGTAGACAGCCATGAAGATCCTCGTCATCGGTTCCGGCGGCCGCGAACACGCGCTGGCCTGGAAGATCGCGCAGTCCCCGCGCGTCGGCGAAGTGCTGGTCGCTCCCGGCAATGCCGGCACCGCGCGCGAGGGCAAGTGCCGCAACGTCGCCGTCGGCGCGACCGAAATCGATCGCCTGGTCGAACTGGTACGGCAGGAAGACGTGGCGCTGACCGTGGTGGGTCCGGAGGCGCCGCTGGTGGCCGGTGTGGTGGATCGTTTCCGCAACGAGGGCCTGCGCATCTTCGGACCCACCGCCGCCGCCGCGCAGCTGGAAGGCAGCAAGGCATTCGCCAAGGATTTCCTCGCCCGCCACGGCATTCCCACCGCGTACTACGCGGTGTTCACCGAAACGGCGCCGGCGCTGGCCTACGTGCGCGAGAAAGGCGCGCCGATCGTGATCAAGGCCGATGGCCTGGCCGCGGGCAAGGGCGTGATCGTGGCGATGACCCTGGCCGAAGCCGAGGCCGCCATCCAGGACATGCTGGCCGGCAACGCGTTCGGCGCGGCCGGCGCGCGGGTGGTGGTGGAGGAATTCCTCGATGGCGAGGAAGCCAGCTTCATCAGCATGGTCGACGGCCGCACCGCGCTGCCGATGGCGACCTCGCAGGATCACAAGCGCGTCGGAGACGGCGACACCGGTCCCAACACCGGCGGCATGGGCGCGTACTCGCCGGCACCGGTGGTGACGGCGGACGTGCACGATCGGGTGATGCGCGAAGTGGTCAATCCGACCGTCCAGGGCATGATCGCCGACGGCGTGCCGTTCACCGGCTTCCTCTATGCCGGCCTGATGATCGACGGCAGCGGCGCGCCCAGGGTGATCGAGTTCAACGTGCGCTTCGGCGATCCGGAAACCCAGCCGGTGATGCTGCGCCTGCGCTCGGATCTGGTGGATCTGGTGGAAGCGGCCATCGACGGTCGCCTGGACGTCACCCGGGCCGAGTGGGACGAACGCCCGTCGCTGGGCGTGGTGATGGCCGCGGCGAATTATCCCGAGACGCCGAAAACCGGCGACGCCATCCACGGCCTGGACGCGGATCTCGGCCCGGCCAAGGTCTTCCACGCCGGCACCCGCTCCGGCAACGACGGCGAAGTGCTGACCAGCGGCGGCCGCGTGCTGTGCGTGGCCGCGCTCGGCGACAGCGTCGGCGACGCGCAGCGCCATGCCTACGCCGCGGTCGAACGCATCGGCTGGGATGGCGAATTCCATCGCGGCGATATCGGCTGGCGCGCGATCGCGCGGGAAACAGCCGACGCGTAGAGCCGGGCTTGCCCGGCTCTGGAATGTCCGACGGCTGGCGCCCTTCCTGCACACGGGAAAGCAGCGGAGCAAATCCCCCTCAAGCGCTTCTCAACCGCCGAATGGCGGGTCAAGGGGGAGGCAACAGCGGATTACTGTCGCTCAGGGCAGATACAACAGCGAGCTTTGATAGCCCCCTTTTCAAAGGGGGCGGGCACCCGCGCAGCGGGTGACGGGGGATTTGCGCGGGGTGCCTGAAGGCTCCTCTCCAAAGCCCCCTCGGAAAGCCGTCCCGGTAAACCGGATGCCCCCATCGTTCTGCTAGGCTGCGCGGCAACCCACGGAGGGCGCATGTCCCACAGCCAGTTCGCCTTGTTGAGCCAGCGGCGCTTCCTGCCGTTCTTCCTGGTCCAGTCGCTGGGCGCCTTCAACGACAACGTCTACCGCCAGGCCATCATCGGCCTGCTGGGCTTCATGAGCGTCAGCGCGCAGGACAAGACGCTGTACACCAACCTGGCGCCGGCGATCTTCATCCTGCCCTACTTCCTGTTCTCGGCCACCGCCGGTCAGATCGCGGAGAAGCTGGAGAAATCGAAACTCATCCGGATCACGACGACGATGGAAATCGTCATCATGTCGCTGGCCGCGATCGGCTTCCTCACCCAGGACCTCATCGTCCTGCTGACCGCGCTGTTCTGCACCGGCCTGCAATCGACCCTGTTCGGCCCGGTGAAGTACTCCATCCTGCCCTCGGTGCTGAAGCCCGAGGAATTGACCGGCGGCAACGGCCTGGTCGAGATGGGCACCTCGCTGTCCATCCTGATCGGCATGATCTTCGGCGGACTGATCTTCAACCTCGCCGGCAGCCATGGGCCGACCGTGGCCGCCATCGCCATCATCCTGCTCGCGATCACCGGCAACCTGGTCAGCCGGCTGATTCCAAAGGCCGACGCGGGCGCGCCGGAACTGAAGATCAACTGGAACCCGCTCACCGAGTCGCGCGCGGTGCTGCGCCTGGCCAAGAAGCAGGTCGCGGTGCGCAATTCGGTGCTCGGTGTATCGTGGTTCTGGTTCTTCGGCACCGTGCTGACCGGCAACATCCCCACCTACGCCGATCTGAACCTGGGCATCGGCACCTGGTACGTATTTCCGCTGGCGCTGTTCTCGATCGGCACCGGCGTGGGTTCGCTGCTGTGCGAACGCCTGTCCGCGCGCACCGTGGAAATCGGCCTGGTCCCGCTGGGCGCGTTCGGCATGAGCGCGTTCCTGCTGGATCTCTACTTCGCCCGCAGCGGCGTGGCCCCGAGCGCCGGTCTGGCGGTGTCGGCATTTCTCCAGCAACCGGGCAGCTGGCGCATCGTCATCGATCTGGTCGGCATCGGCCTGTTCACCGGCTTCTTCGTGGTACCGCTGTTCGCCTTGATCCAGAGCCGCACGCCGAAACAGGAACTGGCCCGGGTCATCGCCGGCATGAACATCCAGAACGCCGGTTACATCGTGCTGGCGGCGGTGCTGGGCATCGCCCTGCAGATGAAGGAGCTGGCGCTGGGCGGCTTCCGCATTCCACTGCCGGGGTTGACCATTCCGCAGGTGTTCCTGGTGCTGGCGATCGCCAACGCGCTGGTGGCGATCTGGATCTTCACCCTGGTGCCCGAATTCCTGATGCGCTTCCTCAGCTGGGTACTGGTGCGTTTCCTGTACCGGCTGCGCCTGCACGGCATCGAGAAGTACGTGCCCGACGAAGGCCCGGCGCTGCTGGTCTGCAACCACGTCAGCTACATGGACGCGCTGCTGCTCGCGGCCAGCATCCCGCGACCGGTGCGCTTCGTCATGTACTACAAGATTTTCAACATTCCGGTGATGAGCTGGATCTTCCGCACCGCCAAGGCCATCCCCATCGCCGGTGCCCGCGAGAATCCCGAACTGATGCAGCGTGCCTTCGACGAGATCGACCAGGCGCTGGCCGACGGCGAAATCGTCGGCATCTTTCCCGAAGGCGCGCTGACCCGCGACGGCGACATCGCGCCGTTCAAGTCGGGCGTGGAGAAGATCCTGGAACGGCGGCCGGTACCGGTGGTGCCGATGGCGCTCAAAGGCATGTGGAGCAGCATGTGGAGTCGCCGCGACAGCCGGCTGGGCCAGATGCGGGTGCCGCGCCGTTTCCGCGCCCATGTGGATGTGGTCGCCGCGCCCCCTGTGGATGGCGCCGGCGCCACCGCCGAAAGCCTGGAATCCACCGTGCGCGGTTTGCGCGGTGATGCGGCCTGATACTTCCGCGCACACGAATCGCGGGTCCAGACGTTAGACTAGCGCCCGACCACCCCGCTTCATCACTGCAAGGAGACTCCGATGAGTGCCGTTCCGCCGTTGCCCCATGACGCACCTGGCAATATCCCCAACTACCTGGTGTGGTCGATCCTGTCGACCATCGGTTCCTTCATCCTGTGCTGCCTGATCTGCCTGACGTTCCCGGGCATCATCACCGGCATCGTGGCCATCGTGTTCTCCACCCAGGTCAACGGAAAGCTCAACCAGGGTGACATCGAGGGCGCGAAGCGTGCTTCCAAGAATGCGAAGCTGTGGAACTGGATCACCACGGGCATCCTGATCCTGGCGGTCGCGATCTCGGTCATCTGGTTCATCGCGGTCGGTCCGGACGCGTACATGGAGTACATGGAACAGCTCCGCCAGCAGATGGAACAGCAGCAGGGCGGCTGACGTGCCCCTGTCGCGTACGGCACTCCATACGCTGGGTGCGGGGGCTGCGGTCGCAGTCCCCGCCGGCGTCTGGTTGTTGCTGAACTTCGACCCCAACGCCGCGGGCAATCCGTTTCCGCCCTGCATGTTCCATGCGCTGACCGGCTACTACTGCGTCGGCTGTGGAATGACCCGCGCCCTGCACGCATTGGTGCATGGCGATGTGGTCCGCGCGTTCGGCATGAACCCGCTGGCGATGCTGCTGTTGCCCCTGGCGCCCCTGCTGGTGGCCCACGCGCAGGGTTGGCGGCCGCGTCTGCTCCAACCGTTGATGCGCGTCGCACTGAAGCCCGGACTGTGGCTGGTGCTGCTGCCGACGTTCTGGATCGCCCGCAACCTGCCGTGGTATCCCTTCACCCTGCTTGCGCCGGGCTGATCCGTTTACTTCTCTTGTGGGAGCGACGCAAGTCGCGAAGCTTCCAACTCGAAAGCACTGCCCTTGCCGCCACCATTGGCCAGCCCACGCGCTGTCCTGTCATCCCGATGCCGTCGGGATATCGCGACTTAGGTCGCTCCCACAGGGTTATTTTTCGACCGGTCTTTCGGTCGGGCTCACGGTCGCGACCGGCGTCGCCCCTGCAGGGTGCTAGCTGACCCAGCCACCGATCACGAACACCGCCAGCACCGCCATCCAGACCAGCAGGATGCGCCAGACCAGGCTCATGGCGTCGCGCAGTTCGGGCAGCTCGCGCATGGCCTGGACCATGCCCTCCTCCGCGTAGTCCTCGGCTTCCTCCGCCAGTTCGCTGCGCACGCTCGCGCGCGCGGCATGGCCGAGGAATCCGGTCCGCAGTTGCAGGGTGTTGCCGTGCGCCTCGCGCCAGGCGTGGAAGACGCTATCGAAGTTGCCGACCAGCGCCATCGCCAGGGTCATCAGCTGGGCGACCGGCCATTCCAGCACCGACAACAGGCCGCGCGCGCCCTCGCGGGTATCGTGCGGCAGCGCCCGATGGAACTCGCCTTCGGCGGTCAGCGCCACCAGGCGGTACATCAGCGCACCGATCGGACCCAGCAGCAGGAACCAGAACAGCACGCCGAACCAACGCCGCAGCGCATTGCGGAACACCGCCTCCACCAGCGCCGGACCATCCGCCGCCACGTTCTCGCCCTCGGGCCACAGACGGGCGATGGCATCCCGCCGCGCCGCCGGCTCATGGGCGTCGATGATCGCTTCCACATCGACATCGAGATCGCGCGGTCCCCAGGCGTACACCAGCACCAGGACCGAGAACAGCAGCCCGACCAGGCCGAGCAGCGGCTCATGCAACACCCACTGGAACAGGCCCACCAGCAGCAGCGGCGGCAGCACGGCGAGCGCGATGCCGTAACGGCCACGCCAGAAACCGTCGCCGGGAAAACGTTCGTCGAGCCAGCGCAACCAGTGTCCGTACCAGTGGAACTGGCGGACCGAAGTGACCAGCGACGGCGCGACGTGCCCGAGTACCAGCGCGACGACCACGGCGACCAGGGTGATGGACATGCGGTTCCTCCTCCAGCCCGGATTCTAGCGTGCCGCTTCGTTAATGTCGGGTCTGGGCCCCACGGCCACGTAACCCCGACCCGCCATCCGGCGGTTGAAAAGCGCTTTGCGAAGGGGATTGGCGCCGGCGGGCGGCGGGGGATTTGCGCTGGCGCGGAAAGCGAATTCCCCGGAATCCCCCCTTTTGCAAAGGGCGGCGTTTCCCCGGAGCCTTTCATCCGCGCATCCGTCCTGGCGGGATGCCTGGAGCGCCGCTCAGCGCTGGCGGCGTGCAAGCATCCCGGCATGCCAGTGATCGATCAGCGAGCGGGCGATCGAGATCCGCGGCGACAGCAGCAGGCCCTGGTCGTCATCACCGTCCCGGCGTTCGCGGGCGGCGGTGATTTCCTCGAAGGTGAACCAGCGCGCATCCTCAAGTTCATCGTCGACCTGCGGGACATCCGGTTCGGCCTCGGCCGAGAAACCGAGCATCAACGCGCCGGGAAACGGCCACGGCTGCGAGCCGAGATAGCGGCAGCTGCGCACGCGCACGCCGGTTTCCTCCAGCACCTCGCGCGCCACCGTCTGTTCCAGCGATTCTCCCGGTTCGACGAAACCCGCGATGACCGAATAGCGGCGTGCGGGCCAGGCCGACTGGCGACCCAGCAGCAGGCGCTCGCCATCGCTGACCGCCACGATGACCGCCGGATCCACGCGCGGATAATGATCGGCCCCGCATTGCAGGCAGCGGCCCTGGTAACCGGCCCGGCGGAACTCCACCTCGCCGCCGCACAGTCCGCAGAAGCGATTGCGCGAACGCCAGTAGAACATCGCCCGCGCCAGTGCGAACACGCCCGCCTCGAAACCCGGCCAGATGGCCGCCGCGCGGCGCAGATCCACACGCTGCGGGGCCTCGAACGGCACGCTGTCCGCTTCGACCGCGAACCACGCCACGTCGTCCTTCAGTCCAAGGAAAACCGCGGTGCCCGGACCGCCGCCCAGTTCACCGCCGGAAGGCGCGGCGATCTGTCCGTCCGAATCGGCAAACGCTTCCCCTTCGCGGGTCAGCACGATCACCCGCGCGCGTGGCCACAGGCGGAACAACGCCTCGGCGTCATCGCGCAGGCGATCGGCGCGATCAAGCGGATCACCGGCGAAGGCGAAGCCGGCCAGCGCGGGCGGGGAGGATGCGGGGAGAACGCTCACGAGGTGAGCATGTCGGGAAGCGGGCGATCGGTGCGCGGGACGCCAGCGGACATGGTCACATGCTGAAACTGCTGCCGCAGCCGCAGGTGGTCTTGGCGTTGGGATTGCGGATGACGAACTGCGCGCCCTGCAGGCTTTCGCTGTAGTCCACTTCCGCACCCATCAGGTACTGCAGGCTCAACGGGTCGACCAGCAGGGTGACGCCATCGGTGTCCACCGCCAGATCGTCCTCGGCGCGGTTCTCGTCGAACTCGAAACCGTACTGGAATCCCGAACAGCCGCCGCCCTGGATGTAGACGCGCAACGCCAGTCCGGCATTGCCTTCCTCATCGATGAGCTCGCGGACCTTGGCGGCCGCGGCGTGGCTGAAATTCAGCGGGCGATCCAGCGACTGGTAGTCCGGCGCCGCCGAAGGCAGGGAAACGAGGTTGTCCATGGCGATCAGGATGGGGGTTGGAAGGACTCACTTCAAGCCGGAAGCGCCCGTGCCTTCACGGCCGGCGGCGGCCGCCCAGGTGAACGACTGTTCCACCGCCGCACCGTTCTGCGGCACCAGCCGCGCGGTCACCCGGACCGGCTGGAAATCGGCCGGCAGCACCAGGTCGCCCTCGACCTGCTGGAAGTACTTGAACGAGTACGGCAGGCCCGGCGCATCGGCCTGCTGGCGCAGATCCGACCAGGCCAGCCGCTGCAGCTTGCCGGCGCGCGTGCCTTCGATCGAGACCAGCAGGCGGCCGGCGTTGACCGCGCCACGGTTGAGGTTCTGGGTCAGGGTGGCGGTGAAGTGCCAGGCCTGTTCGGTCTGCGGCTGCAATTTGAGCTCGTGCACGGTCAGGCCCCGGCGCTGGCCGGTGGCGCCGACGAAGCGCTCGTAGAAGGCCACGTCGGCACGCAGGCCGGCGATTTCCTCGTCGCGCTCGGCCAGAGCGGTCTGCAGATCGCGGTTGGCGTCGCGGCTGATCTGATCCGAGCGGGACAGCGTGGCGGCCCGCTGCTCGAGTTGCTCGATCTGCTTTTTCTGGGCCTGGAACTGCTGCGCGCCGGGTGCCTGTCCGCCACTGGCCAGGACCTGCCACAGGCCCCAGCCACCGAACGCCAGGCACAGCGCGAGCAGGCCGACCGCACCATAGAACCACACCCGTCCGCTGGCTGGCGGCGGCGGGGAAGGGAGAGAAGGTTCACTCATGGACCGAGCATAGCGCGGCCCACCGGAGGGAGCTCTGAATGCCGGCGAACCGGTTCAGGCCGGGGCGTGCGCCAGTTCCCCGGCCGGTTCCTCGGCCGCCGCCAGCGCGGTGGCGTGCACCAGCCGGCCGGTGAGCTGGGCGCCGGCGCTCATCTCCACCACCTGATAGTGGATGTTGCCCTGCACCCGCGCCTTGGCCGCCAGTTCGACCCGGTCGTCCGCATACACGTTGCCGACCAGTTGGCCGTTGATGATCACCACCGGCGCGCGCACCTCGCCCTCGATGCGGCCCTGCTCGGCCAGCGTCAGCACCGCGCGCTCGCCGTCGACCGCCAGCACCTTGCCCTGGATGCGTCCCTCCACGTACAGGCCGCCACTGAACACCAGATCGCCCTGGATGGTGACCTGCGGACCGATGAGGGTGTCGATGGCGTGGCCATCGCGCTGGGGCTTGTGCTTGAACATGATCATTTTCCTCCGGCTGAGGTCGCGAGTTTCCAATCGAATGCCTGTTCCACCGGGTTGTCCCCGCCGCTCAACTGCACCTTCACCCGCTGCGGGGTGAAACCGCCGGGCAGCATCACGCTGCCGTCGAGCTGCTGGAAATAGCGGAAGGAATAGGCTTGCCCGGCCACGCCGGGTTGCTGGTGCAGTTCATCCCAGCCAATCGTGGCCAGTTGCCCGCCACGCACGCCTTCCACGGCGAAGCGCATCTGGCCTTCGCTGATCGCGCCGCGGTTGAGGGTCTGGGTCAGGGTGATCTGATACTGCCAGGCGCCGCCCGGCACGCGGTTGAACTCGGCCAGATGCACGCTCAGTCCGCGGCGCGGCGCGGTGGCGCCGACCAGGCGTTCGTAAAAAGCCACGTCCGCGCGCAGGCCCGCGATTTCCTCGTCACGCTCGGCCAGCGAGGCTTGCAGTTCCTGATTGGCGGTGCGGCTGATGCGATCGGAGACGCCCAGGGTGGTTTCGCGCTGGCTGATCCGCTGCAGCTCGCCCTGCTGTTGCCGGAGTCGGGCCTGGACCTGCCCCAGTTCGTGCCGCACCTGCCCCAGCCGCGGCGCGGCGGTATGGCTGGCCGTGAACCAGACCCCGGCCAGCGTGCCTGCCCAGGCCAGCCCCGCCACGGCCAGCCAGAGCCCGCGGCGCGAGGGCCGCTGCTCGACGATCTGGTATCGCGGGAAGGGGGATCTGGACATGCGCGAGTCCCTGGCCGCGCTCAGGCAGCAGCCAGACAGGAGGCCTATACTCGGGAGAATCGACAGGGCCGTCGAGTCTACTGGGAACCGCCGGGATGTCCGAAGCACATCTTTTCGTAATTGGGATCCTGTTGGCATGGATGGCCGGAATTCGCGTCTATCTCACCGTGTTCGGTCTCGGCCTGGCCGGCGCGCTGGGCTGGCTGGATCTGCCGCCTGCGCTGCAGGTCACCCAATCCTGGTGGGTGCTGGGCACCTCCGGCGCGCTCGCGCTGACCGAGTTCTTCGCCGACAAGATTCCCGGAGTGGATTCGGGCTGGGACCTGCTGCAGACCCTGGCGCGGGTGCCGGCGGGCGCCTTCCTGGCCGCCGCCACGCTCTCGCCGGACGGGCAGCTCAGCGGCGGCGCGCTGGCCGCCGGCGCCGGCATCGCCCTGACCAGCCATGTGCTGAAAAGCGGTTCGCGCGCACTGATGAACACCTCGCCCGAGCCGGTCAGCAACTGGACCGCCTCGGTCACCGAGGACGCGGTGGTGGTGGGTGGCCTGGCGCTGGCCTTCGCCCATCCCTGGATCGCGCTGGTCCTGGTGGTCGGCGTGTCGGTGCTGCTGGCGCTGATGGTGTGGTGGGTCTGGCGTCGCCTCAGCCGTGGCCTGAAACGGCTGCTTGGTACGTCTGATCCTCATGTGCCGACCCGTTAGACCGGAGGCCGTATGTCCAGGGACGCTTGTCCCGGGCCGTGAACTTCATCGCATAATGCGACACATGCTTGGGGAAGCCTGATGTCTGCCACTGATGCCACATCCCGCCGGCCGGATGAGCCTTCGCGCTCCCGGCTGCGGGCCGAAACGCCGCCGCCGGGTTACTGGCGGCGCTGGACGGCCGACGCGTCCGCGCCGATGCCGCTGACCGGAGGTATCGCCGCGATGACCGCACCCTCTCCGCCGGCCGCGACCGGTGACGCGCCGCCGGAACCGGCCAACGATGCCGGCGCCACCGGGGCGCCGACGATCTCCGGCAGGCTCCATGACACGCAGGAAAGCCCCTATCGCGTGCTCATCGTCGAAGACGATCGCGGCCAGGCGCTGTTCGCGCAGAGCGTGCTGCATGGCGCCGGCATGCAGGCCGAAGTGCAGATGCAGTCCGACGGCGTCCTCGATGCGATGGAACGGTTCAAGCCGGATCTGGTGCTGATGGATCTGCACATGCCCGGGCGCGACGGCATGAACCTGACCCTGCTGATCCGCCAGCAACCCGAATACCTCCACCTGCCGATCGTGTTCCTCACCGGCGACCCGGATCCGGAACGCCAGTTCGAAGTGCTGGAAAGCGGCGCCGACGATTTCCTCAACAAGCCGATCCGGCCGCGCCACCTGATCGCCGCGGTCGCCAACCGCATCCAGCGCGCGCGCCAGCGGGTCGCACCGGCCACCCTGCGCACCACCATCAACACGGAAACCGGGCTGCCTACGCGCACCTATGTGTTGCAGCAGGTGGGGGCGGCGCTGCAATCCGCGTCCTCGGGCGGACTGTTCTTCGTCGAGGTGGGCAGCGCCCTGAGCCTGCGCGAGCGCTATGGCTACGCGGCGTTCGAGCAACTGATGAACCAGGCCGGCCGCCGTCTGGCCGAAGTGGCGGCGCCCTACCCGGTGGCCCGCCTCAACGACAACAGCTTCCTGTCGCTGGCCACCGGCCTGGACGAAGCCGCGCTCGAAGCGCAGGCCGAGCGCCTGCGCGACGGGCTGACCGGCAATCCGTTCCCGATTGGCGCCGGCGAAACCCTCAACCTGCGCAGTTCCATCGGCTACACGCCCCTGTCGCTCGGCTTCCCCGACGCCGGCAGCGCATTGGAAGCCACCGAACGCGCGGTGCTGCAGGCGCGCCTGAAGGGCAACAACCTGGCCAGTTACACCCCGGCGCAGATCGCCGAGGACGTACCCAAGATCGCGCTGGAGGACGGCCGCTTCGAACTGGCCTACCAGCCCATCGTCGCCGTGGCCGGCAGTGAACAGGCCCAGTACCAGGTGCTGCTGCGGATGCGCCAGCCGGACGGTTCGCTGCTGCCCGCTTCGCAGGTGATTCCGGCGGCCGAATCGGCCGGCGGCATCGCCCAGATCGATCACTGGGTGCTGGAACATGCCCTGTACGTGCTGGCCGAACGCCAGTCGCAAGGCCCCTCGCTGCGCCTGTTCGTCTCGCAATCGCCGCGCACGCTGGCGCGCGAATCGCATGCGCAGTGGCTGCTGGACACGCTGGCCGAACGCGGCATCGAAGGTACCTCGCTGGTCATCGACCTGCGCATGGCCGACGCCCTGATCCACACCGTGACGCTGCGTGATTTCTGCCATCAGCTGATGCCCAGCGGCGTGCAGTTCTGCCTGAGCCAGTTCGAACCCGGACGCGAGGCAGACGCGCTGCTGACCCAGTTGCCGCTGGGTTATCTGCGCGTGGCCAGCCGCTATGCCGGCGCCCACACCGATCCCAAGCTGCGTGACGAATTGCGCGGCATCATCGACCAGGCGCACCGCGCCGGCCTGCAGGTCATCGGCCAGCAGATCGAGGATCCGCAGGCGGCCGCCGCGATGTGGATGGGCGGCGTCGACTTCATCCAGGGCAATCTGGTGCAGGCCGTCGGCAGCGAACTCGGCTTCGATTTCCACAACGCGGTGCTGTAGGCATGCCCGCGCAGCGGCCCGCCCCGGTCGCCCCCTGGCTGGCCCTCGCCGCGGGCGTGGCCGCGCTGGTATTCCTGGTCCTGCCCTACGCCGGCGTCGCCGGTCCCTGGTGGCAGGCCGCCCTCGCCGCCGCCGCGATCGCGGTGCTGTGCGGCAGCTTCGCCGCCTTCAATGCCCGCACCGCGCATCGCCAGCTGACCGGCGCCGAAGCGCGCGCGGCCATCGCCGAATCCGAACGCAACGCGCTGCGCCGGGATCTGCAGCGGCATGATCAACTGGAGCAGGAACTGCTCCAGGCCAAGCAGGCCGCCGAGTCCGCGGTGCTCGCCAAGGGCGAATTCCTGGCCACCATGAGCCACGAGATCCGCACACCGCTCAACGGCATCGTGCCGATGCTGGACATGCTGGCGCGCGCGCCGCTGGCGACCGACCACCGCGAAATGCTGAATACCGCCAGCGCGTCCTCGCATCAATTGCTGCGCATCGTCGACGACATCCTCGACTACTCCAAGCTGGAAGCGAACAAGCTCGATCTGGAAATCACCGCCTTCAACCTGCGCGAGCTGCTCGATGGCGTGCTGCAGCTGATGCAGCGTCCCGCCGAGAACAAGGGCTTGCGCCTGAGTCTGCAACTGGATCCGGCGGTGCGCCTGCCGGTGCGCGGGGATCCGGTGCGGCTGCGGCAGGTACTGAGCAATCTGATCGGCAACGCGATCAAGTTCACCGAACGCGGCGGCGTCACCCTGGTGGTGCGTCGCCTGGGTGAAACCTCCGCCCAGCATCTGCTGCGTTTCGAAGTGCGCGACACCGGCATCGGCATTCCCGCCGAAGCGCAGGCGCGTCTGTTCCGTTCCTTCACCCAGGCCGACGCTTCCACCACCCGGCTGTATGGCGGCACCGGTCTGGGCCTGGCCATCTGCAAGCGCATCGTCGAACTGATGGGCGGACGCATCGACCTGGTCTCCGAACCGGGCCGTGGTTCGACCTTCTGGTTCGAGGCGCCGCTGACCAAGGTCATCGGCGACATGAAGATGCGCGATCCGCACGCCTTCGATCAGGGCCGCGTGCTGGTGGTAACGCCCGATCAACGCCTGCGCCAGCGACTGGCCCTGCTGCTGACCAACTGGGGCTTGCAGGTCAATGCGGTTGAAACAACACAGGAAGCACTGGAGCGCCTGCGCGCCGCCGGCGAAACGCGTGCCGATGATTTCGTCGCGGTGGTCGCCGACGCCGCCGGCATCCGCAGCACCGCCCGTGCCCTGCACCGCACGCTCGCGCGACGCCCGGCGGGCGCGACGCCGGTCCGGCTGATCTGGTTGTACGGCGATGAGACGGTCCCGGAAGAACTGCGCAGCGACAGCACCCTGCTGTCGCGCCAGGCGCCGGATTCGGCGCTGCGCGCTGCGCTGACCGGACAGGCGGCCGACGCGGAGGCGGCCGTGCCACCGGTGGTGATCGGCGATATCTTCGAAGACGTCGAGGCCACACCGGCCCGTACACCCGCTCCCGTCTTCGATCCGACGGAATCCGGCATGGAGGCTGACGCGGCGAATGCGCTCGTGGAAGCGGGGGAAGGCACGGGCACGCAAACGGCCTCGACGGCGTCACCGGCCGAGGCGCGCCTGTTGCTGGTGGAAGACAACCCGGTGAACCTGCTGGTGGCGCAGAAACTGCTGGCCGCGCTCGGCTTCCGCAGCGAGTCGGAAGCCAACGGCGAGCTGGCGCTGCAACGGATGATGGTCGAACCGTTCGACCTGGTGTTCATGGACTGCCAGATGCCGGTCCTGGATGGCTACAGCGCGAC
>Ga0247823_10002818_pt1 | contig 14281 bp, 18 predicted proteins | sample 13C_PalmiticAcid_2_FD_192426 | JGI IMG/M metagenome (GOLD analysis project Ga0247823, IMG submission 192426) | Soil microbial communities from agricultural site in Penn Yan, New York, United States - 13C_PalmiticAcid_Day30 | ecosystem: Environmental > Terrestrial > Soil > Agricultural land...
GTGCAGGTGGGGGATGGGAGGGGGGTTAGGTGCGAAAGGACGAGCACGTGAGCGACAGGCTGCAACAAACAATTGATTCGCTCCGCGCTGCGATGGAGCACGACAAGTCGCCGGGGTTGCGCGACGTGCTGCTGATCGCGGAGACGGTCCAGAGGCATGAAGCGCAACTCAAGAACGAGCACCCCCTCGAGGTGGCACGCCTCGCCGCGGTCATCTACGCGGGCGCGAACAGCTACAGCGTCAACGAAAGCGTCGCCATCGCGCGGCAGATCATCGCCGAGGCAGAGAGGACGGAGCCGTGAGCGCATTCCGCCCGATGTTCGTCGTCCCGCCTCCTGAACCGCCAAGGCCCGAGGACGTAGAACGCGAGGCACGTCGACTCTGCACGGAACGACGCGCCCAGCTCATTGGCCCGAGGCCGTCCAGGTGGCGGTTCATCGCGTTCGACGACTGGTGCAGGCGGGTCAAGAGGTATGAGGACATGCAGCCAACCGAGTACGACCGCATCACGGCGCGCAATCGGCTTCGCGAGGGGCGGGCGAGGTGACCGACTATTGGACGCGCAAGCTCGCGACCAGCCCGCGCTGCACCTACCCTGGTTGCACGTCCGATCCGCTCGAGGATCACTGCCAGTGCGAGCGACATCGGGATGCGCACCGTGAGAGAAACCGGAAGTGCGCGAGGAAGACGCGAGCGTTTCGGCAGGCGCAGTGCGTGTTGGTTGGGGTAGGGTGAGCGGCGTGAGGCACACGGGCACGACCGCGCTGCGCAGTATCATTGAGACCTGCGAGGGCAAGCACGGCAATCCGAGCATCGAGGCTCTACGTGGAATCGCGCGAGAACTTGCGCTGGAACTGCTTGAGATGGAGTCACTCCGCGCCGCCCTCAAGGAAGCGCTCGACGGGTGGGAGCAGAGCTCTGCGGCATCCTGGGCGGAGGCGCCTTCGTTTGTGAAGGACAAGTATGCTGAGGTCATTCGCACCGAGTACGCCCGTATCGCCGAGCTGAGGAAGTTGGTGGAACCATGACCATGTACGACCGCATCGTTGCCCCGCTCGTCGAACACGCGCGCAAGGTCGAGCGCGAGACTGGCCGCCGTATTACGATCGACGTCGCCGTGTGTCGTGAAGACTTCGACCTGATCGCCGCCGAGCTAGGCTTCGAGCTGGCCGATCGCCGCGACGAGCCCGGATGCATCGCACCTGGCAAGATGGGACCATTGCTCATACACGGCGGTATCATCCTGGTGAGCGTGAAGTCGGAGCCGCTGGTGTTTAGGTGGCCGGCTGATGATGAACGCACAAGAGAGCGACTGTGCGCGTTCGTGTCGGTTGACGACTAGCCCGTTGTCCACATCATTCCCGCGCTAGCCTTCCCACTCCGGATCGCTATCGTCGAGGGGAATGGCGATTAAAGATCTTCGCGTTCAAGTGCGAGCATGGAACAACCAGCTACGCGAACGCCGTGAAGCGCTTGGCTTGACTACAAGACAGTTCGCCGAAAAGGTAGGGCTGGACTACGCCTGGTACCTCAATGTCGAGGGGATGAAGATTCACCCCATTGACCTGCGGCCGGGTCGAGAGGGGTGGAAGCGGGGAGCGCTGAAGCTGGCCGAGTTCTACGGCGTCACGCCGGAGATCCTGTTTCCAGATCTGGTGCTCAAGATGGAAGCGGTTGTCACCGAGCGGCGCGTCAACGCCGAGGAGGTGGCGGCACTGATGCAGCCGTCGACCGCAACGCCGCTTCAGTTGCTTGAGTCGAATGAGGTAGAGGTGGCTCTCCAGGGGGCGCTTGAGCGCCTGACAGAAAGGGAGCGCAGAGTCCTGGAGATGCGCTTTGGGCTACAGGGAGAGGAGTCCTCCCTCGAGGAAGTGGCCCAGGAGTTCAGCGTCACACGCGAGCGCATTAGGCAGATCGAAGCGAAGGCACTCCGCAAGCTGCGACACCCGTCCATGCATCGACTGCATGAGGCCGCGGAGCAGTGACCGAGCCCCTCTCTCGCAAGGTGGTCAAGCGCATCAAGGGTGAGTGCCGGCACTGCTCGGAGCAGGCGGTCGCGGGCTCGGACTACTGCGAGGCGCACAAGGCAAAGGCCGCCGAGTACGGTAACGGCTGGGCGCGAAACAGGCGCCAGGAGCGCGCCGATGCGGGCGAGTGCATCACGGGGTGCGGCGTCAAGGTGCGGCGCGAGCGGCGCGAGGACGGGACCTGGAAGCTTCAGCGGTGCGAGGACTGCGCCGAGCTACACAGCGGTGCCATGAGGTCGCTGCGCGAGATGCGTGGTGTCGAGACCGAGAGTTGTGGTGTTGAGACCAAGGGGAAGATCCCGCCCGTCCGCACCGCCCGCACGAAGCTCGAGCGCGCGTACGACAAGCTCGTCGACGGCACCGAGCGAATGATCGAGCGCACCGTCTATCGCTCTCGCGGCGGCCAATCCAAATCCTCGATGGACGCCGACGGGGCGCAGGACATCTCCGACGCGTTGCGCCTGCTGACGGGCCACTGCGATCGGCTGCGCCATCTGCGCGTCGTCGAGGCTGACCTCGGGCGCATCCATCGCGCAGAGGCGCATGCCGCGGTGGCCGATCCTCTCGTACGCGCACTCGGACTCATCGCGGCCGAGGCTGCGCGGTTGTCGCCGGACGGGTGGAAGCTGGTGCGGACGCGGCTCATGGCCATCGGCGGCGAGGACGAGTAAGGCCCCTATTCGTCCCGGTTTCGGGCGGCGGTGACGCTCGTTGTGTGAAGTCGAGCACGAGCTTTGGGCAGCCGGGCGGCAACCCGACGAACAAGGGCGGAAGGCCCAAGGGGTTGGCGAAGATCCTGCGCGCCGAGCTCGACGCGGTGCGCGAGCGGATGGAGACGTCGTTCGAGAAGTCGCCGGACGGCAAGCTGCCGACCGAGATCATGGACGGCTATCGGGCCGTGTTCCGCCGGCTGTGGTCGATCATCATCCGCGGCGACGACAAGGACTCGATCGCGGCGATCAAGCTCCTACTCGAGCGCACCGACGGTAAGCCGCGCGAGTACCTCGAGGTCACCGGCGCGAGCCCCGAGCAGGCCGCTGCACTCGAGGCCCTGCGCATGACGCCCGAGGAGCGGCGCAAGCTGGCCGCGTCCGACGAGACCGAGGACCAGGCGGCGCTCGAGCAGGCGACGGACGCCGATGCCGACGCGGAGTGAGCTGCGCGCGGCTGTCCGTGCGTTCGACCACGTCGAGCCGCTCGCCGACTTCATCGCGCGCCTGACGCCCAAGCACGCGCCCGTCCCGTCGCACCTACAACGCGTCGTCGACGTCATCGAGGCTACGCGTCGCGGCGAGGTGCGCGCGACCATCTCGATGCCGCCTCGGTTCGGCAAGACGATCACGCTCGCGCACGGGCTGGCGTGGCGCATCCTGTACGACCCGGCGTGCCTGAACTTCTACGCGACGTTCGGCTCCGACTTGTCGATCCAAACCTCGCGCATCGTACGGCGTCTCGTGCGCATGGCCGGTGCGCCGCTGTCCTCCGAGGCGCAAGCCGTCACCGACTGGCGGACCATCTTCGACGGCGGACTCAAGGCCACCAGCGTAGGCGGCGACGTCACCGGCCGAGGTTGCAACTCTGGGCTCATCGTGGCGGACGACCTCGTGAAGGGCCGCGCCGAGGCCGAGAGCAAGCTCGTCCGCGATCGGGCGTGGGACTGGTTCCGCGACGACCTCATGTCCCGCCTCGAGCCGGGCGCCTCGCTGATCGTGAATATGACCCGTTGGCACGAGGACGACATCATCGGCCGGCTCCATCGCGATCCGCTCGGCGAGAAGTGGATCCACGTCGAGCTCCCTGCCGTCATCGGCGCCAACGGCGATCCAGTCGATGAACGCACGGACGCCAACGCCCGCGCTCTCTGGCCCGAGGTGTGGGGGCTCGATCGGCTCGCGCCCGTGCGCATGCGCGGCGAGCACGGCTGGTGGTCGCTCTTCCAGCAACGTCCATTCCCCAAGGGCGGCGCGATGTTCAAGCGCGCATGGTTCGGCGTCGTCGAGGCGGCGCCTGCGGGTGGTCGAGCCGTGCGCGGTTGGGACCTCGCAGCGACGAAAGACGGCGACGGGGCGGCGACGGCGGGCGTGAAGATCCGCGAGGTCGGCGGGCGGTTCTACGTCGAGCACGTCGCGTGGCTGCGTGGTTCGCCGCACGAGGTCGAGCAGCTCATCGTGTCGACGGCGCAGCAGGACGGCTCGAACGTCGTGCAGGACTTGCCGCAGGACCCGGGGCAAGCGGGCAAGTCGCAGCGCTCGTATCTCGCGGGAAAGCTCGCCGGGTTCCAGGTGCGGTTCTCGCCCGAGACGGGAAGCAAGGAGCTGCGCGCCGAGCCGCTGGCGAGCCAAGCCCAGGCGGGGAATGTGTCGCTCGTGCGCGGCGCTTGGAACGAGGAGTTTCTCGACGAGGTGGAGGCGTTTCCCGTAGGTCGACTGAAAGATCGGGTCGACGGGGCGTCCCGTGCGTTTGCGGCGCTGTCGCGTGGGCGCGTCGTGCAGGTGCCGGTTGCGGGCGGCGCGATCGAGGAAGCCCTCCGCTCCAAGCCCAAGCTCTCCGACGATCAGCAGGCGGCGGTGACGCAGGCGTTGCTCGACATGATCTAGCGAATCGGCCCGGACGCTTCAGGCGCCTATTGCTGTCAGGTGCCACGAGGAAATCCGCGGATGGTCAAAGGGGCGCCGAGCCTAAACCCCTCAGGCCGTTCACCCGCCGAGCTCGCGGCCATCGCCAAAGCCAAATCCGCCCCCGGCTACGACGGCGTGCAGGCCAGCTACGGCTACGTCCGCAGTGGCGAGAACGATTCGCGCCTGAGCGGCGCGACCCGCTGGAAGACCTTCGCGAACCTCTACCGCACGTGCCCGCCGGTGCCAATCTGGGCTCGCCTCCGCGATCGGTTGCTCTCGGGCATCCAGTGGACGCTCACCCCCAACGAGGCCGGCGGCGAGCTGGCCGAGCGCGGCGTCGAGGTCGTCACCGAGGCGCTGCTTAAGGTCCGGCTCGGCGCCGGCGCATCGGTCCGCCCGTGGAGCAAGGTCGCCGCCCGCGCGATGAACGGCGCCGCGGCGACGGGCTTCTCGCTGCATGCGCTGGCGTTCGGTCGCCGCAAGCGAGACGGGCTCGTGGTCTACACGGACATCGCGCACCGCCCGCAGCCGACGATCGAGAAGTGGTGGCGCGAGGGCGGCGACGCGACCCCGTTCGTGCGCGTGCAGCAGACGCTCTCGACGGGCCAGACCGAAAGCCTCGACCTTCGCGATTGCCTCTACGTCGTGAACGACAACGGCACCAACAGCGAGAGCCCGACCGGCGTCGGCATGCTCGACCTCATCGCCGAGCGGGCGCGACTGCTCGGGGTGTACGAGTCGATCATCGGCACCGAGATCGCGTCGTCGATGGGCGGCATCCCGATCTCGCGGGCGCCGTTGCAGGAGATTGCATCGGAGGCAAAGTCCAAGCTGGAGAAGCTCGGTCAGAGCGGCGCGGATCTGCTGAGCGGCATCGCGAGCGTGGTCGCCGCCAAGACCCTATCGCTCCGTACGTTCCTCGCGAACCGCTTCAAGGATCCGACGACGCTGCAATGGCTCGAGCTCGACTCGGCCACGTATCAGGGCACGGACCCCAACACGATCACGGGCGTCAACAAATGGGGCGTCGAGATCATCAAGCCCGAGCTCCAGGGCGTCACCGAGAGCCATCCGATCGCGCGCGAGTTCATCCTCGACATCGCGCGCATGCTGGGCGTCGAGCATGTGTTCGTCGGCGGCGGCGAGACGACGGGGACCTATGGCATGCACGAGAGCAAGATCAGCGCACTCGGCGCCGATCTCTCGGCCGAGGCTCGCTTGTTCGCCGCGGTCGCCGATGACCAGATCGTCCGCCGCATCGTCGCCGCGAACGGACTCGATCCGGACCTCGCCGCGCCGTCGCTGACACCGGGGCCGATCATGCGCGCCGACGTGCTGAAGGCGGTGCAGGCCATCGCGCAGCTCAACATGGCCGGGCTCGCGGTCAACCATCCCGCCAAGCGCGCGGTGTTCGAGGGCGTCGACCTGCCCTGGCAGGACGAGGACGAGCCGATGCTGCCGCGGTTCGGCGGGTTCCCGCGGCCTGCGTTCGGCGAGCCCGAGGACGAGAAGCCCGAGGAAGAGCAACCCGAGCCCACCGAGACCGAGCGCGAGGAGCCTGTTGAATGAGCGAGACCATCACCTTCGACAACGGCGCCTCGGCGCGCATCTACGGATCGCTCGCTGGCGCGCTCAGCTATCTCGGCTCCGAGACAGATGCGTGGGACGCACTCTCGACCGACGAGAGCCTCCAGCGACTACTCGTGCGCGCTGGCCGCTACCTCGATCGCCTGCTCTGGATTGACGACTACGACACGTTCGCCGAGCGCGACGCGCTCACGGTCGGAGATGCAGATGGCGACGCGAAGTATCCGTTTCGCGCCGCGAGCTATGAGCTTGCGCGCCTCGCCCTCGACGACGAGAGCGTGCTCGCCGCCGAGGATCAGGGCTCGAACATCCAGAGCATGGGCGCGGGCGGCGCGAGCATCACGTTCTTCTCGCCGACGTCTACGCAGCGCGGAACCGCATCGGCGCTGCCTTCGGTGCTGATGAAACTCGTGGGCGGGTATCTCGCGTCGAGCGAGTTGGACGCCACAGCCGAGGGCGGCTCGTCCTCGGAAGGCTCGTGTGTCAACCCGTTCGGGCCGTGCTCGGACTTCGATCGAAACGAGCCTTGGTGACCCATGGCCAACCAACTCGCCAAGCTGCTCGCGAAAGGACTCGGAGGTCAGAAGCTGCTCGGCTTCGGCGCGATGACGCTCGTCCGTGTTGACCCCGGCGCACGCGGTGCAACGCTGACCGCCGGCACAACGCTCACGACGACGAGTTACCAGTGCAAGGGCCGCAAGGGCGTCTCGCGTCGCGCCTACTGGCAGTTCTGGCAGAACGCGCAACTCACCGGAGCGCAGGCGCGGACGTCATTTGTCGGCTTCACGATCCTCGGCGCGACGCTGCCCGATGGCATCGAGCCGCGCGCGGGCGACCGCATCACGCACGGCGGCAAGACGTACACGATCGCAGCCGACGGCACGAGCGAACCGACGGGCATCGGCGCCGTGTGGGAGTGCATGACGAGGGTAGGGGGCTAGCCATTTCGGAACGCGACATGCGCTCGCTCCTCACGCTGATCGCTCAGCGTGTTGGGCTCAGCTATGAAGACGTGGTCGCCTGGCTCCGCGAGGAGAACAGCGTGGCCGCCATCGAGGAGCGCATCCTTCGCGGCGACTACGCGCGCGCGATCACTGGCGTCGACGCAGCGGCCGGCAAGATCGCCGCGGACATCCAAGCGCAGTACGTCGCGGCGGGCCAGCGTGCGGCCGACTGGCTCGACGGCAAGGTGAGCGACAAGCTCATCCGGTTCGACACCGCGACACCGCAGGTCGTGCAGCGCGCGCGGGCGAACCAGTTGGAACTGGTCCAAGGCTTCACGCTCGAGCGAAACCAGATCGCGCGGCAGATCACGCAGCGCGCGCTCGTCGAGTCGGCCGCGCAGGGCGTCAACCCGAGGCGCATCGCACAGGACTTCCGAGACAGCATCGGGCTCACGCCGAATCAGGAGCAATGGGTCGCGAACTACCGGCGCGCGCTCGAGAGCGGCGAGTACCTACGCGCGACCGGCTACGAGCTGTCGAGCGGCCAGGCTGATCGCACGCTGCGTCGACTCGACCGCGATGGCGGCTCGCTGACGCCGGCGCAGATTGATGACTATGTCGAGAGGTACCGGACGAACGCGCTGACCTACCGTGCAGAGACCATCGCCCGCACCGAGGCGCTCCGCAACGCGCACGAGGGCGCAGACGATGCGATGCGGCAGGCCATCTCGCGCGGTGACGTCGAGGCGGACGCGCTGGTCAAGGAATGGCACGCCGGCCCGGCGACGACGGATGCGCGTGAGCAGCACCAGGCGATGGACGGGGTGCGAGTGAAGTTTGGGGAGGACTTCGTGCTGCCGGATGGCGTGCGCATGAGCAGCCCGGGAGATGTGCGTGGTGGGCCGGCTCACACGGCAAATTGTCGATGCACGTCCTCGACGGCGTTCGATCTGGAGAAACGGCGGGCCGCATGATCCTCCTCTGCCCCGGCTCGCGCGACTGGTCGTACGACTTCACGGCTCGTGCGCTCGTGCAGCATCTGCCGCACCTCGACCTGCGCATCGCCTACTCGATGGCCGAGGTCATCCCGCTCGCCGCCGAGGCCGACCTGATCGTCGACTTCTGGTGGCGCGGTGGGCTGGAGCAGCACTACGGACGGCGGGTCGTGAAGCAGGTCTCCTCGCACCGCTGGACGCAGCGCAAGTACGGCCGACTGCCGGCGCGCGTGCTGGCGCGCAAGCACCTCGCGCGATCGGCGGGCGTGGTCGTCCCTTCGCTGCGCTTGCTCTCCGAGGTGCGTGCCGGCCTCGACCAGCACGCCGCGATGCCGCTCGGCGCCTCGGTGCTTTCACCCGACGAAGTGAGCCTCGCGCCCAAGGGATTCCACCCCGAGCTGATGTGCGACGAGCAACGCCGGTCGGGGCCGCTGCGCGTCGGCTGGGCCGGGTCAGCGAAGCAGGCCGACAAGCGCCTGCCCGTCATCCGCGAGGCGTGGCCGGCGCTCGTCGAGTGCGGGCCTGGGTCGAGCGGCCCCGAGTTGCCGTACGAGCAGATGGGCGCCTGGTACAACGCCATCGACGTCATCACGTGCGCCTCCGATGCCGAGGGCGATCCGCGCCCGATTATCGAGGGCATGGCGTGCGGCTGTTTCCCGGTGACGGTCGACGTCGGCATCGTCCCCGAACTGGTCGAGCATGGCGTGAGCGGGCTCATCGTCGAGCGCACGCCCGAGGCATTCCGCGACGCGCTCGCGTGGTGCGCGAGGAACGTTGACTACGTGCGCGAGGCAGGGCGTCGCAACGCCGATCGGATGCTTGAGACGAGGACATGGGCAGTATGCGCGCCGGCATGGGGCGCCGCGTTCGAGCGCGCGCTGGCGACGCAACAGGAGCGAGCAGCATGACGCCAGGCGAGAGAGTGCAGGCCGTCGTCGATCGCGTGCTCGCCAAGCTGGACCGCACGAGGCTCGCCGAGATTGCGGCCCGGTACGAGGTCGCGACCTCCGGACCGAGTGCCACGAAGTATCTCGACGCCGAGCGATGGATCCGTGTGTGTGCGCGCCGAGCCGTGGCCCTCGATCTCGACCGCTGCGAGCCGTTGCGTGTGCTCGACCTCGGCACCGGGGCCGGCTACTTCCCGCTCGTGTGCCGCCGGCTCGGGCACTACGTCGCGGCGACAGACTGGTCCGGACGTGATGCGCTGTATCGCGAGGTCACCGAGGCGATCGGCGTCGACGTGAGCGACGTCGATGTGAGGCCAAACACGACGCTGCTGCCGTATCCGACACCGGGCGGCTACGAGCTGATCACGGCGTACATGGTCACGTTCAACGGGCACGCCTCCGCGCCGTGGGGCGCCGACGAGTGGGCGTTCTTCCTCGACGACGCGCTGTATCGCCTCTCGCCGGGCGGTCGCCTCGTGCTCGAGCTCAACCGCGAACCCGACGGCACGTGCTACACGCCCGAGGTCGGGGCGCTGTTCCGCGAGCGGGGCGGGGTGTTCACGAGACGCTGGCCAGCGGTGCCGCATGCGGGCGGGCATCGGCTGGTGTTCGTGAATCGTCCCTCTTGAGGCAGGGCGCGAGCGTGTGTGCATGGCACGCGCCCCTTTCAAATTGAAGCTCAAGCGCCTCGACTTCATCAGCGCGGTCGATGCCGGAGCCCAAGGCCCCATCGCCAACGTCGCGCTGATCAAGCGCGCTGACCCCGGCGGATTCGAGGCGACGTTCCGCGTTGCCAAGACCGACGAGAGCCTCGGGCTCGTGTTCGGCTGGGCGATGGCGGGTTCCCTCGACGGCGGCAAGACGCCTCACGTCGACTACCAGGACGACGCGATCGACGTCACCTCCGACGAGTTCATCAAGGTGTGCGCCGAGTTCATGGAGGGCGGCGCATCGGCGGACGTGATGCACGACGGCGAACAAGACGGCCGCGTGGTGTTCGCGTTCCCGCTGGTGCCCGAGATCAACAAGGCGCTCGGCATCGAGACCAGCACGCACGGCCTCGCCATCGCGATGAAGCCGAGCCCGGAGACGTTCAAGCGGTTCCAGAGCGGCGAGCTTGCGGCGTTCTCCATCGGCGGCATCGGCGAGCGGACGGCGCTCAAGCGCGATGGTCGCGTCCGCAAAGCCTCGCTCTACACCAACGAGGTCGACGGCCACGCGCACGCGATCTGCGTCTACGACGACGGCTCACTCCGCGTCGAGTACGCCACCATGGCCGGCGTCGAGTACGGCCACAGCCACGGCATTGTCCGCGGCGAGGACGGTACGCTGACGATCCTCGCGGACTCGGGGCACACGCACGAGCTGGCGGCGGGACAGCCGGGGCTCGTCGTCGTGCCCGAGAACACGATCGTCGTGGTGTCGGCCGATGCGTTCGCGCCCGAGGCGGTGGCGATGCGTTCCCCGTCGACGATCGCGCCCTCCGCGAAGTCGCGTGCAAGCGAATCGTCCCTCTCGAGCGGTGGCCGCAACGTGGCGAGCATGTCCACCACCGAAGCCGAGAAGATCGCCGAGCTGGAGAAGCGCTACGAGCGCATCTCCAATCTCTCGGCAACCGAGTTCACGGTCTGGAAGTCGCTGCCGGTCACCGACCGCGAGGCGTTCCTGGCCAAGTCCCACGCCGACCGTCAGCCGGCGATCGAGTCGTTCGAGAAGGCGAACGCCGTCGAGTACACCGCCGACAACGGCACGGTGTACCGCAAGAGCGACGACCCGCGTCTCGTCGACCTCGCCAAGCAGGCCGACGCCGCGAACCGTCGCGCGAACGAGGCCGACCTCGCCAAGCGCGCGACCGAGACACTCGGCGGCGCGAGCGACATCCAGCGCGCCATCGTCAAGGCGATCGAGGCCATCAAGGATGGCACCGAGCGCGAGAAGGCGACGGAGTACATCAAGGGCCTCGTCGCCACGAGCCGCATCGACAAGGCGGCGGACGGCTTCGCCTCGGACGACAGCGACAAGCCCACCGGCCCGGCGGCCGAGTTCGACGCGCTCACCGAGAAGTACGCGAAGGACAACAACGTCACCAAGTCGGCGGCGCGCGTCGCGGTCATGAAGACCCCCGAAGGCCGCCGTCTCTACAACGAAAGCGTCCGCGCGTAAGCGCGAGAGGAGCACAACACCATGGCCACCTCGAACCCCCAGGTCACGATCCCCGGCCTTCTCGCCGGCGCCGATCTCTCGTCCAAGCAGTACCACCAGGTCAAGCTCGACTCGAACGGGAAGGTCGTCGCCTGCTCGGCGACCACCGACGTCCCGATCGGCGTCCTCCAGAACGCGCCCGACAACACGCTCGAGAAGGCGGCGGTCGTCGCGTGCGGCGGCACCACCAAGCTCGTGGCCGGCGGCGCGCTTGCGACCCCCGGCACGGCGCTCGGCACCAAGAACGACGGCCGCGCGCAGGCTGCGACCAGCTCGCAGTACAGCATCCTCCGCTCGATCGGCACCTCCGGCGCCGACGGCGACATCATCGAGGCCGTGTTCATCGCGACGGCCCGCGACGCGACGTAACCCACTCACCACGCGGAGCCAATGAACATGCGCAACCTCCCTGACAACCTGGCCAACCTCGCCAAGCGCGGGCTGGTCCAGATCTCCAAGAACAACCCCACCGCGGCGGACGTGCACACCAGCACGACGCTCACCGATTGGGCGTCGCAGTACGCGAACGACCGCGCCGACTTCGCGGCCGACGCGCTCGCGCCCATCGTCACGTCGTCCAAGGACACCGGGTACTACTACAAGTACACGAAGGCCGACTGGTTCCGCGACGAGATGAAGGTGCGCGGCGAGGGCGGCGACATCCCGATGGCCGGGTACCGCCTGAGCAAGACGCCATTCGGTATCGATGTCTGGTCGGTCGGCAAGCCGATCGATGACCAGACGCGCGACGCCGAGGACGAGCCGATCGACTCCGACACGGACGCGGTCGAGTTCGTCACCGACCTCGAGCTCATCCGCCGTGAGCGCGCGATGGTCGCCGCGGCGTTCGGTACCACGATCTGGGGCACCGACGTCACCGGCAACACCTCGGCATCGAACTACGGCTCGAACACCGTCGCGCAGTGGGACGACACCGACTCGTCCCCGCTCGAGGACATCGCGAACTACCGCGAGGTCGTGAAGAAGTCGACGGGCCTCTATCCCAACGTCCTCGCGATCGGCGCGGACGTGTGGAAGGTGCTCAAGAACCACGCCGACATCCTCGCGCGCATCACCGGCGGCTCGAACAATGCCGACCCGGCGAAGATCACCAAGCAGATGGTGGCCGGCATCATGGAGCTCGACGAGCTCGTGGTGCTCTCGTCCGTGTACACGGCGGACGAGGAGACGTCGGCGGGTACGATGACCGGCGAGTTCATCGCTGGCAAGGTCGGCCTGCTGATGCACCGCAACCCGAACCCGGGGCGCAAGAAGCCGACCGCGATGCGCACGTTCGTGTGGCAGCGCCCGGGCTGCGACGCGCGCGGCACGCGGATCATCCGCTGGCCGAACGTGAAGCCGCACGTGGACGTGGTCGAGATCGAGTCGAACTTCCGCCACGTCGTCACCGCGCCGGACCTCGGCGTGTACTTCGCCACGCTGGTCGGGTAGCTCGTGAAGCTGGCGATCCGACTCGCACAGGCGTACCCGAAGGGCGGTCCCGGCCGGCGCGCCTACGTGCCCGGCGGGCCGCTGTTCGCGCGGCGTCCGCTCAAGTTCCGCGGCGTGAAGTACGCTAAGAACGACGCGCTCCCTGCGTCCGAGATGACGCCCAAGCGACACCTCGCGATGTTCCGATCGGGGCTCGCCGACCACGCGCCGCGACCGGCCAAGGGCAAGGCGAAGGCCGGCGCCGTCGCCGATCCGCTCGACGAGCTCGCCAAGCCCACCGAGGAGGCCGGCTTGTACGACGACAAGACGCCCGCTCGCCGCGAGCCGGGATTCGACGTCTCGGACTCTGTGTCAAGCGAGAGCGCGCTAGCCTCGTTCAGGGCCGTCCCCGGCGAGGCCGTACACGTCCGCACGCCCGAGCAACAGCGCCGCGGCAAGCGCCGCTGAGGCGTCATGGAGGCCGGCAAGGGCGCTGCCGATGCCGTCCAGCGCAAGATCGACGCGCTGATCGAGAAGGCCGCGAAGGCGCTGATCCTCGAGATCAACCGCGAGCTGCGCAAGCGAGGCACCGGCACGCCGGTCGACACGGGCCACGCGCGCGCGAACTGGATCCCGAGCGTCGGGCAGCCGAACACGACCGAGGCGCCGGGCACGTCCTCTGCTGAGGCTCAAGCCGGCGCGGCTGTCGTCGCGTCGTTCAAGCTCGGCCAAGGCAAGCTCTACATCGCCAACGTCGTGCCGTACATCCGTCGGCTCAATGAGGGCCACTCGACGCAGGCTCCGCCGTTGTTCGTTGAGTCGTGCGTCATTCGCGCGATGGCGACGATCAAGGCGAAGCTCGGCGTCGACTTCGGCATCGCGGCGGCGACGAGCGAGGTGGGCTCGGCGGGCGCGGAGAACATGGCGAGCGCCTACAGTCCGTTCGGGGATGACTAAAGCAACAGGGACCGGCGACAACATCGTCGGAGCGTGGCTGGCCGTGTCACAGCCCTTTGGACTCGCTTCCATCGATGCCCTCGGTTCCCGAGGCGCGGCCGACAGTCCCTGTTGAGAACAAGCTAGCACACCGGCTCACGCGCTCCACCTAGGAATCGTCCCGCTCGCCTGCGCACTCGACGCTGACCACGTGAACGAGCGGCAGGCGCACGAGGCGATCTTGCAGCACTGGCACGAGCAGTGGTCCGCGCTGCAGCCGTCGGTGCCATGGACACAGCTCAACGAGCTGTCCTCGTCCTCGACCGAATGGGTCCGCGTCGCCATCGTCCCCGCGTTGTCACAGCAGGCCGCGCTCGGCAAGACGAAGCGGTGGCGACGCTCGGGCACGATCGGCGTGCAGATCTTCTCGCCTGTCTCGGCAGGCACTGATCGCGTATCCCGTCTCGCCGACGACGTGCGTACGTGCCTCGAGGGCCAGTTCATCACAGGCGATGACGACGAGCCTGTCGTGACGCTGGGCGGCTCGTCGGGGAGCCCGCTCAGCGACGGCGTGTGGTTCATGCTCACGGTCAC
>Ga0247823_10002819_pt1 | contig 14276 bp, 7 predicted proteins | sample 13C_PalmiticAcid_2_FD_192426 | JGI IMG/M metagenome (GOLD analysis project Ga0247823, IMG submission 192426) | Soil microbial communities from agricultural site in Penn Yan, New York, United States - 13C_PalmiticAcid_Day30 | ecosystem: Environmental > Terrestrial > Soil > Agricultural land...
AGTGATCGGACACAGAGCCGCCGCGCCTGGATTGCAGCGGGGCTCGCAATCACGACAGGCCTTCAACTGGCGATGGTCGGCTGCGACACCATCGCAGGTTTGCTGTGGCTGGTGGTCGCCTGGCAGGTCGCCCTGAACATGCTGCTTGTGCCGCTCATCGCTTGGGCGGGCGATCTTGTGCCGGACGGACAAAAGGGTTTGCTCGGCGGTCTGCTCGCCTTCGCCCCAGCGCTCGGCGCATGGTCCGGAATTCTACTCGCAACGGACGGTATCGTCTCGTTCGGCGACAAGGGTTGACGACCTCGATCGTCGCCGCGTTGGCCGTTGGTAGATGGACCGACCGGCACGGCGGTCCCTTCGCTGCCCTTTCGGTTGTGTCGATTGTGGCGGCGGCAGGGCTGGCGGCAATGGCGCTGGCGGATAGTCCCGCAGAAGCCAAGCTCGCCTATTTTGTCTTCGCGGCGGCCGGCGCGACGTTTCTGGCCCAGCATGCCAGCCAGACCCTAGCCTCTTCTTGGTGCTTACGTTGCTCGCGCTCGGCGCGGCCACTGTTCTCGCTACCATCCCGCGCAATATATGAGCCAGCAGCGGATCAGCAACCGGCCTACGTCTGCTGCCGTGGGAACAGAAGGCAATGACAGCTTTTGCCATTTTCGCGCTCAAAGCAGCCTGACCGGAATCGGCCAGAGCTCGACTTGACCCGGGTGTCAGCCGCAGTGGGCATCGCCCCAGGACAGGCGAGGCCAGTCATTAGCATTGCGGCGGCGGTCTGCGCTGGCTTTGGCTAAGCCGTCATTCCGTTAGCCCGATGATGCTGCTGTACACGATTGGGGATTTCTGTCTCCGGGCGCTGATCTCAGCCAAGCTCCTGAATTCGGTAAGCGGTTCCAGAAACGCGGATGCTGGCACCCGCAGCCTCGGTTATGTCGGCGATCAATTCGCATGGTTGCCCCATGTCCTCGCCCTGGAGGATTTTGATCTGCCCTCCATGCGGCCACCCTCTGTCACGGAGGAGACCTGCCAGTGCAGCAGCGGCAGCGCCAGTAGCGGGATCCTCGTAGACGCCGCCGATGGCAAACGGATTGCGAGCGTGAAACAGTTGCGGCGTCTCGGCATAGAGGAAACTGACGGTTCCGATGCCCTCCTGCCTCATGAACTCACGGCCGACCTCCAAATTGTAATGCATTGCCTTGAGTTTCGACCAATCTTTCAACGCGATCACCAAATGGTTCAAGCCTGCATTCGCCACGGCCGGGAGGAGCCGAGGATCAAGATCCTCAGGAGCGTAAGAAAAAATGGCAAGCGCGGCTGCAACGAGGGCATCAGGCGCCGCCCGGCTGGATGTCGGCGGCGATTGCAGCGCCGCCCATGCCCCGCCGGATGTCCGACGTCCCTCCACGCTGATCCGAGCGTTGTTGATCGTAAGCTGGAAGATGCCGGCGCCGTACCGCTCTGCGAGCGCCGCGCCCAGCGCCAAGGTGGCGTGCCCACAGAATTGCACCTCAGCTTCAGGCGAGAAGTAGCGGACGCGGAATCCGTCTTCCACTGCCGCTGCAAATACCGTTTCAGAATAACCGACGTTCGCGGCAATGGCCAGCATCGCTTCCGGGGGCGGCAGGGTGCCGACGATGACAACCCCGGCCGGATTTCCGCCGCGAGAGCCAATTGCGAAAGCGGCAAATCTTTCAACGGCTGGCGAGATGCTCATCGAGAAGTGGCCGCACTGCGGATGCGCAACGGGCACAGGAGCATTTTTAGGTTCGTTCATGACCATGACCTTACAACCTGGCTATTGCCAGGTAATTTCATACATTGCGAAAAGCCCAGCCTGACGGGTCAGGCTGGGTTGCTAATTCGTCCTGCACGAATAATAGCGCGCGCAATGTGAATGCGGATAGTCATGCACGTACGGGTACCGTCGGCGGTGCTCGCTGGCAAGCGTCTGGCGCGGACCCGTGAGCGGCACTCGGAGCCACCAAATGCCTATCGCTCGGCGCTCCTGCTCCGACAGCGTCGGGGCTAAGGCCAACTGACCTGGCGAACCAACGGCCGTAGTAGGGTGGCGCTCCGCCAATATTGAACGGCGAGTACTGGTCGATTTACGTCATCGCGGCGGCAAGTTGCCCAATGTCCGCTATCTCAGATTTCTCCATAAAAGCGGAAGGTCTCAAAGCGGCCCGTTCCGCACGAGTTCCGTAGCGACCTTATATAGTGCGATGACGCAAGCGGGTGTCCGTAGGGTGCACCGGTCAGCAATTGTAGTTACCTCATCGGTAGTGATCATTTTGGGATGGGCAGCCTTGCTTAGCGTTGGGGCCTTCGATAACCTCTATTGCTTGGGATGAGTCGCAAGGCTGCTAATTGGCTCAGCTCATATGATCTTCAAAACATGACTGGGCCGTAGCCGCAGAAAGATGTGGCACAAACAAACGTCGTTGCTGAAGCGCTTTTCGATGCGCGTTCAGGGGGCTTGCGGTCATGGGTTCGGTTCATCAGATGGTGGCGATTGTGGGACGGCTGGGCGTTCGTCCGCTGGTCCAGTTGTCGCTGCCGGCTCGGCGAATCCTCGCCTACATGGCGCTACGCGGCCAGTCGGTGTCGCGCGGCACCGCTGCGGAGGAATTGTGGCCCGACATACCCGAGGACGCCGGACGCGCCAATCTGCGCCGCTCGCTGTGGCACCTGCCGCGTGGTTGGGTAACCGCGGTTGGGGACGAGTTGATGCTAGAGGCCGAATGCGACTTGCCGCAGGCCCATCAAGCAGCGGCGCGAGCGCTCAACGGCGAAGCGCTGACATTTGACGAGATCGGGCTCCTCTCGAACGATATTCTCCCTGGTTGGCACGAGGAATGGGTGTTGCCCGCACATGAGGCGTTCCGCATGCTTCGCGTCCAGGCACTTGAGGCAGCGTGCCGGACAATGGCGGCACAAGGCCTGCATGCGCTGGCGACCCAGGCCGGCTCTGCTGCCGTTGTTGCAGAGCCGTTCCGCGAGTCCGCCGTCGAAGCGTTGATCGAAGCGCATCTTGCCCAGCGTAACCGCTACGATGCGATGCTGTGTTACAAGGCTCTGGCGAAGCGTCTCGACGAAGAACTCGGAGTTATGCCCAACGCCGAACTTGTCGAGCGAATGGCGTTCTGCGACCGCGTACCGCTCGCCGCAAGCTGACTTTACCATCTCGGCAATGCCCGCTTGCGCGTCCTTTGGAGCGCGGCGGCGCTGTGGACGTTTGGCGGACGGCTCGTGGACGCATTGGTCATGCCGCGCTGCCAAATCCGGAACAGGGAATGCCCGAACGCGAAACGCGAAAGGGCCGCGAACGGCACGCCCAAGCGATGAACGCGCATACGGTTCGCAACGGCGCATCTGCTCTAATCGCTGCGACTCATATTCCCAGCAGCGGAGTGGCGACATGAAAGCGATCGACGACGTCAATGAGCAGGAATGGGCCCCGGCCTCCCGCGTGGAAAACCCCTTTGCAGAGCTCCTTCTGGAACGTCCGGCGCCACCGGCACCGGCCATAGGTTTCGCTGCCTGGAACAACAGCCTGACGCCGTTCGTCGATCGCGAACAGGATCTGATCGGAGAGACTGAAAGCGACCAGATGCTCGCCGAAGTCCTAGCCGAACTCCACGACGAGGAATTTGACGAAGCCGTCGCGTATCTGGCCGAAGAAACCGAGCAATATGTGTCCGAACGCTTCGCGGGTGAGGCTTATGGCTCGTCGCCTGAGCGCGAGCGCTTTGCCGCCGCGCACCTGTCGGCGGTCGGGTTCGAGGCCGAGCAATATTTGAGCGCCCTGGAAACTGGACTTGCCGGACTCGATCTGGGCTCCTTAGCCCCCGACAGTCTTGCCGAAGTTCTCGACCGGTTCGATCCGGCTCCCGCCGATTTGTCCCCCGCAGGCGAAGAGTTCATCGGCGGCCTGATCCGCAAAGCCAAGAAGGCGGTGAGCTCGGTCGCGAATGCGGCCAAAAAGGTCGGCGCTGTCGTCGCCAGTCCGCTCATCGCGCCGCTACTCAAGAAGCTGCGCGGCTTGATCGACCCCCTGCTGAAACGCGTCCTGTCCTTTGCCATCGGGCGGCTTCCGGCGCCGCTTCAGCCGGCGGCACGCCAGCTTGCCGACAAAATCGCCGGGGCCGCGAAAAAGGCCGAAGCCGAGATGGAAGATATGGAAGAGGCGCCGATGTCCCCGGCCAGCTCGGTCGACATGGAGGCGATCGCCCAATCGTTCGACACAGCGCTGGCCGAAGCCATCATCGAGGACCCGTCAGGGGAGTTCGAGCACGAAGGCTTTGACACGCAAAGCGGCGGAGCCGTCGACGAAAGCCACGAACTTGAACGGCTGGCCCAAGCCCGCCAGACAATGGTCGATCGCTTGCAAGAGGCAGGCGAAGACGAAAATCTGGCGCCTGTCGTCGAACAGTTCATTCCCGCCATATTGGGCGCGCTCCGCCTAGGGATCAAGTTGATCGGACGGCCTAAGGTGGTCAATTTCCTGGCCAAATATCTGGGGCAGCTCATAGGCAAGTGGGTCGGCCCCACACAGTCGGGACCGCTTTCGGCCGCGATCGTCAACGCCGGACTGCAGATGGCCTCGCTCGAAGCCGAGAGCGAATATAGCGCCGAGGCCGGCCCGAACTTCGCCGGTTCGAACGCACTCGCCAGCGTCGTCGAAGACACGGTTCGCCGCCTCGCCGAGAATGAGGATTATGTTTTCGAAGATGAGGGGCTGATGCAGCTCGCAGCCGCCGAAGCCTTCGGCCAGGCCGTCGCCACGCATTTCCCCTCGCAATTCGTTCGCGCCAATCTCCAGCAGGCGCCGACGCTCGGAGGCACCTTCATTTCGCATCATCCGCGCAGTGCTCGATCCTATGCCAAATATAGTATGATCCCCGAAGTCGAGCTGAGTGAGCAAGTTGCTGACGAGCTTCCCGCATTCGGCGGCTCCACCGTCGGCGCAGCGATGCGCGCGGCTGGAGCGGCCTTTCCGGTCAAGGCGCGCGTGCACGTCTATCAGGCAAAGGCCGGGACAACGGTACCGAATATGGTCCGGACCGACCGGAAAGCTGTCCGCGGCACATCGCCCATGCATCCCCTGACGCCTTATGCTGCAGGGCTGCTGCTGCGCGAACCGCGCCTCGGCGTTGCCGTCCCGTCGCGTTTCTTGAAATCACGGCACCGGATCGCGGCGGGACAACGGCTTTATCGCCTGGAACCGGTCGGCGGTGCAAACGGGCTGGCGCCCCCTGCCGGCCGAAGGGACGCGCTCCGGCTTGCTCCTAGCCGAGCGTGGATCTCGGTCCACCGGCCGCAGGCGCGCATCAGCGTCGGCTTCTACATCGCCGAGGTCGAGGCCCAGCAACTGGCGGATGCGATCCGGCAAGGGCGGGGACCGGCTGCGCTGCTGCAAAAGCTCACCGACGCCTTTAAACATATCCGGCGCCATCGGTCGGGCGCGCCGGCGAACAACATGGTCGCGCGCGAGGGCGGCGAGGATTTCGAAGATTTTGCCGCGAGCCCGAACAAGGTCTCGCCCGCCGCACGCCAGCATCTGCGCCGCCGCATCAGGTCCTGGGTACTGCCCGCGCTCTCGAAATGGGTTGCCGCAAACTCCGAAGCCTTCGTACGCGCCGTTGCGCATCCCGACGCGGGGGTGACGATCAGGGTGCGATTGAGCGGCGTCCCGGGTCTGAACCAGCCCGCTGGCCCGGCGATCAACGCCGCCGCCGTGCCGAGCGGAACGCCTGCGATCACAATCACGGTGAACCCGGGCAAGAAGCGGCCATGACAAGCCCGGTGTCGATAACGCAGGCGCTGGTCGCCGCGGATCTGGGACGGCAGGTCGCGCATTGGCTTGCCTCCGCCCGGACGTTTCGCGACGCGGAGGAATTCGCCTCGATCGGGGCGTGGCGCTCGGTCGAGCGCGATATCGGGACCCCGCTTCGGACGCAATTGCACAAGGTCGTCGAGGAGCTGATCGCTCTTGGCGAGGGAACGGCGGCGCTGGTCGCGAGCGCCCGGCAGGAGGCGTCCCTCCTCCCGCGGGCGGCCGCGGCCGTCCAGCGGTTTCGACATCGGTACACCCAAGTCGACACCACGCTCGACTTTCTGGGAGACGCCGTCAATTCAAGAACCAGTCCGGTTCTGGCGGCGGCCTTGACGACCCTCGACCGCCTGGCCGTCCAGAGCATGGCGCCCGTCTTGCAGCGTGCCGGAAAGCCGATCCCGCAAGTGCTGGTCTATCAGGACAAGGGAACGGGCGCATCGATCCTGCGCGCCGGCGTCCGGCTGTGGGCGCCTGGGGCCGTCATGCCCGTCGCGGCGATAAAGATTGTCCGTCACAATCTCTATCGTCCGACGTCGCTGTTCCACGAAGTCGGTCATCAAGTCGCGTTTCTGACCGGCTGGGTCGAGGCCCTTCGCGCTTCTCTCGCCAAAGCTTTGGCGGACGACAAGGAGTTGCAAGCGATGTGGACGCCCTGGGCGTCCGAAATCGCCGCCGATGTCTTCGCCTTTCTGCACACCGGCTACGCTTCGGTTGCCGCGCTCTACGACGTCGTCGGCGATGCCCGGACGATCCTGCGCTGGCCGGTCGGCGATCCGCATCCGGTCGGCTGGCTTCGAACCCTGTTGGGATGTCAGTTTTCGAGGTCCTGTTTCGGCGCTGAAGGGCCGTGGAACGCGCTGCAGAACGCAATGGAAGCGCATTTTCCCGCTGCCAGAGCCGACGCCACGCTCCAACCTTTGCTCTTACGCTCCAAGGCGGCGATGCCGCGGATCGCTGCCGCCTGCTTCGCGACGAAAATTCCGGCGCTGGGCGATCGGCCGATGTCGGAGGTGATCGATCCTGCGCGCGTCTCGCCTGCGGGGCTTGCCGACCTCGAACGGCGGGCCGGGGCTGCGCTGTGGACCTCGGCCCATTGGCGCGACGCCGAGGGCATCCGGATTGTAGCGCTCGCCGGGCTGCGAGAGGCCGAGCGGCCCGAAACCGCAACGCTTTGGATCGATCGGGCGCGGGCCTGGCTGAGGGATGTCCCCATAGCTGCATGACGACGAAGGGAAGTGAACATGGCAGGAAGAGGCATTAAAGGAACCGATGACGGTTCGGGATATGCGGAGCAGGGCGAAAACGCAGAGCTTCGGCGCGAACTCGAAAATCTCAAGGAGTTTGTCGGCAAGCTCGCTCAAGCCAGTTCGATCGAACATATCTTCACCAAGGGGTTCGACGATATCAAGGATCAGCTCGAGGACAAACTCGCGCCGCTGCGCGCGCTCGCCCCCGTGCGGGCCGTCTTGCCCGAAAAGGCCGCCGCAAGCCTGCGCGACATTCGCCTGTCGCTGAATCGGCCCAATTTCAATCTGGACGAGACCAAATCGATCGCGTCGGACGATCAGTCAGCGAAGGAGCAAGCGTCATGATCCTGCAACTCGTGCAGAGCCTCGTCGATCGCGGCGAAACCAGGGACAATGCAGCCGGGCTGGTGCTTTCTGCCGATCCTTTCGACCTGATGCTGCGGATGGAGCAGGTGTGGGACGCGGCCAATATCACGCAGGTCAGCCTTGCTCGCCAGAATCTCTGGTCGACGGGTGACTTCTCGAACCTGCCCGTAGCGGGTAGCCTGCCGTGGGATCATCTTGGCTATGCCTATGTTCTCGAGAATACGAGGGCGGTCCAAATCCTGCGCCGCGTGGTGCGCGAGTATCGGGCAGGCGAGGCGCTCGGCATCCCGTCGCCGGGTACACAAAGATGGCTCAATGCGACGGAAGCGCTGCTGTTCGGAGCGGCCAATCCGCTGTCGACCTGGCTTTCGACGAGCTCGATCCGCGACGATCCGGAAGCGGTGCGCCGCAATGCCTATTGGCGCCTGTTCGGGCTCGACCTCGCGTTCGGCGACGAAGGCAATGGATCGCCGAAATATGTCAAGGCGAACGCCGCTAACACCGGCTTCGTGACGCTGTTCGAGGAATTGCTGTTCGAACTGTGGCAGGCCATGAGCAACGAGCGCAACACGTCGGGTGCCAACAGTTCCGACGACGATCGCATCTATCGCATTGCCGAGCAACTACGCTACGAACTCGGTACGCGCCGGAAGTCGGACATGCTGCTGCGCGAGGAACTGGCGGCTGCGACCGCCTTGGGCTGGGCCGACCTCACCGTCAGCATCGATTCGCCGCTGATCGTCGATCTGCGCGCGCAGGCGACGAGTGCCGGCGATCGCTTGCGGTTGATCGGCGATCGCGTCGGCCTTCCCGCGCACAGTCAGTCGGCGTCCTTTTTTGCCATGGCCGCGGATTTGTCGATCTTCCTGCGCGCCATCGAAGCAGGCATCGTCAGTGGGCCAGACTACGCTTGGGCGCTGTATCTCTCGCAGCCGCCTCAGGGGGCTGGAGCAAATCCGCCGAAACCGATCGGCTCCGAAAGCCGCCGTGTCATCACGGAATGGGCGGCTGCAACCGGCAAGGACTTGAAGGCGCGCGGCAAGCCCGTCGACAGCAATCGGCCGCGTCTCGTCGCGGTCCGATAGGCCGCTTCGCGATCGGGCAAGGACAGCAAGGGAAGGCCAAGCGATGTACGATCCCAGACAGGAGCGCGGAGCGGCGGTGGACTCGCTCGGTCTCGAACTCCCTTTCGAGGCCGAACCGCTGACCAAGAACGGCATCGGCGGGGGCTTCGACCGTTTCGACTATGGCGAGGCGCCCTTTCGCTTTGCCGAAACCATGCCCGAAGAATCGCTGACCTGGCTCGATTTTGAAGAGGAGGCCGGCGGCAGCGACGGGTCATGCCGGTGCCGTTCGGGCGCGCCCTGCGGGCGTCACGAGGCGCCTCAAGATGAGTGGGTCGGCGAAAGCGATGAAGCGGAAGCGCTCATCGGGGACGATGAAAGCTATGAGGCCCTCGAGGCGTTCGACCATTATGATAGTCTGGGCTTTGCCAGCGAGGCGCCGGCGGTCGTTGGCACTCTGTGGAGCTACGCATCGGCGGCCGCGAAGGCGAAGGTGGCGCTCTTCGTTCCGCCTGCTGCCGAGAGGCAGAGCAACGCGGACGTCCTCTTTTATGTCCACGGGCTTCTTTCGCCATGCGGCGTGCCCAAGATACTGCCGCAGGGTATCGTATCGAGCGGCCTCTTCAAACTTGCGGATGCTGTGACGTCTGCATCGCGTCCGACCATTCTCGTCGTTCCCTTGTTCCAGCAGTCGGGCAGCGCGGCCTGGTCGGCGCACGGGCTTGAGAAGGCGGAACGCTTCAATGCGTTCATGGCCGAGGCGCTGGCCGAGGTTGGCAAGAAGTTCGGCGGCACTGCGCCCCGCCTCGACCGGCTCGCAATCGCTGGTCATTCGCGGGCTTTTGGCGTGCTCAACCCGCTCGCCAGCGAAGCCGGCCGATCGGCGATGGCGAGCGGCGCGCTCGCCAGCCTCGCACAATATTGGGCTCTCGATGCGAGTTACGGCAGCTTCCCGCTCGACAAATATCGGGCTCTGGCCGGATCGAAGCCGGCGCTCGGTGTCCATATCGTCTACCGGACCTGTAGCCCCACGGACAAATTCACCGCTGCGACCTCCGGCGGCGGGGTCAAGCTCTGGCCGATCGCCAACCATGCGAAGGTCCGGCATTGTGATGTTCCCAAAATCTATATTCCGTTGCTCTTGCGCGAAATGGCGACGCCCGGCGCCCGGAGCGACGAGGCAGGCGGGGTGGATCGGGAAGAGCCGGCCTTTGAGAATGAAGTGCCGGCGCATAGCTTCTCCCATTGTCCCGCCGGCGCCCGGACCGTGCTGGCCGCGTCCGCCGACCGAGCGCTGAAGGCCGTCAACAACGCCGCCGCCTTCGTGGGCAGCGCCTATGGCCGCCCCGACCGGATGCATCCGCAGATGCGGGCGTTGCTCGCGAAGCATTTTCATACGGCCGATCACGACGACCTCAGGACGATCCTCACCAATCTCATGGGAATTGGCAAGGCGCTGAAGGACGGCGTCCGCTTCGAATGCCGAACCGAATGCGCCGCCGACCCTGGCGGAAAGTTGTGCGGCTATGCTGCGACGAGCCAATGGTTCGGCGGGTTCGGCGCCGTCAATGTCTGCTTCGATCCGCGTCCTGGCCATTGCCGCTTCGATCGGGAACCCGAACGCACGCGTGACCGGATCATCATTCATGAGGTCGCACATCGGTACAAAGGGATCGATGACCATGCTTATTGCTGGAAGGCTGAATATAACCGGCTGACCGCCGGTCAGGCGCTCGACAACGCCGACAGCTATGCCTGTTTCGCGCTCGACATGATGACCGTACCGCGCGCCGCTGCGCCCGTGCGAGAGGCCGAAGCCGAAGGGTGGCTCGAACAGGTCGATTCCGGTTTCGAGACGGTGTGGCACGAGGCCGGCGTCGGATCCGATGCCGAAGAGGAATATCTCGACGAAACTCTGCTCGCCGAACTCGAAGCGGCGAGCGAGTTCGAACGCGGCGATGAAGAAGATGAAGACGAATACGGCCGCTTCGACGCATTCGGCGACATGCGCGATTCGGAGTGGGAAGACGAAAGCAGTGAGAGTGAACAGTCTTTCGAAGAGACGGAGTTCGAGGACGAGGCGCCTGGCGCGTCGCCGTTCCTGGCGATGGGTCTGAACCCCGCTGAGGCGAAAGCGCTCGAAATCACCGCGACGCTCGAGACCGGAGGACCGTTTAAATTTTACGGCCTCACCGGCAACTTCGATGGGCAGGGCCTGTCCTTCGGCCTGGTTAACTGGACGATCGGCACGGGCAGTCTGCAGCCTTTGCTCCTCGCTTTTGCGAAAGAAGAGTCCGCTGGCTGGGCGCGGATTTTCGGCAGCGATGCCGACGTCTTTTTGAAGGCGGTTCAGGCCGACAAGAAGGTTGGGCATAAATTCGCCGTCGAGACGATGAACGACCGAAAGGTCGTGAAAACGTCGAAGGGCCACAAGACCGTCTGGTCGATCAAGGAGCCCTGGAAATCCTATTTCAAGGCGCTTTCAGAGGATGAAGCGTTTCGCCGGATCCAGGTTCGTTTCGTCCGCCCAATGCTGAAGAAGGCCGATGAATATTGCCGCAAATTCGGGTTCAAGAGTGAAATGGCTTTTGCGTTCATGTTTGATGCCGTCTCGAGCCACGGCCAATGGTGGCTGACGAAGAAGTTCGTTGTGGGCGGCAAGAAGGTACCCACACGCCAGCTGCTTATCGACCAACGCCTGTCTTTCTTGAAGACGATGTTGCCTGCATGGTCGCTGACCGAAAGAGATCAGCTCAACATCATTGCCGATGTTCTGGCGGCAACATCATCGCCGAAATGGGCTGAAAATGTGCGCGTGCGAAAGCATTGGTTTACCGGCGGCCCCGCCCCGCGCGACAAGGCCCTGCTCGACGTGCGCATTCCCAGCCCGGACCGTCCCTATGCGACCGCGTCGGAGGCGATGGGCGAGACCGGAGAGTTCGGCGAGACCGGAGAATTCGAAGATTATCAGACTGAGCCGCTCGACGAGGCTGAATTTCTCGAAGAGCATGAGGCGCGCCGTAAGGACGGAATAGGCGCTGCCATCGAGCAGGCGCAAAGTGCGGGATCGGAAACCGACCGGGCGGCGCTGGCGCGGGCGCTTCATGCCAACGGCACGAGCGTTGCCGAATGGTTTGGCGGCATGGTTCCCGATGCGACTTTCCTGGGCGTCCGTATCCGCGCGAGTGGCGGCAGCGCTGCCGGCGTGCACCGGGAATTCCTTACCGTTCTGCGCAAGGCAGAGGCGGCGCTGCTCGCCAAATATCCGGGAAAAACTGCGAAACAGCTAGGCCAAGATATGGGCATTACTCATATTGCGGGCCTCCGTCCTCCGAAGAAGGCGACCGGCGGTGGTCAGATCAGCATGCACTGTTATGGGATGGCCGTCGATATCAACCACGACACGAACCCGTTCATCGGAAACCAGAAAGCGAAGAGGGCCAAGGGCGAAAAAATCTCGAAGTTCGAATATAATCGATCACCCTATATCATTGATCGCGCCATGCAGCTCATCCACGGTCGCGCGCTCGGAGTTGCGGGACCGAAGCCGCTCGTCGAAGGGAGCGGGCCGGTCGCGGTCGCCCGTGCCTGGGACATCCACCACGAAGCCTCGCAGGCACTCGCGCGCTATCTCAGTCTCGCCGACAATCTCGAGGGCGGCGAGCTTGGTCAACTCGTCCTGCAGGCGCGTGCGGCGGGCTACAATCATCCACTCGAATGGTGGCAAAAGTGGATCAAGACGGACCGCAGTGTCATCAAATATTGGGATTTCCCAAATCATTCCGCGCCATGGCGGAAAGGCTACATGGACCTGCCTCGTGACCTTGTGATCGCGCTCGCCGAAGTCGGGATGTTATGGGGCGGCGTCTATAATGGCGCTAAGGACATCATGCACTTCGACTATCGCCGCGGAACGATCAAGGCACGAGCCTGACCTTCGGGTGACGTTGGTAATGTCAGCTATCCAGCGTCTGCTCACTGAATGCCGACAGGCAGCTACCGGCCACTTGCCGCTAAGCTTCAGTAGCCTGCGGAACGATTTCAAAATTTGACCGGTGCATTTTCGCAGATTATTCCGCCATTAGGGCAACGGGGGAAAATCTTGCTCGCACTTCGACGCAGCCGACATTTATCGGTTCTCTTGCTCGGTATCGCAGCCATGCTTTCTAGCGGGGCGGCGCTCGCAGCAATCCCCGAGTCGCCTCCAGCCCGTCATTCCCGCGCACCGCTGCTGTCTCACGCGATCGTTCTCGAGAGCGTGAACGCACGCATCACGGCCGCTGAACTGGCTCTGCGCGAAATGCGCTTCGAGGACTGCGTGGTCGCGGCATCAGAAGCGCAGGAACTGGCCCATTCCTACACCGGCTTCCTCAGCGACGGATCACAGCGTGCTCTTGCACTGATCGCCGAGTGCGCCGAACGTCGCGGCAATAAGGAAGAGCTTTCCCAAGCCCTTAAACAACGGCTCGTCGCCGAGGGCGGCGAGTTCGGAGAAACCGGACCCCGAGGGCTGCAAGACCTGCGCGCACTGGCCCTTTTTCACATCCTGCACGGCAATAAAGCCGAAGCGCTGCAATGGCAGGCGCTGTACGTCGAGCGCTTGGAAAAAAGCGCTGGCCCATATGATCCGCGCTACCCCGTTGCCCTGTTCTTCCTCGATCTGGCTCAGCCGCAGAGCCCGGCCGCAGATGACCGCCTTGCGATAGCGGCGGCCAGTGTCGAGCGCGCCCGCGAGGCGCTGCGCGTGGAGAAAGCACTCTTCGGCCCGCGTCATCCCGCTTTCGCCGACGGTCTCGCATGGCTTGCCGGTCGGTACGAAGGATGGCTTCAGGCGCGCGATCGGGCGGAAGACTTTGCGGCAGGCGAAGAGAAACGGCTCGGGAGGCAAGCGGACAGCTTGTATCGTCAAGCGTTTCAGGCAACCCGGCGCGCGCGAGGCGATCAGGCCGCTGAAACGCTTGTGCTCGCCTCGACCCTGGCCGAACGAGCGGCTCCCGCCAAGCGGGCGAAGCTGCTCGAGTATGTTGCGGTCCTTACGGCGCGCAAAGACGGTCCGAACCATCCCGCGGCGCTGGTGGCGGCGTTCGATCACGCACTGGCGGGTAAGGAGGAAGTCAAGAAACGCGACGTCCTGGAGGCGATAGCCGACCGGGCGGCTACGCTCGACGACCCCGGCTCACCGTACGGATTTTACATGTTCAAGGTCCTCGTCTCCAAATTCGAACTGTGGGAAATGGACAAGACCGACCGCGCGCCTGAATGGACGGACCGGATGGACCGGTTGTTCACCGCGGTCGGGCGCCTCTCGATCAAGGCAGAAGGATATTCGAACATTCCCTTTCTGCAGCGGCAGCTGCGTTATCGATTGCGGAACGACAGGCTGAGACCCACGGCCGGCGAAACGGCGCGGCAGCTCTATGAGGCGGCTGAGATGAAACGCCGGCAGGAGGGCGAACTGACGGGGGCGGAGGGCCAGGAGAGCGATGCGGAACTCGCTCCGACCTATCGTCTCGTTGCTCAATCGCTCCTGAAGAATCGCACACAGTCGGGCCCGGTTGAAGCCGATGCCGATCTTGCCTTCGCCGCGCTTCAGGCGTCGCTCGTCAGTTCCGCCAGCAAGTCGCAGGCCATGGCCGCGGCGCGAAATGTCGCCGGATCGATGTCCGACGATCTCGGACAACTGGTTCGCCGACGCGAATTTCTTCGCGAGGAAATCCAGACGCTGAGCCGCCGCTTTGCCGAAAGTGCGAGATTGCCAGGCGGGCCCGC
>Ga0247823_10002820_pt1 | contig 14276 bp, 15 predicted proteins | sample 13C_PalmiticAcid_2_FD_192426 | JGI IMG/M metagenome (GOLD analysis project Ga0247823, IMG submission 192426) | Soil microbial communities from agricultural site in Penn Yan, New York, United States - 13C_PalmiticAcid_Day30 | ecosystem: Environmental > Terrestrial > Soil > Agricultural land...
AAAACCCTGGCCGGGAATCTTGAACGCCTCGGTCGCGGCCAGCGCGGCCTTGAAGCCCTTGGTGTCGACGTTGGCGAGGTTGTGCGACACCGCGCCCTGGGCCTGCAGCGAGGCGCGGGCGCCGGTCATGGCGACGTAGAGGGCTTTGTCCATGGGCTTTGCCGGGAATGGGGAATCGGGAATGGGGAATCGAAAAAAAGGCGCTTCTGCTTTCGCCTCCCCCTTCGGAGAAGGGGGATTGAGGGGGATTTGCTGTTTGCGCTAAGAGCAAATCCCCCGTCGCCTTTGGCGCCCGCCCCCTTTTTCAAAGGAGGCTTTGGTTCTGGCTATTTCAGCGCGCCCAAGGGCTGTCATCAACGGATGTTGATGACGGTCTGCGTGATCTGATCCTGCGTGGACAGCATCTGCGAGTTGGCCTGGAAGTTGCGCTGGGCGACGATCATGTTGACCAGCTGTTCGGTCAGATCCACGGTCGAGGCTTCCAGCGCGCCGGAGGCGACCTGGCCGAAGTCGGACGTGCCCGGCGCGCCGGTGCGCGGCTCGCCGGAGGCGTAGCTGTGGGTCCAGGTGTTGTTGCCCTGCGGGACCAGGCCCTGCGGGTTGGTGAAGTTGGTCAGCGCGACCTGGCCGATGGCGCGATCCACGCCGTTGGAGTAGCGCGCGTACACCACGCCTTCCGGCGACACGGTGAACTCGTTGAGCTTGCCGCTGGCGTAGCCGTCCTGGCGCTGGTCCTTCTTGGCGAAGGCTTCGCCGTACTGGTTGGTGCCGGTGATGTCCAGGGTCATGTTGAGCACGCCCGCGCCGGTGGTCGGGGTGAACGGCGCCAGGGTGATGCGGCCGTTGGTCGGCAGGGTCAGCGCGCCGTTGTTGTCGAAACGCACCGTGGTGGCCGGGCCCATCGAGGTGCCGTCGACGTAGACGTGGGCCTGCCATTCGTTCGGGGCGGCGGTCTTCACGTAGTAGACCGACTGCTGGTGGGCCACGCCGAGCGAGTCGTACACGGTGACCGAGGTGGTCTCGTTGTAGCTGTTGCCGTCGTTCGGATTGAACGGCGTGATGGTCGGCTGCGCGGCGTTGCCGGGCAGGGTGACGCCCAGGTTGACCAGGGTGGTGGGCGCCGGCGGGCTGTCGCTGGTCAGCAGTTGCAGATCGACCAGGCGGCCGGTGTCGAAACCGCTGCCGTCGGAGCGCGGCGGGAACACCTGCAGGCGGAAGCCGTCCGGGGTGGTGACGAAACCGTTGGGATCGCGCTGGAAATTGCCCGCGCGGGTATAGACGTTGGAGCCGTTGTTGCTGACGGTGAAGAAGCCTTCGCGGTCCACCGCCAGATCCAGGTAGCGTCCGGTCTGGTTGATGTCGCCCTGCGAGAACTGCTGGGCCACGTTGGTCAGGCGCACGCCGGCGCCGATGCCGTTGCGCAGCAGGCCATAGCCGGTGGTGGAGAACACTTCGGCGAACTCGGCGCGCGACTCCTTGAAACCGGTGGTGCCGACGTTGGCGATGTTGTGCGAAGTGACGTTGAGGTCGGCGTTGGCCGCCTTCATGCCGGAGAGCGAACTGTTGAAAGCCATGGTGAACTCCTTAGCGGATGCCGGGTCGGAATGGCCCGTGGATGTCAGGGATCAGGAAGCCGACTTGCCGATGCGCAGCACGTAGTCGAGCGGAGCGGTGCCCAGGCCGGGCAGGTTGAGGTACAGGCCGTCCGAACCGATGGTCACGCTTTCCACGGTGGAATCGACGTAGGTGTTGAGCTTGGTGGCCTTGCCGGTGTCGTCGGTATGGGTGGCCTTGATCGCGTACACGCCTTCCGGCGCGCGTTCGCCATTGGCCTTCAGGCCGTCCCAGGCGAACGCGGTCTCGCCCTTGGCGGCGTCGATATCGATGGTGTCCACGACCACGCCGCTGGCGTCGGTGATTTCGATCTTGAGCGAGCCGGTGCCGGGCGACATGACCAGGCCGGTGGCGTTGCCCTGCGCGCCGAGGGCGAGTTTCTCCGACGGCACCAGCACGTCATGACCGACCAGCGAGGCGCCCTTGAGCACCTGATCGCCGGTCAACGCGGTGGTGAAACCGTTGACGGTGGTATTGAGTTCGCTGATGCCCTGCACGGTGGAAAACTGCGCGAGCTGGCCGATGAACTCGCTGTTGGACAGCGGCTTGAGCGGATCCTGGTGCTTGAGCTGCTCGGTCATCAGGCGCATGAACTCGGCCTGGCCCAGGCTTTCCTTCTTCTTGTTCGATCCGGTGCCGGTGGTGCTGTTGTTGATCGCGGCGAAGGGATCGCCGTTGACGGCGGTGGTCATGCGGTTGCTCCGGTGGACGGGTCGCGTCAGCGGCCCATGGTCAGCGTGGCCAGCGCCAGTTCCTTGGCGGTGTTGAGGACTTCGACGCCGGCCTGGTAGCCACGCGAAGCGGAAATGAGGTTGACCATCTGGGCGACCGGATCCACATCCGGCGCGTAGACGTAGCCTTCGGCGTCCGCCATCGGATGGCCGGGTTCGTAGCGCTTGATCGGCGGCGCTTCGCTCTGGGTGATCTCCTTGACCTGCACCGAGGTCAGCGAACCATCGGCGTTGAGCGGACGGGCCTGGAAGATCGGTTCGATCGGCTTGTACACCGCGTCCGGCGAGGAGGCGATGGAGTCGGCGTTGGAGAGGTTGCTGGCGATGGTGTTCAGTCGTACCGACTGCGCCTGCAGGGCCGAACCGGCGACATCGAAGATCGGCAGGTTGCTCATGGCTTATTGCCCCGTGATGGCGGTGAGCATGGTGCGCACCTTGGATTCGATGAAGCTCAGCGAGGCGCGGTACTCCAGCGCCGCGCGGCCATAGGCGGCGCGCTCGGTGTCGGCGTCGACGGTGTTGCCGTCCAGGCTGGGTTGCACGCCCTGGCGTTCGTAGATCTGCGGGCCGAACTCCAGTCCGTTCAGATGGCGCGCGTCACTGGTCTGCAGCGGCGCGGCCTGGCGGGCGGCGGCGTTCTCCAGCACGGCCTGGAAGTTGAGGTCCTTGGCCTTGTAGTGGGGGGTGTCCGCATTGCTGAGGTTGCTGGCGATCAGCTGCATGCGCTGCTCGCGCAGCGGCAGGGCGGCGGCGTGGACGCCGAGATAATCGCGGATGGCATTGGACATTGGCGGGCCCCGTTGGGAACGTTGCCCGGGTGGGTGCAAGGCTTGTGCCAGTCCGCCGGAGGATGCCCCGCTGGCGCGGGCCGCCCGCCCCCTTTTCCAAAGGGGCTATTCAATCCACGATTCGGAATCCCCAATCCCGGCGGCCAACGGGCCGCCCTCACGCCGCCCGTTTCGTCGCCACTACCTGCTTCAGCCGGTTCAGCACGTAGTCCGCCAGTTCATGCGGGCTGTACTTGGCGACGAAGGCGTTGGCGCCGACGCGCTCGACCATGGCGTTGTTGAACACGCCCGAGAGCGAGGTGTGGAGCAGGACGTACAGGCCGGCCAGGCCGGGGTGGCGACGGATTTCCGTCGTCAGGGTGTAGCCGTCCATGGCCGGCATCTCGATGTCGGAGATGACCATGGCGTAGCGCTCGGCCGGATCCTCGCCGGTGGCCTGGATCTGCAGGAGGTGATCCAGGGCCTGCTTGCCGTCGGAGAGCAGGGTGGCGCTGACTCCCAACTGGTCCAGCACGCTGCGGATCTGCGAACGGGCCACGCGCGAGTCGTCCACCACCAGCACCTGCAGCGGCGGGGCGTCGGCCGGCAGCGCCATTTCCGGCGCCAGCGGCGCGTCCATGCGCGCCTGCGAGATGTCGGCGAGCACGCTTTCCACGTCGATCACCTGGATGAGCTCGCCCTGGAAGCGGGTGACCGCGGTGAGGTAGCTGGCTTCGGCGCCCAGTTCCGGCGGCGGATGGATGTCCTCGACCGCGATGTTGACGATGCGCTCGACGTCGCTGACCAGGAAGCCCTGCACCGAGCGGTTGAATTCGGTGACCACCAGATAATTGGGCGCGCGCGCCGGATCCGGATCGCGTTCCGGATGGCCGATGCTCAGGCCCAGGTCCAGCACCGGGATCGAGCGGCCGCGCACATCGGCCGCGCCGGCGAACTCGGTGGGCAGACCGGGCAGCTGGAACAGGGGCGGGCGGCGCAGGACCTCCTGCACCTTGAAGACGTTGACGCCAAAAAGCTGACGCCCGCCCAGGCGGAACAGCAACAGGGCGAGCCGGTTGTGGCCGGCCAGGCGGGTGCGCTGGTCGATGCGGTTGAGCAGATCCTGGGTCATGCAGGCATATCGGCCGGGTTGCGGACGGCTTGAGCGGTGCGGACATCCGGATGAGGAGAACGGCATGGCCATCGCGCAACGGTGATCACGCGGCCATGTCGCCGCGCCGTCCCCGGCGCGCGCGATGCGGCCCGGTTGCGGCACACGGCTTGCATCCACCGGCACGATGAATCGACGGAGCCCGCCCATGCGACGACTCGCGCTGCTGCCCGCGCTGCTGGCGGCGTTCGCCGTGCCGGCGGCGGACTTCCAGCCGGTGGACAGCATCCGCCAGGCCGCGGTCGGCGCGATGGCATCGGCCGGCGAGGCGGAGGCCACGCTGGATCCGAACCTGCGCCTGCCGCGTTGCGCCGCGCCGCTGGAGGCACGGGTGCAGAACAGCGGTTCGGTCGAGGTCGGCTGTCCGCAGGGCTGGCGCCTGTTCGTGCCGGTGCGGGTGCGCCGCAGCCAGACCGTACTGGTGCTCAACCGCGGCATCGCGCCGGGGCAGGTGGTGACCGCGGATGCCTTCGTCGCCGAGACCCGCGACGGCGGGCGGATCGGCGCGGGCGCGTTGACCGACCCCGCGCAGGCCATTGGCCAGGTCGCCCGGCGCATGCTGACCGCCGGTTCCGTGCTGGGTGCGAATGATCTGGTCGCGCCCCGTTTGATCCGGCGCGGCGACAATGTGGCGCTGGTGTCGCGGCGTGGCGGTGTCGAGGTGCGGGTGGCCGGCAAGGCGCTGGCCGATGCCGGCGAGAACGAGCGGGTGACGGTGGAAAACCTGTCCTCGCGCCGGGTGGTGCAGGGCGTGGTGGGCCCGGGCGGCGACGTCTGGGTGAGCCGGTGAAAGAAAAGATGCGCCCCCGCCCTAAAGTCCCCGCCAGGGCGGCCGATACCGAGCTTGCAGGGAAGTGCGCCCCGGGCGCGCTTCCGATTGAAAATGTGGATTCCGTCACTAAAGCTTTGTCTTTGACGGCCGATATGCTGTTTGAACCCCGCAACAGGTAGACCGACATGAGCCAGAAAATCGAAGGCAACGCGCCTTCTGCCATCCGCACCACCGGACCCGTCGGTGGCAAGGTGGCGGCCTCCGGCGCCGAACGTTCCCGTCCGGTGGAAGCCAGCGCGGGCGGTGACAGCCTGCGCCTGACCGGCGAGGCCACCAGCCTGCAGGCGCTGCAGCGCGAGCTGTCCTCGGCTTCGGCGGTGGACACCGGACGCGTGCAGCAGATCCGCGACGCGCTGCAGGCCGGGACCTATCAGATCAACGCCGAGGCGATCGCCGACGGCATGCTGAGCCTGGAACGCCAGCTCGGCCGATGAGCGCCGGACCGGAGACGCCGATGGAGCGCCTGGCCTCGGCGCTGGCCGAGGAGCGCCGCGCGATCCTGGAACACGACGTCGAGGCGCTGGTGCGCTCGACCCGGGAGAAGCTCGCCGCGCTGCGCGAACTGGAAAGCCGGATGCCCGCGCAGCCGGAAGCGCCGTTCGAAGCCCGCCTGCGCGAACTGTCCGAGGCCAACCAGGCCAATGGCGCGCTGCTGGCGCGTCGCCGCCGCGAAGTGAACTGGGCACTGCGTCACCTCGGGCGCAGCGAGAGCAGCGGCGCCTACGACGCCAACGGACAGACCGAAGTCCTGCGCGGCAGTCGTCCCCTCGCGGTGGTCTGAGCCACGCCGTGGGCGCGTGCTTGCCGCCATCGTGAGGCTTGCCGATACTGGCGGCCCCCGTCGCCGCCAGACCCTTCCGCAGGGCCATCCGTCGTGAGTGTTTCCTCCGCTTCCCGTTTCCCCGCGGACGTCCCGTCCTTCGTCGACATCCAGGCGCTCACCGAGCTGATGGACGACGGCGTGCTGTTGTGCCGCGGCGACGACCGCGCCCTGCATGCGAATGCGTCCGCGCTGGCGTTGCTGCCCGAGGGCGAGGAACCGGAATCGCTGCAGGCGGTGCTCGAACTGGTGCCGTCGGAGGCGCGCCGCGCCGCCCGCGCGACCGGACGCTGGAGCGGCGAACTGGGGCTGGAGGATGGCCGCATCCTGCAACTGCGCATCTACCATCACCACGCGCCCGGCGACGACGGCTACGCGCTGATCCTGTTCCACGACATCAGCGAAGGGCATGCGCGCCAGCAGGAACTGCAGCGCCGCCACGCCCAGCTGCGCCAGACGCTGATTCGCCTGGCCGGCACCCAGGAGCAGCTGGTGCAGTCGGAGAAAATGGCCTCCATCGGCCAGCTCGCCGCCGGCGTGGCGCACGAAATCAACAACCCGATCGGCTACGTGCACTCCAACCTGGGCTCGCTGCAGGAGTACCTGCACAGCCTGTTCGCCCTCATCGAGGTGTACGAGCGGGCGCTGCGCGCGCCGGATCCGAAGACGCTGCTGCCGGAAATCGACGACATGCGGGCGCGCTGCGACATCGATTTCATCACCAGCGATCTGCCGCAGCTGATGTCGGAGTCGCGCGAGGGCATCGAACGGGTGACCCAGATCGTGCGCAGCCTCAAGGACTTCTCCTATTCCGGTCGCGACGACTCGTGGAAGCTGGCGGATCTGCATCACGGGCTGGATTCGACCATCAACATCATCTGGAACGAGCTCAAGTACAAGGTCACCCTGGACAAGCACTACGGCAAGCTGCCGCTGGTGCAGTGCCTGCCTTCCGAGCTCAACCAGGTGTTCATGAACATCCTGCTCAACGCCGGCCACGCGATCGAGGAAAAAGGCCGCATCAGCGTCACCACCGGCCTGTCCGGCGAAGAGGTCTGGATCGAAATCGCCGACACCGGCAGCGGCATCCCCGAGGGCATCCTGCAGAACATTTTCGATCCGTTCTTCACCACCAAGCCGGTCGGCAGCGGCACCGGCCTGGGCCTGTCGATTTCCTACGGCATCGTGAAGAAGCACAACGGACGCATCGAAGTGGACAGCAAGGCGGGCGAGGGATCGCGCTTCCGGATCACCCTGCCGGTGCGGCAGCCGGGCAAGGACGCGGCTTGAGCCCCACGCGGGATTCCGCGAACCGCAAAGGCAGTCGAGCAGGCCATCCGCGCAACCCGTAGAGCGGCGCTCGCTGCGCGGCCCCGCCGTGGCGATCAACCCACCACGCGGTGATGCGGCTGGTTCTCGTAGGCGGTGAAGGCCTGGCGGATGTGTTCGCGCAGGTCGTCGTCGTTCCAGGGCTTGGTCAGGAAGCGGTAGATCTCGCCGCGGTTGATCGCCTCGGTGACGGTCGCCAGATCGGTGTAGCCGGACAGCACCAGGCGCACGGTATCCGGATACAGCACGCGCACGCGGCCGAGGAACTCGGTGCCGCTCATGTCGGACATGCGCTGGTCGGACAGGATCACCTGCACGTCGTTGGTGGCCAGCAGTTCAAAGGCGTCGTTGACGCTGGATGCGGCCAGGATGCGGTAACCGTCGCGGCGGAACAGGCGCACCAGCGAACGCAGGATGTTCTCTTCGTCGTCCAGCAGCAGCAGGGTGCGGTCCGGCTTGGTCGCGGCGAACGCGTCGGCGCGCAGATAGCGGCGGCGCAGCACCGCGCCGGCATCCTCGGCGGACATCGGCTCGCCGAACAGGTGGCCCTGGAACATGTCGCAATGGTTGCGGCGCAGGAAGCCCAGCTGGATGTCGGTTTCCACGCCATGCGCGATCACCTTCATGCCCAGCTGGTGGCCCATGGCGATGATCGCGCAGGTGATGGCGACCTCGCGGTTGCTGGCCGGCACGCCCTTCACGAAGCTGCGGTCGATCTTGATCTTGTCCACCGCGAAACGCACCAGCGAATCCAGATTGGAATCGCCCATGCCGAAATCGTCCAGGGTCAGGCGCACGCCCTCGCGGTGCAGGCTGGCGAGGGTGCGGTGGACCAGCAGGGTGTCCTTGGCCAGCGCGTTCTGGCGTACCTCCAGCACCACCATCTGCGGCGGAATGCCGGCGCCCTGCATCGCCTCCAGCACCTCCATCACGAAATTCGGCCGCAGCAGCTGCAGGGTGGAGACGTTGACCGCGATTTCGAAATCGTCGAAGCCCCAGTCGCGCCACACGCGGGCCTGGCGGAACGCCTGGCGCAGCACCCAGTCGCCGATCTGGACGATCACGCCGAGTTTCTCGGCCACGTGCATGAAGCGTTCCGGCACCAGCACGCCCAGCGCCGGCGAATGCCAGCGCAGCAGCGCTTCCATGCCGACCACGCGGCCGTCGTGCGCGTTGATCTGCGGCTGGTAGTGCAGGCGGAATTCGTTGTTGTCGATCGCGTTGACGATCTGGCGGGCGATGATGCTGTCGCTGCGGATGCTGATGGCGGCGTCGCGGGCGTAGCGGCGGACCAGGTTCAGGCCCTCGTGCTTGGCCTGGCCGACCGCGGTCTCCGCGCACTGCAGCAGGCCGCTCGCGGTGGTGGCATCCTCCGGACACAGGGCGATGCCGATGGTGGCGGTGAGGAACAGGGTGTACGGCAGCACCGCCATCGGCAGTTCGACCTGATCGCGCACGAGCGCGCCGAACTCATCGGGTGATGCCAGATGCGGCAGGCGCGGCATGGCGACGATGAACTCGTCGCTGCCCTGGCGCCACACCCGCGCGTCCGGACCAAGCTGGCTGGCCAGGTGCTGCCCCAGCAGCAGCAACGCCTGGTCGCCGACCTCGTCGCCCATGTTCTCGTTGATCGAGCGGAAGTGATCGATGTCGATATGCAGCAGCATCAGCGGCGCGCCGCCGCCCATGGCCTGATCGATCAACCGCTGCAGTTCCGGATCCTGCGCGCCCAGGCGGGCGATCGGCGCGGCGGCGGCGGGGTAGACGGACATCCTCAATCCTCCGCCGTCGCCGGCAGCGCCAGTCGCAGGCGCGGTTGTCCCGGCGTTGCGGCCAGATCCAGGGACAGTCCGACGGCCTGCGCGCGCGACTGCAGCAGCGCGGTGGTCAGCGCATCGGCGGGCGCGCCGTCGTGATGGACTTCCAGGACGGCTTGACCCGCGTGCGTGGGCGCCAGTCGCACCACCAGCGTCGACAGGCTGTCCAGCGGCAGCAGCAGATCCTGGACCAGGCGGAACGCGGCCAGCTCGATGTCCGCGCGCGCGCGCGGGGACGGATCGGTCAGCGCCAGTTGCGGGGTCACGCCCCAGCGCGCCCGCCAGCGGTCGGCTTCGCCGCGCAGCGAGGCGGCCAGACCGAGCGTGTCGATCTGCGGCGGGCGCAGATCCGCGTACAGGTCGCGCAGGCGGGCGACGGTGTCGTCGGCGATGCGCACGATGTCGGCCAGATCCTGGCCGCGCTGCGCGGCGTCGTCCTCGTCACCGGCCAGGTGCGCGGACATCTTGATCGCCGACAACGCCTGGCCGATCTCGTTGTGCAGCGCCCGCGCGACATGCCGGCGCTCGGCTTCCTGGCGTGCGTACAGCTCGCGCAGGGCGTCGGCGGCGGTGGTCGGGGCGTTGGAGGCGGTGGGAGGCGTGCGGGCCGTCATCGGGCAACGGGCAGGGAAGCAACCGCGCCAGTATGCCAGTTGCCCGCCCGCCGGGGCGGCGCCGACGCGACGACGCCGGCACCGTGAAGGCGGCGCCGGCGTCGCGGGAAGCGGATGCCGCCGGGTCAGAACAGTTCGACGGTGCCCGCGCCCATGTTCTGCTGCGCCACCGGCTTGTGCGGCGGGCGCTCCCATTCGCTGCGGCGGTCGCGCAGGCGGTTGCCGATGTGGCGCAGGGCCGAGAGCAGCTCCTGGTCCATCACGCCGCCACTGCGGTGCAGCAGTTCCTGCAGGGCCAGCGCTTCCTGGTTGATGGTGGTCAGGCGATCCAGGTGGGTGGCCGCGCTGCCCAGCGACTGGGTGGCGATGTCCTCGAACTGCAGGGCGCGCACCGCTTCGGCCACGCTGAGGTCGATGGCATGGCCGCACTGGGAGATTTCACGCATGCCGTCGCCCAGCGAGGCATTGATGGCGGCGACCTGGGTCAGCATGCTGGCGGCTTCGCCGCGGGCTTCGCGGGAACGGTCCAGATCGCGCGAGGCCATGTGCGAGACGGTCTCGCGGACCTTGGCGATGGCGTCCTTGGAGCTGTGCGCCAGCTTGCGGATCTGTTCGTTGAACGCGGTCGAGCGCTCGGAGAGGTTGCGCACCTCGTCGGCGACCACCGCGAAGCCGCGACCGGCCTCGCCGGCGCGGGCCGCTTCGATGGCGGCGTTGAGCGCCAGCAGGTTGGTCTGGTCGGCAATCGACTTGACGTCTTCCAGCAGCGAGAAGATGCCATCCAGGTGCTGGGCCATCTCGTCGATGTGGTGCACGGTGGTGGTGCTCTGGCCGCTGACCTGTTCCAGCGCCTCCACCAACTGCTCCATGCGCTGGCTGGCGTGCTGGGCGAAGCGGGCCACGTCCACCCCGGCGCGGTCGCCGTCGCCGGCGCGGTCGACGATGCGCGACACCGCCTGGCTCTGTTCGCGGGACTTGCGCATCATCGCGTCGAAGCTTTCGCCCAGGCCACCGACCGCATCGCGGATCAGGCCGCGCGCGCGGTCGATCTCGGCACGCGAGCCGTCGATTTCGTTGCCGACGAAGCGGCGCAGTTCGTTGAGCAGGGTGTCCTGCTCGCGCAGGATGCTGGTGTGCTCGGCGCTGGGCTTCTGCGCGCCCCAGACGGACAGGAAGGCGAACAGCAGCCAGGCCAGCGTCATCGTGGTCAGGATGGCCCATTGGACCGCACCGGGCCAGTCGAAGGCGACCGACAGCGGGAACACCAGCGTCAGGAGCAGGGGGGCGGCAAGACGAACCAGAATGCGCGAATACATGGGTGCTCTCTACTGAATCACGGTATGGATATCGGCCATGGGGGATGGCTCTTTAGCGTTCGTCGCGGTGATGCGCGATGCGCGGACGAAACTGTGACCGCGGTGGAGATCCGCCGGAAATACGGCGGAAAGAGGGTGTCAGCGGGATTGCGCGGACAGCTGGACCAGGCGTTCGGCGACGTCGTCCAGCGGGACGGTTTCGCTGGCCGCGCCCAGTCGCACGGCGGCGCCGGGCATGCCCCAGACCACGCTGGTGGCCTCGTCCTGGACGAAGGTGGGGGCGCCGGCCTGGGCGATTTCCAGCAGGCCGCGCGCGCCGTCGTCGCCCATGCCGGTGAGGATCACGCCGATGGCGTTGTCGCCGGCGGCGTGCGCGACCGAACGGAACAGCACGTCGACCGCCGGCTTGTGCCGGTTGACCGGCGGGCCGTCATCGATTCGGCAGCGCCAGCGCGCACCGTCGCGGATCACCCGCAGGTGGCGGCCGCCCGGCGGCAGATAGGCGTGGCCGGGCAGGATCGCCTCGCCGTCGGCGGCTTCGCGCACGGCCATCGCCGAATGCCGATCCAGGCGTTCGGCGAACGCGCGGCTGAAACCGGCGGGGATGTGCTGGGTCATGACGATCGCGGGGGCATCGGCGGGCATCTGCTCCAACACCACCCGCAGCGCCTCGGTGCCGCCGGCGGAGGCGCCGATGGCGATCAGGCGATCGGTGGTCTGGAAGCGCAGCGCCCGCGCCGGTGACGCGGCGGGCAGCACCGCGTCGACGTTCTGGCGCACGCTGGCCGGACGCGCCAGCGGGCGCACCTTGGCGCGCGCCGCCGCCTTGACCTTGGCGATGATCTCGTCGGCGTAGGACTCCAGGCCGCGGACCACGTCGAGCTTGGGCTTGGAGACGAAATCGACCGCGCCCAGCGCCAGCGCCTGCAGGGTGGTGTCGGCGCCGCGCTCGGTCAGCGAGGAAATCATCACCACCGGCAGCGGACGCAGCCGCATCAGGTTTTCCAGGAACGCCAGCCCGTCCATGCGCGGCATTTCCACGTCCAGGGTGAGCACGTCCGGATTCAGGCGTTTGATCTTCTCGCGCGCGATCAGCGGATCGGTGGCCGAGCCGACCACTTCGATGCCGGGATCGCTGGACAGGATCTCGGTGAGCATCTGCCGAACGACCGCGGAGTCGTCGACGATCAGGACCTTGCAGGGCGCGCCCATCAGAACAGCTCCACGCCACCGCTGACCGGCGTGCGCGACAGCCGCGCGCGGGCGGCGGATTCGGCGGCCACCACTTCGGCGTCGTGCGCGTGCGGCAGGCGCTGCACCACCACCCGGCCGGTGGCGGCGAAGAACCACACCTTGCGTGGATGGATGCCGCACAGATCCTCCGCGATCACCGGGATGCGTTCGGTCTCCAGGTAGCGGCGGACGAATTCGGCGTTGCGGGTGCCGACCGGATTGCTGGTGAAGCCCTTCAGCACGTTGGCGCCGCCGAATACCTTGGCCTCCAGGCGCGCACGGCTGGCGCCGCGCTTGAGCAGGTCGTTGATCAGCAGTTCCATCGCGAAGCTGCCGTAGCGCGACGGCGCGCCGTCGCCGGCCTGGCCGTCGGGCAGCAGGAAATGGTTCATGCCGCCCAGCTTGAGCAGGGGATCGCGGATGCAGGCGGCCACGCAGGAACCCAGCACGGTGACCAGCGCGGTGCCGTCGTCGACCACCAGGTACTGGGTGGGCAACAGTTTGGCGGCCGGGGTCTGGAAGCGGGCGTCGTGGTAGCGCAGCACGCTGCCGTCGGCGAAGGCGAGGGCGGCGGCGCTCATGCGCGGACTCCGGCGCGACGGTACAGCGTGCGTCCGCACGGCTGGATGATGTCGGCGGCGTGCAGGTAGTTTTCGGAATGGCCGGTGTAGAGCATGCCGTCGTCGGCCAGGTGCGGCACCAGTCGCGACAGGATCCCGCGCTGGGTCGGCTTGTCGAAGTAGATCATCACGTTGCGGCAGAAAATCGCCGTGTACGGGCCCTCGACGTCGTAGCGCGGCGCCAGCAGGTTGAGCGGACGGAACTCGATCAGTTGGCGAAGGGCGGGATGGACCCGGCAATGGCCCTCGTTCGGGCCGGTGCCGCGCTGGAAGTAGCGGCGACGCAGGCCGTCGTCCAGCCCGGCGATGCGCTCCAGCGGATAGACGCCGCGTCCGCCGGTCGTCAGCACCTGGGTGTCGACGTCGGTGGCGAGGATGCGCACCGGCGGATTGAGGCTGCCGAAGACCTCGCACGCGGTGATCGCGATGGAATAGGGTTCCTCGCCGGTGGAGGCGGCGCACGACCACAACCGGATCAGACCATCGCCGGTGCGGCGCGACAGTTCGTCGCGCAGGCGATCGAAGTGATGCGGCTCGCGGAAGAACGCGGTCAGGTTGGTGGTCAATGCGTTGGTGAACGCCTGCCACTCGTCGCCGCCGTCGGTCTCCAGCTGATCCAGGTATTCGCGGAAGCTGCGCAGGCCGAGCGCGCGCAGGCGCCGGGACAGCCGGCCGTAGACCATGTCGCGCTTGCCATCGGCCAGGGCGATGCCCGCGCGCTGCCGGATCAGATCGCAGACGCGGCGGAAATCGCGATCGCCGAATTCGAATTCGCGCCCGTGGGTGCGGGGGAGATCGTCATCTTGCGTGGCGGTTTCGCGGGAACGGAGCGGGGCGGACATGAAAGTCTCGGATGGCGCCGAGCGTGCTCGGCATGCGGGGTGTCGGGGTGGAGCCGGGCGTGCTCGGCGGTCCGGGTGTTCAAACGTCCGGCCATGGAGTGGAGCAAGCGCCACTCCGCGGGGTTCGCGTTCTCCGTGGAGCCGAGCTTGCCCGGCTCACGCGGTCGACCTGGTTCACTCGGTTGGCGGGATTTCAAACATTCGCGCAGGAGCGGAGCGAGCTCCGCTCCACGGATCAGAATTCCTGCCAGTCCTCTCCTTCGGTGGCGAGCGCGGCTTCCACGATCGCGGCGGGGGTTTTCCGCGGCGGGGCGCGGGTCACGGCCGGCTCCGCCTGCTTCGCGCTGGCGATTGGCCTGGCCACCGGCGCGGGCGCCAGATCGTCCAGCTCGAACACCGACACGGCCTCGGCGAGGCTTTGCGCCTGCTGCTCCATGCTGCGCGCGGCGGCGGAGGCTTCCTCGACCAGGGCGGCGTTCTGCTGGGTGGTCTCGTCCATCTGGGTGATGGTCTGGTTGACCTGCTCGATGCCGGCGGACTGTTCCTGCGAGGCGGCGGCGATTTCGGCCA
>Ga0247823_10002821_pt1 | contig 14274 bp, 7 predicted proteins | sample 13C_PalmiticAcid_2_FD_192426 | JGI IMG/M metagenome (GOLD analysis project Ga0247823, IMG submission 192426) | Soil microbial communities from agricultural site in Penn Yan, New York, United States - 13C_PalmiticAcid_Day30 | ecosystem: Environmental > Terrestrial > Soil > Agricultural land...
GTCTTGGTCGCCGTGGCGGTGGCCACGGCGACCAAGACCGACCTGCCGGTGGTGATCGAGGCCCTGGGCACCGTCACGCCGGCCGCCACGGTCACCGTCAAGCCGCAGGTCTCGGGCGTCATCACCCAGGTGCTGTTCCGCGAGGGTCAGATGGTCCAGGCCGGCCAGACCCTGGTGCAGATCGACCAGCGGCAATTCCAGATGGCGCTGATGGAGGCGCAGGGCAACCTGACCCGCGACGAGGCCCAGCTGGCCGTCGCCCGCCTGACCCTCAAGCGCTACCAGACCCTGCTGGAGCAGGACTCCATCGCCCGCCAGGAGGTCGACACCCAGGCCGCCACCGTCAAGCAGCTGGAAGGCACGGTGATGAGCGACCGCGCCGCGGTCGGCGCGGCCCGGCTGAACGTCGGCTTCTCGCGCATCACCGCCCCGGTCAGCGGCCGTGTGGGCCTGCGCGTCGTCGACGTCGGCAACTACATCGCCTCGGGCGACGCCAGCGGGGTTGCGGTGATCACCACCCTCTCGCCCATCGACGTGGAGTTCACCGTTCCGCAGGACGACGTGCCGCGCATCTCGCAGCGTGTCTTCGGCGGGGCCACCCTGCCCGTCACCGTGCTCGACCGCACGCGCACCAACACCCTCGACCAGGGCACGTTCTCGACGCTGGACAACTTGGTCGACACCGGCACCGGCACGGTGAAGGGCAAGGCCCGCTTCCCCAACTCTGGCGGCAAGCTGTTCCCCAGCCAGTTCGTCAATGTCCGCATCCAGCTGGACACCCTCAAGGACGCCGTGGTCGTGCCGGCCACCGCCGTGCGCCAGGGCTCGGACGGCGCCTTCGTCTGGAAGCTGAAGTCCGACCAGACGGTCACCAAGGCCAAGGTCGCGACCGGCCAGTCGACCACCAACCAGGTGGCGATCACGCAAGGACTCGCCGTCGGCGACAAGGTCATCACCGAAGGCGGCGACCGCCTGACCGAGGGCGGCAAGGTGCAGCTGCCGGGCCAGGCGGCCCAGCGCCAGGGCGGCCAGCGCGGCGAGAAGGGCCAGCGCGGCAAGCGTCCGGAAGGCGCGCCTCCCGGCGGCGGCGAAGGCCGTCGGCGTCCCGAGTAAGCCGGCGGACGGTCGATGAACCCCTCGCGCCCCTTCATCCAGCGGCCGGTCGCCACGGCCCTGTTCATGGCGGCCATCGTGCTGGCCGGCCTGGTCGGCTTTAGGCTGCTGCCGCTGTCGGCCCTGCCGCAGGTCGACTATCCCACCATCCAGGTCCAGACCCTCTATCCCGGGGCCAGCCCCGAGGTGATGAGCCAGACCGTCACCGCCCCGCTGGAGCGCCAGTTGGGCGAGATGTCGGGCCTTTCGCGCATGAGCTCGGTCAGCACGGCCGGCGCCAGCGTCATCACCCTGCAGTTCAACCTGGGTGAGACCCTCGACGTCGCCGAGCAGGAAGTGCAGGCGGCGATGAACGCGGCCAACTCGCTGCTGCCGGCCGACCTGCCCGCCCCGCCGGTCTACGCCAAGGTCAATCCGGCCGACGCGCCGGTGCTGACCCTGGCCATCACCTCCGACACCCTGCCGCTGACCGAGGTGCAGAACCTCGTCAACACTCGCCTGGCCCAGAAGATCAGCCAGGTCTCGGGCGTGGGCCTGGTGTCCCTGAGCGGCGGCCAGAAGCCGGCCATCCGCATCCAGGCCGACACGCAGGCCATGGCCTCCTACGGCCTGACCCTGGCCGAACTGCAAAGCGCCATCGACAACTCCAACGCCAACAGCGCCAAGGGCAGCTTCGACGGCCCGACCCGCACCTACACGATCAACGCCAACGACCAGCTGCTGAGCGTCGACGACTATCTGAACCTGATCGTCACCTACAAGAACGAGGCCCCGATCCGCATCCGCGACGTGGCGGGCGTGGTGCAGAGCGCCGAGAACACCCGCCTGGGCGCGTGGGCCGGCAAGACCCCGGCGATCATCGTCAACGTCCAGCGCCAGCCGGGCGCCAACGTCATCAAGACCGTCGACGCCATCAAGGCCAAGCTGCCCGAGCTGCAAGCCGGCCTGCCGGCGACGCTGAAGGTCGAGGTGCTGGCCGACCGCACCACCGGCATCCGCGCCTCGGTGCACCACGTGGAGCTGGAGCTGATCCTGGCCGTGGTGATGGTCGTGCTGGTGATCTTCCTTTTCCTGCACTCCATGCGCGCGACGATCATCGCCAGCCTGGCCGTGCCGATCTCGCTGATCGGCTCGTGCGGGGTGATGTACCTGCTGGGCTACAGCCTCAACAACCTCTCCCTGATGGCCCTGACCATCGCGACCGGCTTCGTCGTCGACGACGCCATCGTGATGATCGAGAACATCATCCGCCACATGGAGAAGGGCGAAAAGCCGATGGAGGCGGCGCTGAAGGGCGCGCGAGAGATCGGCTTCACCATCATCTCGCTGACCATCTCGCTGATCGCGGTGCTGATCCCGCTGCTGTTCATGGGCGACGTGGTCGGGCGGCTGTTCCGCGAGTTCGCCGTCAGCCTGGCCATCACCATCCTCATCTCGGCCGTGGTGTCGCTGACCCTGACGCCGATGCTGTCGGCCCGCTGGCTCAAGAGCCACGAGGAGGACAAGCCCGGCCGCGTCGGCCGCAAGGCCCAGCAGGTCTTCGAGCGGATCGAGGCCCGCTACGAGACCGCCCTGGCCTGGGTCATGGCCCGCCAGAAGGCCACCCTGGTCGTCGCCGTCGCCACCCTGGTGCTGACCGGCGTGCTCTACATGGTCATCCCCAAGGGCCTGTTCCCGACCCAGGACACCGGGCAGTTGCAAGCCCGCACCGAGGTCGAGCAGTCGGTGTCGTACGCGCGCATGGCCGGCCTGCAGCAGCAGGCCGCCGCGGCGATCCTCGAGGACCCGGCCGTGGCCAGCGTGGCCTCGTTCATCGGCGTCGACGGGGCCAACAACAGCATGCTCCATACCGGCCAGATGCAGATCAACCTGAAGGGCGACCGCAAGGGCTCGCAGGAGAAGATCATGCAGCGGCTGCGCGAGCGCGTGGCCGCCGTGCCGGGGATCACCCTCTATCTCCAGCCGACCCAGGACCTGACCATCGACGCCGAGAGCGGCCCGACCCAGTACCGCCTGTCGCTGGAAGGCGCCGACACCGCCACCGTCAAGGAATGGGCCGGCAAGCTGGCCGAGAAGCTGGCCACGGTGAAGGCCGTCCGCAACATCTACAGCGACGCCTCGGCCACGGGCGCGGCGGCCTATGTCGACATCGACCGCGACACTGCGGCCCGGCTCTCGATCACCGCCTCCGACGTCGACGACGCCCTCTACAGCGCGTTTGGCCAGCGGATCGTCTCGACCATCTTCACCGAGACCAACCAGTACCGCGTGATCCTGGAGGCCAAGCCCGGCCTGCTGACCGATCCTTCGTCGCTGGGGAACCTGAACCTGCGCACCGGGGGCGGCTCGCCCACGCCACTGGCGGCCTTCTCGACCATCAAGGAGCAGCAGTCGCCGCTGCAGGTGACCCACGTGGCCCAGTTCCCGGCCACCACCATCGGCTTCGACACCGCGCCGGGCGTCTCGCTGGGCCACGCCGTCGACGAGATCCGCACGGCGATGACGGACATCGGCATGCCCTCGTCGGTGACCCACACCTTCCTGGGCGCGGCCGGGGCCTACGAGAACTCGCTGTCCAACCAGCTGTGGCTGATCTTGGCGGCCGTGGTCTGCGTCTACATCGTGCTGGGCGTGCTCTACGAGAGCTACATCCACCCGCTGACCATCCTGTCGACCCTGCCCTCGGCGGGCGTTGGCGCGCTGCTGGCGCTGTGGCTGACCGGCCACGACCTGGGCGTGATCGGGATCATCGGCATCATCCTGCTGATCGGCATCGTCAAGAAGAACGCGATCATGATGATCGACTTCGCCATCGAGGCCGAGCGCAACGAGGGCAAGTCGCCGGAGGAAGCCATCTTCCAGGCCGCCATCCTGCGCTTCCGCCCGATCCTGATGACCACGCTGGCGGCCCTGTTCGCCGCCGTGCCGCTGATGCTGGGCTTTGGCGAAGGCGCCGAGCTGCGCCGTCCGCTGGGCATCGCCATCTTCGGCGGCCTGCTCGTCAGCCAGTTGCTGACCATGTTCACGACGCCGGTCGTCTATCTCGCCTTCGACCGCATCGCGCCCTCGGGCAAAAAGCGCCGCGAAGAGGCGGATGAAGACCGCGTCGACCAGCCGCTGCCGGGGCTGCCGTCATGAACCTGTCGGCGCCCTTCATCCGCCGGCCGGTGGCCACGGTCCTCCTGACCATCGGCCTGGCTTTGGCCGGCATCTTCGCCTTCCTGGTGCTGCCGGTCTCGCCGCTGCCGCAGGTGGACTATCCGACCATCTCGGTGTCGGCCAGCCTGTCGGGGGCCAGCCCCGAGACCATGGCCTCCAGCGTCGCCACGCCCCTGGAGCGGCGCCTGGGCGTGATCTCCGGGGTCAACGAGATGACCTCGCAGAGCTCGTCGGGCTCCACCCGGGTGACCTTGCAGTTCGACCTCAACCGCAAGATCGACGGCGCCGCCCGCGAGGTGCAGGCGGCCATCAACGCCGCCCGCGCCGACCTGCCCGCCACGCTGCGCAGCAACCCGACCTACCGCAAGATGAACCCGTCGGACGCGCCGGTCATCATCCTGGCCCTGACCTCCGACACCAAGACCCCCGGCCAGATCTACGACGCGGTCTCCAACGTCGTGGCCCAGCGGATCTCGCAGGTGAAGGGCGTGGGCGACGTCGAGATCGGCGGCGGCTCGCTGCCGGCCGTGCGGATCTCGGTCAATCCGTTCCTGCTCAACAAGTACGGCGTCAGCCTGGAGGACGTGCGCGCGGCCATCCAGTCGGCCAACGCCAACCGCCCCAAGGGCGCGGTCGAGGGCGACGGCAAGCGCTTCCAGATCTACACCTCCAGCAGCGGCCGCAAGGCGGCCGACTATGCCGGCCTGCTCGTCGCCTGGCGCGGCGAGGCGGGCGTCAAGCTGTCGGACGTGGCCAGCGTCACCGACAGCGTCGCCGACACCCGCACCATCGGCCTGTTCAACGGCAAGCCGGCGATCATCGTCCTGATCACCCGCCAGCCCGGCGCCAACATCATCGAGACCGTCGACAGCGTGCGCGCCGCCCTGCCGGAGCTGCGCGAACAGCTGCCCGGCGACATCAACGTGCAGGTGGCCAGCGACAGCACCAACTCGATCCGCGCCTCGCTGCACGAGATCGAGGTGACCCTGCTGATCTCGATCGTGCTGGTGGTGCTGGTGGTCAGCGCCTTCCTGCGCAGCGGCCGGGCGACCTTCATCCCGGCGGCGGCGACCATCGTCTCCCTGCTGGGCACCTTCGGGGTGATGTACCTGCTGGGCTTCTCGCTCAACAACCTCAGCCTGATGGCCATCACGGTCGCCACGGGGTTCGTCGTCGACGACGCCATCGTCGTGCTGGAGAACACCCAGCGCCACATCGAGGCGGGCATGGAGCGCTTCAAGGCCGCCACCCTGGGCGCGCGCGAGGTCGGTTTCACGGTGCTGTCGATCAGCGTCTCGCTGGTCGCCGTCTTCATCCCGCTGCTGTTCATGGGCGGCCAGGTGGGGCGGCTGTTCCGCGAGTTCGCCGTCACCCTGTCGGCGGCGGTGCTGATCTCGCTGGTCATCAGCCTGACGACCACGCCGATGATGTGCGCCTACCTGCTGAAGCCTCGCCCCGAGGGCCACAAGGAAGGCCGCATCGCCCGCTTCTTCGAGAAGATGTTCGACAAGGTCCAGGCGATCTACGCCCGCTCGCTGGACTGGGCGCTGCACGCCAAGCCGCTGGTGATGTTCATGCTGGCCGCCGTGATCGGCATGACGATCTGGCTCTACATCGCCGTGCCCAAGGGCTTCTTTCCCCAGCAGGACAACGGCCAGCTGATGGCCGGCATCCGCGCCGACCAGAGCGTCTCGTTCCAGACCATGGAACAGAAGCTGCGCGCCGTGGTCGAGATCATCCGCAAGGACCCGGCCGTCGACACCGTGGTCGGCTTCACCGGCGGAGCCCGGGCCGGCGGCGGCTTCATGTTCGTCAACCTCAAGCCCGCCAGCGAGCGCAAGGAGAAGGGCAGCGCCGTGATCGCCCGCCTGCGGCCGCAGCTGCAGAAGGTGACCGGCGTCTCGATCTTCCTCAACCCGGTGCAGGACCTGCGCATGGGCGGGCGGTCGAGCAACTCGACCTACCAGTACACCCTGACCAGCGACTCCAGCGAGACCCTGAAGGAATGGGCCCCCAAGCTGGCCGAAGCGATGAAGGAACACTCCGACGTCATGACCGACGTCGACAGCGACCAGTCGGAGAACGGCGTCGAGACCTTCGTCACCATCGACCGCGACAGCGCCTCGCGCATGGGCGTCACCCCCCGGGCCGTGGACAACGCGCTCTACAACGCTTTTGGCCAGCGCCAGGTCGCGACGATCTACGAGGACGTCAACCAGTACTCGGTGATCATGGAGTGGCAGCAGCAGTTCGCCCAGGGCCCCGAAGCGCTGAACGACGTCTACGTGCCCACTTCCACGAGCGGCTCGACCACGACCGGCAGCAGCAGCGGGGCGGCGGTGAACCCGTCGTTGCGCGACGCCTCCACCGGCTCGGCCCTGAACACCACGGCCACGCCGATGACGCCGCTGACCGCCATCGCCAGCGTCGCCCAGAGCGCTACGCCCACCTCGGTCAACCACCAGAACGGCGAGCTGGCGACCACCGTGTCGTTCAACCTGCCGGACGGCGTGTCGCTGTCGCAGGCCCAGGCCGCCATCACCCAGGCCGAGGCCGATATCGGCCTGCCGACCAGCGTGCGCGGCAGCTTCCAGGGCAGCGCCCGCAGCTACAACGAGCAGATGAAGCAGCAGCCGTTCCTGATCGCGGCGGCCATCGTGGCGATCTACATCGTGCTGGGCATCCTCTACGAGAGCTACGTCCACCCCGTGACGGTGCTGTCGACCCTGCCCGCCGCCGGCGTCGGGGCGGTGCTGGCGCTCCTGCTGTTCGGCATGGAGTTCTCGATCATCGCCCTGATCGGGGTCTTCCTGCTGCTGGGCATCGTCAAGAAGAACGCCATCCTGATCATCGACTTCGCCCTGGAGGCCCAGCGCGGCCGGGGCCTCTCGGCGATCGAGGCCGTGCGGGAGGCCAGCCTTCTGCGCTTCCGCCCGATCCTGATGACGACCCTGGCCGCGGCCCTGGGCGCCCTGCCCCTGGCCATCGGTTTCGGCGAAGGCGCCGAACTGCGCCGGCCGCTGGGCATCACCATCATCGGCGGCCTGATCGCCAGCCAGCTGCTGACCCTCATCACCACCCCCGTGGTCTACGTCTATCTCGACCGCCTGCGCGGCAAGCGGCGCGACGAGCGCGACCTGACCCACATGCCCTCCGCGCCGGAGCCCGCCCGATGACCGCCCGCCTCCTGACCGCCCTGCCCCTCCTGGCTCTGGTCGCCGCCTGCTCGACGACGCCGGCCTACGAGACGCCCAAGCTCGCCTCGCCGACGCCCGCGACCTGGAAGGCGATGGACGGCTGGAAGGCCGCCACGCCGTCCGATCATCTCGATCGCGGCGACTGGTGGGCGCTGCTGGGCGATGCGCAGCTGAACGCCCTGGCCGAGCGCGTGAAGGTCGACAACCAGACCATCGCCGCCGCCGAGGCCGCCTATCGCCAGGCCCGCGCCCTGGTGAGGGAGCAACGCGCCTCGCTGTTCCCGAGCGTCGACCTGTCGGCCTCGGGCACGCGCTCGGGCGGCGGCGGGACCAGCAGCGCGCCGGGCGCGGGCGGCGCCACCAGCTCGGGCGACACCAAGCGCTACAGCGCCAGCATCGGCGCCAGTTGGGAGCCCGACGTCTGGGGCCGCATCCGCGCCTCGATCGGCAATGCCAGCGCCAACGCCCAGGCCAGCGCCGCCGACCTGGCGGCCGCCCAGCTGTCGGCCCAGGGCGAACTGGCGACCAATTACCTGGGCCTGCGCCAGAGCGACATCGAGATCGCCCTCGTCCAGGCGACGGTCGACGGCTACCAGCGCGCCCTGAAGATCACCCAGAACCGCTACGACGCCGGCATCGCCCCGCGCTCGGACGTGCTTCAGGCCCAGACCACCCTGGCCAACGCCCAGTCCAGCCTGGAGGGCCTGACCCAGGCCCGCGCCACCTATGAGAACGCCATCGCCGTGCTGGTCGGCCAGCCGGCCAGCGGCTTCCGCATCGCCGCCGATCCCAGCTGGACGGCCGCCGTGCCGGAGATCCCGACCGGCCTGCCCTCGACCCTGCTGGAGCGCCGTCCCGACGTCGCCGCCGCCGAGCGCCGCGTGGCCGCCGCCAACGCCCAGATCGGCGTGGCCCGCGCCGCCTACTTCCCGAGCTTCACCCTCAGCGGATCGGGCAGCTCGACCGCCAGCGTGCTGGGCGACCTGTTCTCGGCCTCGGCCAACACCTGGTCGCTGGGGCTGTCGGCGGCCCAGACCCTGTTCGACGCCGGCGCCCGCAAGGCCCAGGTCGCCCAGGCCCGCGCCGCCTATGACGCCGCAGCCGCCAACTATCGCCAGACGGCCCTGACCGCCTTCCAGGACGTCGAGAACCAGCTGACGGCCGTGCGCGTGCTCGAGCGCCAGTACGCCCTCCTGGAAACCGCCTCCAAGGCCGCTGACCAGACCGAGCAGATGCTGCTGAACCAGTATCGCGCCGGCCAGGTGGCCTATACCGACGTCGTCACCGCCCAGGCCTCGGCCCTGTCGGCCCGCCGCGACCTGGCCAGCGCCCGCGTGTCACGCCAGACGGCGGCCGTGGCCCTGGTGCAGGCGATCGGCGGGGAGTGGACGGGAGTGGAGGATTAGGCGCCCTCTAACCGCTCCATAAGCCACATGCCGAAAAATCTCGCGTCGGGGCGCGCAGCGGCAAAGGCCAAATTCAACGCCAATGCAAGTACACTACCTCCCCAACAAACTCCCGAGACCATCATAAGTGTCTGAACCCTATCCCTTCCGCGAAATTTGGGGATGTGCATTCCGAAGGCCTTCTCAGCATCCTTCGCAGCTTTCGTACCAACATGCTCGTCGTCGATGTGATCCGCTGCATAGGCCAGCTTGCTGGACTTAATTTCGGCTTCTCCAGCGTCCTCAATCAAACGCGTGTGAAATGCGAATATCGCGTGAGCACTAAACCACGTTCCGACCAAGAAAGCAGACACGGCAAAAGCAATAAGCCCCGAGGAGAGGCCTATTTCTTCTAATTTACCCTTGAAGCCGGCAAATGCAGCTGTCAACGCGATCGCCGAAGCAGCATTCGCCGACGCCAGGCCAAACAACATTTGCCGCTGAACCTCATCTCGCAATGCCGCAAGGCGCTCGGCCGCTTTTGCCGCCGCCTCATATCGACGGTGCAGATAGCTCGAATAGGCACTCTTCTCGGACATCGGGGCTCAACTTCACGGCGCACAACCAGAGCGTCATAAGGCAATGATTCCGGAAAAAGAAAGCGGCCCGGGGGACTAGGCCTCGCCCCCTACCCCGCCGACGCTTCCGTCGCGACGCGCATCTTGCGGAAGGCGGCGGCGAGTTCGGCCTTGGCGCCGGCCAGCGCCCCGCCGTTGCGCATGGCCCGCCGGGCGTCGGCGACCGCGCCGCGGTTGATCTGCTCGGCCACCTGGCCGGCGATGCGGTGGAAGTCGCGGTGGGCCTCCAGGCAGTGCAGGTGCAGGTGGCTGCCGGGCATCCGCTTGTGGCCCTCGCCGTGCAGCCATTGGCCGGCCGCGCAGGTCCGCTCGGCGCGGATCGCGGCGGCGTCGACGGCGCGTCCGGCGGCCATGGCGGCCTCCAGGTCCTCGCAGATGCGGTTGTGAAACGTCGTCTGTTCCAGGAAGTCCATCAGCACGCCCCACGCGCATAGCCAGCAAGGCCGGGGCATGGCGGCTCTCGGTTTCGCCAGTATTGCGGGGAGATTGCGGTTTGAAGAAACCGCTCCGCAGCCTGCCCGCGCATCTGTTTTTGGAGCAGAGGGTCGCAGGACACCGGGCGATATCGCGACACGTCCCGCGGGAAACACGGACGCAACACCAGCCCGCATGATCACGGTCAGGAGCACGTGCGCATGACCCGAACCGAAGACGACCTCCGCGAAGCCGCCGCCTGGCTGGACCGCCTGCGCTCGCCGCAGGCCGGCGAAGGCGACCGCGAAGAGTTCGAGACCTGGGTCTCCCATCCCCGCCGCCGCGACGCCTTCGAGGCGGTGAGCGCGGTCGACGCCGAGATTGCGAGCTGGGATCCGCCGGCGGCTTCGGCATGGCGAGAACTCAAGGTGCTGGCCATTGGCGGCGCCGGCCTGGCGGCCGCGGCTCTGGCGGCTGTGAGCCTGCTGGCGCATTAGCCGCCACCAAACCTCTCATCTCCCACCTCCCGTCAGAGAGAAGCCCACAAAGCGAAAAGGGCGCCGGTCCGCCAAGACCGGCGCCCTTCCTCGCCGCCGCCGGGGCTGACTGGGCGGCGAGCGCCGGGCGCGCAAAGGGGGAGAAGCGCGCCCGGGTTGGCTTCAGGCTTCGACTAGAAGCGCTTGCGGATGCCCACGTAGTAGGAGCGGCCGAGCACGTCGTAGTTCTGCGGGTCGTAGTTGCCCTCGGTGTCGCCCACCTGCGGCGGGGCCTTGTCCAGCAGGTTGTTGACGCCGAAGCGCAGGGCGGTGTCCCAGGGCAGCTCGACGCGGCCGTTGAGGTCGAAGGCGTTGTAGGCCTTCACGCCGCGCGAGGTGCTGGTCGGGGTGACGACCTTGGCCGAGTTCTCCATGGCCTCGATCCAGCGCCAGCGCACGCCCAGGCTCGCCGGCCCCCAGGTATAGGTGCCCGAGGTGACCGACTTCCATTTCGGGTGAGCCGTGCCGGCCGTGCTTTCCACGCCCGTGCCGATCGTGCCGACATAGTCGTAGACCGGCGCGCCCGGCAGGTTCTGGATCTTGAACTTGTCGGTGTAGCCCAGGGCCACGTTCAGGGAGAAGGAGCCCGGGATCATGTCGAGCGCGCTGTCGGCGAAGTCGAAGCTCCAGTCGACCTGCACATCGACGCCGGTGGTCTGGAACTGGCCCAGGTTCAGCAGCGGCTGGACGGGGTTGGTCGGCACGCCGCTGGCCGAGTTACGGGTCAGCAGCGAGCAGTAGTAGTTGCTCGGGTCATAGGACGGGTTGGAGCCGCCCGAGTTGAAGCAGAACTGGAAGGCGTTGACGATCGACAGGCTGCCGATCGCGTCCTTCACCTTGATGTCATACCAGTCGATCGAGGCCGTCAGGCGGCTGAGCAGCGGGTTCTCGAACGGCGAGCGCAGGACCGCGCCGAACGAGTAGGTGTCGGCGGTTTCTTCCTGCAGGTCCGGGTTGCCGCCGGTGAGGGCGAACACCTGGGCCGTGCCCAGCTGGTAGCTGTCGATGATCGCGGTCGGCACGCCCTGCGCCAGGCAGAGGCTGCGGACGGCCGCGGCGTTGGCGCCCGTCCGCCAGGACGAACGCACGTCGCAGGGGTCGCCGTTGGTGGTGGTCGACGAGGCCGTGCCGATGGCCACCGAGCCGGTCGAGACCGGCGCGTAGAGCTCGCCGACGCTCGGGGCGCGGATGGCGCGGTTGTAGCCGCCGCGCAGGCGGACGGGCTCGACGATCTTCCAGTCGAAGTCGGCCTTGTAGGTCTGCACCCCGCCCACCGAGCTGTAGTCGGAATAGCGGTAGCCAAGGTCGAGGTTGAACTCCTGCACGAAGGGGAGGTCCTTGACGATCGGCACCAGCAGTTCGCCGTAGACCTCGTAGGTGTCGACCGAGCCGGCGGCGTCGCGCAGCACGCTGTAGCCCAGGATGTCGCTGGTGCCGTCGGGCTGGTTCAGCTGGCTGTCGGGGGTGAAGGTGTATTCGTTCGAGCGATAGTCCGTGCCGGCGGCGAACTTCACCGTGCCGGCCGGCAGGTCGAACAGCGAACCGGAGACGTTCACCTCGACCATGCGCTGCTCGAGGGTGTTCTGGTTCAGGGTGCGGCGCGACATGTAGCGCGCGCACTCGGCCGACGGCGTCAGGTTGCCGAAGGGGTTCCAGCCGCCGGCGCAGTATTCCGTGCCGCCCGTCGGGCTGTTGAGCAGGCGCGAGATGGCGCTGGCGCTGGCGCCGCCGGTCTGCTCGTTGTCGAACTTGGCGCGGCTGAACGAGACGTAGCCGTCCCATGTCCAGTCCTTGAAGCCGGTCTCGCCCGACAGGCCGTTGGTGAACTGGAAGACGTCGTAGCTGTACTTCTGGACGCGCGGACCCAGGATATCGAGCGCCTTGTAGAAGGTGAAGGCGGCGTTCGGGGTCGGGCGCGAGGCCAGGATCGGACGGAAGTCGGTCGGGACGAACGGGTTGGTGACCGGAACCGTCAGGCCGTAGACGTTCGAGGCCAGGGTCGGGTTGGAGACGCCCACCGAGACGTAGTCGGTGAAGGTGAACTGCGAGAAGAACTTGATGCTGTCGGTCAGGTCGTAGTCGACCTTGGCGAACACGGCGTAGCGGTCGAGGTCCGACTGCATCGAGCTGCCGTTGTAGCCGAAGTTCACCTGCTGCGAGGTGCCGGCGGCATTGGCGTTGACGATGTAGGCGTTGTCGGTCTGCGGGTCGCGGAAGTTCAGGACCGGCACGCCCGAGGTCGAGAACAGGGTCTGGTCGGTGTTGAAGCCGATCTGGCCGGTGTAGCGGCCGGCGGCGTTGCCGGTCAGGGCGGCGGTGCCGTAGCTGCCCTGGAACAGGCTGTTGATCGAGGCCAGGGTCGGCAGGTTGGCGCCGAACAGCACCGTGCCCTGCGGGATGGTCGACAGGCCCGGCGCCGAGGTGCGGAAGATGTAGTAGTCGCGGGCGCTCTGCAGGGCGCGGTCACGGTTGGTGTAGTCGAACGACAGCACCGCCCGGCCCTTGCCCTCGGCGAAGTCCGAGCCGCCGGTGATCGAGAAGCGGAACGACTCCGCGTCGCCCTTCTCGGAGATGCCGTACTGGGCGTCGGCGGTCAGGCCGTTGAAGCTGCGCTTGAGCTTGAAGTTGACGACGCCGGCGGTGGCGTCCGAGCCATAGGCGGTCGAGGCGCCGCCGGTGATGACTTCGACGTTCTCGATCAGGGCTTCGGGGATGATGTTGAGGTCGACCGAACCGTCGGGGTTGGACGGCTGCAGGCGGCGGCCGTCGAGCAGGATCAGGGTGCGCTTGGCGCCCAGGCCTCGGAGGCTGGCGTAGGACTGGCCGCCGTTGAGGCCCGTGCTGGTCGAGCCGGTGTTGCCCTGGCCGAACGAGCCGGTGAACTGCGGCATCTGCGACAGGGCCTTTTCGACCGTCACCTGGCCGGTGGCCTCGATGGCCGCGGCGCCGACCGTCTGGATCGGGCTGTTGGCCACATAGTCCTGGCGGGCGATGCGCGAGCCGGTGACGACCACGGCCTCGACGGCCTGGGGCTCTTCTGGAGCGGCGGCCTCCTGGGCGTGGGCGACGCCGAGCATCAGCGCGCCATACGCGCAGCCGCCGGCCATCATCCGCTTCAAGGTCCTCGATCGCATACTTGCATCCCCTTTGGATTGGGTCGCGCCCCTCGCGCTTCCGATCCTCAAGACGCAGCCTGTTTCCGAACCCACACCTTCCCGACAACTTTTTGCCGCAGAGCCAAGTCACGGATTGGTAAGGGGAAAAATTTTTGCTTTCGGACGTGAGGAAACGCCGATGGCCTGCGTCTTGATAGATGCGGGCCGCTCATGTCGGCCTCTTGAACAGAGCTACGGGACCGCCATGCCGGACGTGATCCAGATCCCCGCCGAACATTTCGAGCGATTGAAGAGCCGCTTGCCCGCCATCACCCGCGAGCACCTCAACAACGTCTACGGCATCAGCGAGACGACCTGGACCAAGCTGCGCCGGGGCGAGCCGATCAAGCGGGTCACCTGGGAGCGACTGCTCAGCCGCTACGAGCGCCTGCAGAAGGCCGCCGCATCCTGACTTTCGCGCCTAGGCGCTCCTGACACCGCCGGGCCGGCCTCGCCGCGCCCGCTGTCGACCCCTTTTCCCAGAATTCACGCGCTTCACGGACGCCTCGGCGGCGCCCGGCGCGTTCGCCGCGTGCGCAAAGGCTTCTTCATGAACAAACGCTTCGCCTATCTGATCGTCGGCGCGATGGTGCTGGGGGTGCTCGTCGGCTGGGGGTGCAACCAGTTCCTGGACGCCGAAGGGGCCAAGTCGGCCGCCTCGGGTCTGTCTCTGATCA
>Ga0247823_10002823_pt1 | contig 14272 bp, 14 predicted proteins | sample 13C_PalmiticAcid_2_FD_192426 | JGI IMG/M metagenome (GOLD analysis project Ga0247823, IMG submission 192426) | Soil microbial communities from agricultural site in Penn Yan, New York, United States - 13C_PalmiticAcid_Day30 | ecosystem: Environmental > Terrestrial > Soil > Agricultural land...
GGGTGGGGGTGGTTACGGCGGTTCGGTTCGCGCCGGACCCTGAACCGCGGTCACCCCCATCCCCGACCCTTCCCCCATCAAAGGGGGAAGGGAGAGAAAAGAAAGACATCGAGGAAGAGCAACCATGACCGCCCCCCTCCGCAACCACGACATCGCCGAACTCAAGCGCCTGGACCTGGCCCACCACCTGCCGGCCCAGGCCGACCACAAGGTCATCGCCGAGCAGGGCGGCAGCCGGATCATCACGCGGGCCGAGGGCGTCTACATCCATGACGGCGAGGGCCACAGGATCCTCGACGGCATGGCCGGGCTGTGGTGCGTCAATGTCGGCTATGGCCGCACCGAGTTGGCCCAGGCGGCCTACGACCAGATGCTGGAGCTGCCGTACTACAACACCTTCTTCAAGACGGCGACGCCGCCGCCGATCGAGCTGGCCGCCAAGATCGCGCAGAAGATGGGCGGGCATCTTTCCCACGTCTTCTACAACTCGTCGGGATCGGAGGCGAACGACACGGTCTTCCGGCTGGTGCGCCACTATTGGAAGCTGAAGGGCGAGCCCAGCCGCACCGTCTTCATCAGCCGCTGGAACGCCTATCACGGCTCGACCGTGGCCGGCGTCAGCCTGGGCGGCATGAAGCACATGCACCGCCAGGGCGACCTGCCGATCGCCGGCGTCGAGCACGTGATGCAGCCCTACCTGTTCGGCGACGGCTTCGGCGAGGACCCGGCCGCCTTCCGCGACCGGGCGGTGCAGGCGATCGAGGACAAGATCCTCGAGGTCGGCCCCGAGAACGTCGCGGCCTTCATAGGCGAACCGGTGCAGGGCGCGGGCGGGGTGATCATCCCGCCGGACGGCTACTGGCCGGCGGTCGAGGCGCTATGCCGCAAGTACGGCATCCTGCTGGTCTGCGACGAGGTGATCTGCGGCTTCGGGCGCCTGGGCGCCTGGTTCGGCCATCAGCACTACGGCATCAAGCCCGACCTGATCGCCATGGCCAAGGGCTTGTCGTCCGGCTACCTGCCGATCAGCGCCGTGGGCGTGGCCGACCACATCGTCGCCGAGCTGCGCGAGAAGGGCGGCGACTTCATCCACGGCTTCACATACTCCGGCCACCCGACCGCGGCGGCGGTGGCGCTCAAGAACATCGAGATCATGGAGCGCGAAGGCCTGGTCGAGCGCACCCGCGACGAGACCGGCCCCTATCTGGCCCAGACGCTGGCCAGTCTGAACGACCATCCGCTGGTGGGCGAGACCCGCTCGCTGGGCCTGATCGGCGCGGTCGAGATCGTGCGCGAGAAGGGGACCAACCACCGCTTCCTCGACAAGGAGGGCGAGGCCGGGCCGATCGTGCGGGATCTCTGCATCAAGAACGGCCTGATGGTCCGCGCCATCCGCGACAGCATCGTCTGCTGCCCGCCCCTGATCATCACCAAGGCCGAGATCGACGAGCTGGTCGGGATCATCAGGAGGTCGCTCGACCAGGCCGAGCCGGTGCTGCGGGCGCTGAAGCCGAAGGAGGGCGAGGGGTGAACATCGGTATCACTGTGAAACTGTGATACTGTGAGATCATGAAGAACATCACAGTCTCCATCGACGAAGAGACCTATCGGCGCGCCCGTATCAAGGCCGCCGAGCAGGACACCTCTGTGTCGGCCATGGTGCGAAAGTTCCTGGTCGAGGTGGCGCAGGACGAGAGCGAGTTCGAGCGGCTGAAACGGCGCGAGGCGGAGTTGCGGACGAAAATCCGGGGCTTCCGCGCCGCCGATAATGTGCCGCGCGACGAACTCTATCGGCGTGGGGAGTAGGTGGCGGTCTTCTTCGACACCAACGTGCTGATCTATTCGATCAGCGAGGCGCCGGACGAGGAGGCCAAGCGCGAGGCGGCGCGGGCCTTGCTAGACCGTGTCGACGGCGTTCTGTCGGTGCAGGTGCTGCAAGAGTTTTACGTGCAGGCCACGCGTTCGTCGCGGCCGGGCCGGCTGGCGACGGAAGACGCGGCGGAATTCGTTCGAACCTGGACCCGCTTCAAGGTGCAGGACAACACCCTGGCCGTGTTGCTCTCGGCACTGGAGATCAAGGAACGCTACGGCTTTTCCTACTGGGACAGCGCCGTGATCGCGGCCGCCTGCGCAGCCGGCTGCACCGAACTTTTCACCGAGGACCTTTCGCACGGCCAAGTCGTCGAAGGCGTCCGCATCATTAATCCGTTCCACTAGCCCAAACTTCAGCAAGCGCGAGGAGCGCCCTCATGAAGCCCAAGCACAAGAAGAACCACGACGGTCCCAAGGTCACACGGGGGGTCAAGACGCTGGACGAGGCCCAGTCCTGGTTCCGCAGCCAGAACATCGAGGAGATCGAGTGCGTCGTGCCCGACCTGGCCGGGGTGGCTCGCGGCAAGATCATGCCGGTGCGCAAGTTCCTGGGGACCCCGTCGATGAACCTGCCGCTGGCGGTGTTCTACCAGACCATCACCGGCGACTTCCCAGAGTTCGAGGGCGCGGTGAACGGCGTGCAGGCCGACACCGACATCTTCCTGACCCCGGACCTGGCTACCCTGGCCACAGTGCCCTGGGCCCAGGACCCGACGGCCCAGGTGATCCACGACGCCTTCCACCCCGACGGCCGGCCGGTGGAGGAAAGCCCCCGCCAGGTGCTGCGCCGGGTGCTGTCGCTGTATCGCGAGAAGGGCTGGAGCCCGATCGTGGCGCCGGAGATCGAGTTCTATCTGGTCGAGAAGAACATCGACTGGGACTATCCGCTGAAGCCGCCGGTCGGCCGGTCGGGCCGGCCCGAGAGCGGTCGCCAGGGCTACTCGATCAGCGCGGTCAACGAGTTCGACGCCCTGTTCGAGGACATGTACGAATATTCCGAGCGCCAGGGCCTGGAGATCGACACCCTGATCCACGAGAGCGGGGTGGCGCAGATGGAGATCAACCTGCGCCACGGCACGCCGCTGGAGCTGGCCGACCAGGTGTTCATGATGAAGCGCACCATCCGCGAGGCGGCGATGGAGCACGACATCTACGCCACCTTCATGGCCAAGCCGATGGCCGGCGAGCCGGGCAGCGCCATGCACGTGCACCAGTCGATCTTGACCGAGGACGGCGACAACCTGTTCTCGGATCCGAAGACGGGCGAGGCGACGCCGTCCTTCTACGCCTTCATCGCGGGGCAGCAGCGCTACCTGCCGGCGATCATGGCCATCCTGGCGCCCTACGTGAACAGCTACCGCCGCATCGCCCGCGACAGCGGCGCGCCGGTCAATACCCAGTGGGGCTATGACAACCGCACCTGCGGCCTGCGCGTGCCGCCGTCCGATCCGGCCAACCGCCGGGTCGAGAACCGCATCCCCTCGTCGGACGCCAATCCGTACCTGGCCATCGCCGCCGTGCTGGCCTGCGGCTATCTGGGCATGATCCAGAACCTGGCGCCGACCGCGCCGGTGGAGATCGACGCCAGCGCGCGGGGCATCGAACTGCCGCGCAGCCTGCTGGAGTCGGTGACGCTGTTCGAGGAGGCCAAGCCCCTGGCCGACATCCTCGGCGCCACCTTCTGCACGGCCTACGCCCGGGTGAAGCAGGCCGAGTACGAGACCTTCATGCGCACCATCAGTCCCTGGGAGCGGGAGTTCCTGCTGCTGAATGTTTAGGCGGCGTTTCCCACCTTCTCCCAGAGGGAGAAGGCGGGACCCGCCGCGTAGCGGTGGGAGGATGAGGGGTTACGCCTTTGGCCGGCGTGCCGGCACGACGGCGGGCGCCGTCACCCCTCACCCTCCCATGCTGCGCATGGGCCCCTCCCTCTCCCCTCCGGGAGAGGGGCTATGAATCTCGGCCACCCCGCCACCTCCTGGTACGCAGCGACGGCGACGCCCTTCGACCCGTTGCCGGCCCTCGACGGCGACGCCTTCGCCGACGTCTGCGTGGTGGGAGCGGGCTACACCGGATTGGGCGCCGCGCTGGAACTGGCCTCGCGCGGGGTGTCGGTCGTCGTGCTGGAGGCCGCCCAGGTCGGGTCGGGCGCCTCGGGCCGCAACGGCGGCCAGGCGCATATGGGCCAGCGCAACGACCAGGCTTGGCTGGAGAAGGCGGTGGGCCGCGACGACGCCCTCCTGCTGTGGAAGATGGCGCTGGACGCCCGCTCGCATCTGGCCGCGACGATCGCCGAGCACGCCATCGCCTGCGACTTCACGCCGGGCATGATCCACGCTCGCCACAGGCCGGGCGGGGAGGGCGAGGACCTCGACCACATCGAATTCATGGCCGACCGCTACGGCTATCACGAGCTGGAGCCGATCGACGAAGACGCGCTGGCGCAAGAGCTGGGCACGAGCGTCTATCATGGCGGCGTGCGCGACAACGGCGGCGGCCACCTGCATCCGCTCAACCTGGCGCTTGGCCTGGCGAAGGCGGCCATGGCCAAGGGGGCGGTGATCCACGAGCGAAGCCGCGCCCGCGAGTGGCGGCGCGAGGGCGGGAAGATCGTGGTCGAGACGGCGGCCGGCCGGGTGCTGTGCGACCAGCTGATCCTGACCGGCGACGGCTATCTGGACGAACTGGCCGGCCCGCAGGCCCGCGCCCGGGTGATGCCGATCAACAATTTCGTCCTGGCCACCGAACCCTTGGGAGATCGCGCCGACACGATCATCCGCTCGAACGCCGCCGTGGCCGACAGCCGCTTCGTCGTGAACTATTTCCGCAAGAGCCCGGACGGCCGGCTGCTGTTCGGCGGCGGCGAGAACTATCGGCCGGGCTTTCCGCCGGACCTGCCGGGCTTCGTGCGCCGGCACATGCTGAAGATCTATCCCGACCTGGCCGACGTGAAGGTGACTCACGCCTGGGGCGGGACGCTGGGGATCACCGTGCACCGCGCGCCTTACGTGCGCGTACTGGCGCCGGGCGTGCGGGTGGCGGCCGGCTATTCGGGGCAGGGGGTGATGCTGGCGCCGTGGTTCGGCAAGCTGCTGGCCGACGCGGCCCTGGGCGAGACGGCCGGGGTGGATCTGCTGTCTCGCCTGCCGACGCCGCCGTTCCCCGGCGGCCGCCTGCTGCGCTGGCCGCTGACGGTGGCGGGCCTGTCCTGGTACGCGCTGCGCGACCGGCTATAGGGCCTTGGACTTTGCCCGCAGCGACAGGCAGTAGCCGATCGTCAGGACGAGGCCCGCCAGGATCGCGCCGCAGCCGCCCACGACCGCCACCTCGAAGGGCGCGAAGGCCCAGAGGCCGGCATAGACGAGGCCGCTCAGGGCCATCGACCAGCCGCCGACCCGATGGACCCGCCGCGCCCAGGCGCTGGGGACGAACCGCTTGGGCATGCGGTTGCCGAACCAGGCGACCATCAGGCCGATGGCCCCCATGACCAGCCGGTTGACGGTGTCGGTGTCGATATAGCCCAGCTTGCGGGCCAGGCTGGCGGCCAGGGCCAGGACGACGATGCCGACGCCCCAGGCGAGGTCGGCGACCACTTCCTTCTTCATTCCGCAACCTCCTGTCTGGACGCCGGCATGTGCTCGCCGACGCCGAACGAGTGGACGAAGCCCAGCAGCGCCTCTTCGAGCACCGAGAGCTTCAGGTGGTAGATCACCGACTTGCCGGCCTTTTCGGCGTGCACGAGGTCGGCTTCCCGCAGCACCGCGAAGTGAGCCGACATGGTCGGCTTGGAGACGTCGAACTGATCGGCGAGCTCGCCGGCGCTCAGCGGCCCCTTGCGCAGGAGCTGCAGCACCCGCCGGCGGGTGGGATCGGAGAGGGCCTTGAACACCTGGCTCATGATGAGACGATTAGCTAATCATCGAAATGAGTCAAGCGATGGTTGGCTTCGACCGGCTTGCCGCGCTAACACCCCGTCATGGCGCGAACCAAGCTGAACCCTGAATTCGAGATCGAAGTCGACGGCGAGACCTATGTCTGGCGGCTGCAACGCACGCCGCACTGGTCGAAGGATCCGACCGAGCGGCACGGCATGGCCATCGCCGTGCACCATGTCGAGGGCAAGCGCGAGGTCGTCATCGAGTTTCCGCCCGGCGAACAGCCGCGCTACGGCGCGCCGCAGCTGAAGACCGAGCAGGTGCCCAGGAAGCTGGTGGCCACCGCCATCGCCTCGGCCGTGGCGGCCGGCTGGGAGCCCTGGTCGCGCGGCAAGCCGGTGATCATCGCCGTGGACGCGAACGGGGGCTGAGGGCGAGAGCCTGCTCGTATCGAGGAAACCTGCATGATCTTTCTGGGCAAGTCCGAATGCTCGATCTGCGGGCAGGTGCTGCGGGACGGCGACGACCTGGTTTCCACGACCCACTTCATCCACGACAGCGCCCATCCGCTGTGGCGGTTCTCCGATACCGGCATGCACCGGGCCTGTTTCATCGGCTGGGAGCACGCGGCGGCGTTCCGGGAGGCCTTCGATACGCTATGGCCGCGGGCCGCTCCCCGCCATCCGCGGAAGATGCTGGCGGACGGATCGATCGTCGAGGTTTGACGGCCTGGAGCTGGCGACCAATTGACACCTGCCCACCGGCGTTCTCCGATGCTCATCGTAGAAAGCGTGGCGGGGTTGCATGCAGGGGCAGGTTTCGGAGCCGACGGGCAGTCTGGCCGATGCGCTGGGCCACGCCATGCGCCTGCTGTCGCGTGATCCGCAGCTGGCGCGCGAGCAGGCCCTGGCCATCCTGGAGGCCGTTCCCCGTCATCCCGGCGCGACTCTGATCCTGGCCGCGGCCCTGCGGCTGTCGGGCGATGCGAGCGCGGCCCTGCCGGTGATCGATCCCCTGTCGCGAGCGCTGCCCGATGCGCCGGACGTGCAGCTGGAGCACGGCCTCGTCCTGCTTGACCTGGGGCGGACCCAGGAGGCGGTGGCGGCGCTGCGGCGGGCGACGAGCCTTGATCCCAACCTCGTCGAAGCCTGGCGGGCGCTGTCGGTGGGGTTGACGGTGCTGGGCGACCTGGTCGGCGCGCAGGCGGCCGGCGACCGGCAGGTGCAGGCCTCGGTGTGCGAGCCGGCATTGATCGCGGCGGCCACGGCCCTGGTCGAGGGCGGGCTGCCGGAAGCCGAGCACGGCCTGCGCGCCTATCTGGCGACCCGTCCCGACGAGCCGGCGGCGCTGCGGATGCTGGCCGAGGTGGCCGCGCGCCTTGGCCGCTATGAGGACGCCGAGCGGATCCTGACCCAGACCCTGGCCTTCGCGCCGGGCTTCACGGCCGCGCGGCACAACCTGGCCACCTTGCTCTATCGCCAGAACAAGACCCTGGAGGCGCTGGGCCAGCTCGACCTGCTGCAGGCCGCCGACCCGCGCCATCCAGCCTATGCCAATCTGCGCGCCGCCGCCCTGGTGCGGATCGGCGAGTACGAGGCGGCGACGGCCATCTATCGCGAGGTGCTGGCGCGTCACCCCCACCAGCCCAAGGGCTGGATGAGCTATGGCCATGCGCTCAAGACCCTGGGCCGGCGGGCCGAGTGCGAGGCCGCCTATCGCAGGGCCGTCGAGCAGGCGCCGATGCTGGGCGAGGCCTGGTGGAGCCTGGCCAACCTCAAGACCCTGCGGTTCTCCGACGACGACTTCGTCGTCATGGAGGGGCAGCTGGCCAGCGACGGCCTGGCCGACGAAGACCGCTTCCACCTGCACTACGCCCTGGGCAAGGCGCTGGAGGACGCCGGGCGCTACGAACAGAGCTTCGGCCACTACGCCCGGGGCGCGGAGCTGCGCCGCATCCAGATCCGCTACGACGCCGACGAGACCACGGCCCATGCGGCCCGCAGCAAGGCGCTGCTGACGCCCGCCTTCTTCGCCGAGCGGCGTGGCTGGGGCGCGGCTGTGGCCGATCCGATCTTCGTCGTGGGCCTGCCGCGTTCGGGCTCGACCCTGATCGAGCAGATCCTGGCCAGCCACTCGCAGGTCGAGGGCACGATGGAACTGCCCGACGTCATCGCCATCGCCAAGCGGCTCGGAGGGCGGCGAGGCGAGGGGCTCTATCCGGAAGCGCTGGCGACGCTGGACGCCGGCGCCCTGAGGGCTCTGGGCGAGGAGTACCTCGAGCGCACGCGGGTGCAGCGCAAGACGGACCGGCCGTTCTTCGTCGACAAGATGCCCAACAACTTCGCCCACGCCGGGCTGATCCACCTGATGCTGCCCAACGCCAGGATCATCGACGCGCGCCGCCATCCGCTGGGCTGCTGCTTCTCGGGCTTCAAGCAGCACTTCGCGCGCGGCCAGACCTTCAGCTACGGCCTGGAGGACATCGGCCGCTACTACGCCGACTACGTGGACCTGATGGCGCACTTCGACGCGGTGCTGCCGGGGCGGGTGCACCGGGTGATCTACGAGGACATGGTCCAGGACCCGGAGGGCCAGATCCGGCGGCTGCTGGACCATTGCGGCCTGCCGTTCGAGGACGCGTGCCTGAATTTCCACCAGAACGACCGCGCCGTGCGCACTGCCAGCTCCGAGCAGGTGCGCCAGCCGATTTTCAAGGACGGGGTCGACCAGTGGCGCAACTATGAGCCGTGGCTCGACCCGCTGAAGGCGGCGCTGGGGCCCGTGCTGGCCGCCTATCCGGACGCGCCTGTTATTTGACCACCGGAAGACGGCGCTGCCGTTTTTGCAACAGTCCGGTGAATTGCGCGACCGCCAAGCTTTGCCGGATTGTCGGACTCACGACATTGGAAGAACGTCGTTCTCTCTGGGGCCAAGGAGTGAACACGTGTCGATTAGGCGTTCAAAAACAATGCGGTCGGGCCTGCTGGTCACGGCCCTGATGTCGAGCAGCGCGCTTTGTGGGGCCGCGCTGGCGCAGGAGGGCGGGGTCGCTCTGGAAGAGGTGGTGGTCACCGCCCAGAAGCGCTCGGAGAACCTGCAGGACGTGCCGGTCAGCATCCAGGCGCTGGGCCAGGCCAAGCTGGAGCAGCTGGAGGTCGCCGATTTCGCCGACTACGTGAAGTTCCTCCCCAGCGTGTCCTTCCAGGGCTCGGGGCCGGGCTTCAACCAGGTCTACATGCGGGGCGTGGCCAGCGGCGGCGACGGCAACCACTCCGGCTCGCTGCCCAGCGTGGGCATCTATCTGGACGAGCAGCCGATCACCACGATCCAGGGCGCGCTCGACGTCCACGTCTATGACATCGAGCGGGTCGAGGCGCTGGCCGGGCCGCAGGGCACGCTGTATGGCGCCAGCTCGCAGGCCGGCACCATCCGCATCATCACCAACAAGCCCAGCACCGCGGGCTTCAAGGCCGGCTACAACATCGAGCTCAACAAGGTCGAGGCGGGCGGCACGGGCTACGTGGCCGAGGGCTTCGTCAACCAGCCGCTGTCGGACACCGTGGCCGTGCGCATGGTCGGCTGGAGCAAGCGCGACGCCGGCTATATCGACAACGTGCCCTCGACGCGGACCTATCCAACCTCGGGCGTGACCATCGACAACGACGGCGTCACCAGGAAGAACTACAACGAGGTCGAGACCCACGGCGCCCGCGCGGCGGTGAAGGTCGAGCTGGGCGAGAACTGGACGATCACGCCCCAGGTCATGGGCCAGGTGCAGAAGTCGGGCGGCTTCTTCGGCTTCGACCCCGACATCGGCGACCTGAAGGTCAGCCACTACTATCCGGAAAGCTCGGACGACCGCTGGTGGCAGGCGGCGATGACCGTCGAGGGCAAGATCAGCAACCTCGACATCGTCTATGCCGGTTCGTACCTGCAGCGCACGACCGACACCGAGCAGGACTACACCGACTACTCGTTCTTCTACGACACGCTGTACGGCTACGGCGCCTACTGGACCGACGACGCCGGCAACCCGGTGGATCCGTCGCAATACATCCAGGGCAAGGACCGCTACAACCGCATCAGCCACGAACTGCGGGTCAGCTCGCCGCAGGAAAGGCGCCTGCGCTTCGTCGCGGGCCTGTTCTACCAGCGCCAGGCGCACGGCATCCACCAGGACTACAAGATCGACGCCCTGGGCGAGTCGCTGTCGCCGGCGGGCCATCCGGGCACGATCTGGCTGACCGAGCAGAAGCGCGTCGACCGCGACAAGGCCGCCTTCGGCGAGGTGTCGTTCGACATCCTGCCCAGCCTGACGGCCACGGCCGGCATCCGCTTCTTCGAGGCCGACAATTCGCTGGTCGGCTTCTACGGCTACGGGGCGGGCTACGGCTCGACCGGCGAGCGGGCCTGCTTCAAGGGGCCGGTTATCTCCGGCTCGCCCTGCACCAACCTCGACAAGCGGGTGAAGGAGACGGGCAACACGCCCAAGCTGACCCTCACCTACAAGATCGACCCGGCCAAGCTGGTCTACGCGACCTATTCGGAAGGCTACCGGCCGGGCGGCATCAATCGCCGCGGCACGCTGCCGCCCTACCTGTCGGACTACCTGAAGAACTACGAGCTGGGCTGGAAGACCAGCTGGGCCCAGAACCGCTTCCGCTGGAACGGCGCGGTCTATCTGGAGAAGTGGAACAAGTTCCAGTTCTCGATCCTGGGGGCCAACGGCCTGACCGAGATCAAGAACGCCAACGAGGCCGAGATCAAGGGCGCGGAAACCGACCTGACCATCGCGGTCGCCGAGGGCTTCACCGTCAACGCCGCGGCCGCCTACACCGACGCCAAGCTGACGGCCAACTACTGCGGGGCCACCGACAGCGCCGGCGTGCCGATCACCGACTGCCCGGTCGGCTCGGTCGACTTCCCCGACGGTCCGCAGGCGCCCAAGGGCACGCGGCTGCCGATCACGCCGAAGTTCAAGGCCAACCTGACCGCCCGCTACGAGTTCGACTGGAAGGACTTCGACAGCTTCGTGCAGGCCTCGGCGGTGGGGCAGACCTCGTCCTATTCCGACCTGCGCACCGTCGAGGCGGCGATCCTGGGCAAGCAGGAAGGCTACATCACCTTCGACGTGTCGACGGGGCTTGCGCGCGACAGCTGGTCGCTGGCGGCCTTCATCACCAACCTGACGGACGAGCGAGCCAGCACCAGCCGGTTCGTGCAGTGCGCCGAGGCGGTCTGCGCCGACAAGGTCTACGTCATCCCCAACCAGCCCCGGACCTTCGGCCTGCGGTTCGGCCAGAAGTTCTGATCGCCGACGGATGGCGCGCCGCCTCCGCCTCGCGGCGGGGGCGGTTGCGCGTCCAGGGCTGGGGTGAAAGCATGGCCATATGAGTAGTTCGTCGCCCAAGGCCCTCGGCTTCTGGATGTGCAGCGCCCTGGTCGTGGGCAACATGATCGGCTCGGGCGTGTTCATGCTGCCCGCGTCGCTCGCCCCCTACGGCTGGAACGGGGTGCTGGGCTGGATCATCACCATCGCCGGCGGCCTTTGCCTGGCCTTCGTCTTCGCCCGTCTGTCGGCGGCCTTGCCGCGCGAGGGCGGGCCCTATGCCTACACCCAGGAGGCGTTCGGGCGGACGGCGGGGTTCGTCGTGGCCTGGGCCTACTGGATCTCGCTGTGGGTGGGCAACGCGGCCATCGCCACCGGCGCGGTCAGCTACCTGTCGGTCCTGGTCCCGGCCATCGCCAAGACGCCCGGCCTGCACGCCCTGGTCACCCTGGCCCTGATCTGGGGCCTGATCGGCGTCAACTGCCTGGGCGCGCGCCTGGCCGGCGAGGTGCAGGTGGTGACCACCGTCCTCAAGCTCCTGCCGCTGGCGGCTGTGCTGGGCCTGTCGGCCTGGCTGCTGGGCCGCGACGGCGCGGCCGCCGTCACCGCGCCGCTGGACACCACGCAGCTGGGCGGCCCCGGCCTCGTCGCCGCCTCGGCCCTGACGCTGTGGGCGTTGCTGGGCCTGGAGTCGGCCACCGTGCCAGCCGACAAGGTCAAGGATCCGGCCCGCACCATCCCGCGCGCCACCCTGTTCGGCGCGGCCTTCACCGGCGTCGTCTACCTCCTGGTCTGCTCGGCGGTGGTGCTGCTTTCGCCCCCCGACGCCCTGAAGGCCTCCAACGCCCCGATGGCCGAGTTCATCGGCCGGTTCTGGGGCTCGGGCGCGGCCATGGCCGTGGCCGCCTTCGCCGCCATCAGCGCCTTCGGGGCCCTGAACGGCTGGGTGCTGCTGCAAGGCGAGATGCCCTACGCCATGGCCAGGGGCGGGGTGTTTCCGGCCGTGCTGGCCAAGTCGTCCAGCCGCGGAACGCCGGTGCGGGCGCACCTGGTCTCGGGCCTGTTCCTGACGGTGCTGGTGGCGATCAACTACGCCAAGTCGATGGCCGACCTCTTCACCTTCATCGCCCTGCTGGCCACCACGGCCTCGCTGTTCACCTATCTGGCCTGCGCGCTGGCGGCGCTGAAGCTGCAGCGGGACGGCCTGGTGCCGGGCTCTCGGCTCTTGACCGTGGTGGCGATCCTGGCCGGGCTCTACGCAGTCTTCACCCTGTTCGGGGCCGGCAGGGAGGCCGTGATGTGGGGCCTGGTGCTGCTGGTCGCGGGCCTTCCCGTCCATCTCCTGATGCGCCGGACGGCGCGCACCTGAGGGCCGCTTCATGATCCCGCGCTCGATCCTGGCCGCCGGCGCCGCCGGCCTCGCTCTGCTGGCGGCCGGCGCCGCTGTCGCACAGGTCTCCTACGTGCGAGCCGGCAAGCTGGTCGATCCGGCAGCGGGCAAGGTTCTGACCGATCGGCTGATCCGCATCGAGGGCGAGCGGATCACGGCGGTGACCGCATGGACCGGCGCGCCGGCCGACGGGCCGGTGCGCGACTGGTCGGGCGTGACCGTGCTGCCCGGCCTGGTCGACATGCACACCCACATCGTCGACCAGGAGCAGACCGAGAACATCGCCGAGCCGCTGCTGACCACGGCCGCCGAGCAGGCCTATATCGGCGCGGCCCATGCGCGCGCGACCCTGATGGCCGGCTTCACCAGCGTGCGCGACGTCGGGACCTGGCGGGCGTTCGGCGACGTCGCACTGAGGGACGCCATCGACAAGGGCCTGGTTCCGGGGCCGCGCATGTCGGTGGCCGGGGCCTATGTGACGACGCCGGGCGGCGGCGGGGAGGTGACCGGCATCGCCGCCGATGTCGGCATCCCGGCCGAGATGCGGCGGGGCGTCGTGCAGGACGTGGCCGACACCCACCGCAAGACCCGCGACATCCTGGTGCACGGCGCCGATTTCCTGAAGCTGATCGCCACCGGCGCGGTGCTGACCGTCGGCACCGAGCCTGGCCAGATGGAGCTTTCCAAGGAGGAGATCGAGGCCGCCGTCGAGGAGGCCGCCAAGCGCGGGACCTACGCCACCGCTCACGCCCACGGGGCCGAGGGGATCAAGGTGGCGGTCCGGGCCGGCGTGCGCTCGATCGAGCACGGCTCGCTGATCGACGACGAGGGGATCGCCCTGATGAAGGCCCGGGGCGCCTGGCTGGTCGCCGACATCTACAACGGCGACTACATCGACGAGATCGGCACGAAGAACGGCTGGCCGGCCGAGACCCTGCGCAAGAACCGCGAGACCACGGACGCCCAGCGCGAGGGTTTCCGCAAGGCGGTGAAGGCCGGGGTGCGCATCGCCTACGGCACCGACGCCGGGGTCTATCCGCACGGCCTGAACGCCCGGCAGCTGCCCTACATGGTCCGCTACGGCATGACGCCGATGCAGGCGATCCAGTCGGCGACGATCAGCGCCGCGACCCTGATGGGCAAGGAAAAGGACGTCGGCTGCGCCCAGGCCGGCTGCTTCGCCGACCTGATCGCGGTGAAGGGAGACCCCCTGGCCGACGTTGGCATATTGGCCGATGTTGCCAAGGTGATGAAGGGCGGCGTCGTCCACAAGGGCGAAACCTTGCCGGAGAATTAGCCATTTCGCCGTCGGCGCGGGTCGTGCATTGTGCGCCGCAACTCGATGTTGCTGTGCAGCATTGAAACAGCTGTCGCGAAGCGGTCCGTGGGGGAAAGCTGGCGTCAGCCTCGATGCAGGAGCCTCCCCATGGCCGACTCGAACCATTACTACGTCCGTCCCGTCGCCGGCGTCTGGCACGTGACCTGGAACGACTCGCCCGACCTGATCAGCTCGTGCCCCAGCCAGCACGAAGCCGTCGCCCTGGCCCAGCTGCTGGCCCGCCACATGACGAGCCAGGGCCGCTACGCCGAAGTGCACGTGGCCGAGCCGGAAGCGCGCCGCCCGAGCTGGGGCCGCAAGGGCCTGGCCGCCGCCGCCGCGGTCGCCGCCTGATCCTTCCATTCGAATCTAGGCCGACTTGAAGCCGCTCCGATCCGTCGGGGCGGCTTTTTTCTTGGGCTGTTTCAAAGGTTGGCATGTCTGCTCCTCCCCCGCTCGCGGGGGAGGGGGACCGGCGAAGCCGGTGGAGG
>Ga0247823_10002824_pt1 | contig 14264 bp, 11 predicted proteins | sample 13C_PalmiticAcid_2_FD_192426 | JGI IMG/M metagenome (GOLD analysis project Ga0247823, IMG submission 192426) | Soil microbial communities from agricultural site in Penn Yan, New York, United States - 13C_PalmiticAcid_Day30 | ecosystem: Environmental > Terrestrial > Soil > Agricultural land...
GGGTTTGCAAGGGGATATGGTCTTTACGCCAATTTGTCGTGCCAATTCCTTCAAAGAAACTTGGCGATCTCCGTGCATCAGAACGATGAGCGGCTGCTTCGAGTCGTTCTCCATCACCAACGTTTTAATAACGGAGTGTTCGGGAAAACCAAGTTCGCGCGACGACACCGCTGTGCCGCCTTTTTCTTCATAGCGATAAAGATGAGGAACGAAAGAGACACTGCCCGCTCGAAGCGCATGGATGGCGGGAGTAACGGGATATTTGGCGTCTTTCATACGGTCAGTTTGTAGCGTAGCGATCCAAGTAGTCAATTTCGTCGAGTGTCACGAACGTGTAGCCTCTGCGGCGCCACTCGGGAATGAGCTTTTTGAGCATTTGGACGGACTGGCCTTTGAGGTCGTGCATCAACACGATACCACCATCATGGAGATCGGTCTCATTCAGATAGCCTTGTGCGCATTCGTCTACAGTCAGGCCAGCGCTCCAGCAGCGCCAGTCGGCGGCCGTCGCGACACTTCCATCCGAGCGACGAGTGATTTTGTCGCCGCCAATGTCCCAATAAATCGGGCCGATGTACTCGCGCAATACGGAATCTTGATTCAAGTAATCCGCAAAACCCGCCTGCCAGGCTCCGCCCGGTGCGCGGAAGTACAATCGTCCTCCGGGTTGCGTATAGGGTTCGATCGCCGTGTTTGTTTTCGCTACTTGCGCTCTCAGAGCTGGCCAGCCTTGTTCCGCAACGAGCTTTGGAAGATTGGGATGTTCAAACGTGTGATTCGCGATGACGTGGCCGTGATCCATCATCTTTTTTAATGTCGCCTCTTGCCCGCGAACTTGCTTCCCTTGGACGAAAAAAGTCGCCTTGATTCCTTCGGCTCGAAGGTAATCGAGCATTGGTTCTGTCACTCCTCGGGTGGGGCCGTCATCAATCGTCAGGGCGATTTTGTGTCGAAGACCGACCCGCAAAATGCTTCGTTGTTGAAAAAGATCAGCCGCATCTTTCGACGATTGCACTCCGCCGCTGTCCTGCGAACAAGCGACCAAACCAAGCCCAGAAGCAGCAATCAACAATACCGAAACGACTGATTTCATTATCACTCCGTGTAGCGATCGAGCGACTGAACTTCGTCGAGAGTGACGAACGTGTAGCCCTTACGACGCCATTCAGGGATGAGTTTCTTGACCATTTCAACCGTGTTGATTGAAACGTCATGCATCAATACGATTCCACCATCGCGACGGTCTGTTTCACGCGAGTAACCTTGCGCGCACTGTGCAACCGAAAGGCGTTTTCCCCAGCAATCCCAGTCTGCCGCTGTCGCGAGCGATCCGTCTGCTGAACGAGAGATTTCGCCGCCGATATCCCAGAACATTGGGCCGACATACTCGCGAAGATCTGCGTCGCGGTTCAAGTAATCAGCGAAATCGGCTTTCCATGCACCATGCGGAGCACGGAAGTAAAGACGCCCACCTGGCTGCGTGTAAGGTGCAATTGCGTCGTTTGTCGCTGCGATTTCCTTACGAAGAACCGACCATCCCTGATTACTGACAGCGCGCGGAAGGTGCGTGTGATGCTGCGTATGATTGGCAACGACGTGACCGTGGTCCATCATCTTCTTCATCGTCGCCTCTTGTCCCGGAACATGAACGCCGTTGACGAAGAATGTCGCCTTAATGCCTTCTTCGCGAAGATATTTCAGAAGCGCTTCGGTTGTTCCCTTAGTAGGACCGTCATCGAAAGTCAGAGCGAGTTTCTTGCTGAGACCGACGCGAGAAATACTTGAGCGCTGGAAGAGATCGGCAGCTTCTTGTGATTTCGTCACGCTCTGTTGTCTATCCGCTGAACAGGCCGAGAGCGCTGCGACCGCGCCGATGATTGTCAGTGCCTTCGATACTAATTTCATACTCACTCCGTCTTCTCAAAAGAGCCGTTGTCTCACGGCATGTCGTGCTCACTCTTTTGACACTCTTCAACAGCCATGCCGAAGCATCCTGAAATTTCTTTACTTACGTCCTCAGACTCAACAATGCTGAATAGGAGGTTCGAAAAAATGGAAAAACGCCTCTTTATCGGAGTTCCGGTCATCGTCGGTCGATCACTCGAATCGGCTCTGAAGAAAACTCGCATCACAGCACAAAAACGAGAGATGGAATTCGAATGGACTCCGTCGGCCAACTTTCACATCACCCTGTCTTTCATTGGCGCAACCCCAGAGGATCGACTTCCACTACTAGAAGAGCTGTTGACTGCGATCGCCGCACGTAACCCCGTGGCCGAAACTTCGATTCGAGGAATGGGCGCATTTCCTGATGAGCATCATATGAGAGTGCTTTGGGTCGGCGTCCGAAAGAGCCGAGCCCTCTCTGCGTTGAATGAGGACCTACGCACCACTTTGGTCGCAAACGGTTTTCCACAAGACGAGAAAGAGTTCATTCCTCATCTGACCATCGGAAGACTCAGAAAATCGCGCTCAGGAAAAGATCTATTGTCTCCCTATGTCCGAACTCAGTTTGGAGACCTCGAGTTCAACGAGATCACTCTCTATGAGAGTCGTATGTATTCAGGTCGACCTCACTATGAAGCACTCGGCCGCTTCAAACTGAATCCAGATCTCGATCTTGCCGACGAGAGTGATGTATGAAAACCGGAAAGACGTCGCGATCAATGCAACTTATTGGGCTTGCGGCAAAGCTCGGTCGCTCTGAACTTTCGCAAACGATCAAAGACAAACTCAGTCAAGGAATCGACCAGGTCACGTCGGGCCGACTCGGAACTCGGATCGAGCAAGCTCGTATGATTGCCGAGAACCTGTCTCAAATGAAGGGCGCCGCGATGAAAGCCGGCCAACTCTTAAGTCTCGATGCCGCGGACTTTCTTCCGCCAGAAGCCGTCGATCTTTTGACGAAGCTTCAGGGACAGGCTGATCCCCTACCATGGACGACAATGCGCGAAGTCCTCGAAAGCGAACTCGGGCTAGATCGTCTCGCTGATTTCAGCGGTCTTGATCCAAATGCCGCAGCGAGTGCGAGCATAGGACAAGTGCATCGCGCGAAACTTGCCGGTAAAGATGTCGCTATCAAAATTCAATACCCAGGTGTTGCCGAATCTATCGACTCAGATCTCGCGATGTTAAAGACAATTGCCAAGAGCGGCCTCATGCTCAGCGGCCGCAAGATGAATCTCGATGAGGCCTTTGATGAACTATCGCTCGTTTTACATCAAGAGGCAGACTACGAAAACGAGCTCAAGAACATGCAGGAGTACTCTCGTTTTCTCGAAGACAGCGATGACTTTGTTGTGCCTCAAGGAATCGAGTCGCATTCGACAAAACGAGTGTTGGCGATGAGCTGGGAAGACGGGCTTCCTCTTGCGGACTGGCTAAAAACGAATCCATCGCGAGAATCACGAGAGCGTATTGGCCGGCTCATCATGGATCTCTACTACAAAGAGTTCTACGAATGGGGCTTCGTTCAAACTGATCCCAACTATGCGAATTTCCTTATTCGCGAGCGTCGGGATATGCCCGTTCAACTGGTCGTTCTCGATTTTGGCGCGGCTCTTCGCTACACCGAAGAATTCCGCCGCGACTACAAAACACTTGTTCGCACTGTCGTCGAAGGAGATCGGCAAGAGACTCTAGATGCACTCGTTCGATTTCAACTCATCGATCAGCGCGAAAGCCGAGAGGTTATCGATAAACTGATCAACGTGGTTCGTCTTGGCTTAGAGCCGTTCGAAAAATCGCGGCAGCCGTTTCGTTTCAGCGATGCCGATTACTCGCGTCGTAATCGCGAGGCCCTTCTGACATTTACTCAGAGCTTGAAATACTCTCCGCCTCCAAGACGTCTGATTTTTCTGCACAGAAAACTCGGCGGCGTCTTCGCCTTCTTAAAGAGGCTCAATGTCGAAATCGATCTAACGCCTTACTGGGTGCGGCTTTCAGCCTCGTGGTAAATGCCGCCATCTTCCAACTTGTTCGTTGAAACCGTCGCGTTTACCGCGCCGTCCTTTTAGCTACCTTCAAATCCTTGTCTGCTCTGGTGTTTTTCGAAACAGCAATGGAGGCTTGGGTAGTTCATTTGATCAAGGAGGCATTAAAATGAAATTGAATGCGGGACTCGTCGCTCTGACTCTGGCTTTCGGCTCGAGTGCAATGGCGGCAGACATTTTCGTGCGGGACGCACGCGGTACGGACCTCTCGAACTCGCAAGTGAGTCATATCACTGAGCAAGTGAAAAAGGCCGTTTCAAAATCAGAAGAAAACAGACTTGTCAGCAACGAGCGCGACGCGGAATTCGTTCTGTCGCCGTCGGTCGTCCAACGTGGTGATCAAATGGTTCTCAGAGTCGAAAAAGAGAAGCGTGGCGACATCGTCGCGATGAGTGAGCAAAACATTGACTCATCAGGCGTCGCAGTCACTGATGCCTACGCCGTCACTGAAATCGCGCTACGCGATGATTCCGCTGGTTCGACATCAGGTACGACATCTTCAGAGAAATCAGTCACCGCATCGAAAAAAACAGTCACGAAGTCATCGAGCTCTAAAGGCAAAGCCGCTGCTGCCGCTGGCACAGGCGCCGCGGCCGGAGCAACAGCGTCTGGAACGACTTCGAGTGGCAGCGACGAAGGGATTTTGAACCGTGAGGCCGGAGCAAACGAACTTCGTGCTCCAAGCCCTCGCACGACAGGCATTGATCGCAAAGGATATTTCGGTCTCGGCATCGGTTCGAGCTTCGCGCAGAGTCTTGAAACTGACACTCCGCTGTTCAACGTCAACTTCAGCTACAACCGAAATATGGGTCGCATCTTCACCCTCAAGGGGATCGTTGATGCCAACCTGTCTACTGGTAGTGAAGATGCTCGTTGGTTGAACTTTGCGATTGGCGGAGACTTCTTCCCCGCGCAAAGCCTTTTCAACTACGGCGCTCCTTATCTCTCAGTGGATGCTGGTTACTCGTTTGTCCGCGATGCCGATTCGAATACCGAGAATGCCCCAGCGCTCGGTGTCGGTGCCGGCTTCAAGTTCCAAGCGATGAAACTGAATTGGGACCTGAACATTCACTACAGCTATTTAACGGAAGAGATCGAAGGCGAAAACCCTTCGATGATCGGCGCTCGCTTCGCGTTCAACTTCTAATTTGATCGATTGAGAATGCCGGTTCGATTCTTCGAGCCGGCATTTGTTTTTAGAACGGCAGACAGTACATTTCGAGTCTGTCGTCACTCCAGAGAATCTTTTGTACTCGACGTGTGAACTCTTCAGGCGCAATCGGATCCTTCGGCGCCACTTTGCTCGCATTCGCTTTTAAAAGCTCACGAACGACCGGTATCCCCGGCTCCTGACACTGGAACAAGCTCGTCACTTTGCGCGCGGTTTCGCGGTCGCCACGAGATAATAGGTCATAGAGTCCCTCAGCCTCTGACTTGTGGAAGGCGGCAATGCTCGCTAAACGAGCCTGACGAGCATTGGTAACGAAACTGGCCATGACCTTCAAGATATCTGCCCGATTCGCGCTGATTTTGAATGCGCCTTGAACAATAGACCACGCCAAAAGTTTTCCACTGCCGATAAAGTCGGTCGTCGGCGGCTCACCAAACTTCAGAATCCAAGAGAAGATGGCCTTTTGAATACGTTCGCCATCCGCCTTACCATTACCCATTTTTTTAATGAATGGCTGAAGGATCGGAAACGCACGCCAGAGTTCATCGTCATCAAGCAAATCGTTCGAATTCGTGTCGTGACGAGAAAACAGATTCTCAGCGTAATGAAGAATCGGAATCATCGCACGAAGCTCAGATGAGTCGACGGGCTCTGTCGTTAGCCCGCGTGTACGGCCAGCCAGCATCATTCCATCGACGACACTCAAGTAACGTGCGCCAGTTTTATCAACCTTCATCCACTTCACCATGAGCGGAAGATTGCTGAAGTTCGAATTGAAGTTCTTAATGAAAAAGACTTGGAAGCATTTGAAATCGAGCTTCAACTTACCGAGAACATCTTTCTTCAAGTCGGAGCGGCCGCACTTCGCATCGACTGCGCCTTTGTGCACTTTGTCTGCTAGTTGTCCGCCGCCAAGAACGAAATGGAACCACTCCACTGTTTCATTCAAGCTCATGTAAGCACTGCCGTCGCTCGTCGACGTGAAGATGCTAGCTTCCATGAACGTGCGAGCGCCCGCCGTCTGATTTCGAACATCCATGAGATTGAGCTCACGACCGAGCGTCTTAATATCGAAGTACACTTCGTTGGCTTCCGACTCAGTGAGACCAATCAAGGACTTCGCAGCCTCCGGGTCGTGCGGATACCCGCGAAGAACGACGGCCACAAGAGACTTCACCGCATTCAAGAGGATCAGATCGTCACGATTCACTCCTGGTGAAATCGATCGCGGCAAAACAATGAGTCGGTTCAAATCGTCATGAGGAAGCGGACGTACATACTGAAGAACAAAACTTAGCAACGCATCATCATCCGCAAAGTCTTTAGCAAGATCCGTTGTTTTCGCTTTTTCATCGGCACGCATTCGGGCCAAGATCGCCTTATGACCATTGAGCCAGCCATTCACAACATCGCGCAGGCGAGCCAGCTGAATCGGCCCGAAAACCCGCGCTTTGTCGTTCCAGTCCGGATTCGAACGTCCGTAGAGAATTTTTCCGAACAAGATTGGAAGCATGTCTTTCAGAGTCGATGGCGTTAGCTCAAGCGGGAGCGCATCGACCTTCGCCAGCTGATCAATCAGAGTTTCGAAGTTCGCACGCGGAATGCCTCCCGAGGCTTTTCCGACTCTAACGCCCGTCTCGATGATATTGAGAACGTCGCCAATCAATGGCTCGACCGGATCAAAACCTGTCGTCAAACGATCATCGCGTTCAATAACGTCGTAGCGCAGGCGAAGGGCCACCGACCAGACCTTCGCGGCATTGTCGAGGACCGCAGTCCACTCTGTTCCGAGAATCGCGCGATCGTCTCCACCAACAAGAACGCTCTTTGCTGTTTCGACCAACGGAAGATATTTTTGAACGATGTCGTTTTTGAAGCCAAGTTTGCGGATGCTTTTTAAAAGCTCACGCGTTGTCCAAGTCGGGCGGCCGCCTTCGGCCAACTCAAGCTCATCTGAAACCGTTTTGATAAGATCCGCCATCGCATCGGCGGCGGCTTTCGCCTTACCTGCATTGGCATTTTCAGGGCCAAAGAAGACGAGTGGAATATGCGGAGTCAGCGCAACGGCTTTTGGTTTCAAACGCAGCAGCACTTCGCTGACTTTTGCGAACTCAGCTTTGGTCATCGCGCGATCAGAGCCGCCGATGAAGAGGCGCTTGAGCTTCAGGATCTCTGACATGATCTCGCGTGAGTCGCGTGCGTACTCAGAATCTTTTTTTACGAGGTAGTCTTTCAAGAACGTTGCGAGCTCACCCTCAGTGTACGAAGTAGCGCTCTTTGAGCCGACGACGTGGCGGGTGAAATCCTCGAAAGCAGAGACCGTACAGTCGATGGATGCACCAATATCAGCGCTACCATCCGCGAGCCAATTTTTGACATCTTTTGGGAGGTTCTTAAGGCAAACCTGACCTTGCTGCTGTTTTACAATGGCAGGCTTTTCGGCCCGATTGGCCGGCTGATCGCCCAATAGCCCACACCCGGAAATCAGCATAACTGCTGACAATCCCAGGATAAAACCCGAGGCCCGAAGTGTTAAAGTCTCCATCCAAGTGCGCCGCATGCCCTCATCCGTCGCGAAAGGCGTCTGAATACCGCTCTTAAAGAGTGCAAGGCAAGGTCCACAAGCCCAAGTATTGGCACCCTATACATTCGACTTGAGAGTGTTTTGGATTGCCCATCGTTTCCGATGTTTCTTACACTGTGCCCACATGAAAAACGAAGCCCACGCAAGCCTTTGGCAGCATGCCAAACAATCTCTCGAAGCGAACATACGTGAAACTGATGAGGGCGCATTTCTAGCCGCGGGATCGCATCAATTCGGAAGCCTATGGACACGCGACTTCTGTTTTGCGGTTCGCGGGCTGATCGCTATCGATCGACGCGATGTTGCCGAAAATCATCTGAGCATGCTCATTCGCACCCGACGCCCAGAAGATCACGTGATCGCGCGAATCATCGAATGTGTTCCGTCAGCTCGCCGTGTTGTCACACACACCGTGTTTCGTTTTCTACCTGAGGGATTAAAGCGTATTCCGATGAAGTCTCCGCTCAAAGCAGAGCATCTCGGAGAGCACGGAACGATTTCGATTGATTCAAACGCTCACGTCCTACGCTCGTCTGCGGATGTTTTGCGCGCAGGGGGAACCGAGTGGTTTGAAAAGCATCGCGATGGACTTCAGGACGTTTTGAATTTCTGTCTCGAAAGAACGGCCGGTGGCACTCGCCTTGTCGAGCAAGGACGATTCGAAGATTGGCAAGACAGCGCCGCACGCGAAGGAAAAACCTCTTACGTGAACGTATTGCACTTGATTGCATTCAACAGCGCACGAGAAATGGGGCTCAAGCTTCCTGCATCTGCCGATGGATTTGCCGATCTCGTTCGTCGTGAATTTTACGATCGTCGCCATGGTGTTTTTCGCGCTCACCACACGATAGATGTCACCTCGCTCGACGCCAATGTTCTTGCGATCAACGAAGTTCTTGATGCAAACGAACGAGTCGTCCTTTACGGTGCGCTCAAAAACCATCCGCTCTGGTCACGCGCGGAAATTCCCGGTGTGTCGAGCTTCCCAAATTATCCAAAAGATTGGATCAGCTGGACGTGCAAATTCGTCGGGCTTCACCACTATCACGACAACATGCTGTGGACGTGGCTTGCCGGCCAAGCCGCAAAATCAGCCGTAGTGAGTGGAGACATCACCGAGAGTGATCGCATCTTCGAAATTCTCGCTCGGAATGCCGAACGCGATAGTGGCATTGGCGAAATCCATCGCCCTGAAAAAGGACTTCCGCTCTTCGAAAATTTTCTTTATCGATCAGAACTTCCATTTAGCTGGGGATCGGGATGCATTTTAGAAGCTCTGCATGCTCGAAGAAGCACCTGAGCGAATGTCACGCTGACGAGTGCAATCTTTGACCTGATCGGTGATCGCAATATCAAAGCCGAGCTCAAAAAGAATATCGCAGCTAGCAACACCTGAGCGTTCTTCGTCAGGACTGACCTGAAACGAATTTGCACTCGCAAGTTTTCCGGCTGCCTGAACTTCTCGCACGATTTTTTGATTGTGAAGCCGTGGGTTGAGTTCGATCGCGATCAGCCTTGGATCACCGAGTGTCAGCGCCCAGCGAACATCTGCTTTGCGAAGTGCATAATAGATCAGGTTCACATCAGGAGCGAGCGTGCGCACTTTTTCATAGTTGCTCTTGAGTTCTTGAGTCTGAAAATAGACCCATTCCACCGCTTTGTATTTCTGTACGAGATCGATCGCGGGACGAATGGCGTCGGGAGTCTTAAACTCAGGTGCAATGACGACGTTTTTCACCGACCATCTCAGTAATTCTTCGAATGTCGGAATGATCTCAGAGTTCGTTTTGAATCGACAATTTGAGAGTTCCGAAAACTTGAAGTCACTCACTTTGCCGCGGCAGTTTGTGGCTTTTTCGAGTCTCTCGTCATGATATACGACCACGACGCCGTCTTTTGTTACTCGGAGATCGGTCTCAACGATGCCAGCCCCGTCGATAACGGCCTGCTTGAACTGGGTCATCGTATTGCCCCGTCCGCTCAAAGCTCCGCCTCTATGCGCTCCGACCTGGATACCAGTCGATAAACGATCTTTTAACGAAGCGTCGTCAATAGATTGAGCAGCGGCGACAGAAGTCGCCGCCAGAAAGATGGCGAGTGCTAAGACTTTCGATTTCATGGATTTCTGAGGCATCTGGAACACAGTATTGCAATTAGCGAACCGAAACGATCTCGTATTCGAGAGTTTCTTTGCCGGTATCTACGAGAGCGAGATCGCCGGCCACACGACCAACGATCGCTTCGCCAAGCGGAGATTTAGGTGTGACGATCTGCACGCGATGACCCTCAAACTCAACTGACGTGCCTCCACCCTGCGGAAGCATGAAAGCCCATACGGTTTTCCCATCATGGTCGAGTTCAGCAAGCGCCGTCGCCGCAATTGGACTATCGGCCTTGAAGTTCTTTGGCTCTAAGAATCTTAGCAAGAGAATGAACTGCTCGAGTTCGCCGACGCGTTTGGCTTGAGCTCCAGCGAGATAAGAAGCCTCGAGCCCGCGCGTATCATACTGGTCTTCGGCTTCACTCTCTTCGTGAGTCGCCGCTTCGTAGGTATTTTTCGCCGCTTGAGCGAGCGCTGCACGCTCAGCCTCGGCCTTCTCTAGAATTTTTTGAACGAGGATCTTTTTGTCCATTCATGAACAGCTTAGATGATCTCGTAGATTTTTGATAAGAAAAAACCCGAGCTGTTTCCAACTCGGGCTCCAATCAGACTATTTCAACTAAGGATGTACTGATTGCCCCTCGATTATTGATTACAGAATGGAAGCTGCGGCATGATCTGACAGAGCATGTCGCACATCGCTTGGTCGCCGAGCGGACAAGCGCCGCCGCCACCTGTTGGCTTTTCAGCAACAGTCACTTTCAATGAAGTTGCGACTGTTCCTGATGAGTCTTTCACCGAAACTGTCGTTTCACCGAGAGCCGTTGCAGTGAATGTACCATCTGCAGCGATCGAACCAACGCCAGCGTTCGAGCTTGAGTACTCGTAGCCGCCCGAACCATTGACGCCCGAAAACTTCATCGTTTCGCCGACCGCGAGAGTGCCCGCTGCCGGAGCAATGAAGAGCTTCTTCGACATCAACGTATTCACAGCTGCAGATGCATCGACGCGGCAATCACATGCCGTTTCGATTTGTACCTGCGCACCAGTTGTTTGCAAGAGAGCGCGGGCTTGTGCACCTGTGAGGCTTGGATCTTGCGAGAGGAGAAGGGCGACCATGCCTGAAACGAGTGGCGTTGCCATCGAAGTTCCAGAAAGGTTGTCGTACTTGTTGCCTGGGAGCGTGCTCATGATCGTCAGACCCGGTGACGCCAAGTGAACTGTGCGACGACCGTAGTTTGACCAAGATGGCTTTTCATCGGCCGAACCCGAAGCTGCGACAGTGATGGTGTTCGCGAAGCCAGAGTTGGCTGGGTATACCTCTGTAACGTCGTTCGACTTTCCGTCGTTCGCCGCAGCAGCAACGAAGATGACGCCGGCATCGTCAGCACGCTTAACAGCATCAACCAACGGTTGTGCTTGCGAGCGACCGATTGTCGCGCCCCAAGAAGCAGAGATCACGTCAGCTTTCTTTTCGATCGCGTAATCGATTGCTTTGATCGCTGCGTTCAAATCACCAGACCCGTCTTCACCGAGGAAGCGGATGGGCATCATCGATACAAGCGGGCTCATACCGATTACACCACCGTCAACGAGACCAGTCGCACCGATAATGCCGGCGCAGTGAGTTCCGTGACCAGGGTTCGCCTGACCAGTTTTATCGTATGGATCTGCATCGTTTTCTTTGAAGTCGTAGCCAGGAACCGCGTTCAGCTTCAAGCTTTCGTGATTCGAATCCATGCCCGTGTCGATGATAGCAACGACAACGCTGCGTGATCCTTTTCCAGCTTTTGCCCACGCGCCTTCGGCGTTGACCTTCTTCAATGCCCATTGCTCTTTGAGGGCTTGCGCATCGAACGGAGCCGCTAACGCTTGAATGCGAACGTTCGGTACAACGTACTCGACATTCGAATCAGCAAAGAGACGCGCGAGTGTCTTCACTTCGTTCGCCGTGATCTTTACTTTCGCCAGCTGTGCTGTCGGGTTGTTGTCGAGAACGCGAACTTGCGCGATCGAGTTAAGGCCAGCCACTGAGAAGATCGCGTTGCCACGATACTTAACCAGATACTCGCCAGGAATTTTTTGTGCCGGTGCTGCGAGTGCAGAACCTACTGAGAAAATGACCGCGGCAATCGAGCCTACGATCGAGAAAGCAGTCCTTCGCTTCATAACTATACCCCCCGGGGATTCATTGAGATGAGTTAGGTTACTGCCGACTTAGGTCATGACAAACTGAGATTGAGCTGGTTTGTGCGATGCATTTACCACTCTAGACTCGCCTTAGGTCCAGCCTAACTCTCGGACCTTGATCGGGGATTTTCGCGGGAGTAAAGACGCCGCAGAGACTTTACAGCTCGGCGTGACGGAATGCTGCGATCACGGCTGGCGATCGATCAAACATTTTCACTTCACCTTGATCGAGCCAAAGAACTCGGTCGCAGTATTCGAGAGTCGCGAGTCGGTGCGCGATGATGATTTGAGTGCGATCGGCAAAGAATTTCTTCGTCGCCTGAACAAGAATCTCTTCTGAGCGAGGATCTACGGCACTCGTCGCTTCATCCATAATAACGACGGGCGCATCCTGAAGAAGGCAACGAGCCATGCAGAGAAGCTGCCGCTCTCCCGCCGAAAGATTTCTTCCGCGTTCTTCAATCGGTGAATCGAGGCCCTGGGGCTGAATCGAAATCCATTCAGTGAGACCGACGCGATCAAGAGCCTCGGTCAATTCAGAATCCGTGTGAACATGAGTCAGATCGAGATTCTCTCGCACAGTTCCTCTAAAGAGAGTCGCCTCTTGCGAAATCAAGGCAATCGAACGCCGGAACAGTGAAAGATCAACGCGAGCGTGATCCGTGTTTTCAGAATCATTCGGCAGCTGACCATCGATTAAAATTTTTCCGCTCGTTGGTGGATACAGATGGAGAAGCGCTTGCACAAGGCTCGTCTTGCCACTCCCCGTACGACCGACGATGCCGATCTTTTCTCCTGGTCGAATTGCAAACGAGATCCCTTTGAGAACGAACGGCGACTCATCGTCGTATTTCAACCATAGATCTTCAACCTGTACTGACGCTGAAGCCGCATGCGCAAGCTTTGTTCGTTTCAGCGCCTCTTCTTCATTGGTCGCGTACACAGGATGTGAAGTCGGGAATTCTCTCCAAGATGGCAGACGCGCTCCACGTTCGAGATCACGGCGAAGATAGTCATCGAGACGTTCAACTCCGGTCATCGCTTCTTCGAGCTGTGCAAGCCATTCGAAAAACATTTGAAGGCTCGTTCCTGACAGAATGATGAACGAGAAGGCGACGCCCAGCGAACCGACCGTCAAAAGCTTTTCTTGTACCAGCCAGTACCCAGCAAGACCCGTCGCCAAAAGAAGAACTGAGGTCATCGCATTCATTTGCAATGAGAAGCCGTAGATCGCCTTCGAAGTTTTGATGCGTTGATCAAGGTAGCGTCCGTTGTTTTCAATAAAGCGCCTGAAGAACGAGCGCTGACGTGCGAAGACACGAATCGTGCTAGCACCTTGAACGGTCTCTGCAAAATGTGCGATCGACGGAGAACGACTCGCTGATAGTTCGCGGCGACGCTCACGAAGGCGATCACGATTGAGGCGATAGATCAAATAGTCCAAACAACCAATGACCACAACGATCGGCAAAAACTTCGGACTCGCGATCGTCACCAGCACTAACATACTGACGAGATCAAAAACGATCGCGAAAAGTTCTGCCAGAGGGCCGCCGAATAGCCTAAAGACGTTTCCGTAGTCGCTTGAAAAACGGGTCACGATGCGACCGACGGGATTTCGATCGAAAAAACCAATTGGAAGCCTTGATGTGCGAATCGTCACTTCATCGTAGATACGGCTGATCGCAGATGCCGACAAACGCGAGAAAAGAATACGAAATGCCGTCGTGCATACGAAACCAACTAGTGTGACCAAAGCCAAAACGTTGATGAACTCGGTCGCTTCGATTTCGTTTCGATGATCAACCCAGTACCCGATCAGGTTCGCGTTCGAGAGCAATAGAAACCGACCAACGAGACCGACGACCAAAAGCACTGCAATTGGAGCAAGGAACGGTCGGTAGGCGAAAAACAATGTCTCGACGACATGTTTTGAATAGCGGCCATGGAAGGCCGATTCATCATCATGGAAGGTTCGCGTCGCTTGTGGCACTCACCCTCCTTTGGCTTGCGGCGAATTCTCGAACTCGCTGCGATTTATCCAGAATCTCGTTGAATCGACCCTGCTCAGTGATTCGGCCTTGCTCAATAAAAAGAACACGATCGACTTTTTCGAGAATCGACAGCCGATGCGTGACAAGAATTCGAGTTTGGCCTTTCCACTCGCCGTCGATCAGTTCATCGATGATTTTTCTTTCGGTATCGACGTCCACGGCGCTCAAACAG
>Ga0247823_10002825_pt1 | contig 14263 bp, 10 predicted proteins | sample 13C_PalmiticAcid_2_FD_192426 | JGI IMG/M metagenome (GOLD analysis project Ga0247823, IMG submission 192426) | Soil microbial communities from agricultural site in Penn Yan, New York, United States - 13C_PalmiticAcid_Day30 | ecosystem: Environmental > Terrestrial > Soil > Agricultural land...
GCTGCCTCACCCCCCGCCTCCTCCAACACCTCTCTCACGCAACCATACCAGAACGTCCTTCTGATGGTCGCAAACTCCGGCCTCGAGACACAGGGCTCCTGGGCGTTGAGCGTCTTGCCCTTGCCACCACCAGCAGCGGTTTCAAGAGCGAGCACCACCTCCCGCAGCACCACCATCGGCTCCTGCCTCATCTTCGCCCCGTTGTAGCCCCTCACAACCGCCTCCATGGCAGCCCAGACCGTCTGCGTCTTGAGGTCCAGCCCACCTCTCCTCCCCTTACCCCCCTTGGGCTGGTCCACATCCATCGCATCCTGATCCTCCTCTTCCACCACCAAATACGGCTCCACAATCTCCGCAATCTCCCCCAGCAGGTCAAGATCATCCCTCTCCGCCGCCACCTTCCACAGACATGTAAACGCATGCGGCCGGTAGGCGTCATTGTTCCTCTTCGCCTCCCGCACGGCAACCTTCTTCAGCTGCGCCGCCAGCGCGCCGTCCTCGGCCCACAGCGCCTTGCTCGCGCGCACGAACCCGGGAAACGGCTCCAGCAGCTTCTCCTTGCCCTCAAACGTCTTGAGCGCCAGCGCCCTGTCGTACGCGGGCCACACCGCCCGCAGGTTCTCCGCGCTGACCCGGCCGGACGCGTCCCCCGCGGTCACGACCCCGCCCGCGGCGGCCGCCACGGCCAGCGCGCCCGCGTGCTTGAGCGCCCACTGCGCGGCGCCGAGGCACCGGTCCACGAGCCCGACCACCTCGGCCAGGTACCGCACGACCGTCAGGCTGGTGCTGCCCGCGTGCGTGTCCCAGACCTCCTGCGCGGCCTTGCGGACGTACTCGTCGGTGTCGTGGCGGGCGAGGAAGGCGAAGGGCAGCAGCTGGGTCTCGAGGGCGTTGAAGTGGTCCGGCGAGATCTTGGACAGCGCGAGGACGGCGTCGGCGACCTTTTGGCGGCGCGTCTCATCCTCCGAGGCGAGGTAGAGCGCGATGAGCCGGTCGGCGAAGCGCGTCTTGGCTTCCGGGGTGGGGACCACGCGGATGAGGTAGGCGGCGGCGCGGGCGTAGTTCTGGCTGACCTCGTCGTTGCGGTCGAGGGTCTGGCGTTCCATCTGGGTGAGAAAGGTGGAGGCGTAGGGGGAGAAGGATGGGGCGTGGCGGGTGGCGAGGGTCGAGAGGACGCGGGCGCAGCCGATCTTGGTGGGCATGCCCAGGGCGGTCTTGATGGATTCCTGGAGCCGCGGGGCGAGGTCGGCCATGACGGCGCCGTCGACGTTGCGGAGGCAGTTCTCGATGGCTTCGGCGATGGGGCTGCGGGAGACCATGGCGCTGCGGAGCTTGTCGATCTTCTCGCGGTTGTCCTCGCCCGCGCGCTGGTAGTGATAGTTGATGGCCTCCGGCTCAATGGTGCTCAAAAGGCCCAGGAGATGGGGGACCATGGTGGGTATGTAGGGTTTAAGGGCATCGCCGCCGCTCTTGGCAATCTTCATGACGGTGATGGTTGCGAACAGCTTGACGTCTTCGACACTGCTCTCTATGCCTTTGTCGGAGAGTAGGAACGGGAGGGCTTCGTTCATCATGGCTTTTGCAGTGGTCGTGGAGCCTGATTCTTCGAGTTGCCGGACAAGAGTCGTGGAGAGGGCAATGCAAAGGTGGAGTGCGGCGTTCCGGACGGTGGCCTTGACGTCGTCGAGCACCTTGAGTGCAGCGGTCCAGATGTCTTTGTAGTAGGGCTCGTACTTTGGGAACGGGCGCCCAGAGATCAGGTCGGAGATAGCGGCGCAGCTGGCCTCACGGACACGCCACTCTTTCCCAAGGATGCTCTTCAGCAAGTCCTTCATGATGCTATCAAAATGCGTCTCCATGACCGCACTGGAATCCTTGACCAAGGCCTTCCAGATATCGTTCATGGAGCGTTGGACGTTCTGGTTTGGGTCGAACCGGTAACGGTACAGCTTTGGATAGAGTTTGGGGTCGATTTCCGACTCGGAAAGGATGTTGCTGAGCCCGAATCGGCCAAACGCGGACCGGGTCGACCATGTGGCGGCATTGGTCGCTAGCGACATGAACTTGTAAACCAGGCTCGGGTCGCCGACTTCGTTCGCTAGGCTGACGATGTCCTTGTATGAGGTGACGGACTTGCCGTCGCCAGTAGGAAGAGCACCGGCGTCGAAGAGCTCCGTCTCCTGGTCCACCTTGAGTTGCGGCCCTGATCCGGTAAACGAGGAGACGAGATCACGGACGAGCTCGCCTTTGAGGCTCGCGTCGCCCTTCTCGTACACGAGCGCGAGGCCCCGCGACGCAGTTTCCTGGACGAGCTCGTCTCTTGCGCTGAGAAGGCGCATGAAAGCGACTTGGCACTCTCTGAGTCTCGACTGGACCTCCTCCAGGTGAGAGCAGTGTTGGATGACACAGAACAGCCAGATTCCGGAAGCCTTCAGTAGAGACGGCTTGGTGGTCTTGCAATCCGTCAACAGTTTCTCTAGAACCGCAGTAAGACGCGCCGAGCGCCTGGGCACTCGATAGGCAGCGCCCTCGGCCTGAACATCAATGGTCAGTTGGACGACTTCGGCATCCCAGCACGCGACGGCCGCTGCAATGGCCTCCCCAACGGCGAAGTGGACTTCAGCCTGCCTAATTTCGTACAAAGAGTACAGCTTCTCCAGGATGGAACCGAGGCTATCGTCTTTGGTGTTGCCGTCTGAGTTTGCTGCCCCTGATGCAGGGTTTGCGATGGCAAGTCTTCCAAGAGCAGTGATGGCCTTCTCGTTGCCCTTCTTGGCCTGAATGACAAGCGGCTCAATGAATGCTTTTGAGAGTAGGTCGTTGAGGTTCTCCTTGGATCCTCCTGCGTCTGGGACCGCGTGAATGACCGCTGTCCAAAGCTGAGAATATGCCTCAAACAGGGCCTCCTGGGTTGATACGGTAGATGACGAGACGGAGTCAAGGGATGGCAAGGTCTGGTTGACGTCGGCCGTGATGCCAACCGACAAATCGCCATAGTATATGCGCCTGGAGAGGAGATGAGCTAGAGCAATGAATGCGCCCTCGACAGCGTTCAGCTCCGACCCAACAGCTGAGGAGAGGTTCTTGGCGATGTTGACCAAGATCTCCTTAGAGTTGCCGACTGACTCTGCGGAGTTCGAGGGGTGAGCTGCAAGGATTCCAAACGCTTTGGAGCCTAGAGCTCGCAGTTCCTTCTTGTTTGACCGGATCAATGGCAGCAGCTCGAGGGAGCGCGACACAAGAGGTTCCAAAACAGCCCTCGGCGACAAGGATGCAATGTCCACAAATGAGCGGGCACAGGTTTCGGCAATCCTCGCGTCTTCTTTGATCATCCCCTCAAATGCGGCGCGAAGGAGGCGAAAGAGGGCGTGTGCTTGATGAGTGAACGGAGACAAGTAGTCACGAATGGTCTGGCGGGTTGCGAGGTCAGACTGCACCAAGGCACCCAGCCGCCGTTCCCATCCAGGCTCGATTTGGAAGTCCTTGAGTGCTGCCAAAAACATGACGCGCTTGCAGTAGTCGACAGCAACTGGGAAGGCCGGAAGCGACTCGGCAGGGAAGTTGACGAAGACGCCCCTATCATCAACGTCCATTCCCGGGCCCTTGTCCCAGAGAGACGAGGCATTAAGGGGAGCGATGGGCTCCTTGAAGAACATCTGGACCATCTCCTTCCAGTCTGGCAGGGCTCGAGACTTGTCGTCGTTGGCATAGTATGTCCAAGGGTCCAACCCCTTTTGGCCTTCCTCGACTACATCACTGCGCTCGTCCGGACGGCCGGCAATGGCGAGGATATCGATCCACCGCGCATAGATGTCGGAGAAGGGGAGGCAATGATTCGCCCATTTCGCAACGGCATGGCGGGCACTGCGGACCGTGTCGCCGTCCTCATCTCTCAAAGTCATGTAGGTGAGGAGAATTGATTGCAGCTGTGTATTGACCACGAAGCCGTGCGGAGGCGCAAAAAGGCTTGTGAGACTGGAGAGAGCCCCGTCAATGTTGACAACGACGTCCGGGGTGGGGTCTTCGGAGAGGGATCGGAAGAGCCACCCGGCCAGGGAGAGCCGGTCATTGTCCGACATGGACGTCCCCTTGGCGAGGATGCCGATGGTTTCGTAAGCTCTGGACCGCAGGGTGCTCTCGTCGACCGATTGGCGTGCAGGCTTTGGCCAACCCTGGCCCCTCACAAAGTCCTTGAGAAGCTCAACGAGTGGCGGTCCTATCTTGTTGTAATCGGTTTTGCTAGGTCCGATGCGGGCGACCCAGTTGATGAACTCGAACAGTGCCCGGTGAAGCTTGTTGAGTTCAAGACCAGAGGGCTTTGCAGCCACCGGCTGGCCATCGACCTGCATGGCGTCACCAGTCTCAACTTGACTAGCCACGTTTCGCTGAAAGGCAGCCAGAATCGCATCCGTGAAAGTTGTCGCGGTCTCCGACTTGCTGAGCACCCCAAGGATGCGAATCCGGTACGCGGCGGGCAGCCTGGAGTGTGCCTCGAACAGCTTTCGAACCAATGTCTTGTCTTCGAGAGACACTGAAGTCCTCTTTAACAGGTCATCACCAACACCGGAGATCCGGTAATCGGAGCTGGAGGCGGCGTAGATGGCGGGGATGAACCTCTCCTCATCGGTGAAAGCCCCGCTAGCGAGCAAGTTGACGACTTGAATTCGGGTTTCGAGTAAGTTCAGTCCCCCAGCGGCAGGATTCCATGTTTCGGATTTGTCAAAAGTGAGGAAGGTGATGTCTGCCTCCGTCAAACCCGGTGACTGGGTAGGCCCTGACGCATTCGCCCGCAAGAGCAACAGCTTCCCCATCCACTCGGCAACGAACTTGGCGTCCTCGGGATCTGCCAAGCCCATCGATTCGCGGAAGGCGACATCATCCTTAGTCCCTCGGGACGGGATCTTGATCGCAGAGAGCATGCGCAACACGACGTTGAAGAGCTGGCTGATGGAGGAGGTGGAGCCATGGCTGATGGCACGGAGTGCTTTTGGGACCAGGGTCCGCTGTTCGTCGGCGTCCAGCTTTCCAACGCTGTGTTGTATGTAAATCAAGTCGAAGTGCTTGATGAGAGCCTGTTCTGTGGCCTTGTACTGGTCAAGCAGGGCACCGACAGGAAGGACAATGCTAGGCAACACAGTGAGTCCAGGACCTCACCCATCAGTCGGGTGGGCTGATCAAAACGTACCCTGGCGCCTTGATAAGCTTGTTGATGGTCTGGCATGTGGATATGACCTGTCAAGGGCACGGTCAGCGGCGGTTACCGGCAAGCAAAAGGCAAACGGAGGTGCGTACCTTGTTGCGGACTGCCACATGCTCACTCCCAGCCTTCACCAACAAGGGCGCCAGGTAGACCTTCAGCAGCCCCTGGAGCTTCGACTCGTCGGAAGAGACCGAGAGAATTCGCCATTCGACCTTTTCTATGAGATCCAGCTCTCTCTTTGCGTCCACGGGTGCGGCCATGGTAAGAGGGTCAGGGGTTGGTGGTCGGGGTTGGCATGGCCCTGCAGGCGATGCTCGGTGAGGGGTTGGTGACTGCGGTGCAGCTGGGTGTCAACCACTCGAAGCAGCAAAATATGTAAGAAGGTGAGTTGTAATTTTACGAGTGTAGCCTCTGATGCCGGAGGATCCTCAAGGTTGCAGTCGGGCGGCAGATGATGAGGAAACTATATATTGTGTTTGAGTGTCAGGGTGAAGTGAGGAGCTGCAGGCTGGGACTGGACCAACTCAGAGGCTGCCACAGCGACACATCAGCAGCGCCCCTGGCAGGCTGCTGTGACACACGCAACCCTGGACCCGAAGCATGGGACTCGCTCCGCCTCAGGGTTACTAAGCAGAGATATCCAGCTGCCAAGTAATCAAAATCTAGAGATATATGGTGTATTAATGCGCAGTTCCACTTTCTGAGCAACTCGACTAACTATTGATCAGTAGAATGTTTTTATGTTTGCACAGGAGATTGGAAAAATAGGTCAGGTAGTTGGGCACTGGACCCTAACCCTCCATCACCCATCTGATGGTGGGGTCGGGGGTTGAATGATCCGGCTTCGGGTTGTTCTTGCGTCACAGGGCGGTCGCCTTCGACGCGCATCGGGGACAGGTCGAGCCTGAGTCTGTGCCTTTCACACATGTTTCATTCACCTCGTTCGGACTCCCAACCGGCATTCCCACAGCTTCCGCGGTATTCTTTACGCAAGCCACTGGACACTTTCCCCCGCCTGACTTGGAATCTGCAACCAGGCATTTCTTCCTGTTGGGGCGCATTCGAAAGCGCGGGGCTCGATTTCTCTGTCCCCGCTTCGCGCCTTTTGGAGCCTTATCGCCCGCGTCGCCTCGCCCAACCGCCCACCGACCACAAGCGCATTCGCACCACCGAACTGTCCGTCTGGGAGTACAGTCAGGCACAGATCACGAATCCTCCGGCAAAGCACAACATCCCTTCTCGTGCTTAAATACAGGCCCCCTTGACCCAGCTGCACCATTCTGGCTCCGACCCAGCGGCGACCTACGCCGTTCCGTCAAGATGGCAAGCGGCGAAGACATCGAGTCCTTCATGGGCATCACAGGTGCCAACCGCACAGCTGCCGAACGCATGCTCGAGCTGTGCGGCTCTGAGCTCGAGCAAGCAGTCCAGCTCTGGTTTGCCGATGAAGATTTGCAGCGCTCACTGAGCAACGCCGGCTCGTCGACCTTGGCGGCGGGCACCGGCCCAGCTGCTGCGAGTCGGTCGAGCCGACCAAACCGCCCCCAAGTTGGCCGCGAGGACGCTCAAGGCGTCATCCATATCGACTCCGACGACGACGTGCCCATGACCGAGGACGAAAACGACGATGCGGACGAGGTTGCCAACATTGCTAGGCAAGCTCAGGAGGAGGAAGATGCTGCGATGGCAAAGAAGCTGCAGGAAGAACTATACTCGGGTGGCCCTAGCGGCCAGGCCGCGGGTGCGGCGGAGGACGTGCGAGCTCCGATGGCCCGGACAACGGAGACTTTGGTTGGGTCAAGTTATGACGACGACGATGACGGACATGCTGCCATGCTCGAGCAGATGCGGAGAAGACAGCAGACTAGAGGTGGGTTCGCCGTAACGACTCTCGTTGCTGCTGTTTGGACCTTGCGCTGACAAGCACTCACTCCCCAGCCCGGCCCAACCCGTTTTCCCAGTCCGTCTGGGAGGACAACGCTCGATCATCACGCCCTGCGTCGCTCGGGACAGCCGAGCCCACCCGGGCATCTCGCCTGGCAGAGCTCTTTCGCCCTCCATACGATTTGATGTCACAGCTGAGCTGGGATGAGGCCCGAGACGAGGGCAAGGACAGCAAAAAGTGGATTCTGGTTAACCTCCAGGACATGTCCGACTTCAACTGCCAAGCACTGAACCGTGATATCTGGAAGGATGCCGCCGTGAAGTCGCTGGTTCAGGAGAACTTCATCTTCCTCCAGTACGACAAGAGCGAGTTTTCGGCCCAGCAATACATCACCTTCTACTTTCCCAACGAAGGCCACCAAAACCCGAACAACTACCCACATGTCTCGATTATCGATCCGCGGACCGGGGAGCAGGTCAAGGTCTGGAGCGGCATCCCGTTTCCGGGTGCTCTCGAGTTCCACGCGCAGCTCGCCGAATTCCTCGACCGGTACAGCCTGTCGGCCCACAGTAAGAACCCGGTTCCCAAGGCGAAGCGGCCCGAGCGGGTGGTGGATGTGGACCGGATGACGGAGGAGGAGATGCTCGAGATGGCGCTCCAGAACAGCCTGGATGCCAACGGCAGCGGTCATCAACCCAACATCCAAGATCCCGACGAGCTCACCAAGTCGACGGGTGCCTTGGCGGGGGATAAGGGCAAGGGAACAGCAGAGGTGGCCGCACCAGAAGCCGCGGAGCCCGAGCCCTCCTCGCCGCAACAGTCTGCGTTTGCCAGGATACCGTCGGACCAACCGCACGTCGAGCCGCCAGCCGATCCCAAGACGACGACCAGGCTGCAGGTCAGGAATCCGCCTGGGCGTATCATCCGCCGGTTCCGGCTGGACGACCGCGTCTCCCGCATATACGAGTGGCTCAAGGCCGAGCCGGTGCCGGGCAAAGAGGGCGTCGAGTTTGAGCTCAAGTCGATGCCGCAGGGCGCGGATCTGATCGAGCATCTCGATGAGACGATCCAGGAGGCTGGCTTGGCTAACGGCACGGTTATGCTCGAGTTTATTGAGGAGTGAGCTTGGGGAGTGTGACCGCCACCCGTTCTCTTATTCTCAGTTCATTTCTAGTTCGCATGGGGGGGGCAACGGTGGATTGCACTAGAAGGGCGCCAGGAGACATGAGCTTGGGCGGATAGACTGTGGTTTTGCCTGAGACACGATGGCTCTTTTTTTTCCTTCTTTCATTGGGCGGTGGTCTTTTTCCTGATTTGGGCGGGGTCGGCGTGAATAATAGCGATGGACTCCCTGGCATCGAGGGATCTGAGGTGAGGGAGGGAGGCGTATTTGCATTCTCTTGCTGGTAGAACCCAGACAATAGAGACCCATCATTGATACTAAATGGCCCGTGCTGCTCCTGCGCGGAAAATGGTTTCTGGCGATATCACATGAGCGGAAGGACAACCTTAGCCCTGCAAAAGCCATCAGCCCCTTATGGGCCATGTGACATATCACAGGAGATTGCGACATACGCTCAAACGACTTAGTTGTTTCCCACAATTATCACCCTAGACAAACGCAGATGACGATGAAAAATGCGTGAATTGCTACCTAATCGCCTTCCAGAACCCATGATCCGTTTGTCTTGGCGCTCCTTTGAATTCATGATGTGTCGCCAGCAGAAACCCACGTGTCCAACTCTTCGACAGTAAAAAACTAGGGGGAATTGTCACTCTCGCTGGTCTTGGCTTCACCGGAGCTCTCGTGCATACGAGATCTGCGGCTACTAACCCAGGACACCACGAGAAGGTGCCAGCGAATCGTCCTGGATCAATGAGAACTTTCTCACTGATGCCTCCACCCAAAACACTCACCCAGAGCTTCATAGGCTGCCCCCAATGGTTGATGAACGCGACAAGGAAATGGCCAACTCACATTTACTGGCCTCGCGCCAAGGCGGCCTCGGCCCGGGCGAGGGCTCGGTTGAGCCGCGCGGCTCGTTTGCTGCCGAACTCTTCGAGGTGTGCGGCGTGCCAGGCGGCGGTGGCGGCGGCTCTGGCTCTCTGGACGGCGGCGGCGAGGGAGACTACGCGGCCCGATCGAAGAACAGGCCTAAAACAAAAGCACAAGTCAGATCCTCGCCGATCGCGGTGCATCGGGCCGTTTTGGACCAAGAGCTTCCAGCAGCGCGCCGTGAAAGGCCAAGATTGAGGCAACTTGAAAGGTTAAATCAAGAAGAACTTACATTGGTGCTGGTGCTGTTGTTGGTGTTGCTGTTGCTGTTGTTGCTGCTGCTGTTCTTGTTGTTGTTGTGGTTGTTGTTGTTGTTGCTGCTGCTCGAGGATGATCAACAGAAGGGGAGAAAGGGAGAAGATATAAGTACACGATGGGGATCACCTTGTCCAAGGTCATACCTACCTCAACAACCTTTCTGTTAAAGGAAGGGGAACTCAATGTCCTATCAATTTGATTGGAGAAGCTGCCAAGTTCTGTGCGCTACGTTGTTTCCCTCCGTATTTGCCAGAGGGACTCAGGAGTAACCACTTGACAAGGTAAGTCCAGATAATGCATGGCATCTCCATGGGACTCAATGGTGCCATGAATTTGCTGCTTAACCACCCTGAGTGGGCATGTGGCCGCCCGTTCCCACACTTCCACAACACGACGGCTCAGCTCCATACCCCATGTACCGCGCCAGATGAGATCTGCATGGCCTCTCTCCGTGCGGTAAATGAATGCACAGGCATTCCCCTTCATGCCATCCCAAAGCACCAAGGTATGCAATCTGGGCATCCGCAGTGCAGCAGCGCCAGCTTCGTAAAGCAAGGCATCTACCTCCTCGCGCCTTCCTGGATACCGTAGGAGTTGTGATGTTAACGCCAGGGACTGCAGGCACTGCCAAGTCCAAGTTGGCAGGCAAGCTCGAAAAAAATCCTCGGCGTTGACCATGTAGGAAACCGAGAGTTGCTCAAGGTCGAGACTTCTGGGGGCAAAGGCTGCCCCAATCCTAGCATCCACGATGCGGGTGGCATTCACCTGCTCCTGCCAGGTCAGCCAAGGTACCTGTAACTGGGCGGTGACAAGTGCTGTAGCGAGGTCGTCGCTGAAATCTTCGAAAATCGATAGTCTCTTGAGCGTTTTGGGAAGGCGATTCTGGACCAATTGTAGAAACTCTGAACCCAGATCTTAGTAGTCGCACATGTAAAGGACAGGTGAAAATAATGAAGGTAGCTACCAGTGCTAAAGACCGGCAGATACTTTACATACGCTTGTCATGTATCCCCCTCCATCCTCTGTTCCACTGGCGCCATGGCTCATAGATGAAGTGTTGTAGACTAACGAGTTTGTCCATCACAAGCATAAGGTCGTTTGGGAGGAGCCAACGACGCAGTTGCCGACGTATGATGAAACATGTGACACCGTCAACCCGGGGAAGCTCCTCTTTGAAACGCAGATCGATCCTTTGGAAGAGCCGCAGAATTGCTGAAGAAGGAGGTGCCGTGACCTGTTGCCCATTGACCCAGCCGTGCTGTGGATCATGCCAGCTGCAGTCGGCTCCTTGCACAGAAGCATCGTCTTTGTTGCCCTCATCATCAGAGACGAAATACCAGTTCTTGAACCAGTGGTCCGAGTCGCTGGGGGAGTGTGCGTTGAGCTCCAACGTCAGACTTTGTGCTGGGCCCCAGGCGTTAAGAATGCGGAAGAGCTTCCAGATGCCGTCACTGATAATGACGCTGTTGCGTTTTCCCCAAGTGTCCCTTTTGCAACACTGGCATGTGTATTCCGGCAACTCAATATCGAGTCGAACGCGGCGAACGAGTTTCGTCTGCCGAATGATCAGACGTTCGAGATCATCGAGGCAAGACACTTGGAGCTTCAGCTGGTGGAAGTTTCGCTTCTCTATGAAGAGCTGCCACTCTTTGCAGACTGCTGCGGAAGAGGCCCAGCCAGGGTGCCTTCGGTGTGCAATGGCCTCGAGGACCATCAAGCGTATCTCTGCAGGCAGAGACGCCCACGCGGGGGTTCTTGCCCTTGCGAGGCCGCGGGTTATCATGCCATGCCTTCTGGCAGCGCGGCAGTTGTCCGCCATAATGAACGAAAGGGAGGATGATCTGTGGCAAAATGAAGGGCTGTATGATCTTGGGCAGAAGTTCAAGTGGTCACTGTTGGAAACGATGGAGCATCTGGCACTGGGCCGCAACCAGTAGTTGGCGTGGTCAGACTAGTCTCCCACTTCCATGCCATCAAAGTTTCGTCACACATCAGCACCGATTTTTAGGTACCTTAGCTGAGCTTAGGTTTGTTGTCTTCAGTGCGCCCGCTGTCCAGAAAGGGGTCCGAGGGAGAGATGAGTTCCTGTGACGTCAGTCAGGTACCGAGCCAACGCGGCGCGGCGGGGTTGTGGGGCCTGGTGGATAACTTCAACAGTGGATGGCCCCTGGCGCTGCACATCCCTTCGACAACATGGCTGAAACACTCTCTGATTTCTGCCCCCAGCTCCAAATTCCACGGCGGGATGAAGTTTGGACGAATTGGGACAAAAGTCAACAATGCACTTGCACGACCGCTGGGGCAATGATTGGTGGTCAAACACGCAGGCTGCGACCTCGCGGCCTGGGTGGAGCGCGGCGGGGCAGCCAGCCTGGGCCAGTCAGAAAGCGGAATCCCTGCAGCCTGTGGTGGCAGCAGCACACAAATGCCATACATCCAGGAGCAGCACCAAGCAACAGCTCTCTCATGGAGCTGACCCTCGATTCCTCGAACCAGCAGGAGGAACCTCGTGCACACGGCCTCCCTTTCCCTTGACCACCACACCGACCGGCGAACAGGCTGCGCCTTCGAGGGCTCTTGATCCGAGCCGTGCACAGCGTTTCTTGCAGCTCTACTAGCGACACGGCAGACCAATCCCGCTTCTGAGGGTTCAAGCCCATTCGAGCTCGTCCTTCGGCATCCCTTGCGATCCCCCAAGCGTGCAACCGTGCAAGTACTCCAACCACCACCTACCTCGACGTCCTCTGCCCCGCGCTCTCTCGCGGGCTATACCGAGCGGCGGAGCACACCCAACGCTCGCCGATTCCAACCCGCATTTCGAGAACGGACCTGTCAAAAACCCATGTCCAGATTGGGCTGCGACGCCGATAACGACCTCCACGAGTCGACGTCCTGTCCCGGCCGACGCACGGCCTAACCAGCCAGCCATGGCGGACCGCGAGACTCGAGACTACGATGAGGCCGAGGGGTCGCTGGACCCGAGCATGCTCTACACCAAGGAATACTGCATTGGTTGGGCCTCTCGCGCGTGCAACCTATGGAATGACGACGACTGACGGCGCCGGCAGGTGGAGGCAGTTTTGGCAAGGTCTACAAAGGGTACCTCCTCCGACTTCGTATTCGCACCATATCCGCACTGCTGACATCGCAACAGTGTGGACAAGCGTACCGGCCAGTCCGTTGCCATCAAAGTCATCGACATCGAGAGCGCCGAGGATGAGGTCGAGGACATCATCCAGGAAATTGCCATCCTGTCAGAGCTGCAGTCGCCCTACGTCACAAAGTACTATGGCTCCTACGCCAAGGGCGCCGAGCTGTGGATTGTCATGGAGTTTTGCTCTGGCGGGAGCTGTGCCGATCTCATGAAGCCCGGTCTGATCGGGGAGGACTACATCGCCATCATCGTCCGCGAGCTGCTTCTCGGCTTGGAGTACCTGCACTCGGACAAGAAGCTGCACCGAGACATCAAGGGTAGGCAATCCCGTCAGCCGTGCTGCAAACGCGTCCGCAACGGTCCCGGCTGACGTTTAGATAGCGGCGAACATCCTCCTTTCTGCCAACGGCCAAGTTAAACTGGCTGACTTTGGCGTCTCCGGCCAACTCTCGGCAACCATGACCAAGAAGAATACCTTCGTAGGGACACCCTTCTGGATGGCGCCCGAGGTCATCAAACAGAGCGGCTATGACCACAAGGCCGACATTTGGTCTCTCGGTATAACCGCCCTGGAGCTCGCCAACGGCGAGCCCCCTTATGCCGATATCCACCCCATGAAGGTGCTCTTCCTGATTCCCAAAAACCCTCCCCCGCGGCTGGAGGGCAACTTCACGAGGGCGTTCAAAGATTTTGTCGAGCTCTGCTTGCAGCGCGACCCCAAGGAGCGGCCGTCTGCCCGAGACTTGCTCAAGCACCCATTCGTCAGACGGGCGAAGAAGACAAGTTATCTCACCGAACTCATCGAACGGCACAGTCGATGGGCCGTCACTCACAAACAAGATGATGAGGACAACTTTGAGGGCGACGACGGCGAGCAACTAGAGAACCGGGGACCCGTCGACGAGGACATGTGGGACTTTGGAACAGTACGTTTGGTCAGCGACCGAGGCAACGTGGTGCACAGGCCGGGCCTGTTGAACCCTATGGGCGAGTCGGCAACGAACGCCAGGTTGTCGAGGGCGTTTGATGGTCCCGAGAACTATGACGAGAGGAGGCGAGAAGCTAGCCCAACGAAGGGCGAGACGAGGGACACTGTCAAAGGAGGAAGCGGGACCGGGACGTCAAGACAGGTATCCCCTCAGAGGAAACCATTGCCGACGCCGGCTGGGGCGCCTCCATCACCAAGCAAGGTGCCGCTACCGAGTTCGCCCCAGAAGTTTCCGCAGGGCCCGGAGACCCCTCGCCCATCCATTGTCTCGAAGCCGATGCCGCCAGTTCCCTCGCCAGATTACGACCGGGTGCTTCAGGAGCAGCTCCAGCGGGAGATGGGCGTGATGAATCTGGGCTCGGCCATCCAGCCGCAGAGCCCCTCGCTTCATTCCACGGCATCCTCGTCACGGCCGGTCCCGATGAAGATCCCGGAGATACCACCCTTCCGCGGGCAGGGGCAACCGCCACCGCCGCACCCGTTGCAACGGACCACAACCCAACCCCAACCGCTCGAAACCAAGAGCACCACCCAGCCTGCCGTCTACCAGTTCTACCCACAACAGCAACCACAACTCCAATTCCCACAAAACCCACCAACCCAACAGCACAAACCCTCCTACTCGAGCCAAAACTTCCAGCCCCTCATCTCCAAGGAGCTCCCGCGCCCCTTCCCCAACCCCGACGCCAGCTCCGCCACCCCACTCTCGTTCCCAACCCCGG
>Ga0247823_10002826_pt1 | contig 14261 bp, 10 predicted proteins | sample 13C_PalmiticAcid_2_FD_192426 | JGI IMG/M metagenome (GOLD analysis project Ga0247823, IMG submission 192426) | Soil microbial communities from agricultural site in Penn Yan, New York, United States - 13C_PalmiticAcid_Day30 | ecosystem: Environmental > Terrestrial > Soil > Agricultural land...
GGTGCCGAAGGTGGAGCCGTTCCACCAGGTGAAGATATTCGCCAGGATTCCCATGCCCCGCGCTTTACGCGGCAACGGCGGCGGCGGCAACGGGGTTGGAGCATGACGGGCGCTCTGCCCGTAGCTGGCACCAGCGATGTATGGCATCGGGGGGATGATCACCGGGGGGATGACGATGAAAACTCAACAGGCTGCGCGCCACGCTTCCCGTATCGCGACAATCGCTTCAGCCGCAGCGGGTGCCGCGCTGTACGTTTCACTTTCGCTTTGCTGGGAGCGTTCCGCTCTGGATTGGATGCGGGTGATCTTGGCGCCACACTGCCCTTCGATCGAACAACACCCGATGCCCGTGGCGGTCACGGCCGTCATTGTCACGCTGCTGCTTGTCATCCCGGTGGTGATCCTGCGGTGGATGCTGGGGCGCTTGCGCGTGACAAATCCTATGACCATTCTGGCGATTGTCCTCGCACTCGGGTTCACGCTGGGCTTCGCGTTCGAAACGGGATCCCAGATAACAGGCGCATGGGGGAACCTCACTGCGTCCGATTCACAGGGCTTCATTGTCGATGGCGGGCGGCTTACCGCGCACGGATGGGAAACGATCGCCCGGCGTGCCGCCATCGCCTCCCTGTATTCGGGGCTCATGGCAGCGGCGTTCTGGGTCACAAAGTCGGCGCTCGGGCGGGAAACGAAACCCTAGGCGGGCCCGAACTTACCGCCAGCTCACCTTGTCCCCCGGCGAGATGCCCAGTTCGGCCGCCTTGCCGCCAAGGATCTCCAGCACCGCCGCGACCGGCTCGCCCGATGGCACCTGCGCCTCCGACAACGGGACCGTATTCTCCGCGATACGCGCGATCGTGCCGTCGACGCGGATGAAGATGATGTCGAGCGAGGTCGGCGTGTTCTTCATCCAGAAGCTCGCCTCGCGCGGCGCGCCGCCGCCCGCCGGATAGGGCGCGAACAGCATCCCGCCATCGGCGGGAATATCGGTGCGGTACATCAGGCCGCGCTGCTGCTCGTCCGCGGTACGCGCGACATCCACCTTGAAGACGTGCTTCGCGCCGCCGCTCTCAATGGTGACGACCGCCTTCGCGGCCGCCTGCGCCACGGCGGCATCGCCCGCCTCGCCGCCCTTGCATCCCGGAATCAGCGCCAGCGCAGTGAGCGCCAGCAAAAGCGGAGCTTTAATCCGCCGCTTCGACGACGACCGCGAGCGGCCCCTTGTCGCCATCGACGATACGGGCACGAAGCGGCTGTTCGGGTTCAACGTCATAAATCTCCGCCCGGCGCAGGGTTTCCATGTGCACGAATATATCGGCCGAATCGCCGTCGCGCACCAGAAAGCCATATCCTTTGAGCCGGTTGAACCATTTGACCGTCACCGGCTCGAACGGGCCGGCGGAGTCGATCAGCTGCAACCGGTCGGCCCGGTCACCGACGCCGTTGCGCGGCTTGGGCGGCTCGACCGCGTCGGTCAGGTCGATCGACAGGATCTCGAGCGCCTGTAATCCGCGCTCGCGACGCAGCACGGTGCATTCGACTCGCGCGCCTTCGGGAAGGCTGCGGCGACCATGCGGCTGAAGCACCGAAAAATGAATCAGGATATCGCCCGCCGCCGCATCATCGGCGACGAGGAATCCGAAACCACGAGTGACGTCGAACCATTTGACCGTGCCCGAATACTGCTCCCCCGAACAATGTTCGTCGTCCGGCCCGGAACCGGCAACCGGCAACACCGCGCCTGCCGGCACGGGCACAAATTCGCTCGACGCTCGTTGCGGGTCGATACGCATCCAGACACTTCCCCCTGACCGGCAACATTAACACAGCATTTCCGGCGGATGCGAATCCTTTGTTACTAATCCGCGTCAAGCAACGGCTCGACGCTTTCGCCGGGTTCCATACGCGCGATTTTCCATGCGAGTTCGGGCGAATGGCCTGCCCGAACCATCGCTGCGACCTGCTTGCCGACCTTGTCGCGGTCCGCCCGCGCCTCGGCAAAGGGACCGATCCGTCGTTTGCGGGCAAAGGCGATCGCGGTTTCGTTGGCGCGTTCGGCGATTTGCGGCGCGATCTCCGTCGCGTCCCGTTCTTGAACACCGGCGTGGCGCAACGCGTCGCTCACCCGCCGAGCGCCGAGTCCCCGCCGCGCCATCGCCGAAGCCTTTGATTCGGCGTAGAGCCGGTCGTTGACGTACCCCAATTCGGCGAAGCGTTCCGCAATCGCGACGGGGTCCGCTGACTCGCCCTCCCACCCCCGTTCACGGACCTTGCGCCTGAGGTAATCGGCCAGTTTTCCGCGGGTGGTGGCGAACCGCTCGACATAGCGCAGCGCCAGCCGTTCCAGCGCTGCGCGGTCGAGAGGGGGCGGAGGACGACGATCAGGGCGCATGCGCCTTGTTTGTGCCACAGTACCAACGGAATTTGAACGACAGTGCGTAGCAGAGCCGCCCGCATTTCTGATGTGGGGCCAATGCCATCGATACGATGGGCGGCCGCTACGGTCAGGGGCACGGATTAGGATATGGCTTTGGACGTTAAGAACATGGTCGACGGGAACGGCGCGGTGCTGCTGCCGACCCCGACCGAAGATGCGCTTCCCCGCCGCCTCGCGGACTTCGCGACGCTCGGCGATGCGCTGGATTATGCCGCTCAGGGCTTGCGCGGGCTGAACTTCCACGACGCGCGCGGCACGCTCACGCGCGCCTATCCGTTCCATGAGATGCGCGACGACGCGTTGACTCAGGCGCGCCGGCTGATCGCCGCGGGTGTGAAGCCCGAGGACCGGATCGCGCTGATCGCCGAGACGGGCGCCGATTTCGCCTCACTGTTCTTCGGCGTCATCTATGCCGGCGCGTGGCCAGTGCCGCTTCCGCTGCCCACCAGCTTCGGCGGCAGCCAGCATTATATCGACCAGCTCTCGGTCCAACTCGACAGCTGCGACCCCAAGATGCTGTTCTATCCGGCCGAGCTCGCCGCGATGGCCGGTGAGGCCGCGCGCCTCAAGGGCGTCGAGGGCATCGACTGGGAAAGCTTCGCGACCCGCGCCGCTCCCAAGGCGGAGCTGCCGCAGGCCAAGACCGACGACATCGCCTATCTGCAGTATAGCAGCGGCTCGACGCGCTTCCCGCATGGCGTCGCGATCACCCACCACGCGCTGCTCAATAATCTGTCGGCGCACAGCCATGGCATGAAGCTGCAGGACAGCGACCGTTGCGTCTCATGGCTTCCCTGGTATCACGACATGGGTCTGGTCGGCTGCTTCCTGTCAGTCGTCGCCAATCAGGTTTCGACCGACTATCTCAAGACCGAGGATTTCGCCCGCCGTCCGCTGGCGTGGCTCGATCTCGTCACCCGCAATCAGGGCACGACTCTCTCCTACTCGCCGACCTTCGGCTACGACATCTGCGCGCGCCGCATGTCGAGCCAGACCAAGGCGTCGGAGCGGTTCGACCTGTCGCGCTGGCGCGTCGCGGGCAATGGCGCGGACATGATCCGTCCCGATGTGATGCAAGCGTTCGTCGACGCCTTCGCCGATGCCGGTTTCAAGGCCTCGGCCTTCCTGCCCAGCTACGGCCTTGCCGAAGCGACGCTGGCGGTGTCGATCATGCCCCCGGGAGAAGGCATCGTGGTCGAGCTGGTCGAGGAAACCCAGCTTTCAGGCGGCAACCATGGCGAGACCGGTTCGTCGCGACGCCCCCAGCGTTTCCGCGCCATCGTCAATTGCGGCAAGGCCGCGAAGGACATGGAGATCGAGATTCGCGAGGAAGACGGCACTCCGCTGCCCGAGCGCGCGATCGGTAAGGTATGGTGTCGCGGCCCCAGCCTGATGGTCGGCTATTTCCGCGATCCAGAATCGACCGCCGCCTGTCTGCAGGACGGCTGGCTCGATACCGGCGACATGGGTTATCTCTCGGACGGCTATATCTACATCGTCGGCCGGGCGAAGGACATGATCATCGTCAACGGCCGCAACCACTGGCCGCAGGACATCGAATGGGCGGTGGAGCAGTTGCCCGCGTTCAAGCAGGGCGACGTCGCGGCCTTCGCGATCACCACGCCGGGCGGTGAAGAGACCCCAGCCGTACTCGTCCAGTGCCGCACCAGCGACGAGGCGGAGCGCCTCAAGCTGCGCGAGGAGATTCGCGAGCGCGTGCGCACCGTCACCGGCATGAACTGCGTAATCGAGCTAGTGCCGCCGCGCACGTTGCCGCGCACCAGCTCGGGCAAGCTCTCGCGCGCAAAGGCCCGCAACCTCTATCTCAACGGCGAGATCAAGCCTTACAGCATCGCCGCCTGAGTCTCTGTCATGAGGTCGGCATCGGCCGCGGTCATTCCAACACGCTCCGGAACGGCGGAAAAATTTCGCCGTTCCGCCCCGCACCTAACCTCTCGCTAACCTGATCCGGTTTATTCGCGAGGGCGTGACAAGCCAGACGACCTCTCAATTCGCGAGACCGCGCATCGATGTGCGCGCGCTGCTCGGCCTGTACGACCCTGCGGATACCACCGACTGGGGTCCGATTCGCGCCGCCCAGATGAACGCCGGAAGCCAGCTTGCGCTGTTCATGCTGGCAGTGAACGTCGTCGGCGCCGCGCTGGTGACACTCAACTTCGCGCCGAGCTTTCCGCTGTGGAAGCTGGCGAGCTGGAGCGCGTTGGTCGCAGCGGTCGGCGTTGCGGTGGCCTTCCGCCGTCTCGCTGTGCGTCATCGCACCGAACGCACCGCCACGCTCAAGGACGTCCGCGAGACCGCGCTCGACGGCATCTCGCTCGGCGCAGTGTGGTCGATCGCCCCCTTATTCTTCGGACCATCCGCCAATTCCGAGCAAGCGGCCGCGCTATGGATCATAGTGTCGATCCTGATGGCCGCCTCCGCGGTCGCGATGGCGGCACTGCCGCTGGCGACCATCGCCTTCCTCACCGTTCTAGGCGGTTCGGCCGCCGTCTCGCTCGCGCTCACCACCTCGCCCACGCTGGGCGCGGCGTCGCTGCTGTTCACCGCGCTGCTGGTTATCGCCTGCTTCGCGCGCGGCAAGGCGCTGGTGGTGATTCGCGCCAACGAGATTGCGCTCGCCGAACGCGACGAGACCGTCAGCCTGCTGCTGCGCGAGTTCGAGGACAAGTCCGCCGACTGGCTGTGGGAGACCGATGCGCAGCGCCGCGTGGTGCGCGCCAACCCGCGTTTCGCCGTATCGCTGGGCGTCGATCCCAAGGCGATCAACGGCATGCCCTTCCTTCAGGTGCTCGCCGGCACCGCGTGGGAAAGTGGCGATTTCTCGCAGGGGCTGCGGGAGATGGCCGAACGGATCAAGCTGCGCGAGCCGTTCCGTGACCTGCTGCTCCCCGTCTATGTCGACGGCGTCGAGCGCTGGTGGGAGATGACCGGATCGCCCCGCTTCAACGAGGAAGGCGGCTATGTCGGTTTCCGCGGCGTCGGCTCCGACGTCACCGAAGCACGAAAATCGGCCGATCAGATCAGCCGCATGGCGCGCTACGACCCGCTCACCGCCCTTCCCAACCGGCTGCTGATCAACGAAGCGCTGAGCATCGCGATGGCCGAGGCCGAGAAATGGGGGTCGCGCTGCGCCTTCATGATGATCGACCTCGATCGGTTCAAGGCGGTCAACGACACGCTCGGCCATCCGGTGGGCGACCGGCTGCTGACGCGCGTGTCAGAGCGGCTGAAGCAGCTGATGACCCCCAACGACGTGATCGGGCGGTTGGGTGGTGACGAGTTTGCGGTGGTTGTTCGCGACGCTACCGACAGCGCCGCGGTCGAGCGCCTCGCGAAGACGATCATCAGCGTATTGTCGCAACCCTATGAGGTCGATCAGCACACGCTGTTCATCGGCGCCAGCGTCGGCCTCGCGGTCGGCCCGCGTGACGGACGCACCGCGGAGATGCTGATCCGCGCATCCGATCTTGCGCTCTACCGTTCCAAGGACGCCGGCGGCGGCGTATTCCACGCGTTCGAACCCGAACTGCACGTTCAGGCCGAGGAACGCCGCGTGCTCGAAATGGCGCTGCGTGCCGCGCTTGAGAATGATGAATTCCACCTGCTCTACCAGCCAGTGGTGCAGGCCGGCAGCGGCGAGCTGACCGGGTTCGAGGCACTGCTGCGCTGGACGCATCCCGAGCTCGGCAACATCTCTCCCGCCAAGTTCGTGCCGCTGGCCGAGGAAGCGCGGCTGATCGCGCCGATCGGCGAATGGGTACTGCGCACGGCCTGTATGGAAGCGGCGACGTGGGACGATCCGATCCGTGTCGCGGTGAACGTCAGCCCCGACCAGCTCCACAGCCCGGCCTTCGCTTCCTTCGTCGCGGCGGCGCTGCGCGACAGTGGCCTGCGCCCCGACCGGCTGGAGCTGGAGGTCACCGAGAGCGTGTTCATGAGAGAGGGCACCGCTGCGGTACGCACGCTGGAGGCGATCCTCGACATGGGGGTGCGTCTCAGTCTCGACGATTTCGGCACGGGCTATTCGTCGCTCGGCTATCTCAGCCGCACGCGCTTCTCGTCGATCAAGGTCGATCGCAGCTTCGTTCAGGGCGCTTCCAAGGGCAGCAAGGAGGCGATCGCGATCATCCGCGCCGTCGTCGCGCTCGCCGACAGTCTGGGCATGGCGACCACCGCGGAGGGTGTGGAGACCGAGGACGAGCACCGGCTGGTTCAGGCTTTGGGCTGCACCAAGGTGCAGGGCTATTATTTCGGCCGCCCGCTGCCGGTCATCGAAGCCCGCGGGCTCGCCATCCGCACGAGCAACACCGGCACCAGCGTCGCCGCCTGATCGCGTCAGCGAGGCCAACGCCCGCGCCTGCTGATACCGCGCCGGGTGAGGTCCTCCGGAACGCGGCTGCCGCATACCGGACCTGCCGTCACCCCGGTCTCATGCCGGCGCGACGATTGAAGGAGCAGTCCGGCCCCTGCGATATCGATGTTTCCGATCAAACATCCGCGCCCTACGCGGCGGAGCGCGCCCCTGCGGGCAGCGCCGCATTCCGGCCCGGCTCGGGCGTGATCAGCCGTGCCCATTCCTCCACCCAGCCGGCGGGATCGGTGCACGGCGCCGCGCGGCGAGCGAGTACGCTGCGCCTGTACTGACCGATCGGCCCGGGCCTTCCCACCAGAAACCCCTGAATCTTGTCGCAGCCCTCGGCGAGCAGAAGCTGCATCTGCGCCTCCGTCTCCACCCCTTCAGCGATAATCGACATGCCAAGGCCCTTGCCCAGCCCGATCACCGCCCGGACGATCGCGAGCGATTCCCGACTGGTGGTAAGATGTTCGATGAACGAGCGATCGATCTTCACCTCATCGAACGGAAAGGCGCGGAAATAGGCGAGCGAGGAATAGCCGGTACCGAAATCGTCCATCGCCACGCCGACGCCAAGCGCTTTCACCCGCCGCAGCGCGGCCAGCGTCCCGTCGGGATCGCCGACCAGCAGCCCTTCGGTCACCTCGAGGTCGAGCCGGCGCGGGTCCAGCTTTGCATCGGACAATGCCGATGCGATGATGTCGGTAATATCGGTCTGCGCAATCTGCGCCGGTGACAGGTTGACCGAAACCTTGAGCGGCTGCCGCCAGCGCCCCGCCTCGCGGCAGGCGCTGCGCAGCACCCATTCGCCGATCGGCACGATCATCCCGCCATCCTCGGCAAGCGGGATGAACTCGCCCGGCGGAATCTCGCCATGCTCCGGATGGCTCCAGCGCAGCAGCGCCTCAAACCCGATGATCGCCCCCGTCACCAGACAGGCGAAGGGCTGGTAGACAAGGCTGAGCTCACCGCGCTGAAGCGCGAACTGCAGGTCATGTTGCAACTCCAGCCGCCGCACCAGCTGTGCGTCCATATTGGCATCGAAGAAGCGCATCGTGCCGCGCCCGTGCGCCTTTGCGCGATAGAGGGCGAGGTCGGCCTTGGTATGCAGTTCCTCCGCGGTCGCGGCATGATCGGGATGGATTGCGATGCCGATGCTCGCGCCGGTACGGATCGATCGGCCCGCGACCTGCATCGGCACCGCCAGCGAATCGAGGATTCGCCGTGCGAGCGATGCCGCGCGATGCGGCTGGTCGCCGCCCGGCTGGACGATCGCAAACTCGTCGCCGCCGAGCCGCGCCAGTGCCTCGTTCCCGGTCATGCACTCGCGAATGCGCCGTGTTACCTCGACCAGCAGCGCGTCGCCCGTCGGGTGACCGTGAATGTCATTCACCGCCTTGAACCGGTCGAGGTCGAGGCACAGCAAAGCGACTGGCGCCTGCTCGGTCGAACGCGTCAGCGCATCGGCGAGCAGATGGTTGAGGCTCAGCCGATTGGCGGCGCCTGTCAGCGGGTCGTGCGCGGCCAGATGCGCGATACGCGCCGCCGCCGCAGTCTGTTCGGACACGTCGCGCAGCACGACCATGTCGCGATCGACGCCCAGCAGTTGCCCGCGCCGGAACGCCATCTCGACATCGATCTGCTCGCCGTCGCACGCACGCAGCCGGGTGTTGAAGAAGCCCGGTCCGCGCCGTTGCGGCGCTTCGTCCGCCATCTCGGGCAACAACGCGGACAGGACGAGACCTTCGGGGGGATGCACCGGATCATAGCCCGCCAGTCCCCAGAAGGTGGTATTGGCGTCCACGATCACGTCGTTCTCGAGGATCGCGAGTGCCTCCAGCGCGCTTTCGCTGAAGCTCTTGAGCCGCTCCGCTTCGCGCTGGGCGTGGCGCGCGATCCTTGCTTCGGCGAGCGCCGTGACCAGCCCGACGCCCAGGATCGCCGCGGCCAGCGTCGCGATCAGGAACGCCAGAGTGCCCGATTCGATCGTGCTCGGATCAATCGTCAGTCCCGATTCCGGATAAATCGTCACCGCCGCCATCGCGCCGAAATGAATCGCGCAGATCGCCAGCACCAAAGCAAGCGCGGGCAGCACCGGAATCCGTCGCCAGCGCCGCTCCGCCCAGTGGAATCCGGCATAGCTGAGCGTGATCCCGACCGCGATCGAGCCGGCGATCATCGATCCGTCATAGGCGATGCGCCCGGTGGTCTGGAGCGCCGTCATGCCCGTCTTGTGCATCGCCGCGACCCCGACGGCGAAAATCGCCGGTGCAGCGAGCCGCCAGAATTTCCGCTTCGCGAAGAAGGCACGCCATGCCGTAGTCGACGCCGCCACGCCCACGCCGATCGACAGCATCGTGCGCAGCGGATCATAGGCGGTGGGCAGATTCGGCTGATAGGCGAGCATCGCGATGAAATGCGTCGCCCAGATACCGCCGCCGGACACGAAGCCGAGCGCGGCGAGCCAGCGCAAGCGCCGACCGGCGCGCATCTCGCCGATCTGCGCCGCGAGCAGGAACGCGGTCAGCATCGACAGCAGGCAAACAATCGCTGCCACGATGACGAGTCCGAAGTCATGTTCGGTCGTCAAACAGGAAAGTACGCGCAGCAAGGCCCCTCCCCAAAGAACACTGGAAACTAGTATCATGTTCTTATCAAGCGATGAAGACTTGATCCCAAGCGGACCTATTAGTCGGTTACGGGACAAACACCGCGCAGTGATAGTAAATCATCTTGAAACCAGAGATGCAGTGTAGCCGATCCGGCACCGCGGCAACCTGCCGTCGTGCCGTCCCTCGCAAGGCAAGTTGCATTTGCAACTGGAGCTTGCCACGCTCGCTCTTCCGCCGCCGGAGATGTTTATGCGCCTTGCCCTGATCGCCGCACTGCTCGCGTCCGCCGCACCCGCCTTCGCGCATGACGAACCCGCGCCCGCGCAGGCATCGAAGCCGGTCCCCAAGGAACAGCTGCTGAAACCGCCGGCGGATGCGGTTCATTATGTGGTCGTGTCGGAGGCGGGCAAGCATGGCGACCAGTGGCGCTGGCAGCTTCCCGACGGCCGCACCGCCTATCGCTGGTCGCAGGAGTTGCGCGGCTGGATCACCGAGATGGATCAAGTGACCGGCTTCGCGCCCGACGGCACGGTCACGGCGCTCACCGTCCGCGGCGTGACCATGTCGGGCGATGCCGCCGAGGAGTATCGCGTCGAGAACGGCCGCGCGTCATGGAAGACCGCGACCGATTCGGGCGAGGCGCCCGCACGCGGCTGGTATATCCCCGCCGGTGGCGTCGGCATCGCCGGTGCGCCGATGATCGAGAAGCTGGCGGCCGCGGGAGAGGCGGGCATCGACTTCCTGCCGAGCGGCAAGGGCCGCATGACGCTTGGCCAGTCGCTGACCATCTCCGGCCCCGCCGGCCCAAAAAAGGTCCAGCTCGCCTTCATCAAGGGCATCCTCCCCTCGCCCGTCCCGGTCTGGCTGGATGCCGACAAGCGCTTCTTCGCCGATATCGGCCATATCTCTGTGATCCCGGCGGGCTATGAGGGTGCGCTCAAGCAGCTTCGCGACGCACAGGACGCGGCGACCGCAGCGGAGGTCAAGCGGATCGCGCAGCGCTTCCAGACGCCGGCGGCAAAGGCGCCGGTGCTGTTCGACAATGTCCGCCTGTTCGATGCCGACAAGGGCGCCTTTCTCGCCGATCGCGCGGTGCTCGCCCGCGACGGCAGGATCGCCGCGATCGGCGCCGCCGGATCGGTGAAGACCCCCGCCGGCACGCGCGTGATCGACGGCCGCGGCAAGACGCTGGTCCCCGGCATCTGGGACAGCCATCTGCATATCGGCGACGATTGGGATGTCCTCGCCAACGTCGCCAACGGCATCACCAGCTTCCGCAGCCCTGGCACCACTTTCGACCGCGCGGTCGACGCGACCAAGCGCCGCGCGGCGGGCACGCTGCTGATGGGCGAGCCCTTCATCTCCGCGATCGTCGACAAGAAGGATCCGCTCGCCGCGCAGGGCGCCGAGGTCGTCAGCAGCGAGGCCGAGGCGATCGCCGCCGTCCGCCGGATCAAGGCCGCCGGTCTCTGGGGCGTCAAATTCTACACCTCGATGAATCCGGCGTGGATCGCCCCCGCCGCCGCCGAGGCCCACCGTCTCGGCCTCCACGTCCACGGCCATGTCCCCGCCACGATGAAGCCCAGCGAAGCCGTCGCCGCCGGCTATGACGAGCTGACGCACCTCAACTTCGTCGTGATGGAATCGATGCCGCGCGCAGTGATCGACAAGGCCAATACCCGCCAGCGGATGGAAGGGCCCGCGCGCTACTTCAAGGATGTCGACCTGGACGGCCCGCTGATGTCTGGCTTCGTCGCCGACCTCGCGAAGCGCAAGACGATCGTCGACCCCACCATCGTCATCTTCGAAGGCTTCCTGACGCAGGACGGCGGCAAACCCCACCCCGCCTACGCCCCCTATATGGGCATCATCTCGCCGGTAATCGAACGCTCGGCCTTCACGCGCGGCGGCTATCCGCTGGTCGAGGGGCTGACGCGCGACGATTACCGCAAGAGCTATGCGAAGATGGTTGAGCTGGTCGGCAAGCTGCACAAGGCCGGCGTGCCGATCGTCGCGGGGACCGACGGCTGGGGGATCGAGCTGATCCGCGAGCTGGAGATCTACCGACAGGCCGGCTTCACGCCCGCGCAGGCGCTGCAGAGCGTGACGATCCTGCCCGCGCGCGTGGTCGGCGCCGACAAGCGCACCGGATCGATCGCGGTCGGCAAGGAGGCCGACATGGTGCTCGTTGACGGCGATCCTTCAACCGAGATCGGCGCGCTCCGCCGCGTCGTGACGGTGGTCAGCGACGGCTATGTCATGGACGGCGACGCACTGCGCGAGGCCGCGGGCTATGGCGGCCGGCCGAAATAACGGGCGCCTGCAACGGGCCTGCAACATTGGCCCGGCCATTCGGCCTAGATCTTCCCCGGATTCTTCCGAGCCGAAAGCCGCTTCATCATCGACCGTGCATGCCGGAGCCGCGCGGTCACCGATGTATCGCGCAACGTCGCCGGGGTGGTCGCGCGCCCTCCCGAACGCCCGCCTTGCCATGGCGGATCGAGCAGCAGGGTCAGCAACGTGAGGAACGACCTGAGGCCAGCGAGGCGCAGCTGGATGATTCGGCGCCGAAGCTGCAACGCTGTCCATATGGGCCGCTGCGGCACCGGCACCGGCGCGCCGAACAGCAACTCGAACGTCGCCAGCTGAACATCCAGCGCATTTCGCGGATATCCTCGCGGGAAATATGCCGCGAGCCGCTCCCAGTCGATACCGGCAGGCGCCCGTGCGAGTTCCGCAATATCGAGCAGATGCCTGAGATCTACGAGACCCCGCCAGTAATCGCGTTCTTGCAACTGGTCGTGCAGCACGAGGATCAGCGCCTGCAACGTCGGTGACGGAAGCCGGGCCCTCGCCGTGCCCAGCCTCACCTCGGCGCAGTCGCCGGCCAGATCCTCGAAATCGAACCCTGGGTACCGGGTCTTGGTCCGGCAATGCAGATCAATCATCCCCACGTCCTGCTCGCGACAGAGATTCATCGGAGCGAACGGGCTGTCTTCGCTCCGGTATAGTCGATAGCCGATCACCTCGAGACGCTCCCGCGCCGTAACCATCGACCGCGCCGGAACCATGATGTCGAGATCCGACAGGATGCGTGCGCGATAGCCGGGTCCCGCCGTGTTGAGCACGGCCGCTCCCTTGAGCAGGATCGGCCGGATGCCGGCGATGTTCAGAGATGTGACGGCCTCTTCAAGTTGCTGTTCGAGTCGGGAGTTTCGTTCCACCGCTCGCCGCTCGATCGTGCCGAGAAATGCCCGCACCTCTTGCGGAACGCGGTCTCCAACCTGTGTGGCGAGAACACCGGTCACCAGCGCGCTGTTCGCGGTCGCGAGCACGGGCGTCCAGTCGATATCCGCCGGCGCCTGGCCCTTCAGACAGGCGAGCAATGTCACGAGCGGTTCAATGTCAATCTTCGGCACAGACCACCGACAAGGCTTCGATCGCGGTATCGAGATCGGAATAGATCAGGTCGAAACAGCGCGCCCGCTCCACCAGCATGATCAGCGCGCGCATTCCCTCAATGGTCGCGGCGCCGGCGCTGGAATGTGCCTCCCCCATCAGCCGCACCAGTGCCCCTGCGGGATCGAGCTTCAGAAGCTCAAGCCTTGCGCCGGCAACTCTGCGCAGGTGCACGATCCATCCGGCATCCATCCAGGCGATCGGCGGCGGCTGGCTCAGGCCAAGATAGCGTACCGGGACATCGTCGAGCCGCATGTGAACCGGCAGATCCGTGATATCCGCGCAGTAACGACTCAGAAGCGTCCAGGCGCCCTTCTTGACGGCAGGCGGAAGAGGCACGCCCTGCACCCGACCGTCAGGGCCGAGCAGCGCGATATCGTCCGAGATATAGTCCAGGCCCGATCGCGAAAGCCCGACCGCGAGGGTGGTCTTGCCGCCCCCCGGCGGCCCGCTCAGTAGCAGAGCCCTGTTACGATGCCCAAGGCAAGCCGTGTGCAGCGCGATATTCGGTGGCGCCGCCGCAAGGACCTCCTCGACGAGAAGGCCCTTGATGAAGGGAGCCGCCTGGCCAGCGCCGATCACCGAAGCCGGGCCGTCGTTGCTGGACACGAAGGTCAACCTGCCCGCCTCGATGAGGTCTATACAGCTGGCAGCCTTGCCGACCGGGCGAGCCAGATGCGAGAATATCGGCGATATCCGCATGTATTGGGCGGCGGTTGCATAGTGGATCGCGACATCCACGCCCGCGATATGAATATATTGCTCCCGGCATCGGGGCACATCGGACGAGGAAAAGGTTGCGCGCACGAGATTCTGTGCCGACCATTGGCGAAGCAACTCCAGCACGGCGCCATCCGCCGCCTCGCCATCGGATCCGTCGCGCGTCAGGGCGGCGGTCAGTGCGGCAAATGTGCTTCCTTCGTACAGCATCGACGCCAGCAGCGCAGCCGTCACGTTGAGTTGGTAGAGCGCTTCATTCCCGGCGGAGAAGAGCACCTGCTGCCCGCCGAGCGAAAGGGGATGGACGCCGTCCGAAAGCTTGAAGAAGGCCGACTCGGAAACGCCCGGGGTGGTGAATTGGAATGGACCGGCCTCCATGTCATTTCCGATATTCCGTAAATATCTTCATGATGACTTAGAGATTCACAACGTCAAGCTTTCGCCATTCATGAATATATCCTTCGATATATTCATGTAAATCTGCCTCGACCGGGTCTCAGCATAACTTTCACCAGAACCCCCTCCATTACCGGAGTTGGACCGCGTCCATAACAACCTTCTCAAGCATCGGGGGTAACTCCTTTTCCCAGCAAGCCTTAGAAGATTGGATGGAATACACTCCGTCAGCGTTGAGGAGAGGATTTCAGATGGATAATTC
>Ga0247823_10002827_pt1 | contig 14260 bp, 11 predicted proteins | sample 13C_PalmiticAcid_2_FD_192426 | JGI IMG/M metagenome (GOLD analysis project Ga0247823, IMG submission 192426) | Soil microbial communities from agricultural site in Penn Yan, New York, United States - 13C_PalmiticAcid_Day30 | ecosystem: Environmental > Terrestrial > Soil > Agricultural land...
CGCGAAGTACGTTCCCGCCGCGAGATCGGCGTCGAGCCTGACGACCGCCGTGCCGGCATCGAGCATCGCTCCGGGTGCGGTGGCGACGCGGCGACCGGCGGCATCGAAGAGCGCGACGTCGACGACCGCGCGCGCGGCCAGGTCTATGCGAAGACGCACGGGGTCGCCGGCGCCGACGGCCTGCGCGCTGATGCCGTACGCGTGCGTCTCATCCTCGATCGCGGCGACCTTCCACGCGGAGAACAGGCGTTCCAGCGAGTCGAGCGGCTCGACGGCGCCGGAGGGAATGCTCGCGCGCAGATCGAGCATGAGCGAGTCGTCGCGGTCGCCCGGACGGGCGACCTGGATGTAGGCGCCGAGCGATGACGTGCCGTACTGCAGGCAGCGGGTGTCGGCTCCCGCGACGCGCGCGCCGAGCAGCGCGTACATCAGGCGGTCTGCGAGACGACCCTGGGAGCGCTCGAAGCGATCGGCGATCGAATCGATGATCTGCTGGCCGAGAAGTATGTTGCCCTGCACGGCGTAGGTGGCGCCGACGCGATGGCCGCGCCAGTCGATGGTGTACTCGCCGGTGAACGCGGCGGCGCTGCCCCCATTGGCGAGCGCGGCGATGCCGTACTGGCGCCGCGCGGGCGTGTCGCCGACATCGTTGCGCTCGAGCATCGCGATGATCGAATCGGGCGACAGACCCTCGTCCATCAGCGTCGACGCGTAGATCTGATTCGACTGGTGATACTCAGCCTGCGTGTTGATGGCGCCAACGCCGGGGTGCAGATCACTGATGATCGCGACGTCGAACGGCACGCACGACGCGCCCGCGCTGCCGACCTCGCCGGTTGCCGGGTCGACCGCGACGATCGAGAACGTGTCCTGAGCGCGTGCTGCAGTGAAAAGGGCCAGTGCGAGCGATAGGATGAGCAACGGGCGAGGGTTCATGACGAGCTCCGTCGGATGAGCGTGAGTGCGATCGGTCAGGCCGGGAATCTACCACCGGCGCGGCGATCCGTTCGGGCGTCGTCGGACTCGTTCTCAATCGCCTGAGAACTCCTGTCGGCTCGGCTGTTCCGATGACGGCCGTTCTCTCCAAACTTTCCGGGTGATGCCATGAAGTCTCTGGCCATCGTCTGCGCTCTGTTCCTGCTCGCGCTGCCTCACGTCGCCGATGCTACCGGCGCCCTCTTCGTCCGCCCGCTCAACTCACAGCAGACGTTCACGGCGATGGCGATCCGCACCTATGACGCCAGCGTCGACATACAGGATCAGATCGCGGTGACTCACGTCAATCAGACGTTCTTCAACGCGACGAACGCGCGCGTCGAATCGACGTTCATCTTCCCGCTTCCCGATGGAGCGGTGATCACCGAGCTGATCTACTGGTTCAACGGACGGCGGTACGTCGCATCGCTGCGCGAGAAGCAGGAGGCGCAGAAGCAGTACAACGACAAGGTCCGTCGTCTGATCGATCCGGCGCTGCTGCAGTATCTCGGCGACAACATCTTCAAGCTCAACATCGCTCCCATCGACGCGCAGAGCGAGGTCCGATTCGAGATCACGTACGCGGAGCTGCTGCGCTACGACTTCGGGTTCATCGACTACCGGTTCCTGCTGAAGACCACCGGCCTGTCACCGGTGCCGCTCGAGCGCGTGACCGTGCGGATCGACGCGCGCACGGGCACCAGCTTCAAGTCATTCGAGACTCCTGGCTTCCCCGTGTCGACGGCGAATCGCGTCACGCAGATCGCGGCCGATCACTTCACGGCCGACTTCGGTGACGAGCAGTTCATCCCGGATCGCGACTACCTCGTGCGGTTCGAGACGCGGCGCGACAGCGTCGGCATGAACGTCCTGACGTACTCGCCGACGCCGGCGGACTCCTTCGGCGTCGACCACTTTTACGCACTGTGGGTAACGCCGCCCGACTCGGTGCCGCCGGAGCGCGTGCAGCCCCGCGACATCGTCGTGACCGCCGACATCTCCTCGAGCATGGAGGGCGCTCGCATGGACGAGCTGCGTGCGGCGCTGTCATCGTTCGTCGACGGGCTGATGCCCACCGACCGATTCAACCTGCTCGCCTTCGGCACCGGCGTGGTGTCGTTCCGGCCCGATCTCGTCGAGGCGACGCCGGAGAATGTCGCGGCCGCCCGGCGCTTCGTCGCCGGTCTCGGCGCCGTCGGCCTGACGAACATCGACGGAGCGCTGCGCGAGTCGCTGAGGATGTCGTTCGGCGAGCGGAGCACCAATCTCCTGATCTTCCTCACCGACGGCTATCCGACGTGGGGCGAGATCGAGATCGCGGCGATCGTCGACAGCGCGACGGCGCGCAATGGCGGCCGCGCGCGCATCTTCCCGTTCGGCATCGGCGAAGAGCTGAGCCGCCCGCTGCTCGAGGCACTGGCACGCCAGAACGGAGGCTACGCCACGTACATCGCGGAGGACGACAGCATCGCGATCGTCGTCGACAACTACTTCCGTCGGGTCACGCAACCGGTGCTCTCCCGCCTTTCGCTGGACTACGGGACGGCCGACGTCTACGACCGATACCCGATGGCGCTCCCCGATCTGTTCTGGGGCATGCAGGTCCTGCAGTTCGGACGCTACCGCAACCCCGGCCGGCACGTCGTCACGCTCGGCGGCACGTACCTGAGCGAGCCCGCGAGCTTCGCCCGCGCGATCGACTTCGGCGACACGCTCGGCAACCGCGCGGTGGCTCGCCTGTGGGCCAAGTACAAGATCGACCACCTGCTGGCGGAGATCGCGCGGACCGGCGAGCAGAAGGAGCTCGTCGACGCGATCATCGACCTGAGCATCCGCTTCGGAATCCTCTCGCCCTACACCGCGATGATCTCCGATCCGGACGAGGACCCGCCGTCGAGCTCCGCGCCGGACGATGGGCTCGCGCCGCTGCGCCTGGCGATCGTCGACGGCTATCCGAACCCGTTCACCGCGCAGACGCGCATCGTCCTGGCGATACCCGTCTCGGGCTCGGGTCACGACGCCATCGTCACGATCCACGACGTCAACGGAAGACTGGTCCGGCGACTCGCCGTCGGGAGCCTCGCACCGGGCCGGCACGAGCTGACCTGGGACGGCCGCGATGACGGCGGGATGCCCCTGCCGGCCGGCACGTACTTCTGCCGCGTCGAGTGCGCGGGCGAGACGGCGACGCGAGCGCTCGTGCTCACGCGGTGATCGCGATGACCTCGACGGTCGCGAAGACCACGACGGTCGCGACGATTACGACGGCCACGACGGTTGCGACGATTACTACGGCTACGACGATCGCGGCGCTCGCGATGCGAGAGTCCTAAAGCTCGCGGCGCACTTTCGAGGGTTCTTGTGCGGGAGCGGTCTCCGATTCGGAGGCCGCTCCCGCTTCATGTCGAGGCCGCCGGCTCCGGCGACGGCCGCGCATCGCGCACGCGGAGCACGAGGGCGATGCCGACGAGGAAGAACACGCCGACGACGAGCATCGCGCTGCGAATGCCGTACGCGCTCGAGACGACGCCGAAGACGGCCGGTCCGATCATCGCCGAGGCCTTGCCGAAGAAGCCGTCGTAGAAGCCGAAGAACTCGGTCTTCTTGTCCGGCGGGGTCAGCAGCGCCATCATCGTGCGGCTCGTCGACTGCGACGAGCCAAGTGCCATGCCGGCCAGCGCGCCGACGACGAAGAATGCCGTGCTTGTCGTCACGAAGTACGCACCGATCACCACCGCCACCCAGATCAGCAGTGTCACGATGATCGTCTGTCGCGCTCCGAGGCGATTGGTCAGCGCGCCGAAGACGAGCGATCCGACGAGCGCCGAGCCCTGGACGATCATGAAGAACAGGATCAGCTCGGTGAAGCTCATCGCGAGCTCCTTGCTCGCGAAGATCCCCGCGAAGACGATGACCGTCAGGATGCTGTCGTTGTAGACGAAGAACGCGAGCAGGAACCGCTTGACGTCGTCGTAGCGGCGGATGTGGGTGATCGTCTCGCGCAGCCGCCGGTATCCCTCGCGCAACGGATCGCCGTGGAACCGATGGGCCGACGTGCGCTCGCGGACGTTGAGAAACAGCGGCAGCGAGAAGAGTCCGAAGAACGCCGCCGCCAGCAGAAAGGTATTCCGCGTCGCCGGATCGGTGATGCCAGCCTCGGGAACCAGCGGGATCGCCAGCGCGAGCGAGATCAGCGAGCCGAGGTATCCCATCGCGAAGCCGTAGCCGGAGACTCGCCCGTAGTCGGTCTCCGGAACGAGCTCCGGCAGGAACGCGTCGTAGAAGATCGTGCCGCCCTCGAACCCGACGTTCGCGATCACGAGCAGCGTCGCGGCCAGCAGAATTGTCCCCGGTCCGGTGAAGTAGAGTCCCACCGTCGCGATGACGCAGGCTGCGGTAAAGACGCCGAGGAAGCGCTTCTTGCGGCTCGTCGCGTCGGCGATCGAGCCGAGCAGCGGACCGATCAGCGCCGTGACGAGCATCGAGGCCGAGATCGTCCAGCCCCAGTAATCCTCGTTGCCGCCGGCGATCACGTCGGTGAAGTACACTGGGAAGATCAGCGTGACGATGATGACGAGGAACCCCGTGTTCGCGAAATCAAAGAGGGTCCAGGCGAAGATCTGACCGCGGGAGGCACGTTGCATGGAAGGCTCGATGTGTATGGGGCGCGGCGAAGATACCGTCTGCAGTCCAGACTAATTGACACACCGCACCCGCCGGTGTTTTGGTAGTTTTCCACACTTGCGGCTGACCGTTGAGCATACCGACCCCGGGAGCCACGCCCGAGCGGGCTGGTTCGAGACGGCGCATGGCGTGGTTCGCACGCCCGTCTTCATGCCGGTCGGAACCCGGGCCGCCGTCAAGACGCTCCGCTCGAGCGATCTTCTCGAGCTCCGCGCGCAGATCATCCTCGGCAACACCTATCACCTGCTGCTGCGACCCGGTCCGGAGACGCTCCGCAACGCCGGCGGCCTGCACCGGTTCATGAGCTGGAGCGGACCGATCCTCACCGACTCGGGAGGCTTCCAGGTCTTCTCGTTGAAGGACCTGCGCAAGCTCACCGAGGACGGGGTCGAGTTCCAGTCGCACATCGACGGCACGCGTCATCGGTTCACTGCCGAGAACGTCGTCGAAATGCAGCGCGCGATCGGCTCGGACATCATGATGGTGCTCGACGAATGTCCTCCGGCACTGTCGTCGTACGAGCATCATCGCGAATCGATGACCCGCTCGATGCGGTGGGCGCGACGCGCCAGCGAGCACCACGGACGAACCGAGGGGTACTACGGCTTCTACCAGAACCTCTTCGGCATCATTCAGGGTGGCACGCACGCCGACCTTCGTCGATGGAGCGCCGAGACGCTGATCGAGATAGGGTTCGACGGCTACGCGATCGGCGGGCTGGCGGTGGGTGAGCCGACCGAGACGATGTACGAGGTCGTCGAGGCGGTGACGCCGCTGCTGCCCTCGAGCCAGCCGCGCTACCTGATGGGTGTCGGCACGCCCGAGAATCTACTCGAGTGCATCGCGCGCGGCGTCGACATGTTCGACTGCGTGATGCCGACGCGCAACGCGCGCAACGGGTCGCTGTTCACCTCGCGCGGAAAGATCAACCTGCGCAACGCCGCGCACCGCGACGATCTCGCGCCGATCGATCCGGAGTGTGCGTGCGAGACCTGTCGGAACTATTCGCGTGCGTACGTTCGCCATCTTCTCAACGTCGACGAGATCACCGGCCTGGTGCTCGCGACGATCCACAACGTCAGCTTCTATCTGTCGCTGATGGAGCGGGCGCGCGAGGCGATCGCCGCCGGCACCTACGGCGCGTGGATGCGGCAGACTCTCGCGACGATGAGCGCGCGACAGTCGCCGGACCAGTGAATCAGGCGCGGCCGAACGCATCGCGCTCGTCGCCCGACATTGTCTCGAAACCAAACCGACCGGGTATCACGATGGACTTCTCGATCGTTCTTGCGATGGCTGCGCCTCCCGGAGGCGAGGGCGGTGCCGGTGGCGGCATCCTGGGCATGCTCCCGATGTTCGCGATCATTTTCGGCATCTTCTACTTCATGATCATCCGTCCGCAGCAGAAGCGGATGAAGGAGCAGCAGGCGCTGCTCGGCAGCGTGCAGCGCACCGACAAGGTCGTGCTCTCGAGCGGCCTGCACGGCGTCGTCCACGAGGTCGAGGAGGGCGCGGTGCTCGTCGAGATCGCGAAAAACGTCGTGGTCAAGGTCGAGAAGTCGGCAATCCAGTCGGTGACCAAGATCGACAAGTAGGGTGGAGTCCCGTACCCATGTTCCAGACAGTCGAGAAAGCACTCGAAGACCTGCGCCAGGGCAGGGTCATCATCGTCGTCGATGACGAGGAGAGGGAGAACGAGGGGGATTTCGTTGCCGCCGGTGAAAACTGTACCGCCGAGACGATGAACTTCCTCATCCGCGTGGGTCGGGGAATGATCTGTGCGCCGATCACCGAGAGCCGCGCCGCGGAGCTCGAGCTCGACATGATGGTGCCGGTCAACACATCGCTGCACGGCACGCCGTTCACGGTGACGGTCGACTATCGACACAACACGACGACCGGCATCTCGGCCAGCGATCGAGCCGCGACGATCCGCGCGCTCGCCGACGCCGAGTCCAAGCCGGTCGACTTCGCACGTCCCGGACACATCGCACCGCTGCGCGCGGTCGACGAGGGAGTGCTGCGTCGCGCCGGGCACACCGAGGCGGCGGTCGACCTGTATCGCCTCGCCGGCATGTATCCGGCGGGTGTGCTCTGCGAGATTCTCAACGACGACGGAACGATGGCGCGCATGCCGCAGCTCGAGGCGATCGCCGAGGAGCACGGCCTGACGATCGTCACGATCGCGGACCTGATCAAGTACCGCATGGCGCGCGAGAAGCTCGTCAAGAAGGTCGTCGAGGTCACGCTGCCGACGGAGTTCGGCGACTTCCAACTGCATCTCTATCACAACGTGGTCGACGGCAAGGAGCACATGGCGCTCGTCAAGGGCGACATCCACACCGAGGAGCCGGTGCTCGTCAGGGTGCACAGCGAGTGCTTCACCGGCGACACGCTCGGCTCGCGCCGCTGCGACTGCCAGTCGCAACTGCACGCGGCGATGCTCCAGGTCGAGCGCGAAGGCCGCGGCGTCGTGCTCTACATGCGCCAGGAGGGGCGGGGGATCGGGCTGACGAACAAGCTGCTGGCCTACGCTCTGCAGGATCAGGGCAAGGACACGGTCGAGGCCAACGAGGCGCTCGGGTTCAAGGCCGACCTTCGCGACTATGGCATCGGCGCGCAGATCCTCGTCGACCTCGGCATCAGCGAGATGCGCCTGATGACCAACAACCCCAAGAAGGTCGTGGGTCTCGAGAGCTACGGACTGAAGATCGTCGAGCGCGTCGGCATCGACGTCGGTGTCAACGAGCACAACTCACGCTACCTGCGCACGAAGGCCGAGAAGCTCGGGCACATGCTCGGACGCAGCTGAGCCGACGGCGCCGAACAGGCGAATCGAATGCGGGCGAGCCACCGAGACGACACCGTGTGTCATCATCGTTGCTCGCCCGCTCTGCTATTGACGCGACCATCATGCAGCCATGATCATTCCACACGGCGCCGAGCGCGTCACCATCGCCTTCACCGACGCCACGCGCAACTGTCCCGATGAGCGATTGATCGGCGGTGTGCTGCGCGAGCTCGAGACGGCGCGGATGCCTCGTGACGCGGTGACGCTGCTCTGCGCGACGGGACTGCACCGCGCGAGCACCGAGGCCGAGCGGCGGGCGAAGCTCGGAGCGGAGATCGCGTCGACGGTTCGCATCGTCGATCATGCGGCGACCGATCGCCATCAGCTCGCCGAGCTCGGAACGATCGACGGCATTCCCGTCGTCGTCAACCGGCTCTGCGTCGAGACCGACCTGCTGATCGCGACCGGCGTCGTCGAGCCGCATCAGTATGCCGGATACTCCGGCGGAGCGAAGACGGTCGCGATCGGCTGCGCGGGCGAGGCGACGATCACCGCGACGCACGGTCCGGCGATGATCGACCGCGACGGAGTGCGACTCGGGTCGATCGACGCGAACCCGTTCCAGGCGTTCGTTCGCGAGGCGGGGCGGATGATCGGCCTGCGGCACGTGGTCAATGTCGTGCTCGACGAGCACGGCGACACGATCGCCGAGGCAGCGGGCGAGCCGAACGCCGTGCACGACGCGCTCGTCACACGCGCGCGTGCGGCATTCGAGACGAGCGTCGACGAGCCGGCGCACATCGTCGTCGCCGGGGTGCCGCCCTCGAAGGGCGCCAACCTCTACCAGGCGAGCCGCGCCGCGACCTATGTCGCCCTCGCCGAGCGCACACCGCTGCTGCCGGGCGGGGTGATCATCGTGCCGGCCGGCATCGAAGAAGGCGCAGGCGACGGTCTCGGCGAGCGACGCTTCCTCGAGCTGCTCTCCGGCGCTTCCTCCGCCGCCGCACTCGTCGACGAGCTCCGCGACGGCGGCTTCCCCGGCGGAGCCCAGCGCGCATACGTCCTGGCAAAGGTGCTCATGCGGCATACGGTGATCGTCGCCGGCGCGCGTCATCCCGACGTCGTTCGTGCCTGCCACATGATTCCCGCGACGGACCTCGACGCCGCCCTCGACCTCGCGCGAGCGCTCGTCGGTGAGCGCTTCGGCTGCGTCCCGCGCATTCTCCAACTGCCGAATGCGCTCGTGACGCTCGCACGGCTCGCATAGGGGCGAGGCACGGAAATGCCCAGGGGCGAATCGGTATGCCGATTCGCCCCTGTCTTCGATTCGTACTATCGAGCCTAGCGCACGACGGTCATTCTCGTCGAGCTCTGATGCGCGCCCGTACTTACGGTACAGACATACGATCCGGGAACGAGCGATCCGAGGTCGAGTCGCACGACGCTGCGTCCGGCGGGCAGCATCAGGCCATCGACCCGCGCGACCTCGCGCGAGAGCTGATCGTAGATCGATACGGTGACGATCCCTGTCGACGCCAGCGTCACGGGGAGCATCGCCGCGTCACGCGCCGGAAGCGGATACACACTGCCGAGCGAGAACTCCGTTGCGGTGGACTCGACCGGCGCCGCAGTCGCGCCGTCGGTGCGAATCGGCGGAGAGGCCAGCCCAGGATTCGACGCCGCATCCCGAGCGCGGACCCTGATGTAGCGTCCGGCTGCTCCCGAAGTGCTGAACGATGCCTGCGACGACGTCCCGATGCGGGAGTTATCATCAACCACGAAATCGGGCCTGTCACCGCTGAAGATCTCGTAGTGATCGACGTCCGCCGAGGTCGAGCCCGACCACGCCAGCGAGAGTCCGTTCCCGCCGGTTTCGGTGCGAAGCGACTGCACCGCATTCGGGCCGCGATTGTCGAAGGCCGCTCCCGAGGCCACCGGGGTCATGGCGACCGTCCAACCGTTGTTGACAGCCGCGATGAGGTACTCGCTGGGGCGCAGGCTCGCATGCGTGCTCGTCTCGAGCGCGGGCACCGTGAGCGCATAGCGACCGAGTCCGCGTGCGTCGGTTGATCCGACCATACGCCACTTGCCCGACGCGACTCCGCTGAGCGGCTGTCCGTTCTGATCGTCGCGAAGGTATACGGCGTATCCGGTGACCGCACCGGCCGCACCACGTTGATCCTCCGCATGAGAATTCCAGAACAACCGTACGAATCCACCCTCGTCGCCGGGAGCGTCGCTGACGGCGGCGATTGCATATGCCTCACGATTCAGACGGTAGATCTCGGTCGAACGCATTGGTGACTGATCGGCCGCGGTGCCGCCGGTGACGATGATGTCCCCGTTGCCAAGCAGTGTGGCAGTGTGCCAGCCACGGTTATACGTCAGCGCATCGACGGGCCCCCATGCCGCGTCGGTCACCGAATAGTGTTCAACGGTGTTCGTCTGCGTGCTCCAGAGATAGGCCCACCCGCCAATCGAGATGACGTCGCCGTTCGGTAGCTTGACCACTTCGGTGACGATGCGTGGCGAACCGAGCGAATCGGCAGGGAGCCATCGCTCGGCGTACACATCGAAGATCTGCGAGTCGTAGAGTGCGAACTGATCGTACTCGCCTCCGACCGACAGGACGGTATTGTCGTCGAGCGTGACGAGCCGCACGAAGTTCCGCGCGGACTGCAACGAGTCGGTCAGCGACCATGTGTCAGTCACAGGGTCGTAGATCTCGCACGTCCTCGACGCTGGCTGTCCCCAGTCACTGATCACCAGCGTGTCGTTGATGCCCCCCGCCGCCAGGACACGACCGTCGGGCAGCCTTGCGAGTCCGGACTCGACGCGCGTCTCGTTCATCGGCGCGGCGGGCGTCCACGTGTCGGCGCTGACGCTGTAGATCTCGCACGTCGAAACCGGCGCCCAGATTCTCATCGCCCCGGTTCCGTCGGCGTTACCCTGGCGACCGCCGACGACGAGAATCTCGTCGTCGTTCAACACGATCGCCTGGTGGCGGTAGCGCCCATAGCCCATCGCGTCGACCGATGTCCAGCTATTGCTGATAGGATCGTACAGCTCCGCCGATGACAGAGCATAGCCTCCGCCGTTGAATCCGCCGCTCACCAGAACCTTGCCGCTCGGCAACAGCGTTGCCGTATGCGACGACCGCGCAACGGACATCGAAGCGGCATTGGACCAGCTATCGGTCGACGGATCGTAAATCTCGCAGGTCTCGGTCGCGATCTCGCCCCAGAAGTCGTAGGCACCGCCGGCGACAAGTAGACGTCCGTCGGAGAGAAGGGTGGCCGAGTGTCGCTGGCGCGTCATTGCCATGTCGGGTCCGGCATACCATGCGTCCTGCGCGGACAACGGTACGGCGGACGCCAGCAGCATGACTGCTGCGAAAGCTCGTCTCAAGTGGTGCATGATGGTCTCGATACGAAGAATGGATGGATCGGCAGCCACTGGTGGGGGGAAAGGCGGGGCCGCCATCGAGGTACTGCGACGAACGTACGGATGCTCAATGTGAATCGCAACGCTGCTCGGGCGACTTCCCACGGCTGACGACGAACAAGCACCGACCCTGACTTTCGTCAGTTTTCCGGCCTGCGCCGGGCGGTACTTTTCGCTACCGGGATCGACAGGTCCATCCGCGCCGGCCGCGGGATTCCGGGCACGCGGCCGGGCACTCACACGCAGAGCTCCCCATGTCCTCCGACACGACACGATGCCGGACGCGCTCGAGTGCGCTTCGTTCGCGCTGCATGCGCGCGGTCGCGCTGTTCGCCCTGGCCGCCGTGACACCAACCATCGCCGGCGCCCAGTCCGCAGGTCTCGCCGGCGGTTCGCACCACGCACTCTCGGACACGATCGGCACGACGGGCACCGTGCGATCGGCGCCCGCGTTCACCGAGCATCCTCGCGACGTCGCGACCACGGCCTTCGTCGACGCGCGCTTCAGCGTCGCCTACAGCGGTCAGCCGCTGCCGTCGGTCAGCTGGCAGTTCAGCACCGATGGCGCGAGTTGGAACGACGTTCCGGGCGCTACGACCGCGGCGCTCGTCGTGCGCAGCCCGGTCGTCGCACACGACGGCACGCACTGGCGTGCGCGCCTCAATGCCCCGGGTGCGGAGCCGCTCTTCTCGAACGCGGCCCGGCTCAGCGTCGAGAAGGCCCCCGCCACCATCCGCGTCGACGCGTTGACGCAGACGTATGACGGAACGCGGCGCAGCGTCGTCGTCACGACGGTCCCCGCCGGTCTGCGCGTCAACGTCACGTACCTGCGCGATGGTGTCCCGGTCGCCGACCCCGTCGAGCCGGATACCTATGAGGTTCTCATCGAAGTCGCGGGCTCCAATCACGCCGGCACCGCACGGGCGACTCTGACGATCGAGCCGCGGTAGCCCGACGGATGCTCGCGTCGGCATGGTCGGACGCGTCGAAGCGACGACGGCGGGACTATCGGGCAGTGTCGCGACGGATACGCAGCGTCATGCCGCGACGCCGCTCAAGAGCGGCGAACAGAGCGCTCTCGAACGCCTCGTAGTGTCGCTCGGGATCGTAGCGCTCGATCACCGACTCGCGCGCGCGCGACGCGAGTCGTTCGCGCAGCGTCGCGTCGGCGAAGAGATAGAGAATGGCGTCGGCCAGTTCCGCGGGATCGCGCGGACGAACGAGCACTCCGGTCGTTCCGTCGCGGATGATCTCCGGGACGCCGGCGCAGTCGGTGCCGATCACCGGCGTGCCCATCGCCATCGCCTCCTGCAGCACCATCCCGAACGTCTCGCAGTGCGAGGCGAGCACGAAGACGTCCATCGCCCGATACGCAAGACGCGTATCGTTGGCGAAGGGAAAGAACCCGATGCGCCCGGCAAACCGAAGCGACGCGCGGAGCTCCTCGAGCCGGTGCACGTAGGCGCTGTCGTCGGCTTCACGTATGCCGACGAGGATCGCGCTCACGCTACGCGCGAACACCGGGCTGCGCTGCGCGGCGATCTCGATCGCCTCGAGGAGCTCGAGCTGTCCCTTGCCGGGATTGAAGCCGCCGACGATGCCGACCACGAACGCGTCGTCGGCGACGCCGTAGGCGCGCCGCGCCGAGGATCGATCGATGCGCTGCGAAGAGAAGTGACGTGCGTCGATGGGGTAGGGAATGGTCGTGATCTTTTCGGGGGCCAGCACCGTGTGCCGCTCGAGATCGTCCCGTCCGAGCCGCGTGATCGTGATGCAGCCATCGAGCCGGCGGTAGACGCGGTCATGGAACCAGTCGCGCTTGTCGAGGCCGGACTGCATCTGCTGGTACAGCACGACCGCTCGGTCGTGTCCGGCGGCGAGCATCGCCGTGCTCAGGTCGCGCGTGCGCGCGACGAGCACGAGCTGCGTCGACTCTCGCTCGAAGATCCTACGCAGTCTTGCCGCGGCGAACGGGTCGGCGTAATGCAGGGCGGGCGTCAATGTCAGGTACTGCAGACCGAGACGCGCCGCCTGCTCCGCGAGCGCCGCCGAGTCGGGCAGTATCGCGACCACGTGGTGGCCGCGCGCCTTGAGCTCGGCGCCGCGACGCAATGTCGCCAGCTCGAGTCCGCCCACGGTCCCGGAAAAACAGATCGTCGCGATCGACAGGCGTTCCACCTATCCCTCTCCGGTATCGATCTGCCTGCAGAGCAGTCCGAGGTACTCCCACGAGTAGATGCCCGTGTCGTGGCCATCCTTCCAGTAGAATTGCAGGCCGTACTTGCCGACCGGCTCGATCCGCTCCACCTCGTACATGCCGGGCGTGAACGTCGGCAGCGCGATCGGCGCGAAGTGCTTGCCGAGGATCGTCTCCCCCTTGCAACCGGCGCATGGACACTCGTCGCGCAGGAACTTCAACGGCACGACGCTGACCGAGCCGTCAGGCCACGTGAACGAGAGCTGGTTCGGTGCGGGCTGCGTGATGTGGGTGGGAGCGGGATGAGTGGGCATGTCGGAGGTCAAATGTCAGATGTCAGATGTCAGATGTCACGAGGCGGGGTCGTGGCGTTGCGCGTCGTTGGTCGTTGGATGCAAGATAGAGTGTGCGGGGCGGGTTGACTGTAAGGGATGCTGTCATCGGTTTTCGATGGCGGCCCAGGCTTCGCCGAGGGTTGCGGTGATTGCGTCGGCGACGGAGGTGGTGGCGGTGTCGCTCACCAGGATCGTGCGGCATCCGGCGGCGCGGCCGGCGGCGACGTCGCTTTCGGAGTCGCCGATCATCCAGGAGCTGGGGAGGTCGAGCGCGTGCTCGCGCGCGGCGTCGAGGAGCATGCCCGGCATCGGCTTGCGACAACTGCATCCGGCGTCGCGCTCGTGCGGACAGTGGTAGATCGCGTCGAACGCGGCGCCGGCGCGCTCGCGCAACTGTCGCTGCATCGTGCGGTGAATCTCATCGAGCGCCTGCTCGGTCATCAGTCCGCGCGCGATCCCGCGCTGGTTCGTGACGAGAATCGCGACGTAGCCGGCGGCATGCACGCGCGGGAGGATCTCGAAGATCTCCGGCAGGAACTCGAACTCCTCCCAGCGCTTCACATAATCGTCGACACGCCGGCGATTGACGATCCCGTCGCGGTCGAAGAAGACGGCTCGTCTCGGGGCACTCAATTCCGATGAAATCATTGAATCAGGCGCAGTGGCTCGTTCGTGTGGGGCGCGCGATTGTCCGGCGGAGGTGAAACTTGTATGTTTGACCCGCTTTTCCAAAGCCCACGCATACCGATCCTCAATTCCGTGCAGACCTTTCCCGATCATTCGTTCGCGCTCATTCTCGGTGCGTCGAGCGGCTTCGGCGGTGCCGCCGCTCTC
>Ga0247823_10002828_pt1 | contig 14259 bp, 10 predicted proteins | sample 13C_PalmiticAcid_2_FD_192426 | JGI IMG/M metagenome (GOLD analysis project Ga0247823, IMG submission 192426) | Soil microbial communities from agricultural site in Penn Yan, New York, United States - 13C_PalmiticAcid_Day30 | ecosystem: Environmental > Terrestrial > Soil > Agricultural land...
GCTCATAGGTCCGCAGCAACACGCGCTCGGCGCTCTCGATCGCGCTCCAGTCCACATCGGCAATCTCGACCCGTCCGCGCGCATGACGCATGTCTAGCAGCACGCATGGGCCGATATAGGCATCAAGATCGCAATCGGCCGACGAAGCGCCGTCATTGGCATAATGCAGTGGCGCATCGCCGTGCGTCCCGGCGTGCAGCGGCGTGAACATGCCCCCGACATTGACCGGACAACCGTCGCCGATCACCGCATGACTGTGGAGCGCAAAGGCCGGCTCGCCCGGCCACACTGGCACCGCGGCGTGCAGCGGCTGCGAAATATCCCAGATCCGGCTCATGCGCCCTTCCCTTCGGCATAATCACCGCCCTCACGCGGCGCGGCCATCTCGGTGCGCATCGACCAGAGTTCGGGGAAGAAGCTGAGGCTCAGCGCCTTGACGAGATAATTTACTCCCGATGAGCCACCCGTCCCCGGCTTGTGCCCGATCACACGCGCGACCGTCTTCATGTGCTTGAAGCGCCATTCCTGGAAATAATATTCGAGCGCGGTGATCTTCTCCGCCAGCGTGTAGAGATCCCAATGCACGTCGACGTCGGTGTAGATTTTCAGCCACGCCTTCTCGACCGCCTCCGACGCTTCGTACGGCTTCGTCCAGTCACGCTCCAGATGATCGGCGGGGATATCGAAACCGCGCCGCGCGAGCAGCCGCAGCAGCTCGTCATAGAGCGACGGCGCCTCGAACGCCGCGCGCAGTCTTTCAATGGCTTGCGGGTCGTCCTTGTGGACGATCATCATATCCTCGCGCTTGTTGCCGAGCAGATATTCGAGCTCGCGATATTGTTGCGACTGGAACCCCGACGCGCGGCGCAGGAAGCCGCGAAAAGTCAGGAAGTCGTGCGGGGTCAGCGTCGCGAGCACTTCCCAGCTGTGGATCATGTGGCGCTGGATCGTCGCGATCCGGTCGAGTCCCTTGCCCGCGATTTCGAGCCGGCCGGCCTTGATCGCATCGACGACCAGCCGGACCTCGTGCAGCACCAGCTTGATCCACAGCTCCATCGTCTGGTGCATGATGATGAACAGCATTTCATCGGGCTTGTCCGACACCGGCACCTGCGCCGAGAGCAATTGCGCGGTCTGCAGGTGCCGCGCATAGGTCAGGCCATTGTCCCACTGGATCGTCTCGCCGTCGATCTCGGTCTCGAAGATATCGGTGCCGCCGTCGCTTGTCTGCCTGATCATAGGGATGTTTCTCCGCTTGCCGGCGCGGCCGGCAGGCCTCCCTCATAGGCGACATCGCCGTGCCAGGCATCCCCGGGTTCAAGAGCAGGGGAATCGGCGATCTTGCGATAAACGCCCGCGAAGTCGGTTTCTTCGGTCGCGCGCAGCAACTCATCGAAACCCTCGACGACGAAATAGGTCTGCTGAAATTGGTCGAAATGATATTTCGTCCGCATCACGCGCGCGACATCGAGCCAGATGCGCTGTGGTCCGGTCGAGGTGAGCGCCGACACCGTCTCGGCGAAGCTCGAGAGCAGGCCCCCGCCGAAGGCGCGCAGCTCGCCATCCTCGACCACCAGCCCGAACTCGACGGTGTATAGCCAAAGCCGGCCAAGAAAATCCGAGGCGCCAAGTGCTTCGGCGCGCAGGCCCGCTTCGCCATATGCGACCAGAAAATCGGAAAAGGCGGGATCGACCAGCATCGGGATGTGACCGAAGATGTCATGAAACATATCGGGTTCTTCGCTGTACGCGATCTGCTCTGGCGGCCGCACGAAATTGGCAGCGGGAAAACGCTTGTTCGCGAGATGCTCGAAGAATGGCTGGTTGGGAATCCAGCCGGGCACCGCGACGACTTCCCAGCCCGAGGCGGGTTTCAGCAGTGCGTTGAGGTAGGAAAAATCAGGAACGCCCGCCGGCAGCCGGCGCAGGATATCCAGGCCATCGAGAAACGACCGGCAGGCATAGCCCTCAACCGCGACCGACTGGCGGTCGAACAGCGTCCGCCACAGCCCGTGCTGGTCGGCGGTGAATGTCTGCCAGTTTTGCGGCATCGTCCAGTCCGCCGCCACGCCCTCGGGCGGGGCGTCGAAAATATGTGTCGCGGCCACGGGTCCCTCCATGCCTTGGAGTACAAAGGATAGCGCAGCGGCGCAGGAACATTGTCCGGTTTTGATCGCGCGCCAGGGCCGTGATCAGTACAATGTTTTGTTGTTATCGCATTAAGACGATGAATGTTCTTTCGATAGCGGAAGATAATGATCTAATCGCCGAAATTATCGAATCGGGAAGAACTGATGGACAAGCTCGACTGGAAAATCATCGCCGCACTCGAACGCAACGGCCGGCAATCCTTCGCCGAACTGGGCGAGCATGTCGGACTTTCGAAGTCGCCTTGCTGGTCGCGCGTCAAACATCTCGAGGATACCGGGATCATCGAAGGCTATTCCGCTCGGATCGATCCTGTAGCACTGGGACTTGCGATACAAAGCTTCGTCGAGGTGCAAATTCGCTTCGATGCCCACCTTGAGTTCGAAGCCGCGGTTCTCGCACATCCTGCTGTCGTCGAGTGCCACACGACGGCGGGCGAGAGCGACTATCTGCTCAAGATCTTTTCCAGATCGGCTGACCATCTCGACGAGCTTCTCCGCTACGATCTATCAAAGCTGCCGGGTGTCGAACGGTTGTCGACGGCGATATGCCTCAAGACAATCAAGCGGCACGGCAATATCACCGACTGGGCGCTGACCAGCGAGAACCGGCCGCAACCCGGCCGGAAACCCGCTTGAGCGGCCGCCTTTCCCCCACGCCGCGAGCGCTGTTGCAGCCGCCAAGCCCCGGGATTAAATGCTCGCGATGACCGAAATCCTGCTCCACGGCTTCTGGCGTTCCAGCGCCGCCTATCGTGTCCGCATCGCGCTCGCGCTGAAGGGGCTGGACTACAGGCAGGTACCCGTCGATTTGCTCGCTGGCGAACAGTATGGGGAGGATTATCGCAAGCTCGCACCCCACAAGCTCGTTCCGGTTCTCGAATATGGGGGTCTGCGGATGATCGAGAGCCCGGCCATCCTTGAATGGATCGACGCCAGATGGCCAGAACCCAGGCTGGTGCCCGACGATATCGACGCGGCCGCCACGGTTCGCGCCATGGCCGCGCTGATCGCCTGCGATATTCATCCGCTGAACAATTTGCGCGTCCTGAATGCCATCAGAAACGACTTCGACGCAAGCAATCCGCAGGTGAAACGCTGGATTGGACGCTGGATAGCCGACGGCTTCGCGGCGCTCGAGACGCTCGTCGCGCAGCATGGCGGTATCTTCGCCTTCGGCGACCGCCCCACCCTCGCCGACTGCTATCTCGTTCCGCAGGTCGACAGCGCCGAGCGCTACAGGATCGATGTTCAGCCATTCCCGCGGTTGCGGGCGGCCGCCGCTGCGGCGCGCGCGCTGCCCGCCGTGGCGGCCGCGCATCCCGACAATCAGGTCGGCGCACCCTCCTGCCCCCCACCCGAAGTCTGACCCTGTCGAGCGAGCCCCGGCCTGTCGCACGGCCGGAGCACGGCAGAAGCATGGCGAGCCATCTGCCGGCGTGGATATCCCGGTCACAGGGCCCGTGGCGTTGCGCATATCGCAACGGGGTAATCGCCCCTTAGGGCTGGGAGCGAACAGCCATAGGTGGATACCCCTGTAGTCGGGTAACATCATGCGCGGGGAACCATGAGCCATATTTCGCACAAGAATTTTCCGTGACCAGCCGCCGGGTGTCCAGCAGCAGCCCGGGCGACGCAGCCTTAGCCAATATGTACGGGGGCACGTCTGCCGTTCCCACGCCGCTTGGCGGCCGTCGGTCCGGCGCGGCCTGCATGGAGCGAACCGCCCACCTGCCCAGCAGTGGAAAGGGCGGCGAGCCGACCGCGGAAGAAAGCGTCCGGGCCAGTCGGGCGCGAAATCCGCCAGTCATCTGCAATCCGCTTGCCCGGCCCGGCCCGCGCGATGTGTCCCGCCTGTTTCAAAGCACCGAGAAAAGAGGGAAGATTATGCCACGACCCGCCCGCTACGCCGCCTTTTGCCTGCTTGCACCGCTCGCCCTCTCGTTCACCGCGCCGATACCCGCGCGCGCGCAAGAGGCGCAGGACATGCCCGCCGCGCCCGCGCCCGCGCCCCGCGAATTCGTATCGCGGCATGAGGGCGTCTTCGGCGGTCGGAAAATCGCCTATACCGCCACCGCCGGCGACACCATTGTCAAACTGGAAAATGGCAAGATGGCGCGCATCTTTGCCTTCTCCTATGTACAGAATGATCGAAAAGATCCCAATCGCCCCGTGACCTTCGTATTCAATGGCGGGCCGGGAACCGCCTCAGTGTGGCTCCATATGGGCGCGTTCGGCCCCCGGCGGGTGAAGCTGCCCGATGACAATGCGAGCGCCGGCCTGCCCCCCTATACGCTCGAGAATAATGCCGACAGCCTGCTCGATGTGACCGACCTTGTCTTCATCGACCCCGTCGGGGCAGGCTATTCGCGCGCGATACCGCCGACGGACGACGGCAAATTCTACAATCTCATCGACGATGCCGACAGCTTTACCCAATTCGTCCAAAATTGGCGGATCCGCAACGGTCGCCAGAATTCGCCGCTCTATATCCTGGGCGAAAGCTACGGCAGCGTCCGGGCCGGTGTGATGGTTCGCAACCTGCGCCGCGGCGTCGCGAAGATCGTCCCGAACGGCGTCATCCTGCTCGGCCAGGACATGGATACGACGATCACGCAGCAGACGCCGGGCAACGACATGCCGTTCGTGCTGTATCTACCCACCTATGCGGTGACCGCCTGGTATCACAACAAGGTGCCCCGCAACGGCCGGACGCTGGAGCAGGTCTATGCCGAGGCGCGCGAGTTTGCGTACAAGGATCTGCAAAGCGCGCTCTTCCTTGGCAGCGCGCTTCCGGCTTCCGAAAGAACGCGGATCGCAGCTCGAATGGCCGAGATGACGGGATTGCCGCAGGCGCTGATCGAGCGCGAGAATCTGCGCGTCGGTACTGCCGTATTTCTGCGCGAACTGCTGCGCGACGAGCGCCGCATCCTGATCCGGTCGGACACGCGCTTCACCACGCCAGCCACCGAAGTCTATCACGACAAGGAGGCGATCACCGATGTTCCCGGACTCGTCGAGGCATTCCAGTCGGCGGGCGCAGCCTATTATCGCCAGGAACTTGGCGTGACCCTGCCGGACCTCTTCGATCTCGATGGGCCCGAGACATGGGATTACAGCCTGCCTGACGGCATCAACGTCCAGCAGACCTACCATGATGTGACGCCCTATGTCGCCGCCGCGATGCGCGACAATCCGGGGATGCGCCTCTTCTTCGGATCGGGAGAATATGACCTGATGGCGGCGCCGCTTTCGGTCGAGCGCAACTATACCCATGGCGGGATCCCGCTCGACCGGGTGACCGCCAAAACCTATCCGGCGGGCCATATGATCTTCATAAGCAAGTCGAGCCTCGGGAAATTGTCGAAGGACGTCCGCGACTTCATCGTAGCCGGCATGCGCTGACGCCCGGTTCAGCGCTGGATACAAGGGCCGATCCCGCCTGCGCGGGGTCGGCTTCTTCCGTTCTCCGCCACGGAAACAGCGCTGCACAGAACGGGACACTCCATTGTCCAGTGCGGACTATGCAGCGCACCGCAAGCATGGAAATCATGGACTGCCCGAACCCGATGGGACCGAAGGAACTTCATTCATGCCGCAGCGCGATGACAGGATGATGAAAGGATCGGCCGATCGATGCGGGCCTCTCGCTTCTTCCCAGGGACAGTTCGGCCGGCGCAGCTTCGTCGCCGCGAGCCTCGCCGCTTCGGCGGTCGGCACCGTGCTTCCGGCGCGGGCCGCGCCGCGCGCGGCGCCGCTCGACCAACTCTATGCAGAAATGGAAGCCGCCTATCTGCGCCGGTCGCCCGAGCATGCCACCTCGCTCGGGATAGACCATGGCGCGAATGCCGCGGCGCGAGGGCTTCTCGATCAGCGCTCGCACAGCGCGATTGTCGACGAGCAGCGCGAACAGGCAGGCTTCGCGGCGCGCCTGAAGGCGCTCGATACAGCCGCGCTGTCCGAAGATGATCGCCAGGATGTCGAAGCCCTGGCGTTCGACCGCGCCGCCAAAGCGGGCATCGCGGAATTTCCGGGGATCAGGCTGGCGGAGCCTTATGCCGTTACCCAGCGGAACGGCGCCTATCAGGATATTCCGCAGTTCCTCGTCGATCAGCATGAGGTGAGCGGTTCGGCCGATGCAGAAGCCTATCTGGCGCGTATGGCCGCTTTTGCCGACATCCTCGACCAGGAGACCGAGCGGGTACGCGGCGACGCCGCCGAGCGCGGCGTCCTTGCACCCGACTTCACGCTCCGCCTCGCGGCACGCCAGCTTCGCCTCCTGCGCGACCAACCAGCCGATCGTGCCGACATCGTGGCCAACCTGGCGAAAAAGGCGAAGGCCAAAGGCCTTTCAGCAGAGTTCGCCGCGAAGGTCGAAACCCTCTACGCGTCGGCAATCGTGCCCGCGCTCGACCGGCAGATTACCGAACTCGACCGCCTCGCCGCCACGGCAGGCAGCACGGCGGGCTTGTCACGCGTCCCCGGCGGCGAGCGCCTTTATGCCGCGGCGCTGCGGGCGCAGACGACGACTGACCGCGATCCGGCGGAGATGGCGGAGATGGGGCAGGAATTGCTCGCCTCGCTCCATGGCCAGATCGAGGCGCTCCTGCACCAGCAAGGGATGAGCAAGGGCAAGCTGTCCGATCGTATCGCGGCGCTGCGTGCCGATCCGGCGCAATCCTACCCTGCAACCGAGGCCGGCGCGGCCGAAGCGCTCGCCGATGCAACGCGGATGATCAAGGAAATGCGCGCGCGATTGCCATCCATGTTCGGCACGCTGCCGCGCAACGAGGTCGTCGTGCGCCGCATCCCGCCGGCAACCGAGCAGGGCGCGGCCGGGGGCTTTTACGATCTCGGCTCGATCGACGGAACGCGCCCGGGTACCTTCTACATTAACCTCGCGCCGGGCCGTCAACCCGAGCGTTTCGGCCTGCCGACGCTCGTCTATCATGAAGCGATCCCGGGCCATCATATGCATGCTTCGATCCAGCAGGAATCGAACTTGCCGTTGATCCGCAAGACGCTGTGGTTCGGGGCGTTCAACGAGGGCTGGGCACATTATGCCGAGCAGATCGCCGACGAAATGGGTGTGTATGAGGCAAATCCGCTCGGCCGGCTCGGCTATTTGAGCGGCGCGCTGTTTCGCGCGATGCGCCTGGTGGTCGATACCGGGCTGCACGCCGGCGGCTGGTCGCGAGACGAGGCGATCGCCTTCGTCGTCGAGAAGACGTTCGTCGACAAGGCCGAGGCGACATCCGAGGTCGATCGCTACTGCGTGCTGCCCGGGCAGGCCTGCTCGTACATGCTGGGCCGCGAGACGATCAACGCGGCGCGCCGCAGGGCCCGTTCGGCCCTCGGGGACCGCTTCGACATCCGCGTCTTCCACGATCTCATCCTCGGGCGCGGCTCGATTCCGATGTACCAGCTGTCGGCCAATGTGGATCGCTGGATCACCAAGCAGACCAGATCATAAGAGCCCCGAAGGGCAGCCGGCGGGGGAGCCGGCAATCCATCGTCACTTTGAACAATGAGGGGGAAATCATGACCAAAGCAGTACGTCCCAACCTGTCCAGGATCGCTCTTTTTCTGGGAGGCGCGGCGCTTGGGCTTTGCACGGCAGGCCCGGCGTTCGCGCAGGCCGCGGACGATCAGGATGTCGATAATGGCGACATCATCGTGACCGCGTCGAAGCGCAGCGAACCCTTGCGGGAGGTCGCGGGCTCGGTGTCCGCGATCACCGGCGATCAGCTCAGCGACCTGTCGGCGCGCAACCTCGCCGATTATGCCGCTTTCGTGCCCGGCCTTTCCTTGCAGACGATCGGGCGCCCCGGGCAAACCAACGTGACCATCCGCGGCGTCCAGCCGCTCAGCGTCGGGGCGAGCACGGGGACGTATATCGACGACGTCCCTTTCGGATCGGCGAATAATTTCACCAGCGGTGCCAATCTGACGCCCGACCTCGATCCCAACGATCTCGAGCGCGTCGAGCTTCTCAAGGGACCGCAAGGCACACTCTATGGCGCATCGTCGCTCGGCGGCCTGATCAAATATGTCACGCGCGATCCCGACCTCAAGGATCTGGAGATGCGCTTCGATGGCGGCATCTACAGCGTCCATAAGGGCGGCCTCGGCTTCAACGTGCGCGGCGCCGCGAGCATCCCGCTTGTCACCGATCTGCTCGCGGTTCGCATCAGCGCGAACCATCAGAGTCAGGCCGGCTTCATCGACGATCTTGGCGTCGGCGGCGACGACACCAACAGCGCAGAGGTCGAAGGCTTTCGGGTGGCGGCGCTGCTGCAACCAGTCGCCGAACTCAAGATCAAACTGTCGGCGCTCCACCAGGACATCGAAAGCCACGGCATCAACGGGGTCGATGTGTCGCGCGCCACGTTGCGCCCGCTCTTCGGCGACCTCACCCAGAACCGGCTCGCGCGCGAAAATGACTCGGTTAAAACGCGGCTCTATTCGGGTTCGATCGATCATGACTTCGGCTTTGCGTCGCTGACTTCGGCCACGAGCTTCTCGAAGGTGCGCGCCAATCCCTATTCGGACGGCACCGCCTATTTGCGGGGCACCGTCGGGGCGGGACCCACGCAATTCATTCGCACGCTGGCCGGGATGCATACCAATAAATGGACCCAGGAGGTCCGCCTCGTTTCGCCCAGCAATGGCAAGTTCGAATGGATTCTCGGCGCCTTCTACCAGAACGAGCACAGCGGCACGAACCAGAATTACAAGACCTACAACGCCGACGGTTCGCCCGCGGCGGGCCTGCTCGAGACGCCCTATCTCAACATGTACGACACCCGGTACAAGGAATATGCGGGCTTCGGAAATGTGACGCTCTATATCACGCCGACGCTCGATATCACCGGTGGCTACCGGATCAGTCACAACGACCAGTCCATCACGCGCCGGCGCACGGGCATTGTCGGCAACCCTGCCTCGCCGACGACCTTCCGCGTCCGCTCGCAGGATTCGAGCGAGACCGTCAGCACCTATCTGGCGACGCTGCGCTGGCGGCCCACGTCCGACGTCCTGCTCTATGCGCGCGCGGCCAGCGGATATCGCCCCGGCGGCCCGCGCGATATCGCCCCCGGCTCCACGCCGCCGCCCGATTTCGTCTACAGCTTCGACGCCGATACGGTCTGGAACTATGAGGTTGGCGTCAAGGCCGAATGGCTCGACGGCGCCATCACCACCGATGTCTCGGGCTACTGGATCGACTGGAGCAAGATCCAGGGCACCGAGACGATTTCGGGCTTCGGCGTGTTCGGCAATGTCGGTAATGCCCGGGTGCGCGGGTTCGAAGCTGAAGCTGCGGTGCGCCCGATCGAGGGTCTCCGTTTCGGCGCAAACGTCACCTATACCGACGCAACCATCAGCGAGGATAATGTCGGATTCCGGGCCAAGAAGGGCGACCCCCTTCCCTACACCGCGCGCTGGGCGGGCGCGGCAACGGCGAGCTATGATGCGGCGCTGACGAAGGACTGGAGCAGCTTCTTCAGCGCGGCGCTGCGCTTCTCGAGCAAACGCTATAACGACTTCTCGCTGGTGCCCGCGCGCGTCGAGCTGCCCGGATATGCGATGCTCGACCTGCGCATGGGCATCTCGAATGCCGATGATCTTCGCTTGTCGCTGTACATGACGAATGTCACCGACAAGCGTGCCTATTTGGCGGTCGCGAACAACAGCGCCCCCAATCCGCGGATCGCGGTGGCCCAGCCGCGAACGATCGGCTTCTCGATCAGCAAGGCCTTCTGATTTCTCCGCCGGGGCCGGCGGTCCATGACCGTCGGCCCCGTTCTGCGACGGGACGATCGATGAACAAATATGCGCTTCTGCTGTCCGGACTTCTGGCATTTTCCGCGCCCCTGTCCGGGTCGCATCCGGCGGCGGCAGCGCCTCTCGCCAAGGCCGACGAGATCAGCTTTCCCAACAGCTATCGCCGGTCGCTGACCTCGAAGGTGAATGGCGTCACTTACGGGCTGCGCATCTTTCTTCCCCAATCATACGACCCGGCGAAAGCGCATCGTTACCCGGTCTTCTATTTTATCCGCGGCGAACATTTCGGCGCCTATTTCGCGGAGCTCGCCCGTATCCTGTCGGCGGGCGACATATCGCCGATCATCGTCGTGGGAATCGATTTTCCGGCAGACCAATCCTATTTCATGGACCTGCCGACCGCGGGCCATGACCCGCACTGGACGGTTCCGGAGAACCGGGGCGCCGCCAATTTCCTGAAGATCCTCACTACCGAGATCAAGCCGCTCATCGACCAGGAGTTTCCGACCAATCCTGACGACACGGGGATCGGCGGGCATTCGATGGGCGGTTTCTTCGCCCTCTACGCGCTGTTCAGCGCGCCCGACATCTTCAGCCACGTCTACGCGTCGAGCCCGTCTCTGATCTGGCAGGACCAGGTCCTGCTGCGATATGAGGCAGCGCTGGCCGCGCACGGCAAGGATCTTCATGCGCGGGTCTTCGTCGACGAGGGCGAGCAGGAGAGCCAGGACGAAAGACTCAGCGCGCTCGACAAGGCGATCCGGTCGCGCACCTATCCCTCGCTGCGCTGGACCGCTCGGCGCACGGCCGGCCAGACCCACCAGACCATCGCCTTCGCGAACGGCCTCGACGCGCTTTATTTCATCTACGGCCCCGACCTGCGCCAAGCAGACCAGGCCGAGATCGACGAACTCAGCGGGGAATGGCAGCGTTCGGACGGCGAGCATTTTCGGATCCGGGCCACCGAGGGCCGGATGTATCTCGTCGGCTTCGACGACGAGGATGATGTCCAGACCGAGATCTTGTCGGAAAAGAGGGGCGAATGGTTCATCCGATATCTGTGGCACCGCTTCCGCGTCGAGCGCGACGCCGCGGGCACCGTGACGCTGGTGTTCGAGATGCAGGATACGCCTGGCCCGAACGGCGAGGCGAAGGCGCCGCGCCTTACCGCCCGCCGAAAAGCCTTTCGGCCGCAAAGCTAGTCCGGGCCGCGCAGCAATGCGCGGCCCGGTAGAAAGCATTCAATCCATTGTCGTTTTGAAGCTCGGCGGAGATACGCGGAAACACAGATTCGGGTTCCGCCGCCTGATATATTTTCGCGATGGACACGACGAAGGGCCGCGGCCGCCTTCAATCTGTCTTCTGCCACTGACCACCAGCCAGTGCCTTTCGCGGTCGCTACGCCTCAACTCACGGATGCGCGACAGGTGGCCGAAAGTGAATCCCAGTCAGCCGCGGCGGCGGTGTTGCGATGCAGCAATGCGAGAAGCAGGGCATCGACCTCCGGTGAAAGTGGCAACAAGCCATAAGCGGCAATCGTCGTCATCAACCCGCTCAGCAGATGGACACGGTAGTCGGTCTCGATCAGATCGCGGCTATAGAGGTTTTCATCGCCGAAGATTCCCGCATAGATGTCGAGCAAATCCTGTTCATGTACACGGCGATCCTCCACCGTCACACTCCCCGACAGGAAATATCCGATATCGTGCATGGGGTTGCGCCAACCGGTGATCTGCCAGTCGATCAATACGGCCCCGGCCGCCGCGAACAGGATATTATCGACTCGCGGATCCCCGTGCGTCAGCGTACCGCGGGGCATCGGCAGATTATACCAGCCAAGCGCTTGCCGCTGCGCATCCGATAACAAATCCATCTGCCATGGCTCGAGCCGATCCGCCACGTGCAGGCTGACGACATCGAGCCCGCGTTGGACCGCGGCGGCCCAATAGTCGGCGCTCGCCGCCATTGTCATCCCCCACGCGGGAGCCTCGGCCTTGGGCATCGGAAAATAAGCGCGGTGAAGCTTCGCAAGTTCGGCGACCACGCTGCGGGCATCGTCGATATCGCACCCCGCGATCTGATTGCCCGCGCGCGCGATCCGGCTAAGATCTGCCATGACCAGATTGATGTTGCCGGCGTTACCGTCGACCCAAAAGACGTCTGGTATGCGGCACACATCGGGACGGCCCAAAAGCGCGCGATAGCTCTCGACCTCGCGAAGATAGGATCCGCTTCCCACACCATGCACATGCGCCGCATCGTCGCTGCACCGGAACTTGCAGATCAGGGACGCCGGCGCGCTGGTCGGCGCCTCATATTCCAGCGCGACGCGGAACGTGTCGCTGACGTTGCCGGCACCGATCGGCTGCAAGGCGAAAGACGCCACCCGGGCGTCGCGATGGCCGGCGATATTCAGCACCTGCGTCAGCCAGCCGGCATCGACCTCATCGCGGTGGTCAAGCAGTCGCGGCGCATCGCAATAGTCCAAAGCCATCCCTCTCCAGATGATTTTCGCCGATGCTGCCGCACAGGGCGCACCATCACAAATCGGGAATCGCGCGGGACCGATCGGCGGTCGCGATGATTGATCGGAACGCGCGATGAAAATCCATCGATATCCGATTGGCCGCCGCGCGCCTGCTTTGGAAGAACGGCCCCCTAGAAACGGGACGAGGATGACATGACGCGGTCTGCGCTCGAAGTGGTGACACTCTACAATCTGGAGGTGTGGAACAAGGGTCGGATCGAACTGGTTCCCGAACTCTGCGCCGAACGAATGACCCGCTACGACGCGAACAGCGTGACGACGCTCAATATCGACGAGCAGATCGCGCGCATCCGGCATAATTATGACGAACTGCGCCCGACCTTCGAGCCGGTCGTCCTCGACGGCGGCGACGAATATGTCACGCTGGTCTGGAACGTCACCGGGCGCGACCCGAACTGGAGATGGTGCGGGATCGAGGTGTTTCGCGTCGTCGATGGCAAGATCGTCGAGGTCTGGAACGGCCCCTATGTCGATGGCCGCTGGATTCGCGGCGGGACGCTTGCGGCGAGCGCAGCAGGCGGTATCGCGCGGCCTATCCCGGTGATGAGCGCCACGCTGGAGGGCGATCATGGCCAGCTCACCACCCCGCTCGATACCGCATCGATCGCGCATTGGCTGGAGGCGACATTCGGCGCCCCGGACATCGATGCCGGAGGCAGACGCTTCCACTGGCGCGCCGACAGGCCCGCGCTCGACATTTCCTACGCGCGGCATGGAGAAAGGCCTCGCGGCCTGTCGCACGCATCGATCGAACGCCTCGAAATCCGCTGGGCACGATCGGGGCTGACCAATGTCACCATCGACCTCATAGGCACCTGCCGGGATGATCCGGCATGGCCGGCCAAAGGAGAGGATATGGCGATCCGCTTGGCCGAATGCCGGGGGCAATTTTGTAGCCCGGGGCTACCGCCGGGAAACATCGTCGGGGCGTCGATTGCCCTCGATCCGGCGACACGAACGGCATCGGGCGAGTTGACGATGCGCATTCCGGTCGACGTCGCCCCGGACGCCCTGATCGGAGGAGGACGTCTCGAATTCGGGTGGTACGAGGGATCGCAGGCGCTCCGTTTCGAAGCAGCCGCCACGCTGCTCGGCGAGCCCGAGGGCATCTTTACCGACGGCGACGAGCGCGAGGCCGTCTTCAGCTGGCGCGCCGCCGACATCGTCGCATCGCTTGTTCTGCGAGATGAAAGCGCTCCGGTCGATTGATCGACGGCGGACATGATTACCGCGACAAAGCCGATTGGACAGCATCGGGACGATCGCCGACGCTGGCGATGAACCGGCGGCATGAACGGTAGAGAGGATATAGCAGATGATCTCCCTGTCCTTTGAGGGAAAAAAGGCGCTGGTGGTTGGCGGATCGAGCGGTATCGGCCGCGGGATCGCGCAGGCGCTGCGCGACGCGGGCGCGGCGACGACGGTGTGGGGAACCCGCGACGCGGTGACCGATTATGAACAGCCGGACGAGCTGGCCGGCATTGCCTACCGGCAGGTCGATGCCGCCGACGACGCGGCGGTATCGAACGCGGCGGCCGGGCTCGACCGTCTCGATGTCCTGATCCTCTGTCAGGGAACGGTCCGCTACGACCGGCAGGAATTCGAGATCGAGACCTTCCGCAACGTTGTCGATGTCAATCTGAACAGCATGATGGCCTGCGCAGGCGCCGCCTTCCCGCTCCTGTCGCGACAGGGCGGCTCGATCGTCACCGTCAGCAGCACCGCCGCCTATCATGCGACGCGCGGCAACCCCGCCTATAACGCCAGCAAGTGCGGCGT
>Ga0247823_10002829_pt1 | contig 14258 bp, 5 predicted proteins | sample 13C_PalmiticAcid_2_FD_192426 | JGI IMG/M metagenome (GOLD analysis project Ga0247823, IMG submission 192426) | Soil microbial communities from agricultural site in Penn Yan, New York, United States - 13C_PalmiticAcid_Day30 | ecosystem: Environmental > Terrestrial > Soil > Agricultural land...
ACCGCGGCAAAACCCATTCCTCCGGGAAATTGCTGTTCTCTGCACGGATTATTCCATATCGCGGATCTTGGCTGGACTTTGAATTCGATCCAAAAGACATCTTGTTTTTCCGGGTCGATCGCCGCCGCAAGATGCCAGTTACGATCTTGCTGAAGGCAATTGGCATGACGCCAGAGCAGATCCTTGCAAACTTCTTTGTATTTGATAATTTCACCCTTCGCTCCGAAGGCGGGGAAATGGAGTTTGTGGCTGAGCGTCTGCGCGGAGAAGTCGCTCGTTTTGACATCGTTGACAAGTCGGGCAAGGTCATCGTTGCCAAGGACAAGCGTATTAATGCCAAGCATGTTCGTGAAATCGAAGCCGCTGGTATCAAGCACATTTCTGTACCAGAAGACTATCTACTCGGCCGTGTGTTAGCGAAGAATATCGTTGACGCTGAAACCGGAGAAGTAATTGCGAGCGCAAACGACGAGTTGACGGAAGAAACCCTTGCTCGCTTGCGCGACACTGGGGTGGCTGACATCCAGACTTTATATACCAACGATCTGGATCAGGGCGCGTATATCTCGCAGACTCTACGTATGGACGACACCGCCGACCAAATGGCGGCGCGCGTCGCCATCTACCGCATGATGCGCCCAGGCGAACCGCCGACTGAGGATTCGGTGGAGGCACTGTTCAACGGCTTGTTCTACAGCGAAGAACGTTACGACCTGTCAGCTGTCGGTCGCATGAAGTTCAACCGCCGTATCGGCCGCGATGAATTGACCGGTGCTATGACGTTGTCAAACGAGGACATTCTCGCGGTAATCAAGATTCTGGTTGAGCTGCGCAACGGACGAGGCGAAGTAGACGATATCGATCACTTAGGAAACCGTCGTGTGCGATGCGTCGGCGAATTGGCTGAGAACCAGTTTCGTGCAGGCTTGGTGCGTGTCGAACGCGCAGTAAAAGAGCGTCTTGGGCAGGCGGAAGCAGACAATCTAATGCCGCATGATCTGATCAACTCCAAGCCGATTTCGGCTGCAATCCGCGAGTTCTTCGGTTCGTCGCAACTGTCACAGTTCATGGATCAGACTAATCCGCTGTCGGAAATCACGCACAAGCGCCGCGTTTCAGCACTTGGTCCGGGTGGTCTGACGCGCGAGCGCGCTGGCTTTGAGGTGCGCGACGTGCATCCCACGCACTATGGCCGTGTATGCCCTATTGAGACTCCGGAAGGTCCGAATATCGGCCTGATCAATTCGCTGGCGCTGTATGCACGTCTCAACGAGTATGGTTTTCTTGAGACGCCGTATCGCAAGGTGGACGGTAGCGCCGTTACCAATCAAATTGATTACCTGTCCGCCATCGAAGAAGGCCGCTATGTAATCGCCCAAGCGAACGCCACGATCGACAATCAAGGTAAATTGTCGGATGAATTAGTTTCTGCGCGTCAGGCCGGCGAAACTATCCTTGTCTCTCCCGAGCGTGTGCAGTACATGGACGTGGCTCCAGGCCAAGTGGTATCGGTGGCGGCATCCTTGATTCCGTTCCTTGAGCATGATGATGCGAACCGGGCATTGATGGGGGCCAACATGCAGCGTCAAGCGGTGCCTTGTTTGCGCCCCGAAAAAGCATTCGTCGGTACAGGCGTTGAGCGGACAGTGGCAGTTGACTCAGGCACAACTGTGCAAGCGCTGCGCGGCGGCGTGGTCGACTATGTCGATGCCGGCCGTATTGTGATCCGTGTGAACGATGACGAGGCGGCGGCGGGCGAAGTCGGCGTGGATATCTACAACTTGATCAAGTACACCCGTTCTAACCAGAACACCAATATCAACCAGCGTCCGATCGTGAAGATTGGGGATCGTGTTGCAAAGCATGATGTGATTGCCGATGGTGCCTCGACTGACCTTGGTGAACTTGCGCTCGGCCAGAACATGCTGGTGGCGTTCATGCCGTGGAACGGCTATAACTTCGAAGATTCAATCTTAATCTCGGAGCGTGTGGTTGCGGATGACCGCTACACCTCGATTCACATCGAAGAGCTGTCGGTTGTTGCGCGTGATACCAAGCTGGGTGCTGAAGAAATCACCCGTGACATTTCGAACTTGGCGGAGAATCAGCTTGCACGCCTGGACGAGTCGGGCATCGTGTACATCGGTGCAGAGGTCGAAGCTGGCGATACGCTAGTCGGTAAGGTAACTCCCAAGGGCGAAACCCAGTTGACGCCGGAAGAGAAGCTGCTGCGCGCAATCTTCGGTGAAAAAGCATCGGACGTGAAAGATACTTCGCTGCGTGTGCCGTCCGGTATGGTTGGTACAGTGATTGACGTACAAGTGTTCACTCGCGAAGGTATTCCCCGCGACAAGCGTGCACAGCAGATCATTGACGATGAACTGAAGCGTTACCGCCTTGATCTGAACGATCAGTTGCGTATCGTTGAAGGCGATGCGTTCCAGCGTCTGGAAAAGATGTTGATCGGCAAGGTTGTCAACGGCGGTCCGAAGAAGCTGGCTAAAGGGGCGAAGATCACCAAGGAGTATCTGGACGATCTCGATAAGTATCATTGGTTCGACATCCGCCCGGCCGAAGATGACGTTGCAGCAGCACTCGAAGCGATCAAGGAATCGATCGCCGAGAAGCGTCATCAGTTCGATCTGGCGTTTGAGGAGAAACGTAAGAAGCTCACGCAAGGTGACGAATTGCCGCCGGGTGTACAGAAGATGGTCAAGGTGTACCTCGCCGTGAAGCGTCGCCTGCAGCCTGGCGACAAAATGGCGGGCCGTCACGGTAACAAGGGTGTGGTTTCGCGTATCGTTCCGGTGGAAGACATGCCGTACATGGCAGATGGTACGCCAGCCGATATCGTATTGAATCCATTAGGCGTTCCGTCGCGTATGAACGTCGGTCAGGTACTTGAAGTGCACTTGGGGTGGGCTTCGAAGGGTCTCGGCCTGCGTATCGGCGAAATGCTGCAGGCGCAAGCCAAGGCAACCGAACTGCGCAAATTCCTGACCACGATCTACAACGAATCGGGTAAGGCAGAAGAGCTGGATAAATTCTCCGACGATGAGATCCTGCAGCTGGCAACGAACCTGAAATACGGTGTGCCGTTTGCAACACCGGTGTTTGACGGTGCACATGAGGATGAAATCCGTCGCATGCTCGACCTTGCGTATCCAGATTCGGTCGCGAAACAGTTGGGTATGACGCCCTCCAAGAATCAGGTCACCATGTATGACGGCCGCACCGGCGAAGCATTCGAACGTCCAGTCACGGTTGGCTATATGCATGTGCTGAAACTGCATCACCTTGTGGACGACAAGATGCATGCACGCTCCACTGGCCCGTACTCGCTGGTGACTCAACAGCCGTTGGGCGGTAAGGCGCAGTTTGGCGGCCAGCGTTTCGGTGAGATGGAAGTTTGGGCACTGGAAGCCTATGGCGCGTCCTACGTGTTGCAGGAGATGCTGACAGTGAAGTCGGACGACGTGACTGGCCGCACCAAGGTTTACGAGAACCTAGTCAAGGGCGATCACGTCATCGACGCCGGCATGCCGGAATCCTTCAATGTGTTGGTGAAGGAAATCCGTTCGCTCGGTATCGATATCGATCTAGAACGCGATTAGTCGGAAAACCGGTGCTGGTGATGCGAATAACCCGTCGCCAGCACAGTGGTACCGAAGCAAAAGATATTTTTATTCACGCCACCCTGGAGTGATACATGAAAGCCCTGCTCGATTTATTCAAGCAAGTTCAGCAAAGTGAACAATTCGACGCGATTAAGATCGGTCTCGCGTCGCCCGAAAAAATCCGTTCCTGGTCTTATGGCGAAGTCAAAAAGCCTGAGACCATCAACTACCGTACTTTCAAGCCGGAGCGCGATGGCCTGTTTTGCGCCAAGATCTTCGGCCCGATCAAGGATTACGAATGTCTTTGTGGTAAATACAAGCGCCTGAAGCATCGCGGTGTCATTTGTGAAAAATGCGGTGTTGAAGTCACACTGGCCAAGGTGCGCCGTGAGCGCATGGGCCATATCGAACTGGCATCGCCGACCGCGCACATCTGGTTTTTGAAGTCGCTGCCGTCACGTTTGGGGATGGTGCTCGACATGACGCTGCGCGATATCGAACGCGTACTGTACTTCGAAGCCTATGTCGTGACCGATCCTGGCATGACGCCGCTGAAGAAGTGTCAGATCATGTCGGAAGACGATTACGCCGCCAAGTACGAAGAATATGGCGATGATTTCACGGCGTACATGGGTGCCGAAGGCGTCCGAGAACTGTTGCGCTCAATCGATATTGACCGCGACGTCGAAACGTTGCGCCAGGAATTGAAGGATTCCAAGTCAGAAGCCAAGATCAAGAAATACGCGAAGCGCTTGAAGGTACTTGAGGCATTTCAGCGGTCCGGCATCAAGCCTGACTGGATGATCATGGAAGTGTTGCCGGTGTTGCCGCCGGAATTGCGTCCGCTGGTGCCGCTGGACGGAGGTCGCTTCGCGACCTCCGACCTGAATGACCTGTATCGTCGCGTGATCAACCGAAACAACCGCTTGAAGCGGTTGATGGAATTGCGCGCGCCGGAAATCATCACCCGTAACGAAAAGCGCATGCTGCAGGAAGCAGTCGACTCACTGCTGGATAACGGCCGTCGTGGCAAGGCGATGACGGGCGCTAACAAGCGTCCGCTGAAGTCCTTGGCTGAAATGATTAAGGGTAAAGGCGGTCGTTTCCGCCAAAACCTGCTGGGTAAGCGTGTTGACTATTCCGGCCGTTCCGTGATCGTGGTGGGTCCGCAGCTCAAGCTGCATCAGTGTGGTCTGCCCAAACTGATGGCACTTGAACTGTTCAAACCGTTTATTTTCAACAAGCTAGAACTGATGGGTCTCGCAACCACCATCAAGGCCGCAAAAAAACTGGTTGAGGTGCAAGAGCCCGTGGTCTGGGACATCTTGGAGGAAGTGATCCGCGAACATCCGGTGATGTTGAACCGCGCGCCTACCCTGCACCGTCTTGGTATTCAGGCGTTCGAGCCGGTCCTCATTGAAGGCAAGGCAATTCAATTGCATCCGTTGGTCTGCGCGGCATTCAATGCCGACTTCGACGGCGACCAGATGGCGGTTCACGTTCCTCTTTCGATCGAAGCGCAGATGGAAGCTCGCACATTGATGCTGGCTTCGAATAACATCCTGTTCCCGTCGAACGGTGAGCCGTCGATCGTGCCATCGCAAGATATCGTGCTTGGTCTGTATTACGCAACCCGTGAAAAGATCAATGGCAAGAACGAAGGCATGATGTTTCCGGACGTATCCGAGGTCATTCGTGCGTACGACAATAAGGAAGTCGAGCTGACCACCCGTGTCACGGTCCGCATCACGGAGTACCCCAAGGACCCGACAACTGGTGAGTTCGTACAAACGATTAAGCGCTATGAAACGACCGTTGGTCGTGCCATCCTGTCGGAAATCCTGCCGAAAGGCTTGCCGTTCACCGTGCTGAACCGAGCGCTGAAGAAAAAAGAAATTTCGAAGTTGATCAACACTTCGTTCCGCAAGTGCGGTCTGCGCGCAACAGTGGTATTTGCCGATCAGCTGATGCAGTCGGGTTTCCGTCTCGCCACCCGCGCCGGTATTTCAATATGCGTAGACGACATGCTGGTGCCACCGCAGAAATCGACGATCATCGCGCAAGCCGAGCATGAAGTGAAACAGATTGAGCAGCAATACGCTTCCGGTCTGGTAACAGCTGGCGAACGTTATAACAAGGTGGTCGACATCTGGGGCAAGGCCGGTGACGAAGTCGGTAAGGCGATGATGGAACAGCTCAAGGTGGAAGATGTCACCAAGCGCGACGGCAGCACGGGAACGCAGGAATCGTTCAATGCGATTTACATGATGGCCGACTCTGGTGCTCGCGGTTCTGCAGCACAGATTCGTCAGTTGGCTGGCATGCGTGGTTTGATGGCCAAACCTGATGGTTCGATCATCGAAACGCCGATTACGGCGAACTTCCGCGAAGGCCTGAACGTATTGCAGTACTTTATTTCGACGCACGGTGCCCGTAAAGGTCTGGCTGATACTGCGTTGAAGACAGCGAATTCAGGTTACCTGACACGTCGCTTGGTGGACGTGACGCAGGATTTGGTTGTGATCGAAGATGATTGCGGTACCGCCAACGGCGCGTCGATGAAGGCATTGGTTGAGGGTGGTGAAGTCATTGAGGCGCTGCGTGATCGTATTCTTGGTCGAGTCGCCGCGAACGACGTTATTAATCCGGAAACGCAAGCCACACTGTTCGAGGCGGGCACACTGCTGGACGAAGATGCTGTCGAAGAAATCGAACGCCTCGGTATTGACGAAGTGAAGGTCCGTACGCCGCTTACTTGCGACACCCGTTACGGTCTGTGTGCGAAGTGCTACGGTCGCGATCTCGGTCGAGGCATGTTGGTTAACTCTGGAGAGGCCGTTGGTGTGGTCGCAGCGCAGTCGATTGGAGAACCAGGTACCCAGCTCACCATGCGTACCTTCCACATCGGTGGTGCGGCATCGCGTGCAGCGGTTGCATCCAGTGTGGAGGCTAAATCGAATGGCACGGTGCGTTTCACTGCAACCATGCGTTACGTCACAAACGGTAAGAACGAGCAGATCGTGATTTCCCGGTCTGGCGAAGTGCTGATTACTGATGATCATGGTCGTGAGCGGGAACGTCACAAGGTGCCTTATGGTGCCACCTTGCTAGTTAGGGATGGCTTGACAATCAAGGCCGGTACAGGTCTGGCAACATGGGATCCGTTGACTCGACCGATCATTACTGAATACACCGGTACGGTGAAATTCGAGAATGTCGAAGAGGGCGTGACCGTGGCGAAACAGATCGATGAAGTGACCGGTCTGTCGACGTTAGTCGTGATTGATGCGAAGCGCCGTGGTTCCAGCACCAAGGTACTTCGTCCACAGGTGAAGCTCCTTAACGAAAAGGGTGAGGAAGTCAAAATCGCCGGCACTGAACATGCAGTGACCATTGGTTTTCAGGTTGGGGCGTTGATTACAGTGAAAGACGGGCAGCAGGTTTCAGTAGGCGAGGTGCTTGCACGTATTCCTACTGAGTCGCAAAAAACCCGGGATATTACCGGCGGTCTGCCGCGCGTAGCCGAACTGTTCGAAGCGCGCTCACCGAAAGATGCCGGTATGTTAGCGGAAGTCACCGGTACGGTGGCGTTCGGTAAGGAAACCAAGGGTAAGCAACGCTTGGAAATTACCGACATGGAGGGTAACAAGCACGAGTTCCTGATTACTAAAGATAAGCAAGTGCTGGTGCACGATGGTCAAGTGGTGAACAAGGGCGAGATGATTGTGGACGGTCCAGCGGATCCGCAAGATATTCTGCGGTTGTTAGGCATCGAAGCATTGGCACGTTACATTGTCGACGAAGTGCAGGATGTGTATCGTTTGCAAGGTGTGAAGATCAACGATAAACACATCGAAGTAATCGTTCGCCAAATGTTGCGTCGTGTTCAAGTAGTCAATGCTGGCGATACGGCCTATATCCCGGGAGAGCAGGTTGAACGCTCCGAACTGCTGGATGAAAACGACCGCGTCATCGCTGAAGGAAAACTGCCAGCCACATACGAAAACGTGTTACTTGGTATTACCAAAGCATCGCTGTCGACTGACTCGTTCATTTCTGCTGCGTCATTCCAGGAAACCACTCGCGTACTAACCGAAGCGGCGATCATGGGCAAGAAGGATGGTTTGCGCGGCTTGAAGGAAAATGTCATTGTTGGCCGCTTGATTCCTGCAGGCACAGGTTTGGCTTACCACCGTGCACGCAAGGAAAAAGAGTCGTGGGAGGCCGAAGAACGTACCGCGTTGTTGCAAGCCGAAGAATCGGCACGTGCCGCGGAGGCGGCAATGGTCGACACCAACGGCAGTATGGCGGAGGGCGGAGACGCTTAACGTCGTCCAATCTAGCGATAAAAAGCAAAGCGGCACCACGGGAAACTTTGGTGCCGTTTTTTATTGATTGCCGCAACTCGACTCGGTTTTACAACTGCCCTACCCTCCAATCGTTCTAGACTCTGTTTGATAGGTACACCATTTTCTGCAACCGATATCATCCGGATCGTGCCTATCCCTTCAAATCAACCTGTTTGTCAGCCGCTTGAACGCGCCGCAGTGGCGTTGGTTCGCGGCCCTCGAAGCCCTGCGTATTTGGGCATGGCGGCAAGCATCTGGCGGCGCAAATCACTGGATTGAGTCCCATGACGATCCGGCGCGGATGCCGCGAACTCAAATCGGGCTTGGCTGACTGTCCCGGCAAGGGCTTGCGTACGCCAGGCGCAGTTCGTTGCGGGCGCTTTCCGCCAAGCTGACGGCGGCCGGGCATCCGGCCAACCGGGACGACTGTGGCCAGGCTGTTGCACAAGGTGGACTGCTCGCCCAAGGCGAATGCGCAGCGTACCGAAGCGAGTGGTGCCTCACCCGCGCAGCGCAATGCGCAGTTCGAGCACATTACTAAGCAGCGCGCGCAGTTCGCCGCCACGGGCGACCCGATCATCAATGTGGACACGAAAAAAAGAATTGATCGGCCAGGCGGTGCCGTATGGCATCTATGATGTCAGCGCCAACCGCGGTGATGTCTGCGTCGGTGACTGCTTTGACATACCGCGCTTTGCCGTCGACGCCATCGGCGATTGGTGGTGCGACGAAGGCTGCGGGCGTTATCGCCGGACACGCCGGTTATTGATCCTGGCCGATGGCGGGGGGATCCAACAGTTGTCGCTCGCAGGTATGGAAGGCGCAATTGCAGGAGCAGTTGTGCGATCGCTGTGGCTTGGCCGTCACGGCGTGCCATTACCCGACGGGCTGCTCGAAATGGAATCCGATCGAGCATCGGCTGTTCAGTCACATCAGCCTGAATTGGTCCGGGGTGCCGCTGCGCTCGTTTGAAACCGTGATCCGCTACATCGAAGGCGCCGAAACGGCCACTGGGCTGCGCGGAAGGCGGTGCTCAAACGTGGTGGCAACGAGATCGGCGAGTGGGTCTCGGATGAAGAAATGCAGCACCTGCGCATCCAGCCGCACGCTGTCTGCCGAGCGTGGAATTACACGCTTCATCCGCGCACGGACCAAGTAAAAAATGGCTAGGTTGTTTCGTGACAAGCCCTAAGATAATTAAATGGCATGAACGCTTTGATGCGGAATGGGCATTGCTTGAGCCGCTGGTACCGGTACGGGGAAAAATCTACCACTGTTCGAGTCCGATAATCACGTACTGGAGCGTAGCCGGCCGGCTGGAGGACCAAACACTGATGGCGCTCTACTGACGTTGGTGGTCAATGCGGTGTGCATCCATCGTCTACATGGCCTGCTAGCAATGCTAGCAACAACAACGGGCCTTTGATCGCGCGCTGACAGGCATTACTGCATTCGCCAAGGAGGGCGTAATCACCGGATGCGCGCCTTCACCCGGTAGTTCAGTGAAGTTAAGTTGCTTGGATCGTATTTGTCCCATTAATCATTAGTCGATTGACTTGGTGCGATAACGGCGATAAAATCGCGAGTTCTCAATTTTAGACTTTCTGTAGTCTAAGCGTTCTTTGGCCTATTTGTTTGCCTGTTGTGCGCTTATTCTGCTTCAAATTGATACGTCTTGCGCAATGTTCCTCTTGGTTCCGGACAATCGATTCTGGGGCTGTATTTTATTAACGAAGCAATTTTGTTGGATTAAAGACCGATGCCAACCATCAATCAACTGATTCGCAAGCCGCGGGTTTCTGCTGTTGTGAAGAGCAAATCGCCGGCGTTGGAAAACAGCCCGCAGAAGCGTGGCGTTTGTACCCGTGTTTACACGACCACTCCGAAAAAGCCGAATTCGGCACTCCGTAAAGTTGCAAAAGTGCGCCTGACCAACGGTTTTGAGGTCATTTCGTATATTGGCGGCGAGGGACATAACTTGCAGGAGCATAGCGTTGTCCTGTTGCGTGGGGGGCGTGTAAAGGACTTGCCGGGTGTGCGTTACCACATGGTGCGTGGTGCACTTGACACACAAGGCGTTAAGGATCGTAAGCAGGCGCGTTCGAAGTATGGTGCCAAGCGCGCGAAAGCGGCTAAGAAGTAATTTGGTTTTCCGCAAGGTGTTTCACTGCGCGGAAGTGGGTCGGCCCCGAATGGGTCGAGTAAGTGGGTGTCTATGATGGGCATCCGCGAGCGAGCGGCAAATACACTCAGTGTCGCGGCTCAACTGAAGAGTGATAAGGAACTGAAATGCCACGTCGTCGTGAAGTCCCCAAAAGGGAAATTTTGCCGGATCCGAAATTCGGTAATGTTGAGGTTGCAAAATTTGTCAACGTTTTGATGTTGTCCGGTAAAAAGTCGGTTGCGGAAAACATCATCTATGGTGCATTTGATCATATCAAGGCTAAATCGGGCAAAGATCCGCTCGAGGTGTTCAGTGCGGCACTGAACAACTGTAAGCCTATGGTTGAAGTGAAGTCTCGTCGTGTTGGTGGTGCTAATTATCAGGTGCCAGTTGAAGTTCGTCCTGTTCGCCGTATGGCGCTGTCAATGCGTTGGTTGCGCGAAGCTGCCAATAAGCGCAGTGAAAAATCGATGCCGCAGCGTTTGGGTGGTGAGTTGATGGAGGCTGCTGAGGGGCGTGGCGGGGCAATGAAGAAGCGTGATGAAGTACACCGCATGGCAGAGGCTAATAAAGCATTCTCTCACTTCCGTTTCTAATGGTCGGATAACAGCCTTTGCATCGTCGAAGGCGTGCATCTATATATGTAATTTGGTCGAGGCCGGGCGCATCTCTTTTAAAAAGTGGCGCTCGGTTTCGCACATTAAAAGACTTAGGATTGAATATGGCTCGCAAGACCCCTATTGAGCGTTACCGTAATATCGGTATTTCTGCTCACATTGATGCCGGTAAGACAACTACTACCGAGCGTATCCTGTTCTATACCGGTGTTAACCACAAAATCGGCGAAGTGCATGATGGCGCCGCAACTATGGACTGGATGGAGCAGGAGCAAGAGCGTGGCATCACAATTACGTCCGCTGCGACGACCTGCTTCTGGAAGGGTATGGCCAACAATTTCCCTGAGCATCATATTAATATTATTGATACTCCGGGGCACGTTGACTTCACTATTGAAGTTGAGCGTTCGATGCGTGTGCTTGACGGTGCATGCATGGTGTATTGCGCAGTGGGTGGTGTGCAGCCACAATCTGAAACCGTATGGCGCCAAGCCAACAAATACGGTGTGCCGCGCCTAGCGTTCGTTAACAAGATGGACCGCACCGGGGCTAATTTCTTCAAGGTGTACGAGCAAATGCGTACTCGTTTGAAGGCTAATCCAATTCCGATGCAAGTGCCCATCGGCGCGGAAGAAAATTTTGAGGGCGTGATCGATCTGGTCAAAATGAAGGCCATTTATTGGGATGATGCATCTCAGGGGATGAAGTTTGATTACCGTGAGATCCCGGAAAATCTTCAGGCGGTCGCTAAGGAGTGGCGCGAGAAGATGGTGGAGGTTGCGGCCGAGGCCAGCGAAGATTTGATGAATAAATACCTCGAAGAAGGCGATCTTTCCGAGGCTGAAATCAAGGCAGCAATTCGTCAGCGCACTATTGCCGGTGAAGTCGTGCCGATGATGTGTGGTACCGCATTCAAGAATAAGGGCGTTCAAGCCATGCTGGATGGCGTGATCGAATATCTTCCAGCTCCGACCGATATCCCCCCTGTTAAGGGCATCGGTGAAGATGATGAGCCGATCAGTCGCAAGGCCGAAGATGCGGAAAAATTCTCGGCGTTAGCGTTCAAAATCATGACCGACCCATTCGTTGGTCAGCTAATCTTTTTCCGCGTGTATTCGGGCGTAGTTAATTCTGGCGACACCGTGTTCAATCCTGTTAAGGGGAAGAAAGAGCGTCTTGGGCGTATTTTGCAGATGCACGCCAACCAGCGTGAGGAAATCAAGGAAGTACGCGCTGGTGATATCGCCGCTGCGGTTGGATTGAAGGAGGCAACTACGGGGGACACGTTATGTGATCCGACTTCCATTATCACGCTTGAGCGTATGGTGTTCCCGGAGCCAGTGATCTCTCAGGCTGTTGAGCCGAAGACCAAGCAAGACCAAGAGAAAATGGGCTTGGCGTTGAATCGTCTCGCGCAGGAAGATCCTTCGTTCCGCGTTAAAACTGATGAAGAATCAGGGCAAACTATCATTTCCGGAATGGGGGAATTGCATCTGGATATTATTGTTGACCGGATGCGTCGTGAATTCAACGTTGAAGCTACTGTCGGTAAACCTCAAGTTGCGTATCGTGAAACGATTCGCAAAACCTGCGAAGAAATCGAAGGCAAGTTCGTCAAACAGTCTGGTGGTCGTGGGCAGTATGGTCATGTGGTTTTGAAGATCGAACCGCAAGAGCCGGGCAAAGGTTTTGAGTTTGTCGATGCCATCAAGGGCGGAACTGTTCCGCGTGAATACATTCCGGCAGTTGAAAAGGGAGTGCGCGAAACTCTGACTTCTGGTGTGATGGCAGGCTATCCGGTGGTTGACGTCAAGGTTACCTTGTTTTTTGGTTCGTATCACGATGTTGACTCGAATGAAAATGCATTCCGAATGGCCGCGTCGATGGCATTCAAGGATGGATGCCGTAAGGCTAATCCGGTGATTCTTGAGCCGATGATGGCGGTTGAGGTCGAGATGCCGGAAGAGAAAATGGGTGATGTGATGGGAGACCTATCTTCCCGCCGCGGCATGATTCAAGGGATGGATGATGTCGCAGGTGGCGGAGGAAAGGTCATCCGCGCCGAAGTGCCATTGTCTGAAATGTTCGGCTACTCCACGACCTTGCGTTCACTGACCCAAGGGCGCGCAACGTATACGATGGAATTCAAGCACTACGCTGAAGCGCCGAAGAATGTTATCGACGCAATCGTTAGCGCAAAGAGCAAGTGATACCTCCTTTGCTGCAACCAGGCGAGTTTGTAGCAGGGGATTATGTTGAAATGGTTAATTAATAAATCGTTCTTTTGAAGGAAAATATAAAATGGCAAAAGGCAAGTTTGAGCGGACCAAGCCGCACGTGAATGTGGGTACGATTGGTCACGTTGACCATGGCAAGACCACGCTGACTGCGGCAATTGCGACAGTGCTGTCGGCCAAATTTGGCGGCGAAGCGAAGAAGTACGATGAGATTGATGCGGCTCCGGAAGAGAAAGCGCGCGGCATCACGATCAACACTGCGCACGTCGAATATGAAACGCAAAACCGCCACTATGCGCACGTTGATTGCCCAGGTCACGCTGACTATGTGAAAAACATGATCACTGGTGCTGCGCAAATGGATGGTGCCATTCTGGTTTGTTCCGCCGCTGACGGCCCAATGCCGCAGACCCGCGAGCACATCCTGCTGGCGCGTCAGGTTGGTGTGCCCTACATCATCGTGTTCCTCAACAAGTGTGACATGGTTGATGATGCCGAGTTGCTCGAGTTGGTCGAAATGGAAGTGCGCGAGCTGTTGTCAAAATATGAATTCCCTGGCGACGATCTTCCGATCGTGCGTGGTTCGGCCAAGTTGGCGCTCGAGGGCGACAAAGGCGAACTGGGTGAAGGTGCAATCATGAAGTTGGCAGAGGCGCTGGACACCTATATCCCGACACCGGAGCGCGCGATTGATGGTGCGTTCCTGATGCCTGTAGAAGACGTGTTCTCGATCTCTGGGCGTGGTACGGTGGTGACTGGGCGCGTCGAGCGCGGCGTCATCAAGGTTGGCGAAGAAATCGAAATCGTTGGTATCCGCGACACTGTCAAGACCACCTGCACGGGCGTGGAAATGTTCCGTAAGTTGCTGGATCAAGGTCAGGCAGGCGATAACGTTGGCGTGCTGCTGCGTGGCACCAAGCGTGAAGACGTCGAGCGTGGTCAAGTGTTGGCCAAGCCGGGTTCGATCAAGCCGCATAAGCACTTCACTGGCGAGATCTACGTTCTGTCGAAAGACGAAGGTGGTCGTCATACCCCATTCTTCAACAACTATCGTCCGCAGTTCTACTTCCGTACCACGGATGTAACAGGTGCGATTGAACTACCGGAAGGTAAGGAGATGGTGATGCCGGGCGATAACGTGTCGATCACTGTGAAGTTGATTAACCCGATTGCAATGGAAGAAGGTTTGCGCTTCGCCATCCGCGAGGGTGGTCGTACCGTCGGAGCCGGCGTCGTTGCTAAAATCATCGAGTAATTCCGAGGCGCCTTACTGT
>Ga0247823_10002831_pt1 | contig 14250 bp, 12 predicted proteins | sample 13C_PalmiticAcid_2_FD_192426 | JGI IMG/M metagenome (GOLD analysis project Ga0247823, IMG submission 192426) | Soil microbial communities from agricultural site in Penn Yan, New York, United States - 13C_PalmiticAcid_Day30 | ecosystem: Environmental > Terrestrial > Soil > Agricultural land...
TGCGGACGCGCTCGCCAGAGACGAGACAGGATGCGGATAGCTTCATCGCGCTGGCTCGTTGATCGAGCGCCACCTGCGCAGCCGCATATTCCTGTCGCAACCGCGCAATCACGTCACCAGCCGTCTCGACCGACTTGATCGCGCCAATTCCCTGGCCGCAACCCCAGATATCGCGCCAGGCTTTCTGCTTGCTGTTGCCGCCGGATCCGAAATTCATCGTGCTGGGGTCGCTGGTGGGCAGATTGGCAGGATCGAGACCCGCTCGGATAACCGACGGTGCGAGGTAATTGCCCGAGACGCCCGTAAAGAGGTTCGAATAAACGATATCCGACGAGTTGCTCTCGACGATCATCTGCTTGTAGGCAGGGTCGGCATTGGCCTCATGCGTCGCGATAAACAAAGATCCGATATAAGCGAGGTCCGCTCCCATCGCCTGCGCTGCCAAAATTGAGCGCCCATGGGCCTGCGCCCCTGAAAGCGCAACCGGCCCGTCGAACCACTCGCGAATCTCCTGCATCAGAGCGAAGGGCGAGAGCGTTCCCGCATGCCCGCCGGCACCGGTGGCGACGGGTATCAGTCCGTCGGCTCCCTTTTCGATCGCCTTGTGCGCGAAGCGGTTATCGATCACGTCGTGAAGGGTAATGCCGCCCCAATCATGCACCGCCTGGTTCAAGTCCGCGCGTGCGCCGAGCGACGTGATGACGATCGGCACCTTGTATTTTGCACAAAGCTCCAGATCTTGCTCGAGACGGTCGTTGGACTTGTGGACGATCTGATTCACTGCAAACGGCGCCGAAAGCTGGTCGGGATGATCGGCGTCCCATGCGGCAAGTTCCTCGACGATCCGGTGCAACCACTCGTCGAGCAGCGAGAGTGGCCGGGCATTCAGCGAGGGGAAAGATCCGATCGCTCCCGCCTTGCACTGGGCGATCACCAGATCAGGATTGGAAATGATGAAAAGCGGCGAGCAAATGGCAGGCAGGCGCAGCCGGCCCGCGAGGAAATGTGGAAGCGCCACGGCGATTCTCCTCAAAGTCTCCCCGTCGGCGCAGGGAATAAATTTACTTTGTAAAGTTTATGCCCGCATGTCAAGCTCTGGCGATCACCCAGCGATGCGGAGGCCGCGAAATATCGCCCGCACCAAGATCCGGCGTAGGGTGTCGCCGTCGATATTTCCGAGCGCGCCGCTGCGCTGCAATACCAGCGTGCCGTGAACCGAAGCCCAGAAAAGCGCGCCAATCATCTCCGGGTCGCCCGAAAGAATACCCGCATCGACGAGAGGCCTCACATAATGCGTCAGCGTCTCTCTCGCCTTCCGCGAAGCCTCGGCAAGCTCACTCCCCGCTTCGCCCGCTGCGACGTCATGATCAAAAAGGAGCCGGTACATGCCGGGCTCGCCGAGCGCGAAATCGACATAGGCACGCGAGACGGCGCGCGATGCGTCGAGAGGATCCTTATCTTGCACGGCATTGCGCAACGCATCCGAAAAACGGGTCAGCGCGGCGATGCGAACCGCCGCGAAGATCGCATCCTTGTCGGGGAAATAGAGATAAGGGGTCATCGCGCTGACTCCCACCGTCTCGGCGATTTCACGCATCGAGACATGCGCCGCTCCCTTCTGCGCGAACAGCGGCACTGCGGCCGCAATCAGCCGCGTCCTGAACGCCTCGGCCTCCTCGGCGGTTTTTGGCTTTCTTGCCATATCGACTCCTATCGCCGGGAAATCGTCCGATGGCCGTGCCACCCGCCTTCGAGCAGACCATCCCTCAAATTCGGCTTGCCGATTGGCGGTCGCTACCGCAAGCCTTTGCCAGCGCGCGAGGCCCGGTTCGGTTACCACGCCTTGCCCGAGCAGATTGCCGCCGACATCGATTACCGCATAATCGGTGTTGCAACAAATGCCGACCAATCCAATTTGGCGTCTGGGACATAATGGGAGAATGACGATGCGACTGAGGCAAATGGCGCTTGTGGGAAAGGATCTCGAACGGCTTCGCGAGGATGTGGTCGCGGTGCTGAAACTGGGAACTCCCTATTCCGACCCTGCGGTCGCGCGCTTTGGCCTGAGCAATCTCGTCTGGCCCATCGGCGACACATTTCTCGAGATCGTTTCCCCGGCTGCCGAAGGGACGACGGCGGAGCGCCTCCTTGAAAAGCGTGGGGGCGACGGGGGCTATATGACCATCTTCCAGACTGGCGATCAGCGAGCGGCGAGGGCGCGGGCTATGGATAACGGCGTTCGCATCGTCGATACATTCGATCAGGAAGGAGCCTCCTACGCGCATTTCCACCCAAAGGATCTGCCCGGTGCCATCGTGTCGGTTGATACAATGATACCCCCTGATCGTTGGGAATGGGGAGGCCCTGGCTGGCAGGGCCAAGTTCGGACCGAGGTCGCGACCCGGATTTGCGGCGGCAGCATCGAGATCTCCGGCGCCGCAATGGTTGCGGAGCGCTGGTCGGCTGCGCTCGGCCTTCCGTTGCGCAGCGGTGAAAATCAGCTGAGCTTGATCTTCGAGGGCGGGGAGCTGCGTTTTGTCGAACCGCTCGAAGGGCCGGGAGCGGGGCTCGACACGATCGACCTGGAAGTTCGAAGCGCGGCCGTGGTGATGGATGCAGCACGTCGCCGCAACTGCCTTTCCGAAAGGAACGAAGTGCTTCTGTGCGGAACAAAGGTTCGGCTTCTGGAAGCCTGAGTCCGACGAGGCATGCCGCCTGCTCCGACAATCAGCATCCCGGACGATCGATATCCCTCCAGCCCCCATCTCGTCTCCCCTCTGGTCGAAATGGAAGCGATCATGGCGATCGTTGCCCCGACACAGAAGGAACCTGTCTAAAATCGAACCGCGACGTGCCCGTCGTGCCCTTCAATGCATGAGCGGCTCGCCTAAGACGATCGAGGCCCGCGCCATCTTGGAAAGATATTCGACCAGACTGCAAGCGACAGCCGGTAACCAATATATGGCCCGGAGGCAGTGCGATCGCAGAAGCGCGCGACCTTCGAAGGAGCCGGCGCCGTCGGTACCTCGCCCAGGTCGATCCGGTGCTTCATGGTCGACTATCGATACAGCGACCGATCGACCATCTTGCCCACATTGGGGAAGCCTGCGTACCCCCGTTGTTAAAGCGAGGGCGCCGATATGCCGAAGCGGTCAGGCACGAAACGACGCCCTCGCCGGATCGCGCGCCAGTGCCTGGAAAAAGGGAAGCGTGACGTCGATGATCGTGCCGATGGCCAAAGCATAGAGTACGGTTCCTACGCCGATCGTTCCCCCGAGCAGCCAGCCCAGCGCCAAGACGGAAATCTCGATACAGGTACGCGTAAGGCGGATCGACCAGCCGCTGCGGGCGGCGAGACCCGTCATCAACCCGTCCCGAGGCCCTGGGCCAAGCCCAGCTCCGATATACATTCCGCTCGCGATGCCGTTGAGAATGATCGCCGCGATCAGCATTCCGACCCGTACAGCCAGCGAGGCCGGCTGGGGAAGAAACATCAGTGCCGCGTCTGCGGCGAGGCCGATGAGGACCACATTACTGATCGTCCCGATGCCCGGTCGTTGGCGTAGCGGGATCCAAAGCAGCATAAGCAAGGCGCCCACGCCGATGATCACCGTCCCGAAGCTGACGTTCAAGCGCAGCGAAATGCCTTCGTGGAGCGCATTCCAAGGGTCGAGGCCCAGACCGGCACGCACCATCATGGCGGACGAGAGGCCATAGAGCAGAAGGCCTACGTAAAGAAGGATGAGACGACGTAGCATTGGACTGATATCGACAAAAATGGCATGGTAATAAAGAGCCACTTTGTTCGGATTGGACCAATGATCGGACGTAAAACGGGAACCGCCTCGCTACTCAGGCTTCTCGGCAACTGGCGCCCGAACGGATCGCGCGAGCCGGCGTACCGGCTGCTTGCGGCCGGCTTGCGGCTTCTAATCCTCGACGGCAGGCTCGGGCTGGAGACGAGATTGCCCGGCGAGCGCGACTTGGCCGCAGCGATCGGGCTCAGCCGCGGCACGATCGCCGCTGCCTTCGCAGAATTGCGCGCCGATGGTTTTTTGGCGAGCCGCCATGGCTCGGGCTCGCTTGTTACGGTGCCGTCTGGCCTATCGACGCGACGAGAGTCGGCGACAAAGATAGACTTCTCGGTCGCCGCCAGTCCCGCGGGGCCCGCGATCCACCGGGCGTATGTCGAGGCGCTCTCCGCACTGCCGGCGCATTTGTCCTCAACCGGCTATGAGGCGCTCGGGATCGCCGAGCTACGAAAAGAAATTGCCGCCCACTACGCCGCGCGCGGGCTTCCCACGGCCCCCGACGAAATCATGGTAGTCAATGGAGCGCTCGCCGGATTTGGGCTCGTGCTGCGGCTTTTGACAGGACCGGGCGACCGCGTCGTCATCGATCATCCGACCTATCCCCTCGCCATCGCTGCGATTCGCGCCGCCGGCTGCCGACCGGTGCCGGTTCCGCTTCCCGAGACAGGCTGGGACATTGCCGGGCTCGCGGCGACGATCGGTCAGACGGCACCACGCCTCGCCTACCTGCTGCCCGATCATCACAACCCGACCGGGCGCTGCATGGACGCCGAGACGCGTGCCGCGGTGACGGCAATAGCGCGGCGAACCCGGACGATGATCGTGGCGGACGAGACGATGGTCGACCTGTGGTACGAAAACAAACCTCCGCCGCCGCTCGCAGCCTATGATTGCGATGATCAGATTATCACACTGGGTTCGACCGCAAAAAGCTTTTGGGGTGGGCTCAGGATCGGCTGGATACGGGCGCCAACTCCGATCATCGCATCTCTCGCCGCAATCCGCGAAGCGGTCGATCTGGGATCGCCGGTGGTGGAGCAACTCGCCGTTGCGCGACTTCTCGCTGAAGCCGACACGCATCTCCCGCGACGCCGACAGGACCTGTGTTATCGCCGCGATATGCTGATATCGGCGGGCCAAGCCATTTTGCCGGAGTGGCGCTTCCCCCGCGCCGCAGGAGGCCTCAGCTGCTGGGTTGAACTCCCTCTTCCGATCGCGACCCGCCTTGCAGCCGCAGCCGAGTCGATCGGCGTTCGCATCATCCCCGGGCCCAGCTTCGGGGTCGACGGCGCTTTCGAGCGCAACATCCGCATACCCTTCACCGGCGATGTGGCCGATCTTCGCAGTGCACTCGAACTCATTGCACCTCTTGGTCGCCAACTGGCGCGCGAGGAGGCGCCCCGATCCCGAATGGCGTGATCTGAAGCAATGATGCGCAATGTGGCCATCGCCACAATCTCGCGACGACTCTGACGGCGATCAAAAAGAGTGGCGCATGCCGATGGCAACGCTGCGGCCGCGCAGCGGTGACTGACCCTTCACAAAAGACGTATGAGCAAAGGCCAACTGGTTGATGAGGTTGGTTCCGCGCAGATAAAATTCCACGCTTTCAGCGCCACCCACTTCGAAGCGGTAAGCCAGCGTGGCATTTAACATGTCATAGCCCGCCGTGCGCGTCTCATAGGAGGCGAAGCGCTCCTGGCTGAAGGTCCGAAAATACTCCGCATTGGCCGACATGGGCCCCGAGACATAGGCGTAGCGGACGCCGAGCCGGCCCGGCGGGATGCGGGGCAGATTGTCGCTGTCGCCCGCGAGATCGGCGCGCACATAGTCGCCGAACACCGTCAGGCGCGACGCCCGATCGATCTGATGGCTTATCTGACCATCAAGGCCGATAAAGCGCGCGTCCACCGGCGTATAGACAAGGTAGCGGTAGAGGCCGCCGGACCCCAGCGTCTCTTCGTCGAGGAACTGTCCAAACACATAATCGTCGACGTCCTGATAGAATAGCCCGATCTCAAATTGGGTAGGTCCCGAACCTTTTCGCAGCGTGAGATTCACCGCTTTCGCGGTCTCGATGACATCGGGATATTTCGGAAGTCCCCCCGAGCCTTTGATGAGCCCCGTTTCATAGCTGTTCGTCGCGAGACTGTTACTCGACGCGTAGATTTCCCTGACGCCCGGCATGCGTTCCGAATGGCTCACCGACAGCGAGGCCGAATAGCCCTCGCGAAGGCTCAACGTACTCGCAATCGAAGCGGAAAAGGGAGCGGCTTTCGAACTGGGCCAGTTGCGGGGATGAACCTGCGAATAAGCTTTCGTGGCCATCTCCAGCTGGGCTGGCGTCAACGTCGCGAGCAATCCCGGATTGACGAAATATTCCAGCAGGAACGGGACGCTGACTTCGCGCCAGTCCTTGCGCGCGGACACCTCCACCTCGAGCGCGCCGAAGGAACGGCGTTCCGCGACAAACAGGGCGCGGCCCTCCGTGACAAAGTTCAACGGCACATGGCCTTCATGCGCGTCGTTGTAATCGAGCCCCGAAAAAGTGCTGTGAGTGTATTGCACGCCGAACGAGCCGGAAAAACCCAGGATGGGGGCGTGTGCGAGCTCTAGCCGACCATCATACACCTTGTTCGAATAGCGCGAAAAGAGCGTTTCGCCGTCGATCTCGTTGTGGGCATAGTCGGTGTAGGAGAGACGAAGTCGCGCGTGTGCGATCCCGGGCAGCAAATCATCATAATCGCCGCGGACGTCGAGACGTTCGCTGCGCAGCTTTATGAAGGCCGTGTGACTGTCGTCGGAAGCCAAGAAAGGATCGGTGAACGAACCATGAGTCTCGCAGTGCAGTGCAACGCCGTGCAAATGGCAGACGCCGCCCTCGTGGGAATGGCCGGGTAATCCATATTCGCTGTCGTTGCGGGTGTAGGCGGCGCCGACATATCCTTTCGATGTAATCCACGATGCGCCGAGGCTGTAGCTCGAGCTGTCAGCAAAGGAGTCGCGTAGCTTGTCGCTGCCATAGGCATCGGGGACGTCATAATCGTCGCTCCTGCGCCGCGATCCCTCAGCGTGAAGAGCGAAGGATCCAAGGCCGGCCGTAACGCGGCCGACGACGGTTTTCTCCGCGTCGCCTGTTCCAAAACGAACTTCGGTCGCGCCGGACAGCCCGCCGTCAGGGAGCGCCTTCGGTACCCTTCCATCGATCAGATTGATCGCGCCATTCACGGCGTTTCCGCCATAGCGCGTGGCGGCCGGCCCACGCAGTATCTCGATTTCGTCGAGGAGCAAGGGATCGGTGGTGACGGCGTGGTCGGGCGACACCGAGGAAACATCGAACAGATTTGCGCCATCGCTCAAAATCTCGATGCGCGGAACCGTTTGCCCCCGGATAACCGGACGCGAGGCGCCACCGCCGAAGTTGTCGAGGTGTACGCCTGGCAGCCCGGCAAGCGTTTCACCGAGGCCGCCCTGGCGGCGATGCGCGAGTTCGGGGCCAGAAAGCAGTTGAACCGGCAACGGCGAAGACCGTGCGGCATCGAGCGATCGGCCTGTGACGACGATATCGTCCGACGACGACTTTTGATCCCGCCCCTCCCGTTCTGCCGTATATTCCTCACTCTTGGCGAGTCCGGGTGAGCTGAAGGCAGCTGAAGTCGACACCATAAGCGCGAGGACGCTTCGGCAAAAATTGGCTGAACTCATGCTCTTAATGCTCTCCTTCGTCGAGCGGCTGCCCATAGGAGACGTTATCACATATCGTCAATCACGAATTTGAACGGTTCCCTTCGGGCGCGGGCTCGCGCCGTTAACTCGCGGCAAAATCCGGGTCGCCACCGCAAATTGCGATTTATCCTTCGCTAACCCGGCTGGGTGAACGATGTTGCGGCGATGCGGCTTGGAGCCGCCCTGTCATCCTGTTTCGCGCCCCGCAGAAACCAAGCCGCCGAAACAGCTGCGGGACCATGTCTTCGATGACGATTACGGACATGGTTGAGCCCTCGGCCGCGCAAGCGATAGTTTCGGCCGCCAAGCGACCATGGCGCCCCGCAGACGGTCGTCCATGATGTCGACCCGATCGAGATAATAGCGATCTCATTTCGGTATGAGCGAATGTCGCGGGTGAGCCTCGCCGCCCCGGCAATGTCATTGGCGCTGGCGACGGCGCGCATTTTGGTGCCGTCGGGCGACACAAGATCACCGCGCATCAGGCCTTGCTCCCACCAAAAGGTGATGAAGGCCGCACTCATCTGACGATCGCCTCTGGGTTGTCGTGCCAGAAATCGGCAATGGTGCGATAGTCGGGCGCGAGGCGTCGAATGAGCCACATCGCCTCGAGATCGCGAAGGCACGCCCGTTCCAGATGCCGCGAGGAGCGTAGTTGGTTGAGATAGCCCCAGATATATAGACGAAGCATGTCGGCCCGGATGATAGCCAGGGGGGCCCGTCGATGCGGCTATTGCGTGCCGAAATCCGAGGTCCACCCAGTTCGAGGCTCTGGACAAAGCAATCTAAGATGCGAACCAGCGCACTTCGCCGACATAGCCATCGACACAGGCTGGCAGCAAACTTGCCTGTTGTCCGTCATGTACCTCGATAAAGCCACTCGTCGTTGCGCCCCCGACAACTTCGTTGCTGTCGATCTACCTTTCAAACCGGCGTCACACCACCAAGACTCCGATCCGTTCGCCAGACGAGTCAAGTGACCATGCGCGAAAGCGCCTAGCACCGGGACATCCGATCATCACGCCTGCGCATGCAGAAGGGCGCCAGTCCGGGCAAAATCATGCTCGGGATACCCATCCCCTGAACGAAAATCCCGCGTAGAACAGAGCGACATCGGAAAAACCGGCCTCACGTAGAACAGCCTCCTCCTCGTCGGTCGAAAGGAGAGGCAGGAGTTCGGCCATCTTTGCGCCCGACATGCGCGCTTGGGCGAAGTCCGCACCCGATCCGCTCGCGAACGCCGCCGATCGCCCCAGCCATGCGGAAGCGTCAGTCCCGCCGGGAAAGCTGTGATGCGCGACGACGAGCGGCGCGCCCGACTTCAGGCGCCGACGGATTTCGCGCAAGGTGCGTAGCCGCTCGTCTTTCTCCAGAAAGTGCAGCGTGAGCAGGCAGCAGGCGCCATCGAACGGCCCCGCCGGAGCGGCATCGATAAAACCCTGAATGAGATCGACGCGAGTCTGCAGCGGTCCCAGTACATTGCAGGCAAGATCGATCATCTCGGCCGACGGATCGACGCCGATGAAGCGCCAAGACGGCTGCGCCTCGGCGAACGCTTTCAGCTCAAGCCCCCCGCCTGCGCCGACGACAAGGATGTCGGCTGTCTCGGGCGCGCATTCGGCCAGCAGGATCGTCGCCATGCGATGAATATCGGCGAAGCCCGGCACCCTGCGCGGCGTCTCCTCGATATAGCCGGCCACCATTCCGGGGTCCGTGAAGGGCCGCATCCAGTCCATCAGCCAAACACCAGCGCACGGTGGACCGACGTTCCCGCCGTTACTCCATCGGCGACCGCCCAACTCACGCTGTGCGGCGCGCGGGCGATGTCGCCTGCGGCGTAAAGGCCCGGCACGGTCGTCATCTTGTCGCCGTCGGTCCGGATGATTGGCCCCATCGGTCCGTCGTCAATCGCGGCGCCGAGCTGCGCGGCGATTGGACTGGCGAGAGAGGATTGCGGCGCGACGTACAGCGCCGCCAACGGAATTACACGGCCATCTTGCAGAGCGATCGCGGACAAGTCGCTCCCGTCTCCGACCAGGCGCTCGACCTTGCCTGACTCGACCGTCACGCCATGCTTCGCGAGCAGGTCCGCATCGGTCGATTCAGGTGTCATTCCGTTGAGAAACAGCGTCGTCGGTCCCCATTCGGCGACAGGGCAGGCCTGATGCGCGGACATGGGCGTTCGGGCGAGCACGCCGAGCGGCCGATTGCTAAACTCGAAGCCGTGACAATAGGGACAATGCAGCACCGTCTTTCCCCAGCGTTCGCACAAGCCGGGGATCGGCTCGAGACCGTCGCGCAGCCCGAACGCGAGGACCACCTTGCGGGATGCAATCTGCTCGCCGGTCGACAGCGAGACGAGGAAGCCGTCGCCAGAAACGCGCGCTTCGGTCGCTTCCCCTGTCAGCAGGGTCGCGCCGGGATAGGCGGCGAGTTGCTCGCGCGCCCGGGCGAGGATGGATTGCGGATTGCTGCCATCGGACCCCAGAAAGCCATGCGATGCCTCGGCGAAGCGGTTACGCGGCTGCCCCGCGTCGATGACGCAGACGCGGCGCCGCGCCCGCGCAAGATAGGTGGCGGCGGCGAGCCCGGCGAAGGCGCCTCCGATGATGACGACGTCATGCTGCATGGTCGGTCTCCAGCGCGATTGATCCGCCGCGTTTGGTAAGCCGCGCATGAAAGTCGGCGCTCAGCACGGCGAGGGTGATTTCGCCGAAGCGGCGAAGAAGAAGCATCTCAGCCTCATCGAACGTCTTGCCGAGCGCGGCGTTGACCGCCTGCTCGACAAGGCAGCCCGGCTCATCGGTGCGATTGCCGATGGCCAGCAGTTCGGGTCGGCCTAGCGCCTCGTAGATGTCGCGAAGTGTCACCGCGCTGAGATCGCAAGTGATCGTCCAGCCCCCGCCATGGCCTTTTTCGGACTGGACGTAGCCCCGGTCGCGAAGACCCGCCATCAGCCGACGGATCACCACGGGATTGGTGTCCATCGCGCGCGCCAGCGTATCCGAGGTACTCGGACCGGGCTGCTCCGCCATATGCAAAAGGACGTGGAGCACGCCCGACAATCGGCTATCTCTTCTCATGCAACTTCATATGGTGCGAGATGGCTGACTTATCAACCCTTGAGCGAAGGAGGTGATTGGATGAGGCGGGGCAGTTGATACTGCTCAGCTCGCCCGCAGCGTTCCATTTTCAGGATTGGCGCCGCCGCAGCCTGCACACACCCAAGACGCGTGTATAGAAATCGATGAGCCGGGGCGCGCGGACGGACTTCAGAACGACATGGCTCATCTGCAACGCGCGATCAGTCCCTCGATCGGAGGGGCCGCCGCGCTCAAGCTCGCGCTGCTTATGTGGGGATGGCGATATCGCGGCCTTTTGCCGGTTGGAGCCGCCTGTAGCCCCTATCGAGCGACAGAAGGATATAATCGGCCTCCCCACGGTTCCGCAGGCGACTCCGCCTGTTGAGCGCCGGTGGGACTTGCCGCCGCAACACCGAGCGGGACCATGTCACCGATAAGGATTGCGGATATTCTTGACCGGCAGGCCGCGTGCGTGCGCCTCGGCCGTCAGACGAACGTAGCAAGACGCGCGAACAACCGGGTTTCCCTAGCACATTGCCTCGACCAGCTTGCGCATCAGACGCACAAGATCGTCGAAATCCTTCCGCTCCCAATCCGCGAACATGCCGATTGCCATCTCCTCGCGCGCCGCGTCGAGTGCGTCGGTCGCCTGCTTACCAGCCACGGTGACGAGCGCTTCTCGTATCCGCTTGTCCGCCGTACCTGGCCGTCGCTTGACCAGCCCGAGTTCTTCGAGCCGGGCGACCTGGCGGCTTACCGTGGTATAATCGCGGCCAACCCGGCCAGCCAGATCGACCACGCCGATCGGGCCGAACCGCTCGACCAGCACGAGTAGCGGAAACAGCGCCCGTTCGAGCGAAAGGCCCGCCTTGGCAAGCAATTCCGAATCCCGTTCGGGCTGGTTCATGATGACGGTGATGTCAATCAGCGAACGGTGCAGCTCGGGCAGCAACGCGCTAATATGTGTATTATGCACTTTTTTATTTGACACCGGCCTATCCCCCTTGGATATGTGCATTATGCACATAGGAGTTCATTATGAAAGAGCGGACTGAAATCGACGTCCTGATTTGCGGCGCCGGCGCGGCCGGGCTGACGCTGGCGATCGACCTGGCACGCCGCGGCGTATCCTTCCGCATCGTCGACCGGCTCGAACGCCCGTTCGGCGGTTCGCGCGGCAAGGGCATACAGCCGCGCACGCAGGAGATTTTCGAGGATCTCGGTATCATCGATCGCGTTATGGCCGCTGGCGGCACCTATCCGTCGATGCGCGAATATGGCGCGGATGGCAGCTACGTTGTGAAGAACATGCTGGAGCCACAGCCCCCCTCGCCCGGCATACCTTATTTCATTCCGCTCATGATCCCGCAGTTTCTCACTGAGGGCATCATGCGCGAGCGGCTCGGCGAGCTTGGACATCATGTCGAATTCGGCTGCAGGCTGCTCGATTTCGAACCGGGCACGGAAAGTGTCACCGCCCGCCTTGTGTCGGCCCAAGGCGGGGAACAGATCCGTGCCCGCTATCTGATCGGCGCTGACGGCGGCCGCAGCTCGATCCGCAGCGCTCTCGGGATCGACTTTCCCGGCAAAACGCTCGGCGTGCGCGCGATCGTGGCCGACGTCGATCTGAGCGGGCTCGACCGCGATGCCTGGCACCAATTCAACGACGGCGACATGGAACGGATGGTGGCTATCTGCTCTCTCGCGGGAACCGACCTGTTCCAAATTCAGGCGCCCATTGCGCCGGACGGCGATACCGACCTTTCCGCCGACGCGCTGCAACGGATGGTCGCCGAGAGGACCGGCCGCAGCGACATCAAGGTCCACTCGGTGTCCTGGGCGTCAGCCTATGCGATGAATGCCCGGCTGGCGGACCATTATCGGGTCGGGAACGTCTTCTTGACCGGCGACGCAGCGCACATCCATCCGCCGACTGGTGGGCAGGGCCTCAATACCGCCGTCCAGGACGCCTATAATCTTGCCTGGAAAATGGCTGCGGTCCTTGCCGGGACGCCCGGCGATCTGCTCGACACCTATGAGGAGGAACGACGCCCGGTCGCAGCCAATGTCCTTGGACTTTCGACCAGCTTGCTCCAGGGGCAGCGGGGCCCAGGCGGCATGCGGCGCGGCCGTGACACGCATCAACTCGACATCGGCTATGCCGGCGCATCGCTTTCGCATGACGCAACCGAGCGCACGAGCGGTCCGCGCGCCGGCGACCGAATGCCGGACGCTTTCCTGACCGGGGCGGCCGGCCAGCCCCGCCGCCTGTTTGACCTTTTGACTGGCCCGCACTGGACCTTGCTGGTGTCGGCGTCGGGATACCGGCCGGATGCGGCTGCCCGCGCGGGCTTGCGCATCGTTACCGTCGGTGAAAGCGCTGAGCTTCGCGATCCGTCGAACCAGCTCGGGCTGGCGGCGGGAGGCTGCCTGCTTATCCGGCCGGATGGTTATGTCGGCGCAACCTTCCCCACGGTAAATTCCGATGCAATTAGCCGTTATCTCGCAAAGGCCCTGCCCACCGCGACCCTCGAGCCCGACTGGGCGTGACACGCACGCATTTCTGGGCTGCGATCGGCGACCGGCGCGTCGACGAGCCTGCTCGTCTTTTCCACAACCGAACTCGCGACATCAATATCTGTCGCCCAGCAGGAAGTCCGACACAGGCAGGTTTGATCCGATGAACCTCATCGATGGCCCGTTCATGCCGTTCGGCGTCAACCTCGCCCACGCGAGGCGAAAGGCAGCGGATGACACAACCGGGACTGACGAAGCGCGCGGTTCCACATCCTTAGAGCTCCGACCCGAAATCCCGGAATCCTCCACATTACTCAACACCGCAAATCCGGAGGCGCCGTGTTGAGCGTTTGCAAAGCATGCGATGCGACCGAAAGCCCATGACACGGCACGTTGGCGCGCGACGGCGACCTATCGCACCCTCTCGCCGTTCTCATTCAACACCTGAACGTCCCCCAAGTTCAACTTGCGCACGTCGGCTTCGAACTTGGCCAAATCGCCCACGACGAACCAGGTCAGTTCATTCGGGCGGTAGAGACGCCGCGCGGCAGCGTCGATGTCGGCAACCGTATACCCTTGGATCGTCTGAATATAGTCGTTCCAGTAATCGTCCGGGAGCCGGTATTCATATGTCTGGCGATACATGCCGAGCGCCCCGGTCGGTCCCTGAAGGGCTGCGGGAAGCCCCAGCAGCATAGCGTTCTTCGCCGCGGCAATTTCTGCCGCAGTCGGCGGCCGGGTCGTCGCGACCTCCCGCAGTTCGCGCGCGATCTCGCGCAAGGCATCCGCCGTTTTGTCGGACTGGACCGAACCGCCCGCGCCGATCAGGCCTATAAATGGGGCTTCGCCAAGGTCGGATTTCATTCCGTAGGACCAGCCTTTCGCCTCGCGCAGATTCATATTGAGGCGTGAAACGAAATGCCCGCCCATGACCGTGTTGACAACGCTCAGCCGGTCGAAATCAGAATCGCTTCGTGCCGGGCCGGCATGTCCGACCGCAACCACGCTGGATTCTGCACCGGGCTGATCGATCAGGATGATGCGCGGCTTTGCAGGACGAAGCGGCGCGGGTAGAGGGGGTTTGACGGGCGCGAGCTCGGTCGGCGCTTTCC
>Ga0247823_10002832_pt1 | contig 14247 bp, 14 predicted proteins | sample 13C_PalmiticAcid_2_FD_192426 | JGI IMG/M metagenome (GOLD analysis project Ga0247823, IMG submission 192426) | Soil microbial communities from agricultural site in Penn Yan, New York, United States - 13C_PalmiticAcid_Day30 | ecosystem: Environmental > Terrestrial > Soil > Agricultural land...
CCGGCCGGCGAACGCTGCGCTTCCACTTCCAACCGGAATTTCGTAGGAAGGCAGGGTCCGGGGGCCCGAACCCACCTCGTCTCACCCGCAATGGCGGCGGCGGCGGCGGTAACGGGAAGGCTCACCGACGTGCGTGACCTTGTAGGGGGATGACCAGTGAAGCGCGTATTGGTGTTGCTGGTGGCGGGTACGGTATTAAGCGGCGCCGCGGCGGTCTATGCGGCCGCGAACGCGGGTGCGCCCACGGCAAAGCCGGGCGTGGCGAAGCCGCAGGGCCGCATCGCCCGCTGATCGAATGGATTGAAGGCTTGCGGGCGGCCGTCCGGGCAGGGGCGGGCGCCCTTGCCGGTGCGCGCCGTCCGGCGATGAAACGGAGCTGACACATGGAACCGGTGAAGAAGGTCGAGGGGCGTGCCTATCCCTGGGGCGCCAAGAATATCGACACCGATATCATCATCCCCGCCCATTGGCTCAAGACGATCAGCCGCGAGGGCCTTGGCAAGGGCGCGTTCGAGAGCGTGCGTGCCGAAGCCGGCAATATCTTCGACGACGAACGCTATGCCGGGTCGCCGATCCTGATAGCGGGCGAGAATTTCGGCTGCGGGTCGAGCCGTGAGCATGCCGCATGGGCGCTGAAGGACATGGGCGTCAACGCGGTGATCGCGCCGAGCTATTCGGACATCTTTTCGGGTAACGCGTTCAAGAACGGCATCGTCGCCGTGGTGCTCCCGCAGGAGGCTGTCGACCGGCTGGTCGAGGTGGCGAAGACCGATCCCGTGACGATCGACCTCGAGACGATGACCGTCACCACCCCCTATCAGGACCGTTTCACCTTCGACATGGACCCGTTCCGCCGTGATTGTTTGATGCAGGGGCTGGACGAAGTCGGTCTGACGCTGGCAAAAGATACCGTGATTTCGAAATATGAGTCGGTGGTCGCCGCGGAGCGCCCTTGGCTTAAGAGGGAGAGCGGTAATGAAGGCCTTGCTGTCGCGGGAAGTGGGCGGACCTGAAACTCTAACCATCGGTGAGTTGCCTGATCCGGTGGCGAAGCCGGGCGAAGTGGTGGTCGCGGTCAAGGCATGCGCGATCAATTATCCCGACGTCATCATCATCGAGGACAAGTACCAGTTCAAACCGCCGCGTCCCTTCGCGCCGGGCGGCGAGATCGCCGGCATTGTGGAAGCGGTGGGTGAGGGCGTTACCGGCCTGAAGCCCGGCGACCGCGTTCTCGGCTCGACCGGCTGGAACGGTCTCGCCGAGAAGATCGCGGTCGATCAGCGCCGCCTCTATCCGCTGCCCGAGGGCAAGAGCTTCGCACAGGGCGCGTCGCTGTTGATGACCTATGGCACCAGTATCCACGCTCTGCTCGATCGCGGGCATCTCAAGCAAGGCGACACGCTGCTGATCCTGGGTGCGGCGGGCGGCATCGGCCTGTCGGCGATCGAGCTGGGCAAGGCGTTCGGCGCGCGTGTCGTCGCGGCGGTATCGAGTGAGGAGAAGGCGGCTGCGGCGAAGGCCGCGGGCGCCGATGCTACGGTGGTCTATGGCCGCGCGCCCTTCGACAAGGACCAGTCCAAGGCGCTCGCCGAACAGTTCAAGGCGGCGGTCGGCCCGGACGGCGCGCAGGTGATCTACGACCCTGTCGGCGGCGACTATGCCGAGCCGGCGCTGCGTTCGATCGGGTGGGAGGGGCGTTATCTCGTCGTCGGCTTCCCGGCGGGCATCCCCAAGCTCGCGCTCAACCTCACTTTGCTCAAGAGCTGCGACGTGTGCGGGGTGTTCTGGGGCGCCTTTGCCGCGCGTGATCCCAAGGCCAACGCCGCGCATGTCGAGCATCTCTTCCGCCTGTGGGAGGAGGGGAAGATCAATCCCCATGTCAGCGAGACCTTCGCATTCGAGGACGGCGGTAAGGCGATCGCCAAGCTCGCCGGCCGTGGGGCGATAGGCAAGCTCGTGGTGAAGGTGGCGGACTAGGTTTCGGGCGTGCTTGAAATGTTGGATTTCAAGCGCTTGGATCCAGTTCGCTCTTTGAAATCGTCGATCCCGGCCGGTTGACACTTGCGCGTGGAAACACGTCAAAAGTGTCAACTTCGTCAACCTCGTGGCGCTTCCGGTGGACCAGCGACACCAGCACGAACGAGATGATCATCAGCAGATACCATGCGCCGAGCTTGCCCGGGTGGACCATCGCCCAGCCATTCTCCTGCCCCGGATAGAGCCAGGCACGGGAGAAGGTGCCTATATTCTCCGCGAACCAGATGAACAGCGCGACCAGCAGCCAGCCGAGGAGCAGCGGCATCCAGCGCGGCTTGCGGAACGGCGTGAACCAGATCTTCGTCCGCCAGAACAAGAGGCCCGTCGCCGCGAACAGCGCGATGCGGATGTCGGGCAGCCAATGGTGCGCGAAGAAATTGACGTAGATCGCCGCCGCCAGCGCATAGGTTGCCCAGCGCGGCGGGTAATCGTCGAAGCGGAAGTGGAAGATGCGCCAGACCCGCGCGATATAGCTGCCCACCGCGGCATACATGAAGCCGGAGAACAGCGGCACGTCGCCGACCCTCAGCACGCTGGGCTCGGGATAAAGCCATGAGCCGTGCGCGGTCTTGAACAGTTCCATCACTGTGCCGACGACATGGAAGGCGAGGATCACCCTGGCCTCGTTCCAGCTCTCCAGCCGGAAAGCGAGCATGGCAAGCTGGATCGCCACCGCCCCGATCGTCAGGAAATCGTACCGCGCCAGTGGCGCATCGGCGGGGTAGAGGAAATGCGTCGCCATCAGCAGCGCGAGCATCAGCCCGCCGAACAGGCATGCCCAGCCCTGTTTGAACCCGAACAGCAGGAACTCGTAGAGCGCACCCTGCCAGCCCGACGTCGGTTGCGCCGCCTCCAGCTGCTCACGGATGCGCGCGAAGCGGGTGGCGCCGGCGCGGTGCCTTAGTTCGTCCCGGGTCATTCGCTGGCGGCGGGCATGACCCAGGCGTGCGGGAGGTCTGGAAAATGGCCCCAATGTGTCCAGTCTCCGGTATCATCCGCGACCCGTGACGCGAGGCCCCATTCGGGCGGGTCAGGCCATCCAAACCAGATGTTGTGAATCAGGAGCAGATCCTCCCCGTCATACGACGCGACAAATTCGACATCGCGCGAACTTAGCCAGTCACGATTATGGCCAAACACGCCTTCAGCCGGGAAGTCTGCCCAATCGATGCGTCGCCATGGGATAGCTTTCAGCGCGCGCGCGTGAAAGCCAGCTTCCTGTGAGTCGGCCTTGCGTCCCTTGTGCGTCCACGGCACCGGTTCCCATTCGGGCAGGATTTGATCGCGCCGATAGATGCTCATGCGCGGGAGCATAGATCGGCGCAGCAACTTGGCAATCGCTCGCGCGGTCTACTTCCCGCCCTGTCTCCGCGCCATGAACGCCAGCCGCTCGAACAGCATCACGTCCTGCTCATTCTTGAGCAAGGCGCCATGCAGCGGCGGGATTGCCTTGCTCGGGTCGCGCGACTGGAGGACGTCGAGCGGCATATCCTCGTGCAGCAACAGCTTGAGCCAGTCGAGCAGCTCGCTGGTACTCGGCTTCTTCTTGAGGCCGGGGACTTCGCGAATGTCGTAGAAGATATCCATCGCCTTGTTCACCAGGATCTTCTGGATGCCGGGGAAATGGACGTCGATGATCGCCTGCATCGTCTCGCGATCGGGGAATTTGATATAGTGGAAGAAGCAACGGCGCAGGAACGCGTCGGGCAGCTCCTTCTCATTGTTGCTGGTGATGACGACGATCGGGCGTTCTGTGGCGCGGACGGTCTCGCCGGTCTCGTAGACATGGAATTCCATGCGATCGAGTTCCTGAAGCAGGTCGTTCGGGAACTCTATATCGGCCTTGTCGATCTCGTCGATCAGCAGCACGGGCAAAGTAGGGGAGGTGAACGCCTCCCATAGCTTGCCCTTGCGGATATAGTTCGAAATGTCGTGGACGCGTTCGTCGCCGAGCTGGCCGTCGCGAAGCCGGGCGACCGCATCATATTCGTAGAGGCCCTGATGCGCCTTGGTGGTCGACTTGACGTTCCACTCGATCAGCGGCGCGTTCACCGCCTTGGCGATCTCATAGGCCAGAACGGTCTTGCCCGTGCCCGGCTCGCCCTTCACCAGCAACGGGCGGCGCAGCGTGACCGCGGCATTGACCGCGACCTTGAGATCGTCGGTCGCGACATAGCTCTGGGTGCCTTCGAAGCGCATCTGCGTCCCCGCCTGAAGTTGGAAGATCGGGTATGCGGGTAGCGGGATCGGGGAGGGGCGCGCAAGCGGTTTGCTTGCGGAATGGTGCTTTCGTACAGTCCGCACGCGGTTCGACTCAGCGCCGCGCATGCCAACAGAGAGGAACGTCCGATGCCCAAGTCGTATTCCGGATCCCTTCTTGCCAGCTCTCCCGTCCTGGCCCTCGCGCTTCTTGCCGGCTGCGGCCAGAAGAGCGAGCCCACACAGGCGAACACCACCGCGGAACCCGCGCTGACGGCCAATGAGACGGCCGCGCCCGGCAATGTCGCGGCGGCCGCGCCGCTGACGGTAGGCTATGACTGCATGCCCGCGCTCCTGCTGAGCGCCACCTATGACAATAGCGGCGCGACGCCCAAGGCGAAGCTGACGATCGGCGACAAGAGCTATGATCTGACCGGCGTGCAGGCGGCGAGCGGCGCCAAATATGCGACCGATCAGGGCCGTTCGGCGGGCAAGACATTGGTCTGGTGGACCAAGGGGCCGGAAGGCACGCTGTTCGAGGGCAAGGTCGGCGGCACCGATGCCGATGAGAAGAAGGTTTCGAGTTGCAGCGAGCGCAAGGGCTGATCTGAAGCCGGAGTCAGGAGGGCGGGGTGCGAGGGATCGTATCCCGCCCTTCCGCTACTTAGAGCATGTCACGGGCGGAGGCGCGGGCTTCCAGCACGTCCCAGATGCCGCGATGCTGCGCCAACATCTGCTGCGCGCCGAACAGCATCGCCCGCTCCGCCGGAAGCGTTGCCGCGAGAGCGTCGATCACCGTCGCGGTCTCATGCACCGGAGGCAGGATCGATTCCGGCGAGTCGAGACCAAGCCGCTCCGCCGCGATGTCGAGCAGGCCACGAATCGCCGGCCAGTCGAGCACCAGCGAAATCGCTGTGCCGTCGGCGCAACCGGTACGGTCGGACTGAGCGAGCATGTCGAGCGCATGGCGCTGCGCGGCGACAGCGGCTTCGGACTGTGCCTGACCCGGCGTGCTGGGCAGCGGGCCGGCCGCGGCGACGAGGCGGACGATGAACGCGCGTTCGGCCGCGAACCCCTCAGCCGCCTGCGCCATCCAGCCGGCGGTGGCGGGTTCGCGCGAATGGGTTGCGGCTTGTTCGACCACATCGGGATGACGTGCGTGGAGCAGGCAGATCATGTGCACGGCATCGGCCAGATCGCGCATCGGCGCGATACCGGTCGTCAACCGCGTCAGGAAACGGTGGCTCGCGCTGCCGTCCGCGGCGACGAGCGCCGTCAGCGTGCCCGAAGCGCCGCCAAGTCCCGCCGTCTGCACCGACTTCAAAGCCATTCGATCCCCATGCCTGATCCGCACCGGGGAATCCGGCGCCTGCGGAACTGCTGTGACCCACAGGTCTATACCGAAGCACGTAAAGACCTGGTTGATGCGTAATTTACCACGGTGAAGGGATCGCAGGGTGCGACCAGCAGAGAGGAAGCACTTTTCAATAACTGACTGGTCAGTTATTTACCTCATATGCCCCGCAAAACTCCGCCGAATCGCCGCGAGGCGATCCTGACAGCCGCCCGCATCCAGTTCGCGGCGCGCGGCTATGCCGGAACGCGGATGGAGGATGTGGCCGCCGGCGTCGGCATCTCGAAGGCCGCGCTCTATTTGCAATTCGCCGACAAGGCGGCGCTCTTCCGTGAGATGGTGGACTGGATGCTGGAGACGCGGCTGCCCGCGGCGCTTCCGCCCGAGCTCGAATCGGCGGTGCCGGCGGCTCAGCTTGAGGCGCTGGTCCGGCTGGGTGCTGCTCAGCTTGGCGAGCCGGAGATCGCGTTCCTGCCCCGGCTGGTGATTGGCGAAGGTGGAAATTTTCCGGAGATGGCGCGGACCTATCACGACCGCGCGGTGGAGCGGATTCTCCGGCTGGTCGCGGACATCGTCGCGCGCGGGGTTGCCGATGGCAGCTTCCGGCCGGTCGACCCGTATCTGGCGGCGCGGAGCGTCGCGGGGGCACTGCTGCTCGGCGCGCTGTGGCAGACGGTGTTCGAGCCGGTCGGCGCGAAGCCGCTGAACATGGAGGCGCTGGCCGCCTCGCATATCGATGTCATCCTGCATGGTCTTTCGACGGGAGAGCGGATGTGAAGCGAATCTTGCCGCTTGCAGCGATCGGGATCGCGGTGCTGGCCGCGCTGATCTGGTGGGCGTTCGGGCGCGACGAGGGGCCTGAACCGTGGCTCGGCTATGTCGAGGGCGAGGCGATCGAGGTCGCGGCACCGGTTTCGGGTCAACTCGCGTCGCTCAACGTCCGGCGTGGCGGGCAGGTCGCGGCGGGCCAGGCGCTGTTCGCGCTCAACGCCGCGACCACGCAAGCCGAACTGGAACGGCTCCAAGCGCAGCTGGCTTCCGCGCAGGCGCAACGCGATGACCTGACCAAGGCGCGGCAGCGGCCCGCCGAACTCGACGTCGCCCGCGCGCAGCAGGCGGCGGCGCGCGCCGAGGTGACGCGCACCGCGCGTGATTATCAGCGGATCGCGACGCTCGCCCAGCGCGGTTTCGCCACCAAGGTGCAGCTCGACGCGGCGCGGGCTGCGGCGGAGAGCGCTCGCGCATCGCTCAGTCAGGCGCAGGCCAGCGAAGCTTCGGGCGAATTGGCGGGGCGCGTGGATCAGATCGCCGCCGCCGATGCACAGATCGCGGCGGCAAGGGCCGCGATCGCGGCGCAAAGCCGCCGCGGCGAGGAGATCGCGCCCGTCGCGCCGGCCGCGGGGCTGGTCGAGCAGACCTATTTCAATCCCGGTGAATGGGTGACGGCCAATACCCCGGTCGTGCGGCTGTTGCCGCCGGGCCGGGTCAGGATCCGCTTCTATGCACCAGAGGCGGCGGTGTCGGCGCTGAAGCCCGGATCCAGGGTCACCGTGACCTGCGACGGCTGCGGCGGGCCGGTCACCGCGACTGTGCGCTATGTCGCGCCGCAGGCCGAGTTCACCCCGCCAGTGATCTATAGCGAACGCGCCCGCGCCAAGCTGGTCTTTCTGGTGGAAGCCTATCCCGATGGCAGCGTCGAGCGGTTTCGCCCGGGCCTGCCGGTCGAGGTACTGCCGCGGTGAGTGACGCCGCGATCTCTGTCGAGGGGCTGACCAAGAGGTTCGGCAACCGGACGGTGGTCGACAAGGTCTCGCTTGACGTCGGGCGCGGGCGGATTTGCGGATTCCTGGGGCCCAACGGCTCGGGCAAGACCACCACGTTGCGGATGATCTGTGGCCTGCTGATCCCCGATGGCGGGGGCGGGGAGGTGCTGGGGATGGACCTGCTCACCCAGCGCGAACTGATCAAGCGCCGGATCGGGTACATGACCCAGCGTTTCGGCTTGTTCGAGGATCTTACGATCCGTGAGAATCTTGCCTTCGTCGCCGATGCCTATGGCTTGGATGAGAAGACGAAGCGGGTGGACGCGGCGCTTGAACGCCTCGGTCTCGAAACTCGCGCTGACCAGCTTGCCGGCACGCTGTCCGGCGGGTGGAAGCAGCGGCTCGCGCTTGCCGCCTGCGTGCTGCACGATCCCGAAATCCTGCTGCTCGACGAGCCGACCGCGGGCGTCGATCCGCTCGCGCGGCGCGAGTTCTGGGATCAGGTTCACATGCTCTCGGCAGAAGGGACGACCGTGCTCGTCTCGACCCATTATATGGACGAAGCCGAGCGCTGCCACGACATCGCGTACATCGCCTATGGCGTGTTGCTCGCCCGCGGCACGGCGGAGGAGATTGTCGCGCAGTCAGGCCTCGTTGCGCTGGCGGGAGAGGGACCGGGCGCCGACCGGCTTGCCCCCAGACTGGAGAAGGCGCCGGGTGTCGCCATGGCGGCGGCGTTCGGGCCGACCGTGCATGTCTGCGGCCGCGATATGGCCGCGTTGCGAGCGGCGGTCGCCGACGTCGCGCCGCAGATCAGCTGGCGCGAAACCGAGCCTACGCTGGAGGACGTATTCATCCACCTGATGCGCGGCGCCACCGACAACAGCACGCAGGCGCGGTCATGACGCAGGACTTCATCCTCGCCTGGCGCCGCATCTGGGCCGTGCTGATCAAGGAGGTGCACCAGCTGCGCCGCGATCCGCTGACCTTCGGCATGGTCGTCGGGCTGCCGCTGGTTCAGCTCATCTTGTTCGGCTTCGCGATCAACAACGATCCCCGCCATCTGCGCGCGGCGCTGGAGATGAACGACCATAGTTCGATCACGCGGACGGTGGAGAACTCGCTGCGCGCCAGTTCCTATTTCGAGCTGGTTCCGGTGACGAGGCCGGGGGAGGGGGAGGCGATGCTGCGTCGCGGGTCGGTACAATTCCTGATCGTGGTGCCGAGCAACTTCACCCGCGATCTGGTCCGCGGCGAGCGACCGCAACTGCTGGTGCTCGCCGACGCGACCGATCCGGCGGCGACCGGAAACGCCACCGCGGCGGTCGAGCAGGCGGTGCTGTCCGGGTTGCGCCACGATCTCATCGGACCGCTCGCCGCCCGCGCCGCGACCCCTTCACCGGTCGAGGTGGTGATTCAGCGCCGCTACAATCCCGAGGGGATCACCAGCCACAACATCGTCCCCGGCCTGCTCGCGGTTGTGCTGTCGATGACGATGGTGATGATGACCTCGATCGCCGTGGCGCGCGAGCGGGAGCGGGGGACGATGGAGAACCTGCTCGCTATGCCGCTGCGCCCGCTGGAGGTGATGACGGGGAAGATCCTGCCCTATGTGCTGATCGGCGCGGCGCAAACGGTGATCATCGTGGTTCTGGCGGGCCTGATCTTCAGCGTGCCGTTCGCGGGCGCCGCCTGGCTGCTGGCGCTGGCGACGTTGGTGTTCATCACCGTGAGCCTGCTGCTCGGCTTCACCTTGTCGACCTTCGCCAAGACGCAGATGCAGGCGATGCAGATGAGCTTCTTCTACATCCTGCCCAGCATCCTGCTGTCGGGCTTTGCCTTTCCCTATGCCGGCATGCCGCGCTGGGCGCAGTGGCTGGGCGAGCTGCTGCCCGTCACCCATTATCTGCGCGTGGTGCGCGGCGTGATGCTCAAAGGCTGGTACCCCGGCGAGGCGCTGACGCAGCTGCTGATCCTCGCCGCGCTGGGGATGGTGTTCGCAGTGATCGCGGTGCGCCGCTACGGCGACACGCTTGAGTAGAGAGCGGCGAATGAGGAGAGGGGTGAAACCCCGAGCCTCACTCGCTCAGCTTCACCTTGACCTTGCCAATCGCCCAGAAAGGCTTGTCCTTCATGCGTCCGGTGTAGAGGATCGTGTAGACCCCGTTCCCCTCGGCCACCAGGCCGAGCGGGGTGCGCAGGTCCGACGCCCAGTTGTTCGCGTCGCTCTGCACGATCAGCGATCGGCCCTGATGCCAGCGGATGCCGTCCTTCGACACGCTGTAGCTGACCGAGTTGTTGGGCCGGGCCGGCAGGTCGGGCTGGACCGGGGTGAAATGGTTGGAATCATAGAGCGCCATGTAATGCCCGTTGGGCAGTTTTTCGACGATCGGATTCTCGATGAACAGGCTCTCGATCGGGGAGGGCTGCTCGCTCGGGACGCGGTTCCATTTGTTCGCTGTCAAGCTGTCGCCGGTCGCGACGCCGACATACCAGGGCGAGACCGGGAAATGGTTGTGGCTGCCGTGCAGCGCGACCCATTTATTGCCGACCTTGTAGGGGAAGAAGCTGTCGAGGCCCTGCTGTCCCTCCCATTTGGCCGCATCCTTGCCGCCCGGCGCCATCGAGACGTCGGCGTCCTTATAGGGTCCGCCGATGCCCTTGCGGCCCGGAGTCTGCGAGACGGCGCGGACGGCGATGCCCTCATAATCGAGGTTGAGCGCTTCGCCCTTCTCGCGGTTGCCGCCGCGATAGGCGATGTAGAACAGGTTCCAGCGATCGGTCTTCTCGTCGAAGATCACGCCCTGCAACCACACCTCCGACCGGTGGTTGAGATGCGAGCGGCCTGGCACGCTGTTGATCACCGTCCCCTGACGCGTCCAGTTGGTCGCATCGGGACTGGTCCAGTGGGCGATGCGAAGGTCGAGGTGCGGCCGGCCGAACATCTCCGAGATGAAGAGGTGGTAGGTGCCGTCGATCTTGAGCGTCATGCCCGTTTCGAAGCCGGACTTGTTGTCACCGAGCTGATTGCTGTCGGGGCCGATCACCGGTCCCTGTGTTTCCTCGATGATTGTCAGCTTCTCGCGGAAGCTGGCGTCGCGCTGGTCGAGATTATAGTTCTGCGCCGACACGGACCCCGCCGCCAACAGTGCTGCCGCAATCGCAATCGTTCGCCGTGCCATCTCGCCGCTCTCCATTTCATATTATCATAAGTCATAATATGACTATGCGGACACGCGCGCGAGTGCAACCGCTGAGGTGCCACCGATACGAAAAAGGGCGGGAAAACCCGCCCTTTTCCGTTCTCACCGCTGCGTGAGGATCACTGGTCGAGGAACGACCGCATCTTCCGCGACCGGCTGGGGTGCTTGAGCTTGCGCAGCGCCTTTGCCTCGATCTGGCGGATACGCTCGCGGGTAACCGAGAACTGCTGGCCGACCTCTTCCAGCGTGTGATCGGTGTTCATGCCGATGCCGAAGCGCATGCGCAGCACGCGCTCCTCGCGGGGAGTGAGGCTGGCGAGGACGCGGGTGACCGTCTCCTTGAGGTTCGCCTGGATCGCGGCGTCCACCGGGATGATCGCGTTCTTGTCCTCGATGAAGTCGCCGAGGTGGCTGTCTTCCTCGTCACCGATCGGTGTTTCGAGCGAGATCGGCTCCTTGGCGATCTTCATCACCTTGCGGACCTTCTCGAGCGGCATCGACAGGCGCTCGGCCATTTCCTCGGGCGTGGGCTCGCGGCCCTGCTCGTGGAGGAACTGACGGCTGGTGCGGACCAGCTTGTTGATCGTCTCGATCATGTGCACCGGGATACGGATGGTGCGCGCCTGATCGGCGATCGAGCGGGTGATCGCCTGACGGATCCACCACGTCGCGTAGGTGCTGAACTTGTAGCCGCGGCGATACTCGAACTTATCCACCGCCTTCATCAGGCCGATATTGCCCTCCTGGATGAGGTCCAGGAACTGCAGGCCGCGGTTGGTGTATTTCTTGGCGATCGAGATGACGAGGCGCAGGTTCGCTTCGACCATTTCCTTCTTGGCGATGCGCGCCTCGCGCTCGCCCTTCTGTACCATGTTGACGATTCGCCGGAATTCGGTGAGCGCCATGCCGGTCTGCTGGCTGATCTCGCTGACTTCCACACGGATGCGGTCGACCGCCGAAGCCTCGTTCGCTGCGAACGCCGCCCACTTCTTGTCGATCTTTTCGACCGAAGCGATGAAGCTCTCGTCGAGCTCATGGCCCATATAGCGGTCGAGGAAATCCTTGCGGTTGACCTTGTGGCGCTCGGCAAGGCGCAGCATCTGACCGCCCAGCGCAGTGAGGCGCCGGTTGAAGCTGTAGAGCTGGTCGACGAGATATTCGATCTTCGCCTGATGGAACTGCACGGACTCGACCTCCGCGGTCAGCTCCTCGCGCAGCTTGTGATACTTCTTCTCGTCCGCTGCGGTCAGTTCGCCGCCCGCCGCCATCGCGTCGAGCCGCTGCTGCTGAACCTTGCTGAACTTCTTGTAGATCGAAGTGATGCTCGCGAAGCGCTCCAGCGCCTGCGGCTTCAGCGTCTCTTCCATCTGCGCGAGGCTGAGGGTGTTGTCCTCTTCGTCGTCGTCCGACGGACGCGGCGCGCGGCGCTCGGTCATCTCGTCGTCGTCATCGTCGGCGGACGCCTCTTCAGGCTCTTCCTCTTCCTTGAACGATGCGCCGGCGGTCTTCTCGCTGATTTCGCCGTTATCGTCTTCCTCGGCGCCCTCGACCTGCTCGGCCGAAGGCCCCTTGGACAGCATCGCGTCGAGATCGAGAATCTCGCGCAGCTGCATCGTGCCTTCATTGAGCGCGTCCGACCAGCCGATGATCGCATTGAACGTGATCGGCGATTCGCACAGGCCGAGAATCATCGTGTCGCGGCCGGCCTCGATGCGCTTGGCGATCGCGATTTCGCCCTCGCGGCTGAGCAGCTCGACGGCGCCCATCTCGCGCAGGTACATGCGGACGGGATCGTCGGTGCGATCGACCGTCTCTTTCTTCTTCGCGATCTCGAAGGGTTCGTCGTCCTTGTCGGACGCATCAACCTCATCCGGGGTGTCGTCCTCGGGCTGCTCGTCCTCGCCGACGTCCTCATTCTCGACGACGTTGACGCCCATGTCGGACAGGGCCGACATCACGTCCTCGATCTGCTCTGAGGTGAACTGATCCTGCGGGAGCATTTCGTTGAGCTGATCGACGGTGATGTAACCGCGCTTCTTGGCGCGCGCGACCAGCTTCTTGATGGACCCCTCGTTGAGGTCGATCAGCGGCGCATCGCCAGCCTCGGTCGTGTCCGCGCCGTCAGTCATCATTGCCTTTGCCATCGATTGCCTTCGAAAACCGGATGGCGGCTATTATACGCCGCCCTATTCCTGAATTACGCCTCGTCCGCAAGCATCAGATTCGCGAGTCGCGCTTCGAGCTCCGCCTTGCGCCGTACCAGCGCCACCTGACGCTCGAACGCTTCGTCACTGAAACGCGCCTGAACCGCAGCCGTTGCCTCCGCCAGTGCGGCGTCGACCTGCGGCCTCGCGACAAGCACCGCGATCGCTTCACTAAGGTCGAGCGCGGCCCGTCCCGCATCCCATTCTTTCTGCGTGAAGGTGAAGCGTAGTGCGTCGGCGCGAAGCAGTTCGCTCGCTATCTGATCAAAACCGGACGCCGCCAATATGGTGCGCAGGCGCGCAGTATCAAGCGCCTGATCTTCAAGGGCTACGTCCACCACTGCCTCGAACAATCGGCCCAGCGCGCCATCGGCAAGGCGCAGGGTGGACAGCGTCTCGATATGCCGGGCGATTTCCGCCGGGTGGCGGATCAGGCCGGCCAGCACCGCCTTGGCGAGCACCCGATCGATGCCGGTCGCACCCAATGCCTGGACCGCGGGGCTGGGCGGCGGTTCGGGCGGCTGCCAGCGCTGGCCCGGGCGCCCGGGTGTGCGGTTGCCCTGCGCGCGGGGCGTGAAGGCGCGCGGGGCAGGCGCAAAATGGGCGTCGCAGCGGTTACGGAACTCGGTGACGTACTCGTGGCGGACATTGCCGTCCTGGATCGTCGCTGCGAGATCGGACAGGCGGCGCTTGAGGCCAGCGCGTGCCTCCGGGGTCTCCAGCGGCTCGGCGGCGAGTTCGTGCTGCCAGATGCGGTCGGCGAGCGGCTGGGCGGCCTGAAGCAGCGCCTCGAACGCCTGCGGACCGGCGCTGCGGACGAGATCGTCGGGATCCTGTCCGTTGGGCAGGGTGACGAAGGCAAGGCTGCGTCCGGGGCCGAGATGGGGCAGGGCGCGGTGAGCGGCGCGCATCGCCGCCTTCTGCCCCGCGGCGTCCCCGTCAAAGGCAAGGAAAGGGATGTCGGCCATCCGCCACAGCCGCTCCAGCTGATGCTCGGTCAGCGCGGTGCCGAGCGGCGCTACCGCCTCGCCGAACCCGGCCTGAGCCAGCGCGATCACGTCCATATAGCCTTCGACCGCGATCACCCGCCCGGTTTTGCGCGACGCCGCTTGCGCGCGGTCCAGATTGTAGAGCGTTCGCCCCTTGTCGAAGAGCGGCGTCTCGGGGGAATTCAGATACTTGGGCTCACCCTCGCCGATGATACGCCCGCCAAAGCCGATGACGCGGCCGCGCGCGTCCTTGATCGGGATCATCAGCCGCCCGCGGAACCGGTCATACGGCTCCTTGCCCTCGACCTGGATCAGCATCCCGGCCTCGACCAGCATCGGATCGCCATAGGTCTTCAACGCCTCACGCAGCTTGGTGCGCGAATCCGGGGCGAATCCCATGCCGAATGCGCGCGCGGTGTCGGCGGTGATACGCCGCCGCTCGAGCAGCGCGCGCGCCTCCGCGCCTCCCAGTCCGTGGAGCTGATCGACATAGAATTT
>Ga0247823_10002834_pt1 | contig 14233 bp, 10 predicted proteins | sample 13C_PalmiticAcid_2_FD_192426 | JGI IMG/M metagenome (GOLD analysis project Ga0247823, IMG submission 192426) | Soil microbial communities from agricultural site in Penn Yan, New York, United States - 13C_PalmiticAcid_Day30 | ecosystem: Environmental > Terrestrial > Soil > Agricultural land...
GCATAATGGAGATCGAACAACGCGCCCGAGGGAATTCGGAAGGATCGCTCGTGACGCCCCTCGACCGCTTCGAAGATCTGAATTTCTCCGTCGCTGAAGCCAACGGCGACCTGCTGGCCGCCGGGCGCGAACTCGATGACTCTCGCAAGCGTGGAAGGAACTGCCGCCGTTTCCGCGTTCTGCAGAGTGGCCACCGGAATCCTCAGCCCCCCAACGGGAAGCCTGATCTTGAGCGGAGCCGCCACGCCACGCGGACGAACTCCCGATCCCGCCTCCGGCCGCACGGGGGCCGGCGCCGGCACGCCTGTTTTTCGTTTGACCACCGAGCCGGCCTCGCCCGCAAACCCGGGAACTGGGGCGGCCTTCCGCGGGACGATGGCGTTAAAGCCGGCGATCGGAACCTTGGGGTTCTGCAGCACCTTCTTGCCCGGCTTCTGCATGGCCGAACCCGATTCCGCCGGCACAACGGGCGGCGGATCAGCCAGCGGCAGAAGGGCAGGGGGAACAACAACGTTCGAACGCAGCGCGGAACCCGAAATCGGTCGCACCTGGCGGTCGGCCTGATGCGCAGTGCTGACGGCCCGAACGTCAGCCTCATCAGAGGACCTGGCCTCTCCGATCGTGTCTGTTGCCTCAAGCGTCGAACTCGAATCGCCCACGTCCTCCACCGGCTCGGCCGGTTTCCACAGCAGCGTGATGAGCACGAGACCGCCGAGCGTGATCGCCGCCGCGACGAGACGGAGCTGCATTGCCCACTCCTTGTTGCAGTCAAAGCCGCTTGAAGCTTCTTCGAGAAGCCGAACGTGCAGTCACTACGTTAGTCGGACCGGGACAGCCGGTCTACAGGCGTCAGCCGACCGCAATGGCCCGCGCGATGCTCGCCCTGACAACTGTGCCGCCCTTGTCGCTCGCCCCGCTCGTGCTAGCCTCCCCGAATGCTGCGATTCCTTGGCCATCACTGGTTCATCATCAGCGTCTGCCTCCTCGTGCCGGGTGGCTTTGCCATCGGCCGCGGGATGACGCCCGACCAGGTCAAGCAGTTCGATGAAAACATCGGATCGTGGATGAGCCGCGGCCTCGCGGCGCTCATCCTGTTTCTGATGTCCTACACGCTCGACAGCAGCCGCATCCTGGCGGCGATCCGCGCGCCGAAGGCCGTCATCTGGGCCTCGATCATCAATGCCGGAATCATCCCGCTGCTCGCCTGGCCTCTCATGGCCCTGCAGCCGATCCCCGATTTCCGCATCGGCCTCATGATCGCCGCCGCCGTCCCCTGCACGATGGCGGCCGCCTCGATGTGGACCCGCTCCGCCGGCGGCAACGATGCCATCTCGCTCCTCGTCACCACGATCACCAACGGCCTCTGCTTCCTCGTCGCGCCGTTCTGGCTCGGCATGGCGTCCGGCGAAAGTCTCGACCTCGCGGCCGGCCAGATGATGCTCCCCCTCATCATCGGCAGCTTCATCCCGATCGTGATCGGCCAGCTCATCCGCCTGCACGGCCCGTCCGCGCGATTCTCCGACCGCCACAAAACCGCGTTCACCAACGTCGCCCAGGCGAGCATCGCCCTCCAAATCCTGTGGGTCTGCATGACGGCCGGGCCGCAGATTTCCAAGGGGGTCGCCCAGGGAGACCGCGAAGGCTGGATGGCGGCCGGACTGGCGTGGCTCAGCTGCATCGTGCTGCATGTCGTCGGGCTGATCCTCGGAGCCGCCGGCGGCAAATGGATCGGCTACCCCCGCGAAGACCGCATTGCCGCCGCGTTCGCCGCCAGCCAGAAAACACTGCCGATCGGCATCCTCATCGCCCGCGACCCCGCCCTGCTCGGCCGGCTCGGCCTGCCGTTCGCCGTCTTCCCGATGCTCATGTACCACGTGACCCAGCTGGTCATCGACACCGTGATCGTCGAGTTCATCAAGCCCGAAGCCGTCAGCCAGCTCGAGGACACCACCTGAACAACGCCAAGCATCGGCAGACGCCGGTCAGTGCCGCAGCATGCCGTGAACCGATTCTCCCTCGCCCCCGCAATCGGCGATCTCCTCGACATCGACTTGCCAGCGGGTGAGAGGGCCGGGGTGAGGGGGCCAATTCAATGTGCTTTCCCCAGCGGACCAGTTCTCATGTGAGTGGCACGCCTCACCCAAACAACCTCGTCACCGCCTCACCCGGACACACCACCTGCGGCCGCCCCTGCGAATCCGCCAGCGCCAGTTCCCGCGGAATCCCCAGCAGGTGATGCACCGTCGCCATCAGGTCCACCGGCTGCATCGCATCAACAATCGGATACGCCGCATGCCTGTCCGACGCGCCATACACCTGTCCCCCGCGAACGCCGCCGCCGGCCAGCACCGTCGTAAAGCAGTTCGGCCAGTGATCGCGGCCGTCCCGCCCGGCCCCGGCGTCGCTGTTCCGCTGGCCGACCTTGGGAGTCCGGCCGAACTCCCCCGTCCAGATCACCAGCGTCTCATCCAGCAGCCCCCGTTCGGACAGATCGTCCAGCAGCGTTGAAAACGCCTGGTCGGCCACCGGCATCAGCCGCTCTTTCAGGTCGACGAAGTTCCGGCTGTGGGTGTCCCAGTAGACGCTGACGTTCTTGATCCCATCATTGGGCCAGAAGACGCACACCAGCGGAACGCCCCGCTCGACCAGCCGCCGCGCCTGCAGCACGCTCTGCCCATGCGGGTTCCGCCCGTATCGGTCGCGCATCGCCGCCGGCTCTCGCGTCAGGTCGAACGCATCGCCCCCCGCGGTGTCATGCAGCAGCCGGAACGCGCGGCGGTAATGTTCGTTGATGGCCGTGCCGCTCCCCAGGCCGAACGTGTCCCGTTGCTTCTCCAGCTCCGACAGCAGCGACCGCCGCTCATCGAGCCGGCTGATGGCGATCCCCTCCTGCAGCGCGAAGTCGGCCACACGGTAGTCGGCCATGTTCGGGTCGGCGTCGATCGTCAGCGGGTCGTATTGCCGCCCCAGCCAGCCGGCAAACTGTCCGTGGCTCTGCTCGACGAACCGCGGCACGTCCCCAGGCACCTTCGGACGCATCGACACGAACGGCGGCAGCGGCTCGCGCCCCCGCCCCAGCTTCGAGACGACGCTCCCCAGGCTCGGCCAGTCTTTCGTGAGGTCCCCCGCCGGCGGCGGAGGCTGGCCGGTGAGCAGGAAGTGCGTCGACGTCGTATGGTCGACGTTCGTGTGCGTCATCGACCGGATGATTGCCAGCTTGTCCGTTCGCGTCGCCAGTTGCGGAAAGTGCTCGCAGATCTGGATCCCCGGCGTCGCCGTCGCAATCGGCTGAAACTCGCCGCGAATCTCGAGCGGCGCGCCGGGCTTCATGTCCCAGGTGTCCTGGTGAGCCGGCCCGCCCCACATAAATAACAGGATGCAGGCCTTCGCCTTGCCGAAGGAATCGCCCGCCGCCTTCTGTGCCGCCTGCGCCGCCAGCAACTGCGGCCACGACAGCCCCAGCCAGCTCACCGCTCCAGCCTGCAGCAATGTCCGGCGATGAAGCGTCATAGGCGAACGAAGTCGAAACCCAGGAACGTCCGAGCCCCATCCTATCTCCAACCTCGACCAGAGTCCCGCTTCCAGTTGGTGTCCAGCTTCCCGCCTCCAGCCAAGCCCCGCCCAATCCTCTATAGTGACACCCCCCCAGACCCTCACGAACTCACCGTCGCCGAACTGAAGACTCCTGAAAGGACCTCTGAGTGATCGTCGCAGCCGGGCTGACTCCTGCATGGCAGTACGTTCTTGTGTTTGATGAACTCCGCGCCGGCGAGGTGAATCGCGCTCGCGAGTCGCGGTGGTTCGCATCGGGCAAAGCCGTCAACGTCGCCCTCGCGACCCGTTCATTGGGAAGCCCATCCAGGTTGATCTCTTTCATCGGCGGAGCATCAGGCGCCGCTCTCGCGGAAGACCTCGAAGCGACCGGAGCCGAGGCCGAGTGGGTGACCTCCGGAACGCCAACACGCGTCTGTACGACTCTGATCAATCGAACCCGTTCCGAAACCACCGAACTCGTCGAGAACTCCGCCCCCGTCACGCCGCAGGAACTGAACCGCTACCAGCGCGCCTTCTCGACCGCGGCCGCCACCGCAAGCGTCGTCGTCCTCAGCGGCTCGCTCCCCACCGACACCCCGAAGTCCTACTACCGCGACCTCCTCGAGTCGGCCTCGTCCTCAACGGCGCTGGCGGCGTCAGGCTCCCAGCCCGCCCGGCTGGTCCTCGACATCCGCGGCCCTGAACTGCTCAACGCGCTCCGCTTCCGGCCGTTCCTCATCAAACCCAACCGCGAAGAACTCGCTTCCACGATGGGCCGGTCACTCGATGACGACTCGGCCCTGGTCGCGGCCATGCGCGAACTCAACCGCGGCGGCGCCGAATGGGTGCTCGTCACCAGCGGCGGCAGTCCCGCCTGGTTGTCGGGCCACGATCGACTCTGGCGGATCGCTCCGCCTCCCGGCATCGACGTCGTGAACCCGATCGGCTGCGGCGACTGTGTGGCCGCAGGCGTGGCGGTCGGCCTCGCCGAAGGACTCGACATCCACCGCTGCGTCGCACTCGGCTTCGGGGCGGCCGCCGCCAATCTCGAGCGGATGGAGTGTGCCCGCTTCGACTCCGCCCGCGCCCGGGAATGGTCCGCTCGCGTGACGTCGACCGAAGTGGAGGGCCCGGCATCGTGACGGCCCCCGCCGAAAAGTCCGAGGCCGATGTGCCGCCGCGGCCTCGCTCACGGATCGTGCTCTTCGCGGGATGGGTCATCGTGCTCGGGGCCATCATCCTGGTTCTCCGCGCGACCCCGCTCCTGGATCCCGGAATTGACGAACTCTGGGGACGCCTCAACGTCATCCGGAACGAGATCAGCCAACCGGGGGCCGATTGGCCCGCCCGCTCGGAGGACGCCAGGGAGTCCCTCAAGTCGATCGCCGACGAAGCTCGCCGTGCCCATCAACGGCGCATCGGACCCTGGCGATTGGCCGTCCGGCCCGATCGCCGCGAAATCGCGGCCCTCCGCGAGATCGAGAGAATCGCCGAAAGCGACCTGCCCGCCCTGGTCGCGGCCGGTCCCAAGGGGCATCCGCTCCGCCAGCGAACCGTCGATGAAGCGCTCGCCCGCGTGGACGACCACCTCGCCGGGGCGAGTCCATACCTTCCCCCGCTCAAGTCGATCCAGAACCAGGCCGGCCTCGAGAAGCTAAGAGACCGTGCCGACTCTCAAACATGGATCATCGCGATCGTTGTTGTGGATGTCGTGATCCTCGCGGCGGGAATCGCCTGGTGGATCCGGCTCCGATCGTTGTCGGGACGTCCGGCCTGAAAATCGACCGCTTGTTGGTCACGGACACCTGACTTACGATTGAAGAGCACAGCATCCGGGCCTCGCCGACTCGCGACCCAGTCCACATTGAGGCCATGGTGAAGCGATCCTTTGTCGGCAGCGGAATGACACTGGGATTCGCGCTGGCTGCCGTCGTGATCGTCGCCAGCGGCCTCTTGATCCGCCAGAACCTCGACCTGATTGCCCGCAACGAAGCGAACGTCGTCCATACATACGACGTCCTCGCCGGCATCGAGGGAATCCGGACCTCCTTGAATCTGGCCGAATCATCGCAGCGCGGCTACCTGATCACGGCGGACCAGGACTATCTCGCGCCCTACCGCGACGCGGTTCCACAGATTCACGAGCACCTGGCAAGTATCGCCACGCTGACGAAGGACAACCCGGAACAGGTCCACAACATCCTGCTCCTCGCGAAAAGCGTCAATGAACGGCTCGACTCGTTGGCGGAGGGGATCGGCATCCTCGAGAACGACGGCCGCGAGGCGGCGCGAGACTTTATCCTCAAAGGGCGCGGGTTCGGGCAGATGCAGAAGGTCCGGGACAACCTCAACCAGATGGCGGCCGAGGAAAAGAATCTCCTGGCCGAACGCGACCTCGAAACTCAATCAGGCCACACTGCGGCGCGCCGGACCACTGTGCTGACGACCGTCATCGGCCTCTCGATGGTCCTCCTCGCCTGGTTTCTTTCGCTGCGGGAAGTCACCCAGCGGGAAGCAATGGCGGACGTCCTCGAGCGCCGCGTTCGGGAACGAACGCTGGAGCTGGCGGACGCCAACACGTCGCTAAAGAACAGCAACCGCGAGCTTGAGCAGTTCGCCTCCGTTGCCTCGCACGACCTGCAGGAGCCGCTCAGGAAGATCGAGGCGTTCGGCGACCGGCTGAAGATGTCACGTGAGGCGCTGAACGAGCAGTCTCGCGACTACCTCGACCGCATTCTCAGCTCCGCGACGCGGATGCGGACGCTCATCAACGACCTGCTCAGCTTTTCACGGGTGGCGACCCGGGCTCAGCCGTTCAAACCGGTGCAGCTCGCCGTCATCGCCAAAGAGGTCGTCGGCGATCTTGAAGGCCGCCTGCAGCAGACCCAGGGACAGGTCGAACTTGGCGAGCTGCCGGAAATCGAGGCCGACCCCACGCAGATGCGGCAGCTCTTCCAGAACCTGATCGGCAACGCCCTGAAGTTCCACCGCGATGGCGTCCCCCCCGTCGTTCGGGTGTCCGCCGCACAATCGGAAAGCTTGCCGGAGAATGTGACGCTCACTGTCGCCGACAACGGCATTGGCTTTGAAGAACAGTACCTGGACCGTATTTTCGAAGTTTTTCAACGGTTGCATGGCCGCAACGAATTCGAGGGGACCGGCATCGGTCTGGCAATCTGCCGGAAGATCGTCGAACGGCATGGCGGGTCGATTACGGCCCGGAGCAAGCCGGGCGACGGGTCGACGTTCCTCGTCACCCTGCCGGTGAAACAGTCTGGAAAGGACGAGTCGTGGGAAGCCGCAAATCCGTCACCATCCTGATGGCCGATGACGACGCCGATGATCGCCTGCTGACGCGCGAAGCCTTCGACGCCAGCCAGGTCGCCAATGAACTGCGCTTCGTCGAGGATGGCGTCCAGCTGATGGACTATCTCTACAACCGCAATCAGTTCAGCGACAAGGCCGCCAATCCGAAGCCGGGCATCATCCTGCTCGACCTGAACATGCCCAAGAAGGATGGCCGGGAATCGCTCGCCGAGATCCGCAAGGACCCGCAGTTCAATAACATCCGCGTCATCGTGCTGACGACGTCCAAGGCGGAAGAGGACATCTACCGCAGCTATAACCTCGGCGCCGCGTCTTACATCACCAAGCCGGTCACCTTCGAAGCGCTCGTGGAAGTGATCCGCACCCTCGGAAAATACTGGCTCGAGATCGTCGAGCTCGATAACGGCATTCATCCCACGGGAAGTTGATGGAATCGCCGTTACGGATCCTGCTGATCGACGACGACGAAGACGACTACGTCCTCGCCCGGGATGTGCTCACAGAAACGCTGCGGGTCCCTCACACCACCACCTGGTCTCGCTCCTTTGAAGAAGGACTCCGCTCGATCCGCAGCGGCGCCTTCGATGTCGTGCTGCTCGACTACCGGCTCGGCGAACGAACCGGCATCCAGTTCCTCAAGGAGCCCGAGGTCGCCGCCGCCGGACTGCCGATCATCCTGCTCACCGGGCAGGGAGAACGGACGATCGACCTGGAGGCGATGCAGGCCGGCGCCGCCGACTATCTCCCCAAGCACCATCTCGAAGACACGCTCGAACGGACCATCCGCCACGCGCTGGAACGCCACCGCGACCGCGCGGCCCTCCGCCGGATGAACGAGATGCTCGAGCAGCGCGTCGCCGAGCGGACCGCCGATCTCGAGCGGGCCAACGCCGCCCTCAAGGACGCCGACCGCCGCAAGGATGAGTTCATCGCCATCCTCGCGCATGAACTGCGAAACCCGCTGGCGCCGATCTCGAATGCCCTCGCCATCCTGACGGAGGCCGAGCACGACCTCGCCGTCTGTCGCGAGGCCCGATCGACCCTGGGACGCCAGGTCCAGCACATGGTCCGCCTCGTCGACGACCTGCTGGAAGTCAGCCGCTTGAGCCAGGGCAAGATCGAGCTCCGACAATCGAACGTCCTCCTGGAGGACGTCATCCGGCAGGCGATTGAACTGGCCCGGCCGCAGATCGAACGTCACCGGCAGGAGTTCGTCCTCAACCTAGCCAAAGAACCGATCCGCCTCTGGGCCGACCCCACCCGGCTGACCCAGGTGGTCGGCAACCTGCTGAACAACGCGACGAAATTCACGCCCGCGGGAGGCCGCATCGAGCTCACCACCCGCCTGGATCACGGCCAGGCCGAGATAACCGTCCGCGACAACGGAATCGGGATTGAGCCCCTGCATTTACCGCGTATTTTTAACCTGTTCACCCAGCTTGATTCCTCACTCTCGCGAACCCAGGGCGGCCTGGGAATCGGGCTGACATTGGTCAGGAACCTGGTCCAGATGCACGGCGGCACTGTCGACGCCCGCAGCCAGGGAAAAGACCACGGATCGGAGTTCGTTGTGCGGCTTCCCGTCGAATCATCATCCGTTCCGAAGACGGCCAGCCCGGCCGCTGCTCCGGGAGCCAGCTCCGTGCGCCGACGAATCCTGATTGTCGACGACAACCGCGATTCGGCCAACACGCTGGCGATGCTCCTCAAGCTCAACAAGCAGGATGTCTCCACGGCCTATGACGGCATCGCCGCCGTCGAGCAGTTCCAGACGCTCAAGCCCGAAGTCATCCTGATGGATATCGGGCTTCCCGGCATGAACGGCCTCGAAGCGGCGAAGGCGATCCGGGAGCTTCCGGGAGGGAGCGACGTGACGCTCGTCGCGATGACCGGCTGGGGACAGGATGAGGATCGGCAGAAAACCAGGGAGGCCGGCTTCGACCGCCACCTCGTCAAGCCGGTTGACCGCGCATCGCTGCTGCAGACGCTCGAAGAAATCCCCACCAAAGTGTGAGGGTGCCACTGGCTCCGCCAGTGCATCTCACTTCGGGCCCCCATCCACCGGATTCACTTCCCGCGTTCTGCCTTCAGCTTCGTCAGCAGTTCCAGCAGCGTCGTGCGGATCTTCGTTTCGGCGTCCGTCGCGAGGTAGCTCGACCTCGCACGCCACGTCTCGTATCCGCCGAGTTGGTGCTGCTCGGGGGGCGGCAGATACCCGTTGTAGCCATTGGCCAGTTCCACCACGAACGTCGGCTTGAACGGACTGGCCGCCTTGATCGCGAGCCCCGTCTCGCAGAAGGTCTCGCACGGAGAGCTGACCAGCGCCAGGTCGCCGATGCGGAATGCCTGCAGGATCACCTTCACCTGCGGCGGATACTTCGCCATCAGCACCGTCTCGCGGGCGTAGATGTCTTTCATGTCCGAGTACTGGCCGGGCCCCGCCTTCGCCAGCCGCTCTTCCGCCTTGCGGAGATCATCCGCCGTGGGGAGCCGCACGCCGAGTTCGATCTCCGTCTCGATCGCGGCCAGGGAAATGTCCGAGGAATACTTGAGCTGCGGGAGCACCTTGCCGATCGCGTCAATCACGCTGAGGGCGACCGCCGTCGACTGCTCCAGCGTTCCCTGCCGCGGCCGCGGTTTGCCCGAGCCATAGTCGACATTGTTGATGTTGCCGCTCGTGGCGTTCGACATCACCGCCATGAACTTCGGCGACTCGCCGCCGTGTTTCGCCGCCATCCGTTCGGCAAACACACCGTAATAGTCGCCCGACAGCATTTCCGCAGGCGCGTCGCCGACGTAGTGCAGCGAGTAGTTCGCGAACAACGCCAGCGGCTTCCCGTCGGTCGACTGGATCGAGATGATTCCGACCTCGGGATCGATCGGGCCGGAGGGCTCCTTCAGCCGGTCCCGCTGGAACCCCGGGTTCATCTTGACGGTATCGGTCGTATTGCCGAACGGGTCTTCATTGACGACCCCGGGCTGCATGAACCAGCGGCGATTGAATAGCTGCGACGGATCATTCCCGCTGCCGTACGCCAGCTGCGCCGGTTGCCGCTGCTTCCAGGCCGTCTCGATGCCTTCGGCGATCTTCTTCGTCAGGAACTCGCGATACGCCGGCTCGGGATCGCTCTGGAACACGCCGGTCACGGTCACCGCTTCGTGCGTATGCGTGGCCGAGCACATCATGTTCGACGTCTTGATGCCGGTCACCTTCGACGCCAGCACCTTGGCGGCGTCGAAGATGTCGCGAGGAACCATGCAGCTGTCGCAGACGGCGATCGCCAGTGATGTCCGGCCGTCATCGAGGACGAGGCAGCGGGCCATCAGCGGATCATTCGCACCCTTCGCCTGGCGGTCCCGCATGCCGCCGTTGATCGAGACCGGATACGACTCCGGCGTGATGTCCATCGCGAAGGCGCCCGCCTTGAAATCGCCGGCAGGAGCGCGGCCGGGGAACAGCAGGATCGCGACCAGGAGGAGGGTGCTTCGCATGTCGTCATCCGGGAGGGAGTCTGTGGTGGGACCGTGATCCTACCGCGAGGAAACCGCGGCGTGCAGCCAGCCGCACTGCGTGAAGCTCCGTCATTTCAGGATTTGATTGATCCGGGAGCGGCTTTCAGGAGTTATGGTGATGAACGCAGTCCCTTGCACCTCGTCCTGGGCATTCCAATGCTGAGATTGATCGGGGTTGTTCCTCTCGGCGTCGGGCTTTCGACGCTGGCGTTCGCGTGGTCGAGCGAATTCGGCGGGAACATGCACGTTCCGGTCTTCTTTCGGCTGTTCTTCAGTTTTGTCGCTCTCGGCTTCGTGTTGTTCGGGGCGAGCATCCTGTTTGCCGGGTCGCGATTCGGGCGGCAGTCGATGGTGGATCGCGTTCTCGATCTTCAACAGCAGATGGAAGACGGGATGCGGGCCCGCGGCATGGCGGTTCCCGGCGACGCCGACGGGCCGACTGTCTGTTCGAACTGCGGCGCGCCGATTTCGGCGCCCGGAGTGACCAGTTGTCCGCACTGCGGCACGCGGGTCTGAGTCAGCGGCTGTACCAGGCGGCGAGCGCGGCGATGTCGTTCAGCTCGGCCAGGGTCCGCACCCGTTTGCGGAAGCCCCAGGTTCCGAAGGCCGGGGAATAGCCGTGGTGATGGTCGGCGATCGCCAGCGCATCGGCGACGTCTTCAAACGCCAGCGACGTCCGCCCGTGACTCGCGGACAGCCACCGTGCGATCCACATGACAGCGGGATAAACCAGCGCCAGGCTCTGGAAGCCCTCGACCAGCGGAACCTGGTAATACGCGGCCCCGCAGAAGCTCAGTCCCTGGATCTTCACGCGCAGGTAACGCGTGAAGAGTTCGCTCGTTCCCTCCGGCACCCCGAATGGCTGCTCGAGTTGTTCGAACGGAACCTCCTTGAGCGTCGATTGAATGGCCGGAAGCTTCCCCTTGCCGGCCGTCAGCTTGAGAGCGCTTCGCAACAATCGCAGGCGGCCCAGCAGCGTGTTGTCCTTCGAGCCGTAGGTGTCCTTGCGGGCGTAGTGCCCGGCCAGGAGACGGAACTGCGTCCGGCCCACGGAACCGGGCGGCCGGATCTCCTCGGCCTGTTCGGGCGTGAACTCCCAGGCATCATGGCGGATGAGGTCGAGGAGCTCGTCGACGCGGTCCCCCTGGAACTTGTCGAGCTTCGCCTGTCCCAGCATCGTGACCCAGGTGATCGTCGCCAGCAGCCGCTTCAGGAATGGTTCCGATTCATCGGCGAAGGAATCATCAAGCGCCTCAACCACGCGATGGAAGTCGGGCCACGACAGCCGTTCCTTTGGTGAAATCTCCGGCGGCTGGGCGTCCTTGAGGTTGGCCGGGACGACCTGTCGGGCCAGTTCGAGGAGATCGGCCCGTTGCTTGATGACCGGCTGGCCGACGTTGGCGACAACCGACGGGCAGCTGAACCTGAGGCCGATCGTGACTCCGTTGCCGTTCGGGTGGAACGCATACGGATAGATGCGGCAGGCGAGCGGCTTGGCCGGTTCGCCGAACTTCGCGTGGATCCGGCAGAGCCCTTTCTCATCGAGGAAGACGCAGCCGCCATCGGGCTTGTGGGCGAGGCGATGCCAGGCCTTGCCGACGACGCCGGCCATCTTGACGAAGATCGGCTGATCTTTCGGGACACCGTTCGTCTCGTTCCAGCCCTGCGATTCGATCCGTTCCTTCTCGGCCTCGGTGATGAAGATGCCGTGCTGCTTGCAGCAGCCGCCGCAGTTGTGGCAGCTCCAGTTCTGAAGGGTCGGCAGTTCGAGCTTGAGCGACACGGACGTTCGTGGGGAGGGTCGAGAGGCCGGTCGGACGCGGCCTTGTTCGATGCCGGACGATTGTTTCGGGATGGGAGGACTGGGGCAATGGGGCGGTCGGTTTTGATGACCCAAAAAGTTGCGCGGGGCGCGTGATCCTGGACGCTTGCTGTGGCAGTTTGGGACTGTTGCGCGCGGAAATTGGGGCAAGCATCCGGATGCTTGCTCGGTCGATTTGAGCGTTTTCCCAATGTTTGAGGGCAAGCATCCAACTATCCATCCGTTCGGCGCGAGTGGGCGCGCAAAAAGTTGCGCGCGGGAGCGCTGGCAAGCCGTCTGAAGGCGGGACTCCAACGGATTTGTGCATGTGGTCCTCCGGAATGACGTGTGGAGTTGCGCAGGATGCGGGCGAGTCCGTTGGATGCAGTTCAACCGGGAGGGCTGCTGTTACGATGGCCGGAAATCCTTCTCTCGGGAGCGCCGTTTCATGATCGGGAAGCTGGTCGTTGTCGTGTCTGCGATGCTCGTCGCGTCGATCGCGAATGCAGAGGTCGAGATCAAAGAAAGCGCCTTCGGATTCGCGATCAAAGGCGAAGGCTACGAGGCGCATGTCGGCCATGACGGCTGCCTGTCGAGCCTGAAGGTCCACGGGCGGGAGTTCCTGGATGCCCGCATGCCGTTCGCCCGCGGCAGCGGATTCGGCGACAGGTATCTGCAGAACCTCACGCCCGCGAAGCTGGCGGCCCCCGGCGAACTGGTGGCCGAGAACAAGGTCGCCGGCATTCGCTACGTCTTCGAGCCGTCGTCGATGAAGTGGACACTGCGGAACAAGACGCCGCGCGACCTGCAGTTCGCGGTGACGCTGGCCGAGGACGTCACGGCCGTCGCGTTCGACGGTGCGGTCCGGAAGCCGATCATCAACGGCCCGACCGCGGCCAGCGACTGGTTCTGCGGACCGGCCAAGCTCTCGGTGACCGGCGGCACCCGGTTCCGCGGGCCGGTGGTCGGCAGCCACCAGGCCTGGGAGTCGCAGGTCGCTGCCAAGGGCGAGCGGACGCTCGATTTCACGATCGCCCTGGCGACGCCGGAGGAAGTGAAGAAGGCCGACGAAGTGCAGCGGCCGCCGCAGGATGCGGAGATCACCGTCCTGTCGCCGAACGAATACCAGGTGTTCCAGCGGCAGACGAAGCAGGCGGGCCGGATGCTCATCAGCGGCCGCACAGCCGCGGCGGCTCAATCAGTCCAGGTTCGTCTCCGCGGCAAATCGCTGACGGGCGAGCTGCCGGACGAGTGGCGATCGATCCCGGTCATCGCGGCCACGCGGCAGTTCAGCAGTGTCGTCGAAGCGCCGGCCGGCGGGTGGTACGACGTCGACATCAAGGTCACCAGGGCCGACGGAACGACGATCGACAAGACCATTCCGAAGGTCGGCGTCGGCGAGGTGTTCGTCGGGGCCGGACAGTCGAACTCGACGAACTCGGGCCAGTTCAAAACGACGCAGACGAGCGGAATGGTGTCGTCGTTCAGCGGCGAGAACGGCAGGTGGCAGCTGGCCAACGATCCTCAGCCGGGCGTTGCGGATCGCAGCCAGGGAGGGAGCTTCTGGCCGGCGTTCGGCGACGCGATGTACGCGAAGTACCAGGTGCCAATCGGCGTGGCGACGACCGGGTTCGGCGGCACGAGCGTGAACCACTGGCAGCCGGAGCAGGGCCTGTTCAAGTGGTTCCTCACCCGTGTCCACCAGCTAGGCCCGATGGGCTTCCGGGCGGTGCTGTGGCACCAGGGCGAGAACGACGTGCAGATGCCGACGGACGAGTACTACAACAAGCTGCGGAACACGATTCTCGCCTCACGAATCCAGGCCGGTTGGGACATTCCGTGGTTCGTGGCGCAGGTGTCGTACCACAACCCGGGGTCGCCGTCGTTCGAATCGACGCGCACCGCGCAGGCGAAGATCTGGGCCGATGGAATCGCGCTGCCGGGCCCCGATACCGACACGCTGACCGGCGACTCGCGGGATCTTGATGGGAAGGGGATTCATTTCAGCCCGAAGGGGCTGAAGGCGCACGGGGAGATTTGGGCGGAAAAGGTGGGGGT
>Ga0247823_10002835_pt1 | contig 14232 bp, 6 predicted proteins | sample 13C_PalmiticAcid_2_FD_192426 | JGI IMG/M metagenome (GOLD analysis project Ga0247823, IMG submission 192426) | Soil microbial communities from agricultural site in Penn Yan, New York, United States - 13C_PalmiticAcid_Day30 | ecosystem: Environmental > Terrestrial > Soil > Agricultural land...
GCCAAGTTGGAGAAGAAGGGGTAGGGGGGGAAGAGGTGAAAGGGGGTTGGTTATGATGGATGGATGAAGTGTATGACGTGAGTTTTGAAAACGAAATGAACGGGTGCATAGCATGGCGTTTTTGGGGGCATGGGGTTTACAAGATGGCGTGGTGCTGAGGCTCGTGGTGTATTTTATTCGCCGTTTCCTTTGTATCATGGATATGGGAAAGCGACATGGCAAGTACCAAAACGTATCAAGGCGCTGATGCTTGTAAACATCGCTACAAGCCCATCGGGGTTTGAATTCATGACAGCATGTATCTACAAATCGTCTCGTGCGTGGAAGGGAACACCCCATACCCATCCTGCCACCAGAAACCTGGTCGTTGATTATCGTCACACTCTTCCATCAAACGCAAACCGAGCCCAAACTCTTAACTCCAACCCGAACAGACCTTCCTTTCCCTAGCCATGTCCGAACGCCGAACGGCTTGGTTTGGGTCCCGTGAGACCCAACAAGCGCTGATGCCATGTCCTGGAAGTCGAATACGAAAGGAAAATGGAACGGAATCACCCAAATAAACCTAGAAGTCCCTGCCATTCCGTTAGCCGATAGTTGCAAGCTCTGAAAGCTCAGAAACACCTACTCCATCGACTGCTGGACCGAGCGGCGCAAGCGCCGGTTGTACATCCGCCGGTCATCGGGCGAGCCCCAATACAACTTGAACGCCTCGGGGTATACGAGCGTCCTGGGGTCGTAGGGCGGGTGTTCCTCCTCCAGCGCCTCGATGATCGCCTCGATGTGTGTCTTGACATCCTCCCGGCGATTCGCAGGGGCCACGTAGCAGGGCGTGCCGTCGCTGGCGATGCGGTGGTGGAACAGGCGCGTCTCGAACTTGATCCGCGGTTGCTCCTCGGGGAACCGGGGGCTGAAGCACAGCTTGGTTCGGAAGAGACCTCCGTCGAGATTCGTCATTGGCTTCCCGAAGTAGGTCAGAACCCAGACGAATGGATTGCCGTCCACCAGCTCAAGGTTGTGTGGAACGTCGGAACGTTTGAACGACTCAACGATCTGCTCGAACTGCCGCTGAAGGTTGACTGCGACAGTTGTGTCCTTAGCCTTTGCCACAAGTCCCTCAGAGGCCCATGCCTCGGTTTCGTCGTCGAGTGCTTTCTTGATGCTCTGGAGCCGGCGTTCGAGCTCGCTGTAGTTGAATTTGCCCTCCATGATATTTTGCGACCCTTCGAACGGCATCCTCTGGAACGCCTGGCCGTCCTTCACCTCCTCCTTTCCTTTCTGGACGGCAGCAAGATAGGAATCGTAATACCACAGAAATCTGCGCTTGCACAGATCCTTGAACGGCTCGAACGGCACACTTGACTCGTCTTCAATGGTATCCATGTCCAGTTCATAGCTCTCCTTCGGGATCGGTGGTGCGACGACACCGTCAGGGCCGATCTTGAGATACTCCTCCAGGCGTTGGATGACAGAGACCCTGAGGGTCTCGTGACGAATCTGCATGCTCGTAAGCCTCATGGCCACTGGACAACTGCAGGTCGCATCACCTTTTGTACGTAGTCCTTTTGGTTCTTCTTGTCGGATGGCTCGTTCGCATCCTCAAAACCGGGCTCGTTCTCGTAGGGGTTCGAAGACATCAGGCTCTGGATGGACAGCAGAATGGATTCCAGGCCCTGTGCAGCGGACCACTCCTCACCCCGCTCCCCGCGCCATGTCCTACTCCAAATTAGCCCGCTGGCGCAACAACCATGCGTGTATCTATCGGGAGACGGCGATTACCCTAGAATCGACCTGGGACCCAGTCAGCTCACGTTATCAGGGCAGACCAAAGGCTATGACTTACAGGCATACTCTGCCATTGGCATAGATGTTGGGATTGAACCTGCACCGACCTCCGTTTGTCGTAACGGCTGTGACTTGCGGCGACTTGCGAGGGTATTCTGAGTACACGGTTAGCTTCTCCAGCAGAGCGATCGGTCCCCTCCCACCGAACCATGTCGTTACCTTTGTTAAATTTGAACGAGAACTCCAGGCATGTTAGCTAACTAACCAGCGCCCACCCGCAAAACAAGCGCCGTCATACCTCGAAGAAGCCGAACTCATATGGGGTCTCGTGCGGTCCGATGATCAGGGCCTTAACGTTCCGAACATCGATGTCACGGCAAGCAACAGCGAGAGCTGGAGGGCAGTGTCAGGGATGCGGTTCGAACATGCGTCCTGGGCGGGGCGATTGGAGGCTCACACAGATCCGAATTCTTTTGAAGGTCGCTCAGCTCCTGTTGTTGGGAATGGCATCATGGTCAGCGCTTCAACCCCGCGATGGCAGAGAGAGACGAGGCTCGCACGACCCACCTTGGTGATTCGGAAGACGGACTGGTCCGCCATCGCTGCAGCTCGGCGAGATGTCTCTGGCGCAAGGGGTAGCTCGTCATAAAAAGTGATGAAGGATCGGCTGGTCCGGGGCAGACAGGGAGTCAAGTAAAAAAAATCTGGCCTGGCGTGGAGGAGGGGAAGACTTCCAAGTTGAAAAAGAGGGATGATGGTCGGTTGATGAAAGGCTGTGGTGGCCCTGCTGGCGGGACCCGCCAGGAACCTGGATGGAGAGCGGCCTCGCGCCCGCCAGTGCAGCGCCAGGCTGCAGCTCCAATGGGAGGGTGCGGGGCAAACGGCGACTGGGCGGCGGCCGAGGCGGGCATCCAACAAACAACCTGCCGACCCCCACCTGTCTGAACCAACCTGGAACACATGGAGGCAGTTCACCAACGGACAATGCCGCCCAATCTCTGTGCTCATGGGAGCCTAATAAGTGACCTGCCAGAAGTCATTCCCGCATCACCTCGTCTGGCCTTTCATATCTCCATGTTTCCCGTCTGCAAAGCCTGACGTTTAGTGTCTCTTTCAATGCACCCTGCCGCTCAATAGTTGCCGAGTCTGCTTGTTTCGGCTGCCTGACATCTTTTCTTTGGTTGCCGGGAGTTTGTTTGCAGGGGCTCACATGCATGCAGGGCCATGACGGGTCACAGATCAACAAAGATGCAACATCGGATGCCATGCCATGTTGAGTCAGTGAAGGCGAAGGCGATATGATCTTCCGCAGTACCTGTGCTTCTTCCAGACCAAAAACGGGGGACACCAAATCTTCGACATCTCCATTTCTTACTCAAAATAGCCCAAACTTCTGTTGAGAGAAAGTGAGTTGTCAGTTCTAGAGATTCTTCGTTATTGCTTTTTTGGCCGTGATGCCGTAATTCCTCTGCATTTATTCCAAATTAGACTAGGGTTTCCACTTGGGTTCCTTGCGACAAAGCCAGCCCGAGCTTGACAGAACTCCTTCAAACACCTGATATCTTGATAGCTGCCCATGTTCCAGTAGACAGGAGGGGTGAAACAAGAAACAATGATGCAGACCCAAATCGTTCATACCCAAGACTGGCTCGAGTGGGGCACCTGGGTTTGATTCGGGATTTGGAGAACCCCTGCCCAGAGTGAGGGGCTGACATGGCGCCCGTTGCCTGACGCGTTGGATCCTGGTCGGCGCGTTTCCAATGAACTTCGACGCGTAAAGTGCTTTCCAGGCCACCAGGTCCCGCTTGATTCCTCGTTGAAACCAGTCGGCCCCGAAACGCCACCAGACGTCCAGAACACGGCTCACCATCAAATCAAGATACGGGCAATCCACATTTCGAACCACTTTACAGCGGATTTCCAACGATTGCGACCGTCGACCGATCATGTCGGGCTTTTTCGACCTCAAGGCCCGGAAGGCGGCTGCTGCAAACGGGGCGGCATCGAGCAGTGCCGAAAAGCAAACAAAGGAGACCACCAGAGTGCAGCCTTGGGTTGAGAAATAGTGCGCTGCCGCTGTGTAGTGAAGATTCCGAAGACATTGCGCTAATTGAGACTGTACAGCCGGCCCAAGACCCTCAGCGATGTGACAGCTCAAGACCACACCATCACCGTCCTCGAACGGACCCTGCAAGCTTCCAATGTCAGTTGGCTCACTCTCTCGACCATCGCAGCCTATGAGCTAACATTTTCACACTGTCCAGCTGCCTCACATGCTCTTCTACGGCCCCCCCGGCACGGGCAAGACCTCTACGATCCTCGCCCTCGCCAAGGAGCTCTACGGCCCGGAGCTGATGAAGTCGCGTGTGCTGGAGCTCAACGCGTCCGACGAGCGCGGCATCTCGATTGTGCGCGAGAAGGTCAAGGATTTCGCCCGCACGCAGCTCACCAACCCGCCCCCGGGCTACAAGGCGCGCTACCCGTGCCCGCCCTTCAAGATCATCATCCTCGACGAGGCCGACAGCATGACGCAGGACGCCCAGAGCGCCCTGCGCCGCACCATGGAGACGTACAGCAAGATCACGCGCTTCTGCCTGATTTGCAACTACGTCACGCGCATCATCGACCCGCTCGCCAGCCGCTGCAGCAAGTTCCGGTTCAAGAGCCTCGACCAGGGGAATGCGCGGCGCAGGCTGGAGGAGATCGCCAAGCTGGAGGGGGTGGGGATTGAAGACGGTGCTGTGGAAGCGCTGATCAAGTGCAGCGAGGGCGATTTGAGAAAGGCCATCACCTTCTTGCAGAGCGCGGCGAGGCTGGTTGGTGCCAGCGCGGGCGGGACTGAGGGTGATGATGCGGACAAGATGGATGTGGACAAGAAGGTGGTGACGGTCAAGATCGTCGAGGATATCGCCGGCGTGATTCCGGACGATACGGTCCAGAAGCTGGTCAAGGCGATGCGGCCGCGCGCTGCTGGCGAGACGTACCAGGCGATCGCCAAGGTAGTGGAGGAGATGGTCGCGGATGGATGGAGCGCAGGGCAGACCATGACCCAGCTCCACCAGGCCGTCGTCTACGATGAAACGATCCCTGATGTTCAAAAGAACAAGATCGTCATGGTCTTTTCGGAGATTGACAAGAGGCTGGTGGATGGCGCGGACGAGCATCTCTCGATACTGGACCTCGCGCTACGCGTCTCTGGGATCTTGGCCGGGAGATAATCGGGTGGTTCGGAAAATGGGGAAAAGGGGACTGCTTAATCCGACGGGACATGGTTCAAAAGACAAGGTCACAATACCTAGGCGTTTTGGAGCATGTAAAGGGAGAATCATGGGCGTATTGTTGTTCTGCGGTCAATTTAAGGGGCATCTTTCTCAGGCCGGAGGAGCCCAAGGTTCCCGTCCAACATATCCCACACCGTCTTAGGTTGTGCCGGCTTGTCTGGTTTTCGAATGGTATGCCTCCGCGCCCCGGCGGTCCTGCCTGACGGTTGGCCCTCGGTCAGCCAGAGGTCCTCGTCGCCGGTGCCTGCCGGGCCATTGCTCCGAGTGTCGCCAGGCTTGCCAAGCAACTGCTCGAGCTCCCCGAGACTGCGCATCGAGCCTTCAAGGGCAATTTGTCCCTCCTCGATCTTTTCGGCCACGGCTTCCAGTGTGGAGATTTTGGCGGAGTCAGCGGCAAATACCCAGGGCCTGACGCGGTTGGACGGTCCGTAGCTTTCCACAGTCGCCGTCGCTTCCGCAAAGGCAGCATTGGACCGCGGCGCACCCGGCATCGGGTGAGCGGGTATTAGGTGGCTCTCCTCAGCCAGGTGGCCGAGAACCTGACCGTTTTCTTTGAGCTGCCTGGAAATGGCCGTGTTGAGGTGTGACTTGTGAGCTATGAGTCCCTTTTGCTCGTGGGCGAGAGACAGAAGCTGCTCAAGGTAAGGAGAGAGGAGGTGGGCGACGGGCAGTGGCTTGGATGCTAGATGTGCTTCTGGCTTCTCTTCTTTCGTTCGTGGTTTCATGCTTGGTTGCGGTTGCTGACTGACGAGCTGAAGAAGAGTCTTCCGCGCCTCTAGATACTGGGCGTACTTCTCCTTGATGCTGGCGAGTTGCTCCTCCATGTTGATGGAGCCTGCGGGAGCACGCTGCCTCTGGGAGTCGTGTCCTTCTGCATCGCCGTCGTCGCCTGCGGCTTTACTGAGCTCCGTCTCCATCCAGTTGATGAGTTCGACTCTGGTCCTGTTCAGTGCCTCGAGTTTGACACTTTCACTGACGTTTTCGGGCCTGGCGGTGGATCGTGATTTGACTTTCTCGAGAAGTTGCTCCTCGCGCTGCAGGAGGAATTTTGCCTGCAGAACGTGCTTTTCAAGCTGGTCGATAAGCCCCTTTAACTGGGGGCCTTCAGTCGCCTTGTCAATGGTGAGAGCAGTGACTAAATCCTTGGGCACGTCCGGAAGCGGTCTGGAATCTTTAAAGATCTCCCCTGGATCGAGGAAGTCGGGTGACGCTGCTGGTTTTTGCTCCAGTGTGATGAGACCCCGTTCAATGACCTGCAGCTTCTCGAGTCGCTGCCGAAGGCGGATGATGGCCAAATGTTCTTGCAACCGGTCCGACCCTTGGTCTGCCAGAGTGTTCGCTGTTTCTCCGCTGGGACGTCTCTGCGGGCGACAAGATGCGGCGAACTCGTTGCGAGCCCGGATGTTCGCGTCCAAGGCCTCGAGGTACTCCTTGTGTAGACCCCGAGCTGTCGAGGGCAAGTTGAGGTTATTCGCGTCAACAAGGGCCAGAGGTCCGACGGCGGCGCCGTCTTTGAGACACGAGTCGAGGTGGACAGCCAGTATCTGTCTTATATGTGCAACTTCCTCGCGTGGTCGGATGTACGGTTCCAGGACTCTCTGCATGCCCCTGAGGGTCTCATCGCCGGTAGTCCCCATTTCGAGCCAATCTCATGCGGCCAGTGTTGCTTCAAATCGTTTGCTTTGTATTTTCATGGTTGGTTCCAGAGTTGTGTTCCAGGGATGTGTTGTTTGTGAGCTGAAGATGTCAGTGCTGGTTGCTTCAAGGGCTCTTGTTTTGGAGTGTTGTTAGTCCCTGAATGGAACAGCGGGCTCCACTGCAGCGAGGCGGGAAGCTCACCCAAGCTCAGGCACCTGCAGGCGGATGGCAGGAACCAATCAGCAGCGGTCGCTGTTGCTGCCCCCAGAAATTTCCGACCCGCCAGGCAGAGTGGCAGGCAAGCATTGACGTTCATCCGCGACCGCGATTCAACAGTCAACATCCCTCCAGCCACAACCATCCTCAAATCCTTTTCTCTCCGCGCCCCAAGCTTCAGTAATTCGATGCGGCCATCTGATTGCTGCCTGTCTGCGACGTAGACAACAACCAGGCTTGGGTGGGGCCGGACTGATTATCGCCATCAGGTTGCAGGCAGAACCGACGCAGCGGCGATAAATCAAGAAACGAGTTTATCTCGAGTTCGTCGCGCATTTCATCCACCTTGAGATACCCCATCCAACAAAACACACGACGCCCAAGATGTCCGACTACCAGCGCGATGTCTCGCAATACAAGTACTCGGCCATGTCCAACCTGGTCCTCCAGGCGGACCGTCGGTTTGTTACAAGACGAACCGATGAGGCCACCGGAGACCCAGAGTCGCTGGCCGGGCGCTTGTCCATCAAGGAGATGGGTGCCCGCGTAGGGCGGGACGCCGCGCCGAAGACGAAGAAGACCGGCGCCATGCCGGATGTGCAGCGAGGGAGCATGCGAGAAGGCGCCGACGTCCTGCAGCACGTCAAGCAGAAGGGCAGGGCCGAGGCGCGTGGCGGTGGTATCCTGTCCGGTGCCGACGCCCTGATCGAAGGTATCCAATATCGCCCGCGGACGCAACCCACCCGCGACGCCTTCAACCTCATCCTGACCATCGTGGCGGAGCACCTCGGTGATGTTCCGCACGAGGTCGTGCGGAGTGCCGCCGACGCGACGCTGGAGTACCTCAAGGACGACGACCTGAAGGACTTTGACAAGAAGAAGGAGATCGACGATATCCTCGGTGTCTCGATGAACCCCAAGCAGTTCAACGAGCTGGTAAACCTCGGCAAAAAGATCACAGACTACGATGCGCAAGACGAGGACGAGGATATGGAGGACGTAAAACGGGCCGGCGAAGACGAGATTGACGGCCGACAGGGTGTTGCCGTCAACTTTGAGAACGAGGAGGACGATGACAACATGGTCGACGTGGTTCGGGACGAGTCCTCTTCCGACGAGGATGAGGAAGACCAAGAGGAGGTCCCAGAACTCCAAGAAGTCGCCAAGGGCGGAGAAGCAGGGCAGGACCGTGACGAGGAAGAAGCAGGTTTGGCGGACGGCGAGGCCATGGTGATCGACGCGGTACCGAACGGGAAATCCAAGTCCCAGGAGAAGAAGAACTCCGTCCCTGCCCGGGACATTGATGCCTACTGGCTGCAACGCCAAATCGGCCGCTTGTATCCGGACGCTCACACTCAACACGACAAGTCCTTGCAAGCGCTTAAGATCCTATCAGGAGAGCCCGACGAGCCCGGTGGTGAGGAGAAACAACTTCGAGACATCGAGAACGACCTGATGGAGCTCTTCGACTACGAGCACCATGAGATTGTGCAGAAGCTGATCGAAAACCGCGAGAAGGTCGTATGGCTTACGCGACTGGCGAGAGCTGAGAACCGGGAGGAGCGCGAGACGATTGAGCGGGAAATGGCTTCAGAAGGACTGCGTTGGGTCCTTGACGAGTTGCATGGCAAATCCCAAGATGACCAGAAGAAGCCCAAGATGGAAATCAAGATGGACATCGACAAGGAGGCCTTCGCAGATGGGCGTCCCCAGACACAAGAGCAGCGCCCTGAGGGGCAGTTGGTCGGAGGACTGCAACCCAAGAAGCTGATCAACCTGGAGAATCTCATCTTCGACCAAGGAAACCACCTCATGACCAACCCTAGGGTCACCCTACCAGAGGGCACGACGAAACGGACCTTCAAGGGCTATGAGGAGGTCCACGTTCCACCACCCAAAAAGCGAAACGACCCCAGCGACCAGAACGTTCCGGTTTCCGAGATGCCCGAGTGGGCTCGGTTGCCCTTCAGCACGACCAAGTCACTAAACAAGATCCAATCCAAGTGCTACCCCAGCGCCTTTCTCGATGATGGCAACATGCTTGTCTGCGCCCCGACAGGCAGTGGCAAAACCAACGTTGCCATGCTCACGATGCTTCGAGAGATTGGCAAGAACCGGAATAGCAGCGGAGAGATTGATTTGGATGCGTTCAAGATTGTCTACATCGCTCCTCTGAAGGCCCTGGTTCAGGAGCAGGTCCTGAACTTCGGGAAGAGACTGGAGCCGTATGGCATCAAGGTATCGGAGCTGACGGGAGACCGCCAACTCACCAAACAACAAATATCCGAGACCCAGGTCATTGTGACGACCCCTGAGAAATGGGATGTCATCACCAGGAAGGCAACCGACATCTCCTACACGAACCTGGTCCGCCTCATCGTCATCGATGAAATTCATCTGCTGCACGACGATCGTGGCCCAGTCCTCGAGAGCATTGTCAGCAGAACCATCAGGAAGACTGAGCAAACAGGAGAGCCAGTCCGTATCGTCGGTCTGTCTGCGACGCTGCCCAACTACCGTGACGTTGCTAGTTTCCTCCGGGTTGACTTCGACAAGGGCATGTTCCACTTCGACGGCACATACCGTCCATGCCCCTTGCGCCAAGAGTTCATCGGCGTCACAGACAAGAAGGCCATCAAGCAGCTCAAGACGATGAACGATATCACCTACCAAAAGGTGTTGGAGCATGTCGGTCAAAATCGCCACCAGATGCTCGTGTTTGTCCATTCCAGAAAGGAGACGGCAAAGACAGCAAAGTACATTCGAGACAAGGCCCTGGAGATGGAGACCATCGACCAGATTCTCAAGCACGATGCTGGCACGCGCGAGGTCTTGAGCGAGGCCGCCAACTCGGTCACCAACACAGATCTCAAGGACATCTTGCCCTATGGATTCGGCATCCACCACGCTGGTATGAGCCGAGCCGACAGAACAGACGTCGAGGACCTCTTTGCGAGCGGGCACATCCAGGTTTTGGTGTGCACAGCTACCCTCGCCTGGGGTGTCAACCTGCCCGCCCATACTGTCATCATCAAGGGTACCCAAGTTTATTCTCCCGAGAAGGGTAGCTGGGTCGAGCTGAGCCCTCAAGATGTCCTGCAAATGCTTGGACGCGCTGGTCGTCCCCAGTTCGACACCTACGGCGAGGGCATCATCATCACGAACCAAGGCGAGATCCCATACTATCTGTCGTTGCTCAATCAGCAGTTGCCAATCGAAAGTCAGCTTGTGAGCAAGCTAGTCGACAATCTCAATGCCGAGATCGTCCTTGGCAACATTCGCAGCCGTGATGAAGGTGTTGAGTGGCTCGGGTACACCTACCTCTTCGTCAGGATGCTCCGTTCCCCTGGGCTGTACAGCGTTGGCGCTGAGTACGAAGACGATGAGGCTCTGGAACAAAAGCGTGTGGACTTGATCCATTCTGCTGCAACCGTCTTGAAGAAGTCCAACTTGATCAAGTACGATGAGAAGACCGGCAAGCTGCAGTCCACAGAGCTCGGGCGCATCGCGTCCCATTACTACATCACCCACACGTCGATGGACACGTACAACAAGCTCATCCAACCGTCCATGAATGATGTGGAGCTTTTCCGTGTCTTCGCTCAGAGCGGCGAGTTCAAGTACATTCCCGTCCGTCAGGAGGAGAAGCTCGAGCTTGCGAAAATCCTCGCACGTGTCCCGATCCCTGTCAAGGAGAGCATTGAGGAGCCGACGGCCAAGATCAATGTTCTTCTCCAGGCCTACATCTCTCGCCTCAAGCTCGATGGCCTGGCTCTCATGGCGGACATGGTCTACGTCACCCAGTCTGCTGGTCGTATTCTCCGGGCCATCTTCGAGATCTCTCTCAAGAAAGGCTGGGCTTCTGTGGCCAAACTGGCTTTGAACCTTTGCAAGATGGCCGAGAAGCGGATGTGGCCGACCATGTCCCCTCTTCGGCAGTTTGCCAGTTGCCCGGCTGAGATTGTCCGGAAGGCCGAGAGGATAGAAGTGCCCTTCAGCAGCTACTTCGACCTGGATCCTCCTCGCATGGGGGAGTTGCTTGGGTTGCCGAAAGCTGGCAAGGTTGTGTGTTCTTTGGTCGCCAAGTTCCCTCGGGTCGAGATCCAGGCTACTGTGCAGCCTATGACGAGATCGATGCTGCGTGTCGAGCTTACCATTACCCCCAACTTTACGTGGGATGCTGACGTCCACGGTCTGTCCGAAAGCTTCTGGGTTGTCGTTGAAGACTGTGATGGCGAGGATATCCTCTTCCATGATCAGTTCATCCTGCGAAAGGACTACGCCGAGGGCGAGGCGAACGAGCACACCGTCGAGTTCACGGTGCCCATCTCCGAGCCAATGCCGCCTAATTACTTCATCTCGGTCATCTCAGATCGGTGGATGCACTCCGAGACCCGCATGGCGGTGTCCTTCCAGAAGCTTATTCTGCCCGAGCGTTTCCCTCCGCACACGGAGTTGCTCGACTTGCAGCCCCTCCCGGTGTCCGCTCTGAAGGCGAAGGACTACGCTGCCCTGTATCCCGACTGGCAACAGTTCAACAAGGTGCAGACACAAACGTTCAACTCACTGTTCAATACCGACAACAATGTCCTGATCGCGTCACCGACTGGCAGCGGCAAGACCGTCTGCGCGGAATTTGCTCTGTTGCGTCACTGGGCCAGTCAAGACTCCGGACGCGCGGTCTACATCGCGCCCTTCCAAGAACTGGTTGACCAACGGTTCCAGGACTGGCAAAAGCGCTTCTCGAATCTCCGCGGGGGCAAAGACATCGTAAAGCTGACCGGAGAAACAACCAGCGATCTGAAGCTGCTGGAGCAGGGAGATCTTATCCTGGCCACTCCCCTTCAGTGGGACGTCCTGTCACGGCAGTGGAAGCGGAGAAAGAACGTTCAGACTGTGGAGCTGTTCATCGCGGATGAGCTGCACATGCTCGGCGGGCAATTGGGGTACATCTACGAGATTATCGTGTCTCGGATGCACTACATTCGCACGCAAACGGAGCTCCCCATGAGAATCGTTGGCCTCAGCGTGTCCCTCGCGAATGCTCGCGACGTGGGCGAGTGGATTGACGCTAAGAAGCATGACATCTACAACTTCAGCCCGCATGTGCGCCCGGTGCCCCTGGAGCTTCATATCCAGTCGTACACCATTCCCCACTTCCCGTCTCTTATGCTCGCAATGGCGAAGCCGACATATCTCGCGGTCACCCAACTGTCGGCCAACCAGCCCGCGATCATCTTTGTGCCAAGCCGGAAGCAGACCAGAGCAACGGCTCGGGATCTTCTCACGGCCTGCCTCGCCGATGACGACGAGGACCGGTTCCTGAACGTCGAGGTCAATCAGATCCAGAAGCTCCTCGAGCGCGTCCAGGAAGAGGCTCTCGCCGAGGCGCTTTCCCATGGTGTGGGCTATTACCACGAGGCCTTGAGCCAGAGCGACAAGCGCATCGTCAAGCATCTCTACAACAACGGCGCCATCCAAGTGCTGATTGCTTCTCGAGACGTGTGCTGGGAGCTCGACTGCACGGCCCACCTTGTCATCGTCATGGGCACGCAGTACTTTGAGGGCAGGGAGCACCGCTACGTGGACTATCCGCTCAGCGAGGTTCTCCAAATGTTCGGCAAGGCGGTACAGCCATCCAAGGATGGACGCAGCCGCGGCGTTCTCATGCTGCCGGCTGTGAAGCGGGAGTATTACAAGAAGTTCCTCAACGAAGCTCTGCCTGTCGAGTCGCATCTCCAGAACTTCCTCCACGACGCGTTCGTCACGGAGATCAGCACCAAGATGATTGAGTCCGGCGAAGACGCCATCAACTGGGCGACATTCACGTATTTCTACCGGCGTCTGCTTGCCAACCCGAGCTACTACGGCCTGACAGATCCGACACACGAGGGACTCAGCCAGTATCTTTCGGACATGGTCGAGGTGACGTTGAAGGAGCTGTCCGACGCGAAGATTGTCGACATGGATGAGGACGACGGGACGGTGGCGCCTCAGAATGCGGCCATGATCGCGGCCTACTACAACATCTCGTACTACACGATGCAGACATTCCTGCTATCGCTCAACCAGAAGAGCAAGCTCAAGAACATTCTGGAGATTGTGACGGCGGCCAGCGAGTTTGACTCGATCCAGATCAGGCGGCATGAGGAGGCCATCTTGCGGCGCATCTACGATAACGTCCCGGTCAAGATGCAGGAGCTCGCCTACGACTCGCCACATTTCAAGGCGTTCGTCCTGGTTCAGGCGCACTTCTCGAGGATGAATCTGCCCATTGATCTCGCCAAGGATCAAGAGGTGGTCCTGACCAAGCTTCTCAGCCTCTTGAGCGCTATTGTCGACATCCTCTCGTCCGAGGGCCATCTGAACGCGATGAACGCCATGGAAATGTCGCAGATGGTGGTGCAGGCCATGTGGGATCGCGACAGCCCGCTCAAGCAGATCCCCAACTTCACACCCGAGGTGGTCAAGGCGGCGAACAAGCACGACGTCCGGGATATCTTTGACTTCATGGAGAAGATGAATCCCGACGAGAACGCGGACTACGGCGCGCTCGTCAAGGACCTCGGGCTCACGCAGGCGCAGCTCGCGCAGGCGGCCAACTTCACAAACACCAAGTACCCGGACATCTCGCTCGAGTTCGAGGTCGAGGACAAGGACAGCATCCGGGCGGGCGAGCCGGCGTACCTCAAGATCCGCGTCGAGCGCGAGGTGGAGGAGGACGAGGAGTTCGACCCGACGGTGCACGCGCCCTTCTACCCGGGCAAGAAGACGGAGAACTGGTGGCTCGTGGTGGGCGAGGAGAGCTCGAAGACTCTGCTCGCCATCAAGCGCGTCACGGTCGGCCGCGAGCTCAACGTCAAGCTCGAGTTCACGGTGCCCACGCCCGGCCGGCACGACCTGAAGCTGTTCCTGATGAGCGACAGCTATGTCGGGGTCGACCAGGAGCCTACGTTCTCGGTCATGGTGGAGGAGGGGATGGATGTGGACGAGTCTGAGGAGGAGGAGGAAGACGATGAGTGAGGAGTGTTGCTTGGCCAGAGGTTGCCAAGGGGACAGAGATGGTTGGATTTTGGACAGCTGTATGGTATGTAAAGGAGTTGGACGGGGCAATACAAAAATGTTGTGTGCTTTTTTTTCTCTTTCCCTTTTCCTTCATTGCCTTTCTTTCTCCTCGCGGCTGTTGGTGGTTCTTGGGGAAGGGGGTGAAAGGCTTGATCAGGCTGAACTCGGAAGCAGTGTGGGGACCCGGTGTGTTGTGATCGACCCTGGAGAACAGGCACCACCTGTGCCGGCCGGGTCTTGTTCGGGT
>Ga0247823_10002836_pt1 | contig 14230 bp, 15 predicted proteins | sample 13C_PalmiticAcid_2_FD_192426 | JGI IMG/M metagenome (GOLD analysis project Ga0247823, IMG submission 192426) | Soil microbial communities from agricultural site in Penn Yan, New York, United States - 13C_PalmiticAcid_Day30 | ecosystem: Environmental > Terrestrial > Soil > Agricultural land...
ATTTTAAACAACAATGCAATGATATAAATTCTGTCCTTTTTGAAACGTTAAAACATGCTTAATGTTTCACTTACATAAATTTATTTTCCCGGATTTTGCTGGCATTAACCAAACGAGTAGTTTAACTTTATGCCAAACCCAACTCTTTGACATTATGCGTAACGTTATTCTTAACCTGGCAATAAGCCTGGACGGATTTATTGAAGGCCCCAAGGGGGAGTATGACTGGTGCTTTACTGACCAGGATTACGGAATGAACAGTTTCCTGAACAGTGTGGATACAATTGTGATGGGCCGAAAAAGTTATGAAGTGATGCTCGACAATATGCCGGAGCCTTATCCCGGCAAAAAGATCATTGTATTCAGCAACACCCTGGAGTCTGTAGTACCCAATGCTACCGTGGCCGAAGAAGACCTGCTGAGCACCATCCGCAACCTCAAAGCCACCAAAGGCAAGCACATCTGGCTCTATGGCGGTGCGGCACTGGTACAGGACTGTATGACCTATGGTCTGGTAGACGAACTCTGGCTGGCCATGCACCCCGTGGTATTGGGCAGCGGCAAACCCCTGTTTGAAGGTATCACGCAAAACCTTACCCTCAGCGGCAGCAAAGCTTACGACTCAGGGCTGGTGATGCTGAAATACAAAGTCTAAGTTGACGCATGTCTATCCCAAACGGGCAAGCCAGGTATAACAACCTGGCTTGCCCGTTTTTATTTGCCCTGTTTTACGACACGACCTACAACACAAAACCCCGCACCAGGCGGGGTTTTGTAATATACTATACCTATCGACTACTATGGGAAGATACCCAGTTCTTCGTAAGCGGTACCTACTTTGTTGATAGAACCGATGAAAGCTGCAGTACGCAGGTCACCGATTTTTTTGTTGGTGTTGTAGATGTCCATGATCTCGTTGTAAGAAGTGATCATGGTGTCTTCCAGACCAGAGTAAACCAGGTCTACTTCATCAGGACCGTGAATGATCAGTTTTTTCTCGATATCATTGATTTTTTTACCGGTCATACCTTCGATGGTACGGAGCAGTTTGGCGTTGGTGTTTTCTTCGAAACGTTTTTCCATACGGCCATAACGTACGTGGCTCAGGTTTTTCAGCCACTCGAAGTAAGATACAGTCACACCACCGGCGTTCAGGTACATATCAGGAACGATCACTACACCTTTTTTATTCAGGATTTCGTCAGCTTCGGGAGTCAGCGGACCGTTGGCAGCCTCACCAATGATGCGGGCTTTTACGCGGTCAGCGTTATCAGCATTGATTACGTTTTCCAGGGCAGCAGGGATCAGGATATCGCACTCCAGTTCCAGTGCATCAGCAGCCTTTTTCAGGTTTTTAGCACCGGGGAAGTTCAGGATAGAACCTGTTTCTTTGCGGTGTTTGATCACAGCTTCCAGGTCCAGACCTTTAGCGCTGTAGATACCACCTTCGTATTCGCTCAGACCTACCAGTTTGGCACCAGCCTCCTGGAAGAATTTAGCAGCGTGGTAACCTACGTTACCCAGACCTTGTACCACTACGGTTTTACCCTCGATACCAACGTCCATTTTCAGCTTCTTCATTTCTTCGGGGGTGTTGCACAGCTCGCGCAGACCATAGAATACACCCAGACCGGTAGCTTCGGTACGACCGCGCACACCACCCTGAGATACGGGCTTACCGGTAACGCAACCGGCAGCATCGATTTCACCTGGTTTCATGGCAGAGTAAGTATCTACGATCCAGCTCATTTCGCGTGAGCCTGTACCGTAATCCGGAGCAGGAACGTCGATGCCGGGGCCGATGAAGTTTTTCTTCACCAGTTCGAAAGCATAACGGCGGGTAATGTTCTGCAGTTGCTCTTCGGTGTAGTTGCGGGGGTTGATTTTGATACCACCTTTGGCACCACCAAAAGGAACGTTAACGATAGCGCACTTGTAAGTCATCAGTGCAGCCAGCGCCATTACTTCATCCTGGTTTACTTCATCACTGTAACGGATACCACCTTTTACAGGCAGTTTGTGGTGAGAGTGCTGTACGCGATAGGCTTCAAACACTTCTACTTTGTCGCCAATGCGCACGGGGAACTTCATTCTGTAAACAGAGTTACAGGCTTTGATCTGTTCTAATATACCTTTTTCGAAACGGGTAAATTTTGCAGCCTTATCAAAGTTGCGTTCTACACCTTTGAAGAAGCTGTATTCCTCATGTGCGGTAATAGCGGCTTTTACGGACTTAGCCATGATGCGAGGTTTAAATTTGAGGTGAAATATTACTTGATACTATTAATTTCTTTCTCGAGTTTGTTCACTTTGCGCTCCATGTAGAGCAGAAACGCAATGATTCCGGCAAAGATAGTTACGAGTACCAAAACAACAAGATATATTTTACCATTGCTGTAAAGGGTATCTGCCATCTCAACCTGCTCTGAAGGCTGGGCGTTGAGCAGCATCGGAACCAGCGCCAGCAGCAGTGTAGCCAGCAGGGCGCTCATTTTTTTTGTTTGTATCATGACCAGCGTTTTGCGATTTCGATTTTACGGATTCTGATTTTAAGATTGGAGAGCCATAACCCCAGCATCGTCCAGGCAAACATGGCCGGAATCGACACTTTCCTGAGCACACCGGCTTGCGAATACAAGGCCTCAAAAGGCTTGCCTTCGGCACCTGGGTGCAGCGATTTCGAGAAACCGGGAATGATGAAAATGAGGGGAATGATGAGCGCAAATGAGAATATATTGTACACGGCCGCTACTTTGGCACGTTTGTCAATATCGGGGATAGAGGAGCGGAGCACCTGGTAAGCCAGGTAAGTGAGCAGGCAAAGGGCCGAGCCTACCTGCTTGGGATCGTTGCTCCAGGGCTTGCCCCAGGCCACACTGGCCCACTCCATACCGGTGAGCATACCCAGGCAGCCAAATACGATACCTACTTTTACATACTCGTGTGAAATGGCATCCTGAACGAGATCGCCCTTGCGGAGATACTTGATGCCGTGAATACAGCTAACGAAAAACAGGACAATCATAACATACCACATCGGCACGTGGTAAAACAGGTTGCGGGCACTTTCGTTCAGTTTGGGTATGCGGGGCACCTGCATCAGCATGCCGGCAATAATTACATAACCCAGCAACAACACTGTTAATATCTTCCACCAGTACTTCTTCATGTCATCTGTTTTGCAAAAAACACGCTTAAAAAATATCAAGCGAGCAAATTTAAAGGAATAATTGATCCGTACACCTTTCAAAAGCGGAAACTTTTTTATTGCTATATAAAGTCTCCTGCCGCTGTTGGCAAGCCCCCGGGCCTGCTAGTCTTTCCAGAGAAACGGATACAGGATCATGCCGAGCCCTATAATTAATACATCGAGCAAGCCCATGACAGCCACCTGTTTCAATAACTCCTGTTGAATCACTTCTATAAACGCACCCTTGGCCAGGCTGGTCAGGATCATGATCATCGGGATCACCAGCGGAAAACCGAGGATCGCCAGCAGGCTCGCACTGTTATGCGCCTTGGCAGCCACAGCGGCCAGCACGGTAAACAACAGCGAAAGACTGACGCCACCCAGCACCACCACGCCCACAAAACGGAGCGGAAGCAATACCGGATTACCCAGCATGAGCATGAACACCCCCAACGATACGCCGCTCATGAGCACCATGAGCACTACATTGTAGACCATTTTGGCTACAATAAAGTTTTGCGGATGAGTCAGGGTATAATAATAGGATTGCCGGTGCGGCCCTTCCTGGATAAAACTTTTAGCGACAGTATTGACGGTAACGAAGAGCTGTACCACCCAGAACATGGCGTTCCAGATAACGCCCTCGGGCTTATCGAGCAGCATAAACAGCACAAACACGGTGCTGGCTACATAGAGCAGCACACCATAAAAGGCATACCGCTGCCTCCACTCCAAAATCATATCCTTGCGGATGAGTTGCCCGATATGCTGCCAGTTGAGCAAAGGAAAAGAATTTTAATCCGGCAAAGATAACTGCAAATGCCGTAGTTTGCTATTTTTACGCTCTTATTTTAAGGCCTGGCCTTTAACCCGATTACAAAGATCATGAGCAAGATAACCAAGATATTAGTAGCCAACCGTGGCGAGATTGCCCTGCGGGTAATGCGCACTGCCCGCGAAATGGGCATCAAAACCGTTGCCGTTTATTCTGAGGCCGACCGTAAAATGCCCTTTGTGCAGTTTGCCGACGAGGCCTATTGTATTGGCCCTGCCCCCAGCAACCAATCGTACCTGCTGGGCGATAAAATCATTGAAACCGCCCTGGCCTGCGGTGCCGACGCCATTCACCCCGGCTACGGCTTCCTGAGCGAAAACGCTGCATTCTCCGATAAGGTAACGGCTGCCGGTATCAACTTCATTGGCCCCACCGGTCATTCCATGAACATGATGGGCAGCAAGATCGGCGCCAAACAAACCGCCAAAAAATTCAACGTACCCATGGTACCCGGTACCGACCAGCCCCTCAAAAGCGTGGAAGAAGCGCTGGAAGTGGCCGAGCGCACCGGTTATCCCCTGCTCATCAAAGCCAGCGCCGGCGGCGGTGGTAAGGGTATGCGTGTGGTAAATGCCAAAGAAGAACTGGCAGAACAACTGCAGATGGCCAAAAGCGAAGCCCTGAACAGCTTTGGTGATGATGCGGTATTCATTGAAAAATACGTGGGCGCCCCCCGCCACATCGAAATCCAGGTAATGGGCGACAAACACGGTAATTATGTATACCTGTTTGAACGCGAGTGCAGTGTGCAACGCCGCCACCAGAAACTGATCGAAGAAGCACCCAGCAGCTGCCTCACCCCCGCCATCCGTGCGGCCATGGGCCAGTGTGCCTGCGATGTAGCCCGCGCCTGCGACTACTACGGTGCCGGTACTGTGGAATTCCTGGTAGATGAGCAGCTCAATTTCTACTTCCTGGAAATGAACACCCGCCTGCAGGTAGAACACTGCGTAACCGAAATGATCTCGGGCATCGACCTGGTACGCGAGCAGATCCTGGTAGCAGAAGGCAACCCACTCAGCTTTACCCAAAACGACCTCAAGATCAACGGTCACGCCATTGAACTGCGCGTATGTGCCGAAGATCCGATGAATAACTTCCTGCCCGATACCGGTACCCTCACCACCTATATTCGTCCGCAAGGCAACGGTGTACGGGTTGATGATGGTTACGAGCAAGGCATGGATATTCCCATTTACTACGATCCGATGATCGCCAAACTCATTGCCTGGGCACCCACCCGCCAGGAGGCCATCGACCGCCTGTGCCGCGCTATCGACGAGTACAAAATCAACGGTATTGCCACCACCCTGCTGTTTGGTAAATGGGCAGTAAAACATGAAGCCTTCGAAAGCGGTAATTTCGACACCAACTTCATCGCCAAGTATTTCAAACCCGAAATGCTCAAAGCCCTCAGCCACGACGAAGCACAAGCCGCCGCCCTGGTAGCCCTGCAACTCTGGACCAAAGAAAAACAACGCTTAAAACCCGAAGCCATCGAGCCTGCTGATAGCAAATGGACTTTGCGGAAAAGCCTGAGATAATGCAAAAAAAGCGACCATTACGGTCGCTTTTTTTATGGCTATTAGCTGCTAGCTGTGAGCGGACAGCTGATTATTTTTCCTATTTTTAATCATGCGATTATTCACCAATATTGCAGCAATCGGCATTAGCGTATTATGCCTCTCACTGACGGCCATACCTGCCGCCAACACCAAAGTATACATTTGCAAGAGCAGCACGGCTTATGCCTGGCATACCCACCGCGATTGTTACGGACTGGGCAAATGCACCCACGATATCGAAAAGGTAACAGAATCCGAAGCAAAAGACCTTGGCTATACCAAACTCTGCGGTTACTGTGCTAAACGGTAAGATTTTGTAAGAGATAGTGATAGAGCAGCTTCTCACGCTGCGGATGGCTTTTGTTCTGAGCAGATCCTGCATGCCTCCTACGTCAACACGCAGGATGACGATAGGGAGGATGCCTCTTGGGCCTCGCGCCGTCTGACCTCTGACCTTTCACCTCTGACGACAGGATCATTGCCCCCCGCATTTTGGCGGGGCAGGCTGTGTCTTTGCGTCTCCGTGAGCCACAATCCCCGCGCCATTGCTCCTCCCCGCCCCTGCGTGAAACTTATTTATACAATTCCCATATCGCCCCCTGCAACTCCGATGGCGTTAACCCCGTATTCGTTTTAATGAACCCACTAAAATTCGCCGGACTATCGAAGTTCAATTCGTACGCGATTTCCTTGAGCGATAAATCACTCAACAGCATCAACCGGCGGATCTCCAGCAGCAGTTCTTCGTGCAGCAGTTCCAACGCGGTTTTGCCCAGGGCTGTTTTGCAGGTAGTGTTCAATTTATCCATGTTGCAGCCCAGCAGCGAGCAATATTCCGTTACCTTTTTGCGGGAGCGGGCATGCTGAGTCATCAGCGACAAATATTCCGTGACCAACGAACCGCCTTGCAGCGAAAGCTGGTTGTGGTACAACTCTGCCAGTGAAATAAGAATGATTTGCAGGTAACTGTAGGATTTATAAATAGCGTTGGCCGACAGGCTATCCTGTCGCAGCAACTGCATCATGCGGGTCGTAAGATCGTACAGGTGCTGAAACGAATCGGCATCCACATTAAATACCGGATCAGGAAAATAAAGGTGGTAATGCTTTACCGGGTGTATGAACTCAAACACATCTTTCCGGAACTGGATAAGCAGTCCCTCCGCCGATTGCCGGTGCATGAGGTGCACCTGACCGGGATAAACCGTAAACACCTGTCCACTGCTCAGTACATGCTCCGAAAAATCGATCAGCTGACGGCCCTCCCCGCTGCGCACCAATATCACCTCGAAATAATCGTGCCGGTGCGGCTTGTGAAAATCGTACGGGTTGGGATAGTTCAACGGTTCTATCACCAACAGTTGTTTCGGGTGCGGCAGGCTGACCAGGTCGGCAGTGAGCATCTCTTTTTTGTTCATACAAGGTGGTTAACCGAAAAATAAACAATATGTGTTGCACCACCAATACCCACCGGCCACCAGGCCGTTAAATTAATCTTCCAATTTAAATTTAACCGGCAGCGTAAATGTCACCCGCACGGGATGCCCGTTTTGAATACCTGGTTTCCAGCGGGGCATTTTGCGCACCAGGCGGATGGCTTCCTGATCACAATCCTTATCAAAACCCCTCATCACCGTTATATCGCTGAGGCTGCCATCGGTCTGCACCACAAAACGTAAAATCACCCGGCCTTCGAGTCCTTCTTTTTTAGCAGCAGCCGGATACCGCAGGTTGGTTTTGAGGTATTGGTTCAAAGCCGCATCGCCTCCGGGAAATTGCGGCATCTGCTCCACATAGGTAAATATACGCTCCCCGGCTGGTGCCACCGGTGCTGAGCGGTCGGACGCGGAAAATGGATCGATCGATACCAACTCTTCGCCACTCCCGGTTTGGCTAAGGTTACGGGTTCTGGCTTCTTCGTCGGTCTTCATTTTTACCAGCCAGTCGATGCCGGTGCTATCGGTCGCTTTCACCAGGGTATCGGCGTGGTACAGGGCTTTGAGGTACACGCGGCCATCCCGGTAGAGTATCCACTCGCCTTCGGCCTGGTTGTTTTTAAAGACCATCACCGCCTGCAGCGCACCAGTTGGTACATAGTATTCAAAACGTCCCTCCTTTTTGCCTAATGCCGGTATATGATAGGTCGAATTAAACTCCCGGTTAACCGCCTCTACCAATTGCTGGCGGGCGTCGGATTTAGCATTCGACCGTCCGGGCATAGACGGACGGGCATACCAAAGCATGGAATCGAGCTCCAGGTTGCTGAAAGGTTTAAACTGCCCCTTGAGGTGTACCCGCCTGTCGTCGTAATAATCGGTGTAAGTGCCGGTCAGCCCACCACTGGTAAAATTGGCTTCAATCATTTTTTCACCGCCGGGAAAATACAACGTAGCCGGACCTTTCAATACACCATTATCGTAGGTACAAACCACCCGCTGCGTACCATCCTTGTACCAGCTTTTGAACGAACCATTGAACACCATCGAAAGCGGGCATTGGTTCATCAGTTTTTCGAGCTGGTTGAGGTAGTTGGCACCAAAAGGCCGGTCTTCCATCATTCCGGTGAGAATATTGTTGCTGTAGCCACCAAAGGGCCTGATGCTGGTATACCGCCAGTTGCCCTCCACCGCTTTTTTACCATCGGGGTAATAAATGATTTGTTTGGATTGGGCGACAGCACCCAGCCCCAGGTAGCACAAGAGTACAGCGGCGATCAGAGGTTTGGTCATCGGGATGAGGTATAGGATTGAGGATTTCTATTTCTGTTCCTGTTTAAAACTAACCGGCAGGTTAAAATACACGGCCACGGCTCTTCCGTTTTGCTTGCCAGGCTTCCATTTGGGCATTTTCTTCACTACCCGGATGGCTTCTTTATCGCAATCGGGATCGAGTTTGCGCACAGCCTCCACATCCCTGATGGAACCATCTGCTCCTACCACAAACTGAATAATGACCCGGCCCTGAATACCATTTTTCATGGCCTTTTCCGGGTATTTGAGGTTATTGGTAATGAAACTCGACATAGCCGAAGTGCCACCCGGAAACTCGGGCATTTGCTCTACAAATCTAAAAACCTGCGGACCAGGCTGAGCCACCTCTGCCGGAGGCGCATCCACACCTATCCCGGGATCTATCGCATTAGGGTCGGGAGAACCCCATGATTTCCCCTCCATTTTGGCATCGAGTTGTTCTTGCTGTTGTTGTTTCAGAAGTTCCAGCCAATCTTTACCGTTTGCATCTGTGGCCGTTACCAGTGTATCTGCCTTGAAAGTAGCGCGCAGATTAACCTGACCAGCCTTGTAGAGAATCCAATCCCCTTCTGCCTTGTTGTTTTTATAATTCATGACAGCAGCCAGATCACCCGTTTCGTTGTAGTATTCAAATGGGCCTGTTTTTTTGCTGTACAGCAGGATATGCCGGGTGTAATTCCGGAATTTACTGTTCACCTCCGATGCCACAGTGTTTTTCAAGTTATCGCTGTACTTGAAAGGCGCAGTAATTTTTCTCTTAAAATACCACACCAGCGAATCCTGCTCCTTGCGCGAGAAAGGTTGGTAGGTACCGGTCAGCCGTTTCTGGCCATTGGTATAAAAATCGGTGTACCTGCCGGTAATACAACCGTTCGTAAAACCCAGGTCGATGGCCTTGGTACCATCGCGGTGGTACACTACGACAGGGCCGTCAATGATATTGTTTTTAAAGGTACAGGTCATGTGTGGCTTGCCATTGGTGTACCAGCTCTGGTAAGGTCCGTTGAACAAAATATAGGCCGACACATAATACAGCTTGCTGATCTCGGCCGAGTAAGAAAACGCCAGTTGCTCGGTTTGCAACCATTGTTCCAGCATACCACCGTAGTATCCATCGGTCGAATTACTATAGGGCAGCATACCGGTGTATCGCCAGCTGCCTTCTATGGCTTTCTGCCCATCTTCATAAAATATGGTTTGCTTTTGCTGCGCATGGGCTTCGGGCATCAGACCTGCACAAAACAGGGTTACTATGATCAATCGTTTCATAAAACGGAGCTTAATATTTATCAAGTTTGAACGATACAGGAAGATTCATATACACCGGCACTGCCTGTCCATTCTGCTTGCCGGGTTTCCATTTGGGCATTGTTTTAACCATCCGCACCGCTTCCTTGTCACATTCGGGATCGAGTTTGCGTACCGCTTCTACCTCGGTAATCCGGCCATCCCTTTCCACAGCAAACCTGACAATCACCCGGCCTTGAATATCCTTTGCCTTAGCAGCTTGCGGGTAATCCAGGTTGGCTTCTATAAATGCCTGCATGGCTGCTGCACCGCCCGGAAATTCAGGCATCTGCTCCACACTCGTAAAACGGGGTTCTGGCTTGCCGGGCTCTTGTGGCGGAGGCGGAGGGGGTGGCTCAACGGTTAATCCGTCGTCTCCTTCGAGGCTCACCTTTACTGGCTGTAGCGTCCGTTCTTCCTTTTTCTGCTGGGCTTGTGCAGCGGTCGCAACAGCACACAACAGCGCCATTGCGAGGGTATATTTCTTCATGGGTGGTTAAGATTGCAGGCAGTGAAATTATAGAAAAACAACATTTCTGCAACTACTGTTCTTCCAGTACAAATGTTTGCCTATTTTTGCGGCCGCTATGGTTCCCTGCCTCCGGGCCGGGATTAAAAGGGAATACCGGTGTAAATCCGGAACAGTACCCGCTGCTGTAAGTTTCAAACACAGTTATACCATACATGCCACTGCCCCGCAAGGGATGGGAAGGCGGTGTAACCGGAACAAGTCAGAAGACCTGCCAGGCAACAGTTATCAGTAGCTTTCGGGAAAAAAAGCTGAGGATAAAGCGCCTGCCGTTCAGGTTACCTTTCTCCCCTATTTTCTATTTTCTTCCGGCTGCTGTGTTGAAACCGTTTTTGAAACACAGTACATATGAAAACAACTATGCGCGGGCTGTTGACAGTCCTCCTGGCAGGCAGTGTTGCCCAGGCTTCGGCACAAGCCGTATCCGATTTCGAAACCCCGGTGCTGACGCAGGCTGCTTCCTGCTACATCGATCCTAACCCGACCGGCACCACCAAAGGTTTTACCAGCGGCGATGCCGAGTTCATGCACACATTCACCGACTATGGCGGCGGCTTCATCCTCTGGGAAGGCTTTACCTACAGCAACTATACCGACAGCATCGGTGCGGGCAGTTTCGACTGGCAGTACCAGGTATCGGCCCGCACGGCCAAAGGTTATAACGGTTCGGCCCAATACGCTACCGCCTATGCCTATTCGCCTTCCAAAATACGCCTCAAAAACAGCGCACAAGGCCGTCCTGTAGCGGGATTCCAGATTGCGAACACCACCTGGTGCTACAACCACGTGAATGATTCTTACCAAACCGGCGACTGGGTAAAACTGACCGTAAAAGGTTACTCCGGTGGCGCACTCAAAAACGACAGCGTGGTGTATTACCTCGCCGATCTGCGTTCGCCCAACACTGCCAACCACACTAACCTGCGCGGCTGGGAGTGGGTCAACCTGCTGCCACTGGGCAATGTAGACAGCCTTTGGTTCCGCGTTACCTCTTCGGATGATATCGCGCCGGCTTATTTCTGCATGGACAACCTTACTCCGCTGGCCAATTGCGATGATGTAACGGGTCTCGACACCCTCTTTGTACACGCCGATACAGCAGGCATTCACTGGGCACCCAGCGCTACTGCAGTAGATTACGAATATGCGATTACCCAAAGCGCTACTCCTCCTGCAAACGGTACTGTTACCACTGATACCCTTGGTACTAAAGGTTCACTGCTGGCGCTCACTGCTTATTATGGCCACGTGCGTTCGAATTGCGGTAACGGTGTATATTCTGCCTGGCAGACTAAAAGTTTCACGACACCTTCCCTGCCGCCCGCTACCGGTATCGATAATTACAACAAAGACGGCCATACAGTATTGGTATACCCCAACCCTGCCAGCCATATGCTGCACATCAAGTCCCGCGAAGCACTGTACGCTGCCATCTACAGCACAGACGGCCGCCTGCAACTGCAATCGGCTCCTGCTGCATCCATCGATATCAGCCAGCTGCCCCAGGGACTTTACCAGCTGCAACTGCGCGATGCCAGCGGTGTACTGCGTCACCATACAACGTTCTCTAAAACCCGTTAATCATTCGTTTTTACCGTTTCATCCAAGACCCTTGCCGCCTGGCAGGGGTCTTGTTTTTGGAGTATGGTTTTTCATTACTTTTAACCTGCAAAGTTTCAGTCCGACCAAAGAATTTTGTTATGCAAAACATCCCAGATCAACAACAGGCATTCCCGCTGCAGGGCTACCGCCGCCTCTGCTTTCTCAAAAACATCATCAAGAATCCCAACATCGTGGTAGGTGATTACACCTACTACGACGACTTTGACGATGTGGGCAATTTTGAGAAAAACGTCCGGTACCATTTCGATTTTATCGGCGACAAACTCATCATCGGCAAATTCTGTATGATTGCCTCCGGTGTCAGTTTTATCATGAACGGTTCCAACCACCTGCACCAGGCCATCAGCAGTTACCCTTTCGCCATTTTTGGCAAGGATTGGGCACATGCGATGGACGGTCAACACTATCCCTTCAAGGGCGATACCATTGTAGGCAATGATGTGTGGATTGGGCACAACGTGACCATCATGCCCGGCGTTACGATTGGCGATGGCGCTATCATTGCTACCAATGCTACCGTCACCAAAGATGTGGCGCCTTATACCGTGGTGGGTGGCAATCCGGCCCGGGTCATCCGCGAAAGGTTTACCCCCGAAGTGGTGCAAGTGCTGCTGGAACTCCAATGGTGGAACTGGGATGTTGAAAAAATAACCCGCAACCTGCACCTGCTCACCCATGGCGATGTGGACGCGTTGAAAAACTGCGCATAAAATCCATTAACCAAACATTAATATAAGCCCGGCACCCATTTTCCGTGCCGGTGCCTGTATTTTTGCAGTATCCTAAAAACAAACACACATGCAAAACATAGCAGGCAAAAATGCACTCATCACCGGTGCAGGTAAAGGAATTGGTAAAGCAGTAGCTACCGCACTGGCGGCCGAAGGCGTTAACCTGGCTCTGATGGCCCGCACCGCTGCCGACCTCGATGCGCTGGCTGCAGAACTGCAACCTACCGGTGTAAAAATCGTGACCGTAACTGCCGATGTAGCCGATATCAAAGCGGTTAACGAGGCGGTAGCCAAAGCTGCTGCAGAACTGGGCACCATTGATATCCTGATCAACAACGCAGGCATTGGCGCCTTTGGCAAATTCCTGGAGCTGGAGCCCGAAACCTTTGAGCGCATCATCCAGGTGAACCTGATGGGCACTTACTATGTGACCCGCGCCGTACTGCCCGGCATGATCGAAAAAGCAGGCGGCGATATCATCAATATTTCCTCTACCGCCGGTCTCAAAGGCGCAGCCATCACCAGTGCTTACAGCGCGTCTAAGTTTGCCGTAATGGGCCTCACCGAATCGCTGATGCAGGAAGTGCGCAAACACAATATCCGCGTTACGGCCCTCACCCCCAGCACCGTGGCCACCGATATGGCCCTCGACCTGAAACTCACCGATGGCAACCCAGAAAAAGTAATGCAGGCCGAAGATGTAGCCGAACTAATCATAGCCCAGCTGAAACTCAACCGCAGGGTGTTTATCAAAGAATCAGGTATTTGGTCTACGAATCCTTAACTGCGGATTGGCGAATTAGCGCATGGCGGATTAACGCATTTTCGGATGACGGATTTTTGCCTTCCACGTCTTTCTACTAACGACTAAATACTCACTACTCATAAAAAAAATCCTCCCACCGGAGGATTTTTTTTATTTCACAATCCAAAGCAGCAAAGGCTTTTCACTACTGCGGATATACCGCGACAATCTTTTCTGGTAAGCATACGATACCATGGGGCATCCCTGGCTGTTGCAGATATAATCGGGATAAGGCGCTTCGTCGGGCACACAATCGTAGGGATGCAATACCACAAAACGGGCCAGGGCATTGCTGTTCGTTTTATCCAGTCCATGCAATTTAAACGAGGTACCAAAGCGACCTGCATATGCCGCACCTACCCGGTAGCGACCGAGACTGCTGCAATAACTATTAGGAGTATTGGAAAAAGCAGGGGTGGCCGAAAACACCACTTTGCCGCTGCCGTGGGCTACGAGTCCGGTATCAAGGATTTTGCCGGTTTGAATGTTCACGACCGCCAGCCGTTTAAGTCCGCTGTGCAGCGAATAATTGGCCAGGAAAGCGATGCTGTCGTTCATGCCATGCGCTGCTGCGTATTTGCGGGCGGGTACACAAAGACTATCGGTTGTTTTTTTGAGCAGCAGGTAACCATCCCTGGCGCCATCCACGGTGGTATTGCCCCATGTGGGCAAATGCAGCCTGGCCGGTGCAGCAGAAAAACGCCACGCAGCCAGCATGACTAACACCAGGGCACCGGCAAAAAGCAGGTATTTCATAGCGATACGATTGGTTACAGCTATGATGCAACAAGTGTCAGGATTCCATAAAAAGAATAAAAGTTTTTTTACTCAATATTTCAACCGGTTAAATAAGTGTAATTTTTGATATACATTGCATGAAATTCCATACTTATGAAAGCAACCCCTTCGCTGCTC